>CDZD01027126.1_pt1 | contig 310726 bp, 287 predicted proteins | sample 554771 | NCBI WGS metagenome assembly CDZD01 (sample SAMEA3182069, study PRJEB8094) | gut metagenome | biome: human; feature: gut; material: Stool; isolation source: human stools | place: Canada | collected 2011-11-08
CCTGGACATTCTCCGAGAAGCCGTTCAGGTAGTCCCGGAAGTTGGTCTCGATATTGTCCGGGTCGTCCAGCAGCCGCTCAAAGGTGAACTTGTTGGTATTGTAAAACGCCTTGCCGGAGGCGTTGCGCAGCAGCACATCCCGCATGGGGAGATTTTTCACGGTCTCGAATTTCTCCAGCACCGCATCCTTGGTGTCTGCCAGAATGCAGTCGAAGCGGCGGATCACCGTGAGGGGCAGGATCACCTCGCCGTATTCATGGGGCTTATACACGCCGGTCAATTTATCTGCAATCGCCCAGATCAGGGCGGCTTTTTCACTTATATTGGCGCTCAGGCTCATGTTATTTCCTTCCTTTTCTTCCGGGACAAACTCCAGAATATCGTCCGCGCCGCACTCCAGCACACGGCAAATCGGCCAGTTGCTATCAGGGGAGACATACTCGTTCCGCTTTAAGCGGGCGGTAATATTGGTACTAAACCGGCTTTTTTCTTTTGCTATGCGTTGCTCATCTATCAGTCATCAAATGGAATAAACGGTCATACAAATCGCCATATTAGTCCCTCCAAAGCAAGAAGTGCTTTGATTTACTTTATCACATTTTCGTGAGAAACTCAACTTCATGTCTCATTATAAGGCTTTCTCAGTGTTCTGAAAAGAGAGCCTTGCTTTTCTCGCCATTTTGCATACTTTAACAACTCCCATGCATCGCTGGCAAGGCGCCAGGCATAGGCAAGCAGATAGTATACATGATCCACAACTCAACGGTTCGTTCTTATAATTGCAACCTGGCGAGGAACGCTTCCCATCCCTGGCGGATAGAAGGTTCCATCAAACCCATCTAGCGTTGGAATGGGCCGCTCTACCGGATGATATGGCAATAGCAAAGTGAGCTTCACTTCTGGGTAGAAATGCTTTGCTCCTTTGACTGCTGACGCTGCAAGACGGTCAAATCCACCATAGTGACCGACGATGAATTCTGTGACGCCATATTCAACAATGTGCTGCTCAACAGCCGCATACAATACTGGATAAATTTCTTCCGATGCCTCCCGGTGTCCGATAAAGAAACAGCTTTTTCTACCCAAAGTTCTCCCTCCTTTATGGTTGTGTTTATCGTTAAAATTATACGATATAAATGATTAAATTACAACGATTTATCAAAGTATAATTTACGAAGAACACAAGCAAAGGAGTGATGCAGGTGAAGGATATTCTCTCGGTTATAACCGCGTATCGAGAGGAGCGAGGCTGGACAGAGTATCAGCTTGCAGAACGCTCCGGTTTGCCGCAATCCACGATCTCCTCATGGTATCGCAAGAACATGGTTCCGACCATTCCATCCCTGGAGAAAATCTGCACAGCCTTTGGCATTACGCTGTCTCAACTGTTTGCCGAAGAAGATGCACCTGTTTCCTTGACTGAGGCGCAGAAAAAGCTTCTGGAACGCTGGTCAAGGCTAAGTGAAGAACAGCAGGCCGTTATATTTGCTTTGATTGATAAGATGTAAAAAATCCGTCAGAGGCGCACCCTTTAGAGTGCTGCTTCTGGCGGATTTTCTTTGCCATCAATCTAACGGAGTTTTCTTTGTTACTGCTTTTAGATATAATTCAGGGTCCCCATTCAAAATCAGTTCGGCATAGGCCAGCGGATCGTTGTAGATCAGCCAGTCCAATTCCGACCGCTGGTACATACTATTCGCCGCCTCGTTCTCCACGGCGGTGCAGTCGATGGAGAGCAGCGTCCCATCCGCCAGATGCAGCTCCACACAGGCGGTGTCCAGGTTGAACTCACAGGACAAAATCTTACTCATACTCGTTACCTCCCCATGCTTAAATTTTGGTTGATTTTCCGCAGCGGCACAAGGGCCGTTTCGGTTGTTTTAGATACTTGCAAGCAATGCGTGTGGATAGCCACACACAAGACTGGCAAGCAATGCGAGTGTTAATACACACTCACATATCCTGCCGTCTGCTTGTTGAGGGCAGCGCCCCCAAGCCCCGTTTGAACACAGAATTTCATTCTGTGGCTGCGCGTTCTCCGAACGCTTTTTGCCCTGTACCCGGTGCCCTGTTTCGTGGCATAGGGTATCGTGAAATGCGACATGATATGGCGCTTTTAGAGTGCCCTAAAATGGGGCACCCTCCTGAAAGATGGGATGGCAAAATACCATCCCAGTTTTTTCGTTCCGCGACGGTGGCGACGGTCGCAACGGTGCTAGGAGTACCCCTAAAAACACCGTCGCGACCGTTGCAAGCGTCGCGCTTTACCCGATTACTTCAAACGCAGGTGCTTCCACCACCATGTAAGTCAGCCGGATACGCCGTCCGGCGTGCTTGGTTTTGTTCTCGTATTTTACCTGATGTTCTTCCAGCAAGCGGCTGGCATTCACATTCAGATGTTTGGTGAGCCGGTTTACCGCCATGTCCGTTTGAATCGCCTGAGCCAGCTCGGTGGGGCTGCCTTCCCATTCGCGGTTCTCGGAGGATACGATCTTCGCCACGGCTTCCAGTACCGGGTCTGGGGGTTGCTTCCAAAGCTCATTCTCTGCATGGTCAAGGTCCCACACCAGGATCTCCTGGTCTTTGCTCAGATACAGCCGCTGATCCGGCTGGTCTCTGCCTACCACCTCTAGAGTAGCTTTGCTATCTGTCCGCTTTTCCTTCTGCATCAGGAGCGCCCCATCCGCACAGCCCAGCAAGCCCGTGGTCCCCGAGATCATCTCAAAGCTGTCTCCCGCAGGCTGCTTTCTGGTATGGTGGACGATCAGAACGCAGACGCCATACCGATCAGCAAATTGCTTCAGCTTGCCGATCACCTCATAGTCGCTGGAGTAACTGTAACTGTCGCTCACCACTTCCCGAACTTTTTGCAGGGTATCTACAATAATAAGTTTGGTGTCACTGTGTTCCCGGACGAACTTTTCCAGCTGTTCATCCAGGCCGCTGCCGATCATCTTGGCGCGGGTGGCGAAATGGAGGGCGTTTGTCCCTTCCACTCCAAACATACGGAACATCCGGCGCTGCAACCGGCTCTCGTCATCTTCCAAAGCCAGATAAAGGACAGTTCCCTGGTGGACTTTGTAGCCCCACAAATCCTGCCCGGTACTGACATGGTGGGCAATTTGCGCCACCAGGAAGGACTTGCCGATTTTGGGCGCTCCGGCAAGGATGTACGCTCCTGTATAAAGCAGGTTCTCGATCACCGCAGACTTGCCCTCGAACACATTGTCCATCAGTTCGTCCAGGGTCACAGTATGCAGATAGGCCGGGTCGCTCATGCGGCGCATTTTCCGGTAAAGTTCCTCCAAATCTCTTTCCGGGGAATTGCTTTTTTCGTCCGGGTCTGGTATAGTGGTCTTGGAATTTTGAGAGATTGACTGCCCATCATCTGCGCCAACAGATGAAACATGGGCGGTCATTTTCTTTTTATCATCGGTCATAGGCAAAGTCCTCCTGCATCCCGTTCATAATGGTGGCGAGCATACGGATGGTGTCCAGTAGCTCATCGTTCACGCCCTGTCCGGCTTCGATCCGGCGCAGCTCGTCCAGCACAGCGGCCAGCTGGTCCCGCAGGGCCTTGTAGACCCTGGGGTTGCCCTGAACCACCACATCCCGGCAAAGCAGCCTCCGGATAATGTAATCCTGCTTGGTCAGGCCGGTGAGCTTCACCAGGGTTTCCAGCTGGAGATCTTCCTCCGCTGACACCCGGAAGGCCACCGTCTTATTCCTCCAGCGGTTGTGGTTGTCATAGTTCTTCTTGGACATTTTCTTACACTCCCTTCTCATTTTTCAGTGAATCCAGTTTGTCGGCCATTTCTACCTGACGGGTGGGGAACGGATGGGCGTATCGGTAGGTGATGTCGATACTCTCGTGTCCCACACGCTCTGCGATGGCCAGGGCGGTAAAGCCCATGTCGATCAACAAACTGATATGGCTATGTCTCAAATCGTGTATGCGAATCCTTTTCACCCCCGTTTGCTTGCAACCACGGTCCATTTCCCGGTGAAGATAGCTTTTGCTGATGGGAAACATCCGGCTGTCCGGCTCCACACCGTAGAGCTGCTTAAGGTAGTCCTGCAACTCGTCACAGAGGAACTGAGGCATCTGGATCACACGGTTACTCTTGGGCGTCTTGGGTGTGGTGATAACGTCCTGCTTGTTGAGCCGCTGATAGGACTTATTGATGGTGAGGGTGCGCTTTTCAAAGTCGAAGTCTGCCGGGGTTAGGGCCAGCAGCTCACCCTCTCGGATACCGCACCAGTACAGGACCTCAAAGGCGTAGAAGGACAGCGGTTTGTCCATCATGGCCTCGGAAAACTTGGCGTACTCCTCCCGGGTCCAGAACAGCATCTCCTTCCGTTCCTCTGCCCCCATGTTACCCGCCTGCCGGGCTGGGTTGAGGTTTAGTCCGTAAAACCGGGCAGCATGATTAAAGATGGCGCTAAGCTGATTGTGGACCGTTTTCAAATAGGTCTTGGACAGCGGTTTTCCGTGACAGTCCGTCATCTCCCGGACCTCGTTCTGCCAGCAAATAATGTCCTTGGCTGTGATCTCCGATAGCTTCCGCTTGGCAAAGTAGGGCAGGATCTTCTTTTTGATAATGCTTTCTTTCGTGAGCCAGGTGTTGAGCTTCAGCTTGGGTTTGATGTCCTTTTCATAGAGGGCAACGAAGCTCTCAAAGGTCATGTTTACATCGGCCTGCTTCTCCATCAGGAACTCTCGCTCCCATTCCAACGCTTCTCGTTTGGTGGCAAAACCTCGTTTGAGTTTCTGCTGGCGTTCACCCTTCCAGTTGGTGTAGCGGAACTGCACATACCAGGTGCCGTTTTTCTTGTTCTTAAACGCTGCCATAATTACACCCCCTTTCGGTCCGTCTCGGTTCTCGTGCCGTAGAACTTCTCGTGGAAGAACTTGCGGTCGATCCGGCCGGAAATCGTGATGCAGCCGGTTTTCGCCAGTTCCTCGTTCATCTGTCGGATGAGCTTGTAGGCGTAGGGAACGGACACCCCCAGTTCCTCGGCCACTTCATTGACGCGCATAAAAATCTGGTTTGCCATAATAAATACCTTCCTTTCCTCATTGTTGGTGACTGCTGTCTGCGGTTGTTGCGTTCCATAAATGCCTCCTTGCTAATGTCCGCTTCTTTTCTCTGATTTGAAACTAGAAATCTGGCGGGTCATTTAATATGCGATGGTATCTAAGCGTATTCGCTTAGTGTTCTTATAATACTATACATATACGCTTAGTTCAAGCCTTTTGGAGAAAATATTATTAAATAAATTTGCTTAGATTATCTTGACAAGGCTAAACAAATATGCTATGTTCCTTATAAGAATAACCATAGATGGGAGCTGAATATATGGCGATTGGCGAACGGATTCACTTTTTCCGTCTTCTGCGGGGGATGACACAGAAGTATCTCGGCATGGCGCTGGGCTTCCCGGAAAAGTCCGCCGATGTGCGCCTTGCTCAGTATGAAACAGGATCAAGAACCCCTAAGGCGGACCTGACAGCTGCCTTGGCCCAGGTACTGGATATCTCGCCCCATGCTCTCTCTGTCCCGGATATAGACTCCTATGTGGGACTCATGCACACCCTGTTTACCCTGGAGGACAACTACGGGCTGAAAGTCAAGGAGCAGGACGGCGAGCTTGCCTTGCAGGTGGATTTCCGCAAAAACAAGGATGCTGCCCGGCTGCACGAAATGCTCTGGGCCTGGCGGGAACAGGCAGCCAAACTGGAGGCCGGAGAGATTTCTCAGGAGGACTACGACCGCTGGCGTTACCACTACCCGGAGTACGACAGCAGTCAGATCCGCGCCAAGGTGCCGCCGGAGGGCCTGATCTGACTCTCTCACTTGTAGGCCACAGGAGAGGCTGTTTGTTGCACAAAATCAGAAAATTTAGATAAATGAGAGCAAAATAAAAAAGGTCTAACTGATCAGCAAAAATCAGTTAGACCTTTTACTTATGAATAAAAAGATGAGGATTTTCAGGCTACTCGCAAGCCACCCGATTTTTTGTTTCAAACTCAATAAATCGGGATTTAGCGAGTGCTATCAATCTGCTGTCAAATGGGGAATTTGAAAATCAAAAAGTCAGTGTTTTCAAGGGTTTTCAGGCCCTCATATCCACTTTTTACTTATTCCCACTCGATCGTGCCGGTTGGCTTTGGCGTGAGGTCATAAAGGACGCGGTTGACGCCCTTTACCTCCGTGGTGATGCGCCGGGTGATATGTTGGAGGAGCGGGAAGGGCACGTCCTCGACGGTTACCGTCATGGCGTCTTTTGTGTTTACCGCGCGAAGGATCACGGGCCATTCCTCGGTGCGCCGATCCTCTCGAATGCCTACGCTTTTAAGGTCCGGAATCACGGTAAAATACTGCCACACCTTTTCGGCAAGCCCATTCTTCGCAAACTCCTCACGGAGAATGGCGTCGGATTCTCGCACTGCCTCCAGGCGATCCCGCGTGATGGCGCCAAGGCAGCGGACGCCCAAACCGGGGCCGGGAAACGGTTGACGGTAAACCATGCTGTCGGGAAGTCCAAGGGCTTTGCCTACCACTCGGACTTCATCCTTAAAGAGAAACTTCAGCGGCTCCACCAGGGCAAACCGCAGATCCTCCGGCAGGCCGCCCACGTTGTGATGCGCTTTCACGGGGCCACTCTCAAGAATATCCGGGTAAATGGTGCCCTGCGCCAGAAATTCAATGCCCTCCTGCTTGCGGGCTTCCTCCTCAAAAACGCGGATAAACTCCGTGCCGATGATCTTGCGCTTCTTCTCCGGTTCCGCCACGCCGGCCAGCTTGTCCAAAAAGCGATCCACCGCATCGACATAAACCAGATTGGCGTTCATCTCGTTTTTGAACACCCGTATCACCTGCTCCGGCTCTCCCTTGCGCAGCAGGCCGTGGTTGACATGGACGCACACCAGCTGTTTGCCGATGGCCCTGATCAGCAGCGCCGCTACTACGGAGGAGTCCACTCCCCCGGACAGGGCCAAAAGCACCTTCTTTTCCCCTACCTGTTGCCGGATCGCTCCAACCTGTTCCGCAATAAACCCTTCCGCCAGAGCGGCCGTGGTGATCCGTTCCATGTTTTCCGGACGTTTGTTCTGTTCCATATCGATACCTTTCATATGATGTTATTCCCAATCGATCAGGCCGGCGCTCTCAAGATATTCCTCGCTGTAATCGAGATAATCCTCGGCAAAGCGCATGGCATACATCTTATGCGCAGGGAACGCCTCCGCCAGCGCCGCCCGAACGTGCTCAAACGCGGCGTCATCATCATAAACGTCGCCGTCGAGCACGCCGCTTTCCCGCATATACGCCTCCTCGGCGCGCTGCGCACAGGCGACCATACCCTCCAAATCAATGCCCTCCAGCGCAACAAAATCGCCCTGTTCGCGGAACTTCGCAAGGATAAAGGCGCAGGCCGCTTCTGCATTGAATACGGGTTCCCTCTCCTCCATGTTCGTTTTCTCCTCCATGTCCTCTTTCGTCATTTGAGCAGCTCCGTCAGCTCGTCTACGCCGTTTACAAACACCTCCAGCGCCGACGCAATGCTGCGCTTGTCCGTCAGATCCACGCCGGCGTTTTGCAGCAGGCGAATCGGATAATCGCTGCCGCCGCTTGCGAGGAACGCCAGATAACGCTCCCGCCCGTTGTTTTCAAGGATATCCTGCGCAAGGGCCGTCGCCGTGCAGATGCCCGTCGCATACTGATAGACATAGAACGCGTTATAGAAATGCGGAATGCGCATCCATTCGGCTGCGATGTCGTCATCCACATGCACGCCCGCATAGTACAGCTCGTTGAGTTCCCGGTAAACACGGCTCAGGCTTTCGTGCGTAAGGGGCTCGCCCCGTTCCGCCATGCGGTGCGCCTTGAGCTCAAACTCTGCAAACATCGTCTGGCGGAAGCAGGTCGTTCGATAGTTCTCCAACTGCTGGTTGAGCAGATAGGCGCGTTTGACCGGATCGCTCTCCCGATCGAGCAGGTACTGCATCATGAGCGTTTCGTTGACGGTCGAGGCAACCTCCGCAACCATGATTCGATATTCGGCTGTTTCGTAGGGCTGTTTTTCATTGGAAAAATAGGAGTGCATGGCGTGGCCCAGCTCATGCGCCAGCGTGAACGCATGGTCCACATTGTCCTGATGGTTGAGCAGCACAAACGGATGCACGCCGTACACGCCCCACGAAAACGCACCGGAAGTCTTGCCCGCGCTCTCGTATACGTCGATCCAGTGGTTGTCGTATGCCTCGTCAAGCAGCTTCCCATAGCGCTCGCCCAGCGGCTTGAGCGCATCCTTGACGAGCGCCTTCGCCTCCTCATAGTTCATGGGCATCGCACAATCCGGCACGATTGGCGTATACAGATCGTACATCTCCAGTTGTTCCACGCCGAGCTGTTTTTTGCGCAGCGCCAAATACTTTTGCAAAGCGGGCAGCTTTTCGTGTACGGCCTCGATGAGTTGCTCGTATACGGCGACGGGCACGTTATTCCCGTCCAGCGCCGCCTCCAGCGACCCCGCATACCCACGCGCACGGGCGCGAAACACATCCGCTTTCACGGAAGCGGCATAGGTCGCTGCAATCGTATTCTTCATGCCGCGATACGCCTTGTACATGCCCCGGAACGCGTCGTGCCGCACCCGGCGGTCCGCGCTCTCCAGAAACAGGCCGTATGTGCTGTGCGTCAGCTTGATTTCCTTGCCGTTCTCGTCCTTCACGGCGCCAAAGTCAAGATCCACATCCGACAGCATGGTAAACGCATTGTCGGCGCCGCTGAGCGGGTCCTCCGCCATGGCCAGAATCCGCTCTTCCGCCGCCGAGAGCGTGTGCGCGCGCTGGCGATCCAGATCTTCCAGATAAAACCGGAAGGATGCAAAGCGGGGCTGCGCCATCCAGCCGCGCAATGTGGCCGGATCGATGGAAAGGATTTCCGGCTCAATAAACGAGGCGGCCGTCTGCGCTGCAATAATGGCCTGCATCGCCCGATCCGTCATGCCCTGATAGGCGGCGCTGCCATTATCCGTATCCTGATGCAGATGCGCATAGGTATATGCGCGCATGAGCAGTTGCTCCGCCTCGCTGCGACGCTTGAGCAGCTCGAGCAGCACATCCGCGCCCTCCCCAAGACGGCCGCGATACGTCTCCACCGCCGCAATGTCCTGTTGCGCCGCAGCCAGCGCCTGTTCCCACGCCGCTTCGTTTTTAAAAATATCCGTCAAGCGCCACTGGAGCTTCGGGTCCTGTTCGCTGCGATTTGCCGGCATAAAAATTCCTCCTCCGTTGCGTGCCCAAATTCTGTTTCCATATAAGCATACCACTTTTTCCCTATGCTGTCACGTCCTTAAAGGCGTCGTTATCCCATTTCAACAAACCAGCGCGGATCTTCAAAAAACAGATATCGTTCCCTTCCGCCGATCAGGCAGCGATAGCGCAGACCGGTACCGCCCGCCTTAAGGCTCGCAGCGCGCCGCACTTCCATCACCCGGTCCACCGAGAACCGGCGCCCATCCTCCCAGACCACGCACATGGGACGTATGCCGCCGCCTTCGTCAAACCGCGCCTCCACCGCCACATACCGTTTCATCCGTTCCCTCCTTCCGCCGCCCTGCGCCATCCGACCGGGTGGATTGTGTTCTCCTCGCGCGGATTCATGCGGCCGATCTCTGCATCGGTCAGAAAGATGGCGCGGCCAATGCTGTGATAACCAAACCGCCTTCGGATCTCATCCACTGCGGCCTCCGCACGTGCCACGCGCAGGCGCGCCGTTTCATCGGAAAACAGGGAAAGCTGCTCCGGCGCATCCGCTCCAATGAGGTCCGTCGCGCTGACGGAAAGGCTGCGCAATGGAATGCGCCAATCGTAGTGTTCCCGGAACAGCGCCATGGCAAGCGCGGCAAGCTCCATCGTTAAATCGCTCGGCTTTTCCAGCTTGGCCTGCCGCACGAACGACTGCAACGCCGTATCGCGCATGGTAAGATGTACCGTGCGCGCGCGCTGCCCGTTTGCGCGCAGGCGGGCAGCCACCGATTCGCAGAGCATGGTCACGGTCAGATAGACGTCCGCATCGGAAACAAGGTCGCGGGGGGCCGTGATCCCATTGCTGACGGACTTGGCGGCACGCTGTGCGTCCATGCGCTCCACGGGCGTATCGTCGCGGCCGTTGGCAAATTCGTGCAACATCTGTCCAACCTTGCCAAACTGGGCGCGCAACAGGGCCGGCGGCGCCATCGCAAGCTCGCCGATGGTGGCGATGCCGAGTCGCCGGAGTTTTGTCTCTGTTGCGCGTCCTACATAGAGGAGCGCGCCCGCCGGCAACGGCCAGACAAGGCTGCGAAAATTCTCCGGCGTGATAAGCGTCACCGCATCCGGCTTCTTCATATCTGAAGCGAGTTTGGCAAACACCTTGTTTGGCGCAACGCCAACGGACACCGTGATGCCCAGCTCCTCCCGCACGCGCAGACGGATCTCCTCCGCCATACGCCGCGCATCCTCAAAATTACAGGTGCTCCCGCTCACATCGATCCAGTTCTCGTCCAGGCCGAAGCCCTCCACAAGGTCGGAATATGTGCCGTAAATCTCGCGCCCGAGACGTGAGAAGCGCAGATACTGGGAAAAATCCGGCGGTACCGTGATCAGCCGCGGGCACTTGCGGCGCGCCTGCCAGATCGTCTCGCCGGTTTTTACGCCAAAGCGTTTCGCCTCCTCATTCTTGGCGAGGATGACGCCATGCCTCGCCGCCGGATCGCCGGCGACGGCAACCGGCCGTCCGCGAAGTGCCGGGTCGAGCAGGCAGGCCACGGAAGCATAAAACCCGTTGAAATCCGCATGCAATATCCGTCGTTGCACCTTTTCGTCCCATTCCTTTCCGTATGCGAACATATGTTCGTATATGGATATTATATCCCGGTTTCCCCGCCCTGTCAACGCAGCGGCCATTCCAAATTCCGGCAGATGGTTAGTCCAAACAAATTTGTGCAGCGGCTCCCATTGACGGGCGGCGACGGGATATGCTACGCTGATCAAAAGCGGACGCCGGCTCTATCGGAGCGCGCCCAACGAGGATGTGACAAAATGAAGCGATTGCTTGTCCTGCTGCTGATATTGGGATTGCTCTTGCCCGGCGGCTGTGTTTCGCAGCCTGTGCCGGAACTGACGGTATGCGCACTCTCCATCGGCAAGGCGGACAGCATCCTGCTGACCGACGGCACGCACAGCGTGCTCATCGATGCCGGCGAAGAGGAGGATGGCGAAAAGGTGCTGGCCGCGCTTGCGCAGGCCGGGATTGAACGGCTTGACTGCGTCATTTTTACGCATTTCGATAAAGACCATATCGGCGGCGCGCCGGATCTGCTGAGCGGGATTCCGGTCACAAGCGCATTTATGCCCGCATATGAGCCGGGCGGGAAGCGATACGAAGCGCTGCTGGCCGCCCTTCAAGAAGCCGGCATCCCCACGGAACGGCTTTCCCGGGACGTCTCGTTTTCCATCGGATGGATGGCAATCGACGTGTGGACGCCAAAGGCCGCTTATGACGGCGATGACAACAATCAATCGCTTGTCGTGCGCGTGCAGTTTGGCAACCGGCGGGTTCTGCTCATGGGCGATGCGGAAAAAGCGCGCACGCAGGAACTGCTCGACGGCGGCTATGATCTTGCATGCGACGTGCTCAAACTTCCGCATCACGGCCGGCTCCACGAGACCTCCGCCGCATTGCTCACCGCAGCCTCGCCGGGCTTTGCGATCATCACGGACTCCGAAAAGAATCCCGCTGCGGAGGAACTGCTCTCGCTGCTCGATGCGCAGGGGGTAGAGGTCCTGCGCACCGCCGACGGAACGGCGCGCCTCATCCTGTCGGAGGATGAGATCCGCGTGCAGCCGGACGGGGATTGAAGCAGGTCGCGTATCCATTCGGCCATTTGCCGCGCCAAAACGACCGCTTATCGAAAACCGGCGGAAATGCGCCGGTTTTCTTTTTGTAATGAGAGCATGCAGGAGGTGACACCATGCAGGCGAAGTTCTCCATCGCCGGTTCCCGCCGGGAAGCGCGGGCAGTTGTCCTGGCGCCCGCGATGATGGAGGAGGTCGCTGCGCCGCTCATGTTGTACGGGCGGCGTTTGCCGGCGCCCTGCATCAGAGGCGGATGGGTTTGAGCGGTTCCGTAGAGGATATGGGGCCGCCGCCGAGGCATACATCGCCGTCGTAAAAAACAACCCATTGCCCCGGCGTGACCGCCCGCTCCGGCTCAAAAAAGCGGACATGGACACCCAGATCCCCGCAGGATACCAGGACGGGTCGATCCGGCTGCCGGTAGCGGAACTTGGCCGTACAGGTGAATTCACAAGCCGGCGGCGCGCCGGCGATCCAGTTAACGTGCGGCGCGACGAGCGAGAGAGAAAATAGCTCCTCATGCTCGCCCTGCTGTACGATCAGAAGATTGCGGGAGAGGTCCTTGCCGATGACAAACCAGCTCTCCCCCGTACCGCCGGCATAGCCGCCGATGCCAAGGCCGCGGCGCTGCCCGAGCGTATAGTACATCAGGCCGTCGTGGCGCCCGACGAAGTTGCCGTGCTCGTCCACCATGTCGCCCGGCTGCGCGGGCAGATACTGCATCAAAAAGCGCTTGAAGTTCCGCTCGCCAATGAAGCAGATCCCGGTGGAGTCCTTTTTGGCGGCGTTGGAAAACCTTTGCTCGCGCGCAATGCGTCGCACTTCGCTCTTGAGCATGCCGCCGATGGGGAAACGCGCGTTCCGCAACTGCTCCTGCGTCAGGCCCGCAAGGAAATAGGTCTGGTCCTTGCCCGCGTCACAGGCGCGCAGCAGTCGTACCCCGCCATCCGTCCCTTGTGCAAGGCGCGCATAGTGGCCCGTTGCGAGGCCTGCAGCGCCGGTACCCAGTGCAAAATCCAGAAAGGCGCGAAACTTGATCTCGCAGTTGCAGAGCACGTCGGGATTGGGCGTACGCCCGGCGCGATATTCCGACAAAAAGTAGGCAAAGACCCTTTCCCGGTACTCCTCGGAAAAGTTGACCGTATAATAGGGGATGCCGATGGAGGCGGATACGCTCTTCACATCCTCATAATCCGCCGCCGCCGTGCAAACGCCGTCCTCCCCCGTCTCCTCCCAGTTCTTCATGAACACGCCGATCACGTCGTACCCGTCCCGTTTGAGCAGATAGGCCGCCACAGCGCTGTCCACGCCGCCGGAAAGGCCCACAACCACATGCCCCTCGCGCAGGTTGGCGCTCGTTTCCTTGCAGCTTCCCGTTTCCTGTGGAAATTCCATCGGCTCACCTGCTTTCCCGGTTGACATCGAATAGAAATATAACGGCATCCTGCCATCTCGCCTCATGATTCAGATCCTCCCGGATCACCCTGCCGCCGTTTCTCCGGTAAAACCGGATGGCCTTTGTGTTGTCCGGCTGACATTGGCAGATAAAGGCCGGCACGCCGGCCGCCGCAAAGCAGGTTTTTACAAACCCGAAAGCCCTGCGCCCAATCCCTCTATCCTGAAATGCCTTCTCGACGTACAGCGAAAGCAGTTGCGCCGGGTTTCGCTTTCGCAGGCAGATATACCCGGCGAGCCGATCCGAAACCCGGACAAGATAAACGGCATAGGCAGGATCATCGATCCTTTGGGCGTCCCTTTCCTCGTGCCAGGCATAATCAAAGCGGTCGATCATCTCATCCGGATAGATGCCCCGGTATGTGGTCGTCCAAATCCTCCTGCGAAGGCGTGGGATCACAGCTGCGTCCGATGGTTTTGCCGCAACAAATTGCACGTCGTTCCGATCCTGTCCCTCATTCCTCGCCGCTCGTTCATTCCGTCGCCGGCGTCAGACGCGTCAGGCCCGGCGCTTCGCGGTCGGTCTCATGGGGCAACCACAACGGGAACACGCCGACGGGATAGGCCTGTCCACATGCCCGTTACACAGAACCGGCAGCGCCGGGCGTCCCGCCCCGCACGCGGCCGCATGCGCCAGCGCCTCTTGAAAGGAATGATACCGGACGCGCCGCGCCATTGCAAGATCCTTTTCCAAACGCGCTCTGGCGATGGGGCGCCCGCAAAGAAGGGGCGCGCCGCCAAGCGTCCAAGGGGCAATGACACAAGGGCGGCCGTACCGCCGGGTCGCGCCTTTGCGCTTGCTCCTGCCGTTTTGCCGCCGTTCCGGCCACTTGAACGGCAGAATAAGCGGCGCCTCCCCTGTGCGGCGCAAGCTCTACGCTCAGTATAGCACAAAGGAGGCAAGGTCGGCTCGTTTTCGGCTCTGTTTTTCCGAAATTATCGTTAACAACCGCAGGTGCGCGGCGTTGCCGTGCAGCCGCAGCCGCAATCCGTGCAGGCGTTGCCGCAGCCGCAGTTGCAGAAGCGGGAGAGCAGCAGAATCCAGATCAGGCTGTCGCAGGTGTTCCCATCATTGTCCAGCAGGAGCAGGAGGATGATGATCCACCACATGCCGTTTCCGCCGCAAAAATTGTTCAGGCAACCCATAAAGAAACCTCCTCAACGTGTTTTGTTCGCATGCGGCCGTTTCGCCGCCAGCTACTGTCATAGTACGCGGGGGTCTAAAATGTTGTGCTTGTCCGCCTGCGACCTTGACAAAACGTGGGTTCTACCTAATAATAGATGGGTAAAACTTGGAGAAGAGAGAGGGAATCGGCAGTGGAGAAATCGATGGACAAGATCGTAGCGCTTTGCAAGGGCCGCGGTTTTATCTTTGCGGGGAGCGAGATCTATGGCGGGCTTGCCAACACGTGGGATTACGGTCCGCTGGGGGTTGAATTCAAAAACAATGTCAAAAAGGCCTGGTGGCGCAAGTTCGTACAGGAAAGCCCATACAATGTGGGGATGGATGCCGCCATCCTCATGAACCCGGAAACGTGGGTGGCCAGCGGACATGTCGGCGGCTTTTCCGATCCGCTGATGGATTGCAAGGCCTGCAAGGCACGCTTCCGCGCCGATCAGCTCATCGAGGCATATGCAGCCGAACACGCCCTGGATATCCGGCCGGACGGCTGGAGCAGCGCGCAGATGGAGCAGTTTATCGCCGACAACGGCGTCACCTGCCCGGAATGCGGCAAGGCGGACTTCACGGGTATCCGCAAGTTCAACCTGATGTTCAAGACGTTCCAGGGCGTTACCGAGGACTCCGCCTCCGAGCTATACCTTCGTCCGGAGACCGCGCAGGGCATCTTTGTGAACTTCCGCAATGTGCAGCGCACCACGCGGCGCAAAATCCCCTTTGGGATCGCACAGATCGGCAAGTCCTTCCGCAATGAGATCACGCCCGGCAACTTTACGTTCCGCACGCGCGAGTTTGAGCAGATGGAGCTGGAATTTTTCTGCGAGCCCGGCACCGACCTTGACTGGTATGCATACTGGAAGGACTATTGCCGGAACTTCCTGCTCTCGCTCGGGATGCGCCCGGAAAACATGCGTATGCGCGAGCACGAACAGGCCGAGCTTTCGCATTACAGCAAGGGGACGACCGACATCGAATTCCTGTTCCCGTTCGGCTGGGGTGAGCTCTGGGGCATCGCCGACCGTACGGATTTCGACCTGAAATCCCATGCGGAGCACAGCGGCGAAAGCTTCGAATATCTCGATCCGTTCAACGGCAAGCGGTACATCCCTTACTGCGTGGAGCCGTCGCTCGGTGCGGATCGTGTGGCGCTGGCATTCCTTTGCGACGCCTACGACGAGGAGACGCTCGAAGGCGGCGACGTGCGCACGGTGCTGCGCCTGCACGGCGCGCTCGCGCCCTATAAGGCCGCGGTGTTGCCGCTCTCCAAAAAACTCGCTGAACGAGCCGCGGAGATCCACGCGCAACTGTCCAAGCGGTACATGGTGGATTACGACGAGACCGGCTCCATTGGCAAACGCTATCGCCGGGAGGACGAGATCGGAACGCCGCTGTGCATCACGATCGATTTTGAAACCGAAAACGACGGCTGCGTCACCATCCGCGACCGTGATACGATGGAACAGGTACGGGTCCCGGTCGGGGAGATTGCGGCACATATCGAAGCCAAGATCGATTTTTGATCGCCCCCGATGCTCCCGCCGCGACAAGGCGGGAGCAAGTCTATCCGGCGTTTTGTAAGGAGTGTGGGTCATGGATCGAATCTGGGACGTCCTGCTCGACGCGCTGCTTGACTGCGCAAAGCTGACGCCCATATTGCTGGCAACCGTCTTTTTGATGGAATATCTCGAACATCGGGCCGCCGACCGGATGCTTGCCGCTGTGCGGCGTGCCGGACGCTTCGGGCCGTTGCTGGGCGGTCTGGTCGGGTGCATCCCGCAGTGCGGGTTTTCCGCGGCCTGCGCACAACTGTTCAATGGCGGCTTCGTTTCCGCCGGCACGCTGGTGGCCGTGTTTCTTTCCACATCGGACGAGGCGCTGCCCATCCTGCTCGGGCATCCTGATCAGATGGAGACGGTCGTCCTGCTGCTCATCATCAAGATCGTGCTCGGCGTGGCCGCCGGATTTCTGGTTGACGCGCTATTTTCGCGCGCCCGGCAACAGGCCGATCCGAACGCCGCATCGATGCACGCGCATCGATGCACGTGCGAACGCGGCGCATCCCTGGGGCGCATTCTGCTGGAAGCGCTCAGGCGCACGCTATCCATCCTGCTGTTCCTGTTCGTATTTGCGCTGTTGCTCGGGCTGCTCATCGAGGGTGTCGGCCGCGAACGGTTCGCCTCCTTCCTGTTGCCGGGTCCGTTCCAGCCGCTGCTTGCCGCGCTATTCGGCTTCATTCCCAACTGCGCCGCCTCCGTGCTGCTCACCCAACTGTATCTGGACGGCATGATTACCCTCGGCTCTACGGTGGCCGGTCTTGGTACTGCGGCGGGCGTGGGGCTGCTCGTCCTGTTGCAGGGCAAGCATCGTCCCAAAACCTATATGCTCATCCTGGGCAGCACCTATGTGGCGGCGGCGGTCGCCGGAGTGCTGCTGCAACTGGTTTAAGCCATGCAGATTACGGGTACGATTCAAACCATCATCTACCGAAACGCCGACAACGGCTGGACGGTGCTGGAGCTCCTCGATGAGAACGGCGAGCGGCTCTCCGCCGTCGGCACGCTGCCGCTCTGCGCCGCGGGGGAACGCGTGGAGCTGGAGGGAAACTTCGTCACACACCCGCGCTATGGCCGGCAATTCAAGGCCACTTCCTCCCGAACGCTCGCACCCGCTACGCTTTCCGCCATCGAGGGCTATCTCGGCAGCGGCATCATCAAGGGCATCGGCGCCGCTACGGCGCGCGCCATCGTCGCCCGTTTCGGCATGGACACGCTCTCCATACTGGACGAACAACCGGAGCGGTTGCTGGAAATATCCGGCATCGGTCAAAAACGCTGCGCCATGATCGCGGCCTCGTATCGGGAAAATCGCCAGATGCGCGACATCATGCTGGCGCTCGAGCCATATGGCGTGACGGTCAACCAGGCCTGGAAGCTGTTTCGGATTTACGGCGAAGGCTGCATCGCACGGATTGAAGAAAACCCCTATCAGATCATTGCCGACGTGGATGGCGTCGGCTTTGTGACGGCGGACCGCATTGCGCAGAATGTCAGCGGCTTTTCGTTCGACTCCCCCGCCCGCCTGCGCGCCGGGCTGCTGTTTGCGCTGTCGCAGGCCTGCAACGAATACGGCCACACCTACCTCCCGCGCGCCTCGCTCCTGGATCATGCGCAACAGCTCCTTGGCGTCTCCGGCGAGGCGCTAAACGACGCGCTGGACGAGCTGATCGGCGCGCATGAGGCGGTCTATCAAATGGTGGGCGATGTGGACGGCGTGTTCCTGCCGCGCATGTGCGCCATGGAGAACGACATCGCCAATCGCCTGTCGCGGCTTGCCGCGCCGCCGGTTTCCAACCCGTTTCTGGAGGCGGCGGCCGCCGCTCCACGCCACGATATCCACCTTGCGCCGCAACAGGCCGAAGCTGTACGTCTGGCCATGACGCAGGGCGTACTGGTCATCACCGGCGGTCCTGGCACCGGCAAGACCACGATTATTCGCTGCATTGCGGAGATCCTTTCGGAAATGCAGATGGAGTTCGCGCTCGCTGCGCCGACGGGGCGCGCGGCCAAACGCATGACGGAAGCGACGGGCTGCGAAGCCAAGACGCTGCACCGCCTGCTCGAATATGTGCCCGGCGAGGGATTCCAGCGCAATGCGGACAACCCGCTCTTTTACGATATGATCATTGTGGACGAAGCCTCCATGGTGGACGTGCCGCTATTGAACGCATTGCTGGCAGCCATCCCGGAGGGCACCCGGCTGATCATGGTTGGCGACAGCGACCAGCTGCCATCCGTCGGTCCGGGCGATGCGCTGCGCGACATCACGGCCAGCGGCGCCATCCGGGTCGTGCGGCTGACTGAGATCTTCCGGCAGGCACAGCAGAGCCGCATCGTTACCAATGCCCATCGCATCAACGATGGGTTGCAGCCGTTGCTCGATGGCGGCCCCGAGAGCGACTTTCGCTTTGAGGAAATTCCGTCGCAGGAGCAGGCCCTTTCCCGCGTGCTCGATCTGTGCGCACATCCGGACGCGGACATGCCTGTCGGCGAGCCTCTGCTCGACATGCAGGTGCTCGTACCCATGAAAAAAGGCCCGCTCGGCGTATATCATCTGAACACGCGCCTCCAGGAATCCCTGAACCCGCCCGCGCCGGAAAAAGCGGAACACACCTTTGGCGAACGGATCCTGCGCGTGGGCGACAAGGTCATGCAGGTGCAGAACAATTACCGCATCGAATGGACAAAACGCGGTCCCGGCGGCGCAACCATCGAGGGAACGGGCGCGTTCAACGGCGATCTTGGTACGGTTTACCGCATCGACAACACGACAAGGCGCTTCTCCATCCTCTTTGATGATGACCGGCTTGCCCACTACGACTTTACGCAGTCGGATGAAATCGAGCTGGCCTACTGCATCTCCATCCACAAGAGCCAGGGAAGCGAGTTTCCGGTGGTCATATTGCCGCTTTGCGGCGGCCCGCCCGTGCTGTTGACGCGCAACCTTCTCTATACCGCTGTCACGCGCGCGCGGCGACAGGTCGTCTGCATCGGCAGGCGAGAAACCATCGCCGCCATGGTGCGGAATAACCGCGATATGCGCCGCTATACCTCGCTGGCCGTGCGCCTGCAGGAATGGCGGGCATTGCGTCCATGAAAGCCGCGCTGCAACGCGCGTTGCTCGACGCGCTGTATCCGCCCGATGTGGCCTGCCCGTTGTGCGGGAGGGATGCGTTCCTTTTGCCCAGCGGCGCCTGTGCGGACTGTGACGCCTGTCTCAACGCCTGTCCCGCGCCCGTCTTTACGGAGCCGCTCGACGGGCTCGTGGCCGCCTACTTCTATGAGGGACTGGCGAGACAGGCGGTGTTGCGGCTCAAATACGGCAAGGCTACATATCTTTCGCGGTTCTTTGCCGGAGGGATTGCCCTGCCGGAGGACTGGAAAATCGACTGCATCGTACCGGTGCCTCTGCACTGGTTGCGGGAATTCCTGCGCGGATACAACCAAAGCGAAATGCTCGCACAAGCGATCAGCGAACGTTATCCATCCCTTCCCGTCCGCAAGGAACTCCTCTTTCGCACGCGTTATACGCGCACGCAGACAAGCCTCACCGCGTCGGCGCGACAAAAAAACGTCCGTGGCGCTTTCCGTGCGGGTAACTGCGTAAAGGGGCTGTCCATCCTGTTGGTAGACGATGTCGCCACCACGCGCGCCACGCTGAGGGCCTGCGCACGGGCGCTCAAAAAGAACGGCGCAAGCCGCGTCTACGCCGCCTGCGCCTGCGCTGCGATCGAATAGGCGGGAAGGCCTCCATCTTTAGCCCGGCTGCGCATCCCGGCATTTGTATTTCCGGTAGGTCGCCTGCCCGCCGCGGATGTGCCGCTCAGCCTTGTTGCGGTCCAAAACGGCGCGCACCTGCGACGCCATGCCCGGATTGAGCGTGAGCAGGCGTTCGCTGACATCCTTATGCACGGTCGATTTGCTGATCTTGAACACGCGCGCGGCGTCGCGCACGGTCGCGCCATTTTCGATGATATAGGCGGCAGACTGAAAGATCCTCTCCTCGATGTAATCGCGCAATGCATCGTCCCCCCATCGAACCATTTGATACAGCGTATGACCCGGGGCGCGGCGATAGTACAAAACCGTCTATCGGCACGTTACTTCCGTTTTCCTCCCCGTTCGTTTGGGGAAGCCGTCCGGTAGCGAACCCATCTTATCCCCCGCCCTGCCGCTCCCGGGCATCTATCAGCCCGTCTCAAATCGAGCATGTCGTCGATCCCGCGGGGCAGTCGGCCGTACTGCCGGAACGGCCGGCAGGCGCTCCTCTTCCCCCAGGATGTCGAATTTTTGCGCAAATGCCCGCAAGCGGACTCGTCCCTGCCCTTCATAAAGCCTGAAGTCTGGGAGCGATTTGCTCTGCATACATGAGCGCGCTTCAAGCGGCCCCCAGATGCGCCGTTTCAACGGGAACGGCGCATAATTGCGCCGTGTTGGCAAAAACTACGGAGGAAACCTGAGCCATTTTTTGAATGGCCACGCTGCACACGGGAGGAATCGTATTGAAAGCAACCGGAATTGTCAGACGAATTGACGAGCTGGGACGTGTCGTCATCCCAAAGGAGATCCGTCGCACGCTGCGCATCCATGAAGGCAGTCCGCTCGAGATCTTTACCGATCACGACGGCGGCATCATCCTAAAAAAATACTCGCCCGTCAGCGAGCTGGCGTCGTTTGCGAGCGAATTTACGGGGGCGCTGCACCAGATGTTTTCGATGAACGCCGTAATCTGCGATAAGGACACGGTGGTTGCCTGCGCCGGTAGCGGCCGGCGCGAGTATGGGGAACAGCGCATATCGGACGAGGTGGAGCGCGCAATTGCGGCGCGCGGCGTGATCGTGCAGTCCGCGTCCGAAGGCCGCGTCATGCCGGTAGTGGAAAAGGCCAGCCGGGTGCCGCAGTCCCTGTTGCTCGTCCCCATCGTGGCGCAGGGGGATGCGATCGGCGCCGTAATCCTGTTCTCCTTCGAGGGAAGGACGACGCCCATCGGCGAACCGGAGATCAAGACCTGCCAAACCGTGGCCGCGTTTCTCGGCCGGCAGATGGAGGCGTAGAAAAAGCCGCGCGCAAGGCGCGCGGCAAAAAAGCAAAGCGAGGTGGAAATGGCTCAAAGCCATTTCTTCCGTTTGAAAATGAAAAAGCAGACGCCGCATACGGCGATGCTGAGCAGGGCGACAAAGGCATAGCCAAACGGCCATTTGTATTCCGGCATCGCAAAGTTCATCCCATACCAGCCAACGATCAGCGAGAGCGGCAAAAAGATAGCGGTCAGCACAGTAAAAACCTTCATCAGCTGGTTCTGTTCAAAATCCAACTGCGCCTGATACGCCTCCCGCACCTGCGTGACATACTCGCGCAGGTGCAACACGTAATCGAGCAAGCGGTCGATGTGCCGGTTCAGCGTTTCAAAGCGGCGGCGCTGCTCCTCATCAAGCGCGTCGCCCGCATCGCCGGCGAGAAACTCCGTCATCAGTGCAAGCTGTTCGTAATATCGCTTCAGATGCAACAGTGTGCGGCGAAACGTAATAATGCGGTTGCCTACGCCATGTCCTACCCGCTTGGCCGTCAGGAGCGTATCTTCCAGCTCCGTCACGTCCGTTTCCAACTGTTCAAGCATGTCAACATCGTCACCGATCAGGGCATCCAAAAACCGGCGCAGCGCCTCCGGCGGCGCATATGGTTGCTGCGCACGCATCCCTTCCACACATTTCGCATCATCGGTAAACAGCAGCATCTTCTCACGATCAAGATAGACGCATACCGGCCATTGCCGGCCAGCCCCCGCCCTTTGGACATGAAACATCAACAGCAGCGCGCCGCCCGGAAGCGCGGTATACAGGTAGCGCCTGCTCCGTAGGCGCGCAAACAATTCATCGCCGACGTAGATGCGCAGCGCATCGATGGTCGAAATGCCGTGAATCTCCAGCGTCATATCTCACCCTCCAAGGCCAGGTCCGCAAACGAAGCGGGGCATGCCCGCATGAGTGCCTGCGGAGACAGCTCGATTTGATAGCCAATGCGTCCGGTGCTGCAGAACAGCGTGAGCATTTGCGTCGCCGAATGGTGTACAAAGGTCGGAAACGCACTTCTCATCCCGATGGGCGAACAGCCGCCGTGTACAAAAGCCCTTCAGCGGCAGCAATTCACGCCTGGGCAGCCTGGATATGGCTTTTTCGCCTGCCACAGCGGCCGCCTTCTTTCAGTCGAGCGCCGTGGTGACCAGCGGCAGAAACACATAATGCCTGCCGGTTTTCCCGGTCGTAACCAGCGTCTTGAACACACGCGCCGGGTCCTCACCGAGAGCGAAAGCCACATCTGCGCCGGAGACGGCGCCGGTATCGAGATGGCGGTGCGGTACGTATGAAATATGCTTCTGGTCGAGCATGCGCACGACGTTCGTCTTTTCCAACGTCTACAACGCCCCGCCCGGTTTTTCCCCATGTGCCGCCTCCGCCTGCTCCTCATCCGTCATCAGGCGCAGGATCGTGCGGTCGGTCTCCCACATGCCCTCGTGCGCCAGGACGCCGTAGTTGGAGATGGTCTCGTCCACGGTGTCCGCCACAAGCCCTTCGCCCCCAGCCACGGTCTTGCCGGCGCGAGCCAGTTCAAAACCCAGAATGGCCGCATCGACCGCACTGGCAATCTTCGCTGCGCAGGACGGTTTCGCGCCGTCGCACACGATCCCGGCGACATTGGCAAGCGTATTCTCCACAGTCGCCCGAATGACCTCGAGCGGCTGTCCATACAGATAGGCGATGGCGGCGCCGCTGCCGCAGGCCGCAGAAACCGCGCCGCAGTATGCCGAAAGCCGTCCAATAGAAGCCTTCTGGTACAGGGCGACCAGGTTGCTCAGCGCAAGGGCGCGCAGGAGCCGCTCTTCGCTGCTGCCAAGCGCCTGCGAAAACGCAATCACCGGCAAGGAAACCGTCGCGCCCTGGTTGCCGCTGCCGGAATTGATGACCACGGGCAGCGTACAGCCGCTCATGCGGGCATCCGAGGCAGCGGCGGCCAACGCCCTGGCACGCACCTCCGGCGCATCCCCCCGACTGGTGAGCAGCGTTTGTCCCACGCAGAGGCCGTAATCGCCGCGCAGTCCCTCGGCCGCAATTTCCATGTTGCAGGAAATTTGACGGTTCAACATCGGCCGAATGCGCTCAAGCGGCACGGTTTCTGCAAAAGCAAGGATGCTTTCGAGCGTCATGCCCGCAGCATAATCGAAGCTCTCCGCATCGTAGTTTTCCTCGCAAGGGCACTGCAGCAGTACGCGTCCGTTACGCTCAATGCGGACAATATTGGTGTGCGCATGCATAACCTCGACCAGCGCGCGCTCATTCCCGGCAAACGCTTCAATACGGAAGTGAAGTTTGGCCTCGCTCTCGAGCAGGGAAACGGTGCAGATCTCCGGGTGTTGCATCATCGACGCGCAGAGAGCAATTTGCTCATCGGTCACATCCTCAAGCACCTCCATGCGCTTGGCGGCGTTGCCACCGATCGCGCCAATGAGCACGGCGGCCCGCACGCCCTTTAGTCCATTCGTGTTGGGCACAATAACGGACTTGACGTTTTTGAGAATATTGCCGCAGACTGCCACGGCAAAGCGCTCCGGCAATATGCCGAGCACTTCGCGCACCCGGGCGCTGGCATAGGCAAGCGCAATGGGTTCCGTACAACCAAGTGCGGGAACCAGTTCCCGCTCGAGCAGATCGATATACCGCTTTTCAGTCGCTTCCGTCAGATGGTCCATGAAGATGCCCCCGTTTTGTATGGAGTAGATAAATTATACTGTACCACGATTCGCCATGTGCCGCAACCGCGAAGACGGCAAAATATGGGATATCCGCTTGACAGTGCGGCATGACTGCGACGTATAATAGTAGCAGAACGGAAGCGGCGCCGCTGCAACCGCTGAATCCACGCGATACGGGAGAATAGAAATGGAAAAGGCAAAGGTTTACTTTACGGATTTTCGTACGATCGCATTTGCGGACGGATTGCCAAAGAAATTGCAAAAACTCTGTAGGTCCGCTGGAATCGAACAGATCGACTTTGGCGGCAAATTCGTCGCCATTAAGATGCACTTTGGCGAGCTTGGCAACGTGAGCTACCTGCGGCCAAACTATGCGCGCGCCGTGGTCGAGCTCGTGCGCAATCTGGGCGGAAAGCCATTCCTGACGGATTGCAACACCATGTATCCGGGGAAGCGTAAAAACGCGCTGGAGCATCTGGAGTGTGCCTGGGAAAACGGGTTTACGCCGCTCTCTGCCGGCTGCCCGCTGCTTATTGCCGACGGGCTCAAGGGAACGGATGACGTAGCCGTCCCCGTTGCGGGCGGCGAGTTCGTCAAGCAGGCGCGCATCGGCCGCGCGGTGATGGATGCGGATGTGTTTATCAGTCTGACCCATTTCAAGGGGCATGAAGTGGCTGGATTTGGCGGTACGATCAAAAACATCGGGATGGGTTGCGGCTCCCGCGCCGGAAAGAAGGAACAACACTCCAACGGGAAGGCGCAGATTGACCCGAAGCGCTGCCGCGGCTGCCGCCGGTGCGAACGGGAATGTGCAAACGGCGGCCTTGCCTACGATGCCAGCGCGCACAAAATGACCGTGAATACCGCCAACTGCGTGGGCTGCGGGCGCTGCCTCGGCGCATGCAATTTTGATGCGATCTCCTTTGCGGACAGCTCCGCCGTCTACGAGCTCAACTGCCGCATGGCCGAATACGCCAAGGCGGTCGTCGATGGGCGGCCTTCGTTCCACATCTCGCTGGTAATGGACATCTCGCCCAACTGCGACTGCCACTGTGAAAACGACGCCCCTATCCTGCCGGATATCGGCATGTTCGCCTCGTTTGACCCGGTGGCGCTCGACCAGGCCTGTGCGGATGCCTGCCTGGCCGCCGAGCCGATGCCGAACAGCCAGCTTTCTGACAACCTGCGGCGGCCCGATTTTGTGGATCATCACGATCACTTCGTCAACAGCACGCCGGAATCGGAGTGGAAAAGCTGCCTTGCACACGCCGAAAAGATCGGCCTCGGCACGCGCTGTTATGAATTGATCCGTATCTGAACGGCAACCGGAGCAATAATGCGGCCGCCGGGCAATTCGCCCAGCGGCCGCTTGCAATATCAAGGTTAAACGATGGTTATGGCAGCCGAACCCCCCGTGCGGCCAGCTCGCGTTCGAGGCGCGCGGCGTCGCCCCGAAATACAATGCCATACATGCCGGCATGCATGGCGCCCTCGACGTTAACGCTCAAATCATCGACGAATATGCACTCTGCGGCGTTGAGCCGGAACTCATCGCAAAAGGCACGATAAATGGCCGCATCCGGCTTGAGCAGGTGCCAGTCAGCGGAGATGAACAGCCCGTCAAAACAGTCGTACCCGGGCAAATTCGGCGCATAGGCATGGACCGTTTTGGCGGCATTGGACAACAGATAGACGCCGTAGCCGGCCGTTTTGATCCGCCGGACGAGCGCGTCCATCCCCTCGATGGGCGTCGCCCCGGCGTGCCAGTTGTTCAGAATCTCTCCCACCGCGCCATGCAGCCGCTCCGGAAGCCTGGAGCAGATCGAGCGGATCGCCTGCCCCTGCTCAATCGAACCGCGATCAAGCTGCACCCATTCGGTGGAGCCGAACAGCTCGTCCATGAGCAGGGCATGGTCGGCGTCCTCCGCGGCATAGCGGCGGCAATACCGGGAAAATTCATAGTGGATGAGCACGCCGCCCATATCGAATACTACATTGCGAATCATACTTACAGCCCTCCTGTCCCTGTGGCAGGCGCGCCGCCGCCGGCAGTAGCCGTCGGTACAAGTCCAAGGTAAGCAGCCATGCCGCCGGTCTGTCCGCGGTCACGGCGGTGAGAGTACAGGCGTTCGTCCTCCATCGTACAAACGCCCATGAGGTTGAACCGCTCCGGGCGAACGCCACAAGCAAAGAACTGCGCCGCCGCCACGCGCCAGAGATCGACATAAGCCTTTCCGGGTCCTCCGGGCCTGCAGCAGGCAGCAGCGGGAAACGCCCGTTCGAACCGCGCCGCCACATCTTCTCCTACCTCAAAGCAGGCGGGACAGATGGAAGGGCCAACGCCGACAACCAGCTCCGCGGGGTTGCTGCCAAAGCCTTCTTCCATTCGCGCGACGAGCGCCGCGCCGATGCCGCCGAGCGCGCCGCGCCAGCCGGCATGCGCCAGCCCGACGGCGCGATGAACGGGATCGACGACATAAAACGCCATGCAATCGGCATGACCGGTCACGAGCGTAACGGCAGGATCATCCGTAATGAGCGCATCGCATGGGGGCAGCGGCGGGCGCGTATACCCGGCACCACGATCGCTGCGGTCGACCCGGCGCACGGTCACGCCATGCTCATATGTATCCATAACCATGCTTGCCTCTTCAATCCCGGCCGCAGCGCAAAAAATGCGATAATTCTCCATCGTCTTCTCACGGGGTTCTATCCCGCGAGAAAAGCTGAGGTTGAGAGAGGAAAGGCAGCCCTCGCTGACCCCGCCGACACGCGCGGAAAAGCCGTGCCGGATGCCGGGCAACCGGGCAAGGGCGGGCAGTGAAAAAACGCCGACGCCATCATCGTTCTCCATATATGAATATCCGCAGGAAATGCGCGAATATGCGCGGATAAAGCGGTCCGTGGCAGTCATTGCTTCTCGTCGAGGAGCCTCTGCAGCTCGGCCAGGAAGGTCTGTGTATCCTTGAATTCCCGATAGACGGCGGCAAAGCGCACATACGCCACTTCATCGACATGCTTGAGGTTCTTCATGACGATTTCGCCGATATCCGTTGTGAACACCTCGGAAGCCAGCGTATTGTATACCTCGCGGGTGATGTCCTCCACAAGCTTGTCCTGTACGGCAGCGGAGATGGGGCGTTTTTCACACGCTTTGCGCACGCCGGTACGAATCTTCTCGCTGTCGAAGGGTTCCCGGCGTCCGTCGCGTTTGACGACCATGATCGGCAGCTCCTCAATCTTCTCATAGGTGGTGAAGCGCCTGCCGCAGTTGATGCATTCGCGCCGCCTGCGAATGGCGCTCCCGTCCTCCGTCGGACGGCTGTCGATGACCCTACTGTCCGTACCAGCACAATACCTGCACTTCATCCGTGTCGCTCTCCTCGATCGCTATAATGGGATATTGCGGCTTTAGCATATCATATTTTGGGGTCTATTTCTACCAAAATGACGTCCTCGCCAAATTTTTTTACATTCCCAAACGGGATTGCCAGCATCTCATCGCTGTGCAGCAGTCCGAACAGCCGGGAAGGGCCCGGCACAAGGATCGTCAGGATCAGTCCCGAACAAATATCGAGCTCGAGATCACAGATATGGCCGAGCCGTGCGCCGTCGCACACATTGATGACCTCCTTGCGCCGCAGCTCGCTGAAGGACGTTTTGTTCAGCAACCGCTCCACCCCCTCATCGACAAAATATGCCACGGGCGGCGAAAGAAGAACCAAATGACGCAACGCGCTTGCGCACGGTGAAAGGAAAAGGGGCGTGCAATTTGCACGCCCCTTTAAGGATTTCGTTCGATCAATACTTCCGCTTTCTCGCGGCTTCCGCCTTCTTCTTGCGCTTGACGCTCGGCTTCTCATAATGCTCACGGCGACGAACCTCAGCCAGAACGCCAGACCGGGCGCACTTGCGTTTGAATCGCTTCAGAGCGCTTTCCAGGGACTCGTTTTCACCGACACGAATTTCCATTCCCTTTTCCCTCCCCTCTTTTGCGACACTTCTTCTACTCGAAGACGCTATGCTGTATTATAAAGGAGCCGCCGCGTGAAGTCAACAAAAAAATAGGAATCACCGGCGGTTTTGTTGCTCGCTGCCGCCGACGCGCGGCAGAAAATCGGCGCTTTTCCGATAGCGCCACATAATATATATTCGATGTATACACAAATTCGCTATGCAAAGCGGTAAAACTCTGATAAAATGATGGCAGATGTTCCGCAAGACGGGCCTGTTCCCGTGCGGCATCAAAACCAAAGGAGGAAAAGCAACATGAAGAAACTCTTTGCAATTCTCTTGGCGCTCTGCCTCGTCCTGTCGGCCTGGGCCTGCACAACGACCACCCCCGGTTCGGATCCCACCGACGCGCCGGAAGTGGTGACGGACGACGCGCAGGGCGCGGGCGACACGGATGCCACCGAACCCGATGACACCACGGACGAAGACGCCACCACGCCGGATAACACGGCCGTATCCGCCGACGACATCGAGGATCTCATGACCTCTGACGATGGCACCTACGAGCTTGCTTTTGTCACCGACGTCGGCATGCTCAAGGACAAGTCGTTCAACGAAGGCACCTGGAACGGCGTGAAGCTGTACGCCTATGAGCACGGCCTCTCCTACAAGTATTATCAGCCCGCCAACGGCAATGAGGCGACCGACGACGACCGCTATGACGCCATGAAGGCTGCGGCCGAAGCGGGCGCGAAAGTCGTTGTCTGCGCCGGCTATCTGCAGGAGACCGCCCTCAAGCGCGCCGCGATCGATTTCCCGGACACGATGTTCGTCTTTATTGACGGCTATCAGCTCAGCGACGACGCTGGCAATCTGCTGACCAACGTGGCCGGTATCTCCTTCCAGGAGGAGCAGCCCGGATACTTCGCCGGCTATGCCGTGGTGAAGGACGGCTTCACGAAGCTCGGCTTCTGCGGTGGCGGCGGCGGTACGAACCCGGCCTGCTGCCGTTACGGCTACGGCTTTGTGCAGGGCGCCAATGCGGCTGCCGCCGAGATGGGCGTCCAGGTTGAGATCAACTACAGCTGGCAGTACGGCTCCTCGTACGCCGCTTCTCCGGAGCTGCAGACCATGGCCAACGGCTGGTATGTCAACGGCACCGAGGTCATCTTTGCCTGCGGCGGTATGATGTTCACCTCCATCACCGCCGCTGCCTCCACGAATGACGGCTATGTCGTCGGCGTTGACGTGGATCAGTCCAGCCAGTCCGATACGGTCATCACCTCCGCAATGAAGGGCATCGGCGCTGCCGCGCAGCTGTCCATCGGCAAATACTATGACGGCACGTGGGATGAGATCGGCGGCAAGAACACGGCGCTTGGCGTCGCTGATGATGCGGTCGGCCTGCCGACGGATACCTGGTCGCTGACCGGCCTCACCGTGGAAGAGTATCAGAAGGTCTACGACGCCGTCAAGGACGGCTCGCTCGTGATCGACACCGACTACGAGACCGGCCTCACCCAGGAGTGGTCGAATGTGACGCTCAACATCATCTGACCTCTCCCAACGCTTATACAAAGGGACCCTTCCGGGTCCCTTTGTATTTGCTCCAGCAAGTCTGGCCTCTGGCGAGCGTTGTTTCGCCCCTCCGGTCGGCAGTATATCAGCTATATATAATAAAATTTCTTGTTTTTTAATTGTTCATAAAATATAATGTAGGTAATTCTTCAGAGAGGATCCATATCATAATATATGCAATCCGAATATATTATCGAAATGCTCCATATCACCAAGGAATTCCCAGGGATCGTCGCCAACGATGATATCACGCTGACGCTGAAAAAGGGAGAGATCCATGCACTGCTCGGCGAAAACGGCGCCGGGAAATCCACACTGATGAGCGTATTGTTCGGCCTGTACCAGCCGGAGGCCGGCGAGATCCGCAAGGATGGCAAGCCCGTCCGGATCGACGGCCCCAACGACGCCACGGCGCTCGGTATCGGCATGGTTCACCAGCACTTCAAGCTCATCGATGTGTTCACCGTGCTCGACAACATTATCCTGGGTTCGGAGACGACGCGCCTCGGTTTCGTGCAAAAAAAGGAAGCCCGGCGCAAGGTGTCGGAGTTGTCCGAACGCTACGGGCTGAAAGTGGACCTCGACGCAAAGATTGAGGACATCACCGTCGGCATGCAGCAGCGCGTGGAGATCCTCAAGATGCTCTATCGTGACAACGAGATCCTGATTTTTGACGAACCGACCGCCGTGCTGACGCCGCAGGAGATCGACGAGCTGATGGACACGATGCGCGCCTTTGCCGCAGAGGGCAAGAGCATCCTTTTCATCTCGCACAAGCTCAATGAGATTATGGCCGTTTCCGACCGGGTCACGGTCCTGCGCAAGGGCCGTTGCGTGGGCACGGTCGACACGAGCAGCACGAACAAACAGGCACTGTCCAATATGATGGTCGGCCGCCCGGTACAGCTCGTCGTGGACAAGGCGGAAGCGACGCCCGGCGACGTGGTGCTCAGCGTGCGCGACCTTGTCGTCCCCTCCCGCATCCACAAGAAGAACGCGGTGCGCGGCGTGAGCTTCGATGTGCGCGCCGGTGAGATCGTCTGCATTGCCGGCATCGACGGCAACGGGCAGACGGAACTGGTGCACGGGCTGACAGGGCTTGAACGCTGTGCGTCCGGACGCGTAACGCTTTGCTCGGAGGATATTTCAAACGCCTCCGTGCACCGCCGTCTCACGCATATGAGCCATATCCCGGAGGATCGCCACAAGCACGGCCTGATCCTGGATTTTACGCTGGAACAGAACCTCGTGTTGCAGCGTTATCTGGAACCGGCGTTCCAGCATCACGGCTTTATCGACAAAGGGGCGGTTCGTCAGTACGCCGACCGCCTGATCGAACAGTTTGACGTGCGCAGCGGGCAGGGACCGGTCACCGTCGCGCGCAGCATGAGCGGCGGCAACCAGCAAAAGGCGATCGTGGCGCGCGAGCTTGACCGGAACATGCCGCTTTGCATCGCCGTGCAGCCGACGCGCGGGCTGGACGTCGGCGCTATCGAATATATTCACCAGCAGCTCGTGTCGGAACGGGATGCGGGCAAGGCGATCCTGCTCATCTCGCTGGAACTGGACGAGGTGATGAGCCTGTCCGATCGAATTCTTGTGATGTATGAAGGCGAAATCGTCGGCGAGCTCGACCCGAAAAAAACGACGGTTCAGGAGCTCGGCCTGTATATGGCCGGCGCAAAACGCACCGCAAAGGAGGACGTGCAGGCATGAAGGAACGGTTGCTCACACTCATCAGGCGTGACGGGATGCGTTCGGTGCTTGCCTCCGTCCTGTCCATCCTGTTCGGAATGCTCGTGGGGAGTATCGTCGTGCTAATTGTGGGACTCACGAGCAAAAACCTGAACCTGCAGAGCGCGCTCGACGGCATTCGCCTCATCTTCGGCGGCCTGTTCAGCACCGGCCGCGATGCATCCGGCGCGCTGACGTTTGGCTTTAATTCGACGAACTTCGGCAACATGCTGTTTCGTGCGACCCCGCTCATCCTGACCGGTCTCTCCGTGTCGGTCGCCTTCAAAACCGGCCTGTTCAACATCGGAGCGCCGGGCCAATACCTCATGAGCACGGCCGTTACGCTGATTCTCGCGCTCAGCATCCCCTCCGAAAGCGTTCCCACCTGGATCATCTGGCTGGCCGCATTCTTCGGCGGCTGTCTGGCCGGCGCGCTGTGGGGATCGATCCCCGGCATCGTCAAAGCGTTCCTGAACATCAATGAGGTGCTCGCCTGCATCATGACGAACTGGATTGCGGCCAACCTCGTAACGTTGATTTTCGACGGCAGCATATTTTGCAATGCGGTTGAGTATGGCAAGACCGGCTATGTCTACAAAACGACGTTTAACAACGTACAGACGCCCAAGCTGGGCCTCGATAAGATATTCCCGAACTCGCAGGTCAATATGGGCATCCTGATCGCCATTGTCATCGCCATCCTCATGTACATCCTCATGACCAAGACGACGCTCGGCTACGAGCTCAAGGCGTGCGGCAGCAACCGTCACGCCGCCCGCTATGCCGGCATCCATGACAAGCGCAACATCGTGCTCTCCATGGCGATTGCCGGCGCGCTTTCCGGCGCAGGCGCCGCGCTTTACTATCTGGCCGGCAATACGGAGTTCTACTGGTCCACCTACCAGTCCCTTCCGGCGACCGGGTTCAACGGCATTCCGGTCGCGTTGCTCGCGGTCAACAATCCGATTGCCGTGATCTTCACCGGGTGTTTCATGTCCATGCTCGACATCGCCGGCCTGCAACTGACCAACCTGACGGCATACAACGAATACATCACGGACGTAATCATTGCGATCATCGTACTGCTGAGCGCTTTCTCGCTGCTCATCAAGTCCCTGCTTGGCGGACACCACAAGAAGGCGCAAAAAGCGCCGCCGGCGATTCAGGAGGCTTCGTCGGCTGCGCTTTCGGAAAATGAACCCGTGAAAGGAGGCGATGCGGTATGACCTTCCTCGTCCAGCAGACGCTGCTCTACGCCATACCGCTGATGATTGTCGCGCTTGCAGGCGTTTTTGCCGAGCGCAGCGGCATCATCAACCTGGCGCTCGAAGGCATCATGATCTTCGGCGCATTCATCGGCGTATTGTTTGTGAACCTGATGCAGCAGACCGAGGTTTTTGCAGCCGCAAAGGCCGCCGGCGACTGGATCACGCTGCAGGGGCTGGAGCTGCTCGCCATGGCGGTGGCCGCTCTTTTCGGCGCCCTGTTCTCGCTGCTGCTTTCGTTTGCGTCCATCAACCTCAAGGCCGACCAGACCATTGGCGGCACGGCCCTGAACCTCATGGCGCCCGCCATCGTGCTGTTCTTTATCCGCCTGATCGCCAACCAGAACGAACTGCGCCTCGCGCAGGGCGACGCGCCAAGCTGGTTCATGATCAAAAAGACGACGCTTGGGTTTGAGCGAACGGCGGACCTCGGCTTTTTCGGCAATACGTTCCTGCATCAGGTATACCTGGCGACCTATGTATGCATTATCCTGTTCGTCATCCTCTCCATCATTCTGTACCGCACGCGTTTTGGCCTGCGGCTGCGCGCCTGCGGCGAAAACCCACAGGCGGCGGATTCCCTCGGCATCAACGTCTACAAGATGCGCTATGCGGGCACGACCATTTCCGGCGCGCTCGCCGGCATGGGCGGGTTCGTATACGCGCTGACCACCGCCAACTGTGTGGCCAACGGCGATGTGGCGGGCTTCGGCTTCCTCGCCCTTGCCGTCATGATCTTCGGCAACTGGAAGCCGCTTAACATTGCCGGCGCGTCGATACTGTTCGGCCTGTTCAAGTGTATCGCCTCGAGCTATTCGAGTATCGACATCAACGGAGACGGCGTCTTCCTGCTCGCACAGGCCAACATCAGCCCGCACCTGTACCGGATGCTGCCATATGTGATCACGCTCGTCGTGCTCGCATTTACATCCAAAAATTCCCGCGCACCCAAAGCCGAGGGCATTCCCTACGACAAGGGCCTGCGCTGAGGAGGTGCCTCATTATGGCAAAGCTCTATTTTCGATATGGCGCCATGGGATCGAGCAAGACGGCCAACGCCATCATGGTCTGGTACAACTACTTTGAACGCGGTAAGCGTGCGCTGCTCCTCAAGCCAAGGACGGATACCCGCAACGGAAAGTATACCATTCGTTCCCGTAGCGGCCTGGAGGCTGAATGCACGTTGTTCGATCAGCTCGACCTGGAGGCGGTGCGCGCCCATGTCTACGATTGCCTGATTGTAGATGAAGCGCAGTTCCTCACCTGTGAGCAGGTGGCTCTGCTGACCGAGATTGTGGACGATTATAACGTTCCCGTCATCTGTTATGGGCTCCGGACGGATTTCCAGGGAAATTTCTTCCCCGGAAGCCACTGCCTTCTGGCTTGTGCGGACACGATCGAGGAGATCAAGACCATTTGCTGGTGCGGCAGGAAGGCGACCTTCAACGCCCGTCTCGACGGGAAGGGCGGCGTGACAAAGCAGGGCGAGCAGGTTGTCCTCGGCGCTTCCGACCGTTATGTGAGCCTGTGCCGCAAGCACTGGAAAGCCGGCGATCTCGGGCCCGGTATGCGCCACGTTGATGACGCGGAGGACTTGACATGACGTTTTATGTTGCCAGCGGCGTAGCAAACTGCTCCCGCGTCAACGAAGCGGCCGCCGCGCTTGCGGCAAACGGACATTACCGCACCTACGACTGGACCACCCACGGCAGCGTGAAAGATGCGCCCGATGCGTTCAAGCGCAGGGTGGCTGCCAGCGAGGCTGGCGGCGTAGCGGGTGCGGAGCTGGTTGTGCTGCTGCTCCCCGGCGGCAAGGGTACGCACACGGAACTCGGCCTTGCCATTGCCAGCGCCGGCCGGCGCCGCATCATCGTCTGGTCGGAAGACCCTGCCCCGTTCGACGGCAGCGGAGAGTTCTGTGTGTTCTATCATCATCCACGCGTGGAACGGGTCGTATGTCCGTTTCAGGAGCTGCTGTCGCTGCTGTCCGCTATCTGAACCCCAGCAACAGCACCCCAATCGCCATCAGCAAAAACGAAACGATCACCGCGACAAGCCACTCCGGCGCAAAACAGATCAGCACCAGAATGCCTGTGAGGATACAGCAGACGCCGCACAGGCTTTTTTTATTGCACCGCCGTCCCCGGCAGGAGCATTCCTCCCGTCGCGGCCGCAACCAAAGCATGTCATTCCACCTCCATCTCTTTTCTATTTCTATGCGGGCCTGCGTCCAAACGTTCAACACGCTGCGACAAAATTCCTCATAGTATGAAGCATCGAACAAAAACTCATGGAGGATTGCGATGCTTACATCGATTGTAGATATACATGACGTTTCGCTCGCTTATCAGGAGCAGGACGCCGAAACGCTTGCCGTCGACGGGCTGTCCTTTTCCATAGCGGAGGGAGAATTCGTTTCCATCGTCGGCCCCTCCGGCTGCGGAAAGACAACGGTGCTTTCCCTGCTGATGGGGCTGATCCAGCCAACCACGGGGTCCATCCTTGTGCGCGGCAGGCCGGCCGGCACCTGTAACTCCAGCGTCGGTTACATGCTCCAGCGGGATCATCTGCTCGACTGGCGCACGGTGGAGGAAAATGTGCTGCTCTCGTTGCAGGTCAAGCATATGTTGACGGACGAGCGGCGTGCGCACGCGCTGCGTCTGATCGAAACGTACGGACTGAACGAATTCCGCAACCACTACCCGCGCCAACTGTCCGGCGGGATGCGGCAAAAGGTCGCGTTGATCCGCACGCTGGCCTTTGACCCGTCCCTGCTTTTACTCGACGAGCCATTCTCCGCGTTGGACTATCAGACGCGCCTGCGCGTTGCCGACGAAATCTTCGCCATCATCCGCCGGGAACATAAGACGGCCATCCTCGTCACGCACGATATTGCGGAGGCAATCTCCATGTCGGACCGCATACTCGTGTTTTCCGACCGTCCCGCCAGGCTCAAGGCGGAACACCGCGTGGTGCTGACGGCGGAGAATTCGCCTTTGCTGCGCCGCAATGCGCCGGAGTTCGCCGGCCTGTTCGACACAATATGGAAGGAGTTGGAACATCATGGCGTCTGAAACGACGATCTCTTCCGCACGCAAAGCATATTTGTTGAGCGTTCGCCGGCGCGAGCGCTTCATCATCATCATGCGATACGCAATCCTCATCGGCCTGGTCGGGCTCTGGGAACTGGCGGCACGTGTCGGCTGGATCGATCCCTTTATTACAAGCTGCCCGTCCCGCGTCGCCGCAACGGTGGCGCGGCTGCTGGAGGATGGCGAGCTGTTCACACACATTGGCGTAACGCTGTTTGAGACGGTAGCGGGATTTTTGATCGGCACGGCGGCCGGCACGCTCATTGCCGCCGCCATGTGGTGGAGTCCCGCCGCCTGCCGCATTCTTGATCCGTATCTCGTCATCCTGAACGCGCTGCCCAAAATAGCGCTTGGCCCCGTACTGATCGTATGGATCGGCGCCGGGATCGGCTCGATCATCGTGATGGCGGTGCTGATTTCCCTGGTGGTCACGATCGTGACGGTGTTGACCGGTTTTCTGGATATCACCGGCGAAAAACAACTGCTCATGCGCACGCTCGGCGCGAGCAAGATGCAAATTTTTACGCTCGTCGTGTTGCCGGCCGCCGTACCGACCATGATCGCCGCCCTCAAAATCTCCGTCGGCATGAGCTGGGTCGGCGTAATCGTCGGGGAATACCTTGTGTCCCAGGCAGGGCTCGGCTATCTGATCGTCTATGGCGGGCAGGTGTTCCAGCTCGATCTGGTGATGGCGAGCGTCGTGGTGTTGTGCGTGCTGGCGGCGCTGATGTACTATGCCGTGGCGGCCGTAGAAAAGCGGCTGACGCGTTGACGCCCTCCCCCGCCAGAGGGCCGCCCGCTTTGACACGCCGTATGTGAGCGTGCTATACTGTTGGCGGCGAGAAACAGGGAAAACGGTGCAAGGCCGTTACAGCCCCCGCTGCCGTATGGCGGACGGGCCGCGCAATATGCCACTGTGCATATCCATGCATGGGAAGGCGCGCGATCCGAAAGATGCCAAGTCGGAAGACCTCTTCCCGCCCGGCGCAATAGCGCCGTTTGACAGGCCGGTTCTGCGGTGGGCGGAAGCGCAGTTGTGTTTGCTGTGCAAAAACTCCCTTCGCGGATCAGAATACCACGAAGGGAGTTTGTTTATGGAATCTACTGGGACAAGCCGGAAAAGAGCTTTGGTGTATGCGGGGATTGCGGTGCTGCTCATTGCAATCATCGCGGTGTTCGCCGCCGTGTATGCAAGCGCCAACAAGGGGACGGCGGGCGAAAAATCCATTACGGTGACGATCATCAACGAAGGGGAAAGCGAAACAAGGGTCATCAAAACCGGCGCCGAATTTCTGCGCGGTGCGCTCGAGCAGGAGGGGCTGATCGAGGGAAGGGAATCGGAATACGGCCTCTATGTGCTGACCGTAAACGGCGTAACCGCCGACGAATCGCAGCAGCAATGGTGGTGCTTCACCAAGGGTGGAGAATCGCTCAACACCGGCGTGGACGCCACGCCGATTGCCGACGGCGACGCCTTCGAAATCACGCTGAAAACCGGCTGGTAAATGAGATGCGGACGAACGCGCCGGCCGACGGGAGCAGGCCGCAACTTCATAAAAAATGGGGTGCCGCCCCCGCGCCTTTTCGGGCGCGCGACGTGGCGTTGCTGGCCGCCGCCGGCGCGCTGCTCTACGGCGTGCAGGTTGTTCTGGCGCCTCTGCCCAACATCGAGGGGGTATCTCTGCTCATCATTCTGTTCACGTTGACCTTGGGAAGTCGCGCACTCTGGAGCGTAGCCGTGTTCATCCTGTTAGAGGGGCTGACATATGGGTTTGGCCTCTGGTGGTTTTTTTATCTGTACGCCTGGCCCGTGCTGGCCGTGCTGGTATTGCTGCTGCGCCGCGTCATCGGCGATTCCGTGTTGGGCTGGTCGCTCCTCTCGGCGGCGTTCGGGCTGATGTTCGGGCTGCTCTACGCATTGCTCCTGCTCTTGATCGGAAACGGTTTTTCCGGCATGTTGGCCGCCTGGGTCGCCGGATTCCCATTCGATATCGCACACTGCATCGGGAATTTCGTATTATGCCTTGCGCTGCTTCAGCCGCTTCGAAATGTGCTCAGGCGCTTGACAGCATAGGGCGGACGCTCTATAATATGACACGCTGTCATATGACAGCGTGTCATATCTTTGCAAGGAGGAACCGCATGCCTACGGATACCTTTTACCGGCTTCCGGAGGAAAAACGCAACCGGTTGGTCGTCGCAATCTATGACGAACTGGCGCGTGTCCCGGTGACCGAGATGTCGATCAATCGCATTGTGCATGGTGCAGGCATTTCCCGGGGAAGCTTCTACCAATATTTTGCTGACCGGGACGATTTGATACGCTTCCTGCTTGAGCGCGTAGACGGCTGCATCTCGGACTATATCACCACGGCGGCCCCTGCCTGCGGCGGCGATCCCTTTGAGCTGTTGCGCCGCATTTTGAAGGGGGTCCGCCAGCTCAGCAACGATCCGGCAAACAGGGCGTTCTGCACCAATTTGCTCACGCATTTGCGCGCCAATGGAGACGTATCCCATTGCCGGTCGGACACATTTGCCCCGGAACGAATTGCAGAATGGTTCGACGCCCATTTTGACCGTTCCATGCTCAACGTCGAAGCGCCGGAAGATTTTTTGCTGATGGTCGAACTGCTGCAAACGGTCCTGCGCAGCACGATCGCGCAGATGTTTACGCCGGGCGCAGACGCAGATGCGATTGAGCGCATGTTTTCCCGAAAGTTGACCATCCTGCAACGCGGGATGATGAAAAAGGAGGGTGAGCGGCATGCTTGCTAAGTTTTCCGTAAAAAAGCCGATGACCGTGTTCGTCGCCGTCATCCTGGTGATCCTGCTGGGCGTGGTCGCCTTCACCCGCATGACGCCCGACCTGCTCCCCAACCTGGACTTCCCCTATGTCGTGATCGTCACAAGCTATCCGGGTGCCAGCCCGGAACAGGTGGAAACGGAGATCACGCGGCCGGTCGAACAATCGGTCGCCACGCTCGACAACATTGTCGATATCCAGTCCGTTTCCTCTGAGAACATGTCCATGCTCATTCTGGAATTTTCAGAGGATGCAAACATGGATGCGACCACAATGAATATCCGGGAACAGCTCGATCAGCTCGGCGCCTCCTGGAGCGATGCCGTCGGCCAGCCGTATATTCTGAAAATCAACCCGAACATGCTGCCCGTCAATGTGTCCGCCATCGCATGTGAAGGCTATTCGACGGCGGCGCTGTCTACATTGGTGGAGGACACGCTCCTACCGCAGCTGGAGGGCATTGAGGGCGTCGCCTCCGTGACCGCCAGCGGGATGGTCGAGGAAAGCATCCAGGTGTTGTTTGACGAGCAGCGGATCGATGCGCTGAACGAGCGCATCCGCGCCGCCATTGACGGTCATTTTGCAGAAGCGGAGGATGAAATTGCGACCGGCCGGCAGGAGCTGGCAGATGCGGAGAGCGCACTTTCCTCCGGTCAGCGGCAGTTGAACAGCGGCAAGACGCAGCTCAACACCTCCCGGGAGGAGGCGGAGCTGCAGTTTGCCGCCGCAAGGACGGAACTGGAGCAGCAGCGCGCGTCCCTGCTTGCCGCACAGACGCAGCTGCGCACAGCGATCTATGAAATCGACGAACTGCTGGCAACGGAAGATGCGGCGGCCATGCAGTTGGAGGCGCTTCTGGCGCTGGAAGATCCCTCGCCGGAGGATTTGCAGCAGATCGAGCAGCTGAAGGCCGCGCTCGACGCCATTGCTGCATCGAAGGCGCAACGCCCGACGCTCGAGGAGCAGCTTGCCGAGACGGATCTCGGTATCGCCGCGCTCGACGCTGCTCTGGAACAACTCGATGGAGAGCAGACGGATGCGGTTGCCGCGCTCGACGCCGCCCTGGAGGAGCTCAACGCCGGGCAGAGCCGGATCAATACTGCCCGTCGGCAGATGGAGGAGGCGGAAACGGAGCTGGATAACGCGCAGGCACAGCTCGACGAGGCCAGAGAAGAAGCCTACGATGCGGCGGATGCGCACAGCTTCGTCACGCTTTCCACCGTTGCCGGTCTGTTGTCGGCGCAGAACTTCTCGATGCCGGCCGGCTACGCCGCCGAGGAGGGTACGCAATGGCTCGTCTATGTGGGGGATGAGATCGAAGACACGGAATCGTTGGAACAGCTCGTTCTGCTCGATCTTGCGATTGACGGGCTCGAACCGATCCGTCTTTGCGATGTGGCTGACGTCTTCGTATTTGACAATGCGGCGGAAACCTATGCCAAAATCAATGGCGAGGACGGCGTCCTGCTCGCCTTCTACAAACAGTCAAACTATGCGACGGCGACCGTATCCGCAAACATACTGGACCGCTTTGCGGAACTTGAGAGCGCCAACGACGGCCTGCGGTTTACCCCGTTGATGGATCAGGGCAGCTATATCCGCATTGTGGTCAGCTCCGTGCTGCAAAACCTTGCCGTCGGCGCGGTACTCGCGGTTTTGATCCTGCTGCTGTTCCTGCGCGACCTGCGGCCGACGCTGATTGTCGCGCTTTCCATCCCCATCAGCGTGACCTTTGCCATCGTGCTGATGTACTTTTCCGGCGTCACGCTCAATGTCATCTCCATGGCGGGGCTTGCGGTCGGCGTCGGTATGCTGGTGGACAACTCCATCGTCGTCATCGAAAACATCTACCGGCTGCGCAGCGAAGGCATATCGGTCTATCGCGCCGCCATTTCCGGCGCGGCGCAGGTTGCGGCCGCCATCGCCTCCTCCACGCTGACAACGGTTTGCGTGTTCGTGCCCATTGTATTCGTCGAGGGATTGACAAGGCAGTTGTTTGCCGATATGGCGCTCACGATCGCCTACTCCCTGCTGGCAAGCCTTATCGTCGCGCTGACGCTTGTCCCCGCCGTAAGCAGCGGCCTGCTGCGGCATGGCGCAAGCGCGGAAGGACGGGCGCAGGCCGCCATGAAGAACGCCTATACGCGCGCGCTCAATTTTACGCTGCGGCACAAAGCGCCCGTTTTGCTGGGTTCCGTCGCATTGCTCGCCGTCTCGGCGGTTCTGGCCATCTCGCGAGGATTTGCATTTATGCCCGCAATGGAAAGCAACCAGATGAGCGTCTCCGTTTCGCTCGATGAGGACGCCACGCTTGCGGACACCGCAGCCGTATGCGATGAAATTGCCGCCCGCTTTGCCGAACTACCGGAAGTAGAGACCGTGGGCGTCATGCAGTCCGGCGGGCTGGGCGCCATTTGGGGCATGGGCGGCGCTTCATCCGGCGGCAGCGCGAACAGCGCGACGATGTACATCGTGCTCAACGACGAGGGCGGCCGCAGCAGCGGCGAACTCGAGCCCCTCATGGAGTCGCTTTGTACCGATCTGCCCTGCACGGTCGATGTAACCGGGAGCTCGATGGATATGAGCATGCTCACCGGCAGCGGGATCACGGTGCGCGTGTATGGCGATGATCTTGACGCGCTGCTCAAGGCTTCGCGCGAGATTGCGGAGCGCCTGTCCAATGTGGCGGGCGTGGCATCGGTATCCGACGGAGTGGAAGAAACGACGCCGGAACTTCGCGTGGTGATAGACCGGGAAAAGGCCATGACCGAGGGTTTGACCGTCGCGCAAGTATATCAGCAGATTGCTGCGGCGCTCAACGCGGAGACGACGGCGACACAGGTGGACGGTCTCGACGTTGTCGTGCGCGGCGAGGCGGACGATACGACGGTGGCAGACGTGCGCGCGCTCATGCTGGCGGTTACCGGCCGGGACGGTACGGAATACGAGGTGGCGCTGAGCGACATCGCCACGTTTTCCATTTCGGAAACGATGCAGTCGATCTCCCGCTCGTTGCAACGGCGGTATGTCGCCGTAAGCGGAGAGGTTTCGGATGGATATAATGTGACGCTCGTAACCGCGGAAGCAGAACGGGCGCTGAGCGATTATGTCCCGCCGGACGGTGTGCGTTACGAGTTTGACGGCGAAAACGAGACAATCCTGTCCGCCATGAACGATCTGTTGCTGATGCTGGTGCTCGGCATCGTGATCGTGTATCTCATCATGGTGGCGCAGTTTCAATCGCTTCTCTCCCCCTTCATCGTGATGATGACCATTCCGCTCGCCTTTACCGGCGGATTGCTGGCGCTTGTCATCACCGGGTTTGAAGTGAGCATCGTTTCCATGATCGGGTTTGTGCTGCTCGTCGGCGTGATCGTGAACAACGGCATTGTGCTCATCGACTGCATGAACCGGCTGCGCCTGGACGGCATGGAGCGGCGCGAAGCGATCGTCGCCGCATGTTCCATACGCCTTCGGCCGGTGCTCATGACGGCATTGACCACCATTCTTGGCCTTGTGCCGTTGGGACTTGGCTGGGGTATGGGCGCAAGCCTTGTGCAGCCGGTGGCCGTGGTCTCCATCGGGGGACTGACATATGCCACGTTTATGACGCTCTTCGTCGTGCCCGTCGTGTATGATTCGCTCTGCCGCCGCCCGCCGCGGCAACTGACAAAGGAAGATCTGACGATCGTTGAGGGCGCCGGCTCCGTTTGAACGGGCTGGCGCCGCGCATGGGAATCGGGGATGGCGCAAAGAGCTGCGTCATCCCCGATTTGTTGCGCTGTTGCGCAGCCGGTGGTTAAACCGGTTTATTTCATGTTGTTCTGCGCATAAGCGATCATGCGCTTGACCATCTCGCCGCCGACGGAACCGGCCTCGCGCGAGGTCAGATCGCCGTTATAGCCCTGCTTCAGGTTGACGTTCAGCGAGCTGGCCACCTCGGACTTGAGGCTCTCGAGCTTGCTCTTGCTCTCAGGTACCAGAGCACCATTGCGTGCCATATTCGGGTTTCTCCTTTCCTGTCAAATTCTGTTGTTTGAACCGGTTAGTGCATGTTCTTTTCCGCATACGCGATCATGCGCTTCACCATTTCGCCACCGATAGAGCCCGCCTCACGCGAGGTAAGGTCGCCGTTGTAACCCTGCTTCAGGTTGACGTTCAGAGAGTTGGCAACTTCGCTCTTGAAGCTGTCCATCTTCGTCTTGGACTCGGGAACGAGTGCGCCATTCCGTGCCATCGAATTCACCTCCTTTTTCGGATGTGGTGTTAATTTGTGTGGAATACGAACAAATATGACTGGAAATTTATACAGGAATCAACAAAAAATGCCGTCATGCGCCAATGAAAAAAGATGCCGCCACGCACGACATCTGACGAATTTACGGATAAGGACGCGCCGCAGGCGCGCCATTGTTATTCAGTTCATGGCAATCTCCATCGACTGTTCGGCGTAGCTGACGCGAACAAAATCGAGCAGCGCATCGTTAGCCGCATTCGGCAGCTCCATGACCGACCTCGCAGCGTGCGCCGCCTGTTCGAGCAGGGACAGGTCGCAACCGGCCAGCACATCGTTGGCGCCGTGCTGGCGTGTGCCATAGAAATCGCCGGGGCCGCGCTGCTCGAGATCTCGCTCGGCGATGAGAAAGCCGTCATTCGTCTCCGCCATGACGGACAAACGCCTGAGCGCTGCGTCGCCCCCATTGTCCGAGAGCAAAAAGCAGTACGCCTGTGCACTGCCGCGGCCAACGCGCCCGCGCAGCTGGTGCAGTTGCGCAAGGCCGAAACGGTCCGCGCCCTCCACGACCATGATCGACGCATTCGGCACGTGGATGCCGACCTCAATGACCGTGGTGGTGACAAGAATATCGATCTCGCCGTCGTGGAACGCCTCGACAACGGCGGCCTTGCGCTTGCCGCTCATGCGGCCATGCAGCAGGCCGAGACGCACGCCCGGCAGCTTATCCTGCAGTTCAGCAAACAATCCCTCCGCGCTGACCCCGTCCAACGCTTCCGATTCGTCGATGAACGGACAGACGACATAGGACTGGACGCCCTTTTTTGCCTGGCACATGAGGTAGGCATACATGTCATCGCGCCGGTGCGCTGGGATATAGCTCGTTTTCACCGGCTTGCGGCCGGCCGGCAGTTCGTCGATGACAGACACGTCGAGATCGCCATAGAGCAGGAGCGAAAGCGTGCGCGGGATGGGCGTAGCGCTCATGACGAGCACATCCGGCCGCACGCCCTTGTTCGCTATGGCCGCTCGCTGCGATACGCCGAAGCGGTGCTGCTCGTCCGTTACGACGAGGCCCAGTTTTGCAAAGCGCACGTCCTCCTGCAAAAGCGCATGCGTGCCGACGACCGCGCGCGCTTCCCCGTTTTCGATGCGGGCAAGCGCCTTCTCGCGCTGTGATTTCGGCATGCCGCCGTGCAGGAGGCAAGCCGAACTCCCAAAGATGCCAAGAAGCGAATCGTAGTGCTGCCTGGCAAGGATCTCCGTCGGAGCCATGAGCACGCCCTGATATCCGTTTTCGACGGCAATATACAGGGCATACAATGCAACGGCCGTCTTGCCGGAGCCAACATCCCCCTGCAACAGCCGGTTCATGGTAAAAGGAGCCGCCATGTCGCGCTCGATCTCGTCCATCACCCGCAACTGCGCCTCCGTGGGTGTAAAGGGCAGCTTCCCCAAATACCGTTTCCGTGCGCCTTCTGCAAGGAACGAGATGCCGGTGAAACGCCTGCGCTCCTGCTTCAGTAACTCCACGGCAAGCAGGTAACAGAGCAAATCCTCAAACGCAAGCGTGCGGCGCGCAAGCTGCAATGCTTCAGGGCCATCCGGCCGGTGCGCCTGAACAAACGCATATGCGCGCGGGCAAAGTCCGTTTTCAGCACGCAATGCCGGTGGAAACGGATCGAATATCTCGGCCGCTGAGGGCAGCGCCTGCGCCACCGCCGCGCGCAGGAAACGCTGCGTCAGTCCCTGCACGAGCGGATAGACGGGCAGCAGGCCCGGCAACTCCCGGTAAAGTGAAGGGTTCAGCATCGAGAGCCCTCTGCGCGCATCCACGCGGCCGCAGGCGACATAGGTGCCGCCGGGTTGGAGCTGCCCACGGCGATACGGCTGATTAAACCATTTAAGTCGGAGCTTGCCGGTACCGTCCGTCGCCTGCACGCTGACAAGAGAACGGCCCTGAAAATAGGCGGTCGCGGGCGATGAAATCAGGCGGACGCGCACGGCGCAATCCTGCCCGTGCCGCAGCGCGGAAACCGGCGTTTCCCGGCTGTAATCCCGGTATTCGCGCGGTAAGAGGTGCAAGAGATCCTCCACCGTGCGCACGCCCTGTTTTTGCAACTGTGCCGCACGGGTCGGCCCGATCCCCCTGAGCGTTTCCACGCCTGCCTGCAGCATACGCATCTCCTGAAAAACGGGCGGCAGGGCCGCAAGTCCCTCCCGCCCGACATATTGACGACGGTCCCGTCACTCCACGGACAAATAGTAATAATACAACGGCTGTCCGCCGCACTGGACGATGAATTCCGCTTCTGGATACTCCGCCTCCAACTGGGCAAGCAATGCTTCGGCATTCGCTTCGTCGACATTCTCGCCGTAGAAGATGGTCACGGCGGCGTCCGGTTCTCCGCGCTTTTCCATCATACGGCGCAGCAGATCGGTCGCCACCGCATCCACCGCCGTCCCAACGCAGCAGAGTTCGTTGTCCATCATGCCGAGGATATCGCCCTGCGAAATGCTCTCGCCACGGAACTTTGTATCACGCACCGCGTAGGTGACGGCGCCGCTGACGACCTCCCCAAAAGCGGCGGTCATCGCCTTTTTGTTGCATTCGACATCCACCGAGCCGTTGAACGCCATCGCTGCGGCAATACCCTGCGGAATGGTCTTTGTGGGCAGCACGATTACGTTACAGGAGACGATCTCCGCCGCCTGCTGGGCCGCCAGGATGATGTTGCCATTGTTGGGCAGTACAAATACATTGCGCGCGTTGACCTTGCGGATGGCGCCGGCGATCGCATCGATGCTGGGGTTCATCGTCTGTCCGCCCGCGATGACATGGTCGACCATGAGTTCGCGGAATACGCTTTCGATGCCGTCCCCTGCGCTGACGGCGACCATGGCGTATTCCTTTTCATTGCGCTTGCGTTCAGCCTGCAGCGCGCGGTTCTGCTCGCGCATGTTTTCGATCTTGAGATGGTCGAGTTCGCCCAGTCGAAGCGCCATCTGCAATACCTTGCCGGGCGCGTTGGAGTGGACGTGCACCTTGACGATATCCGCATCGTAGGCCACCACGACCGAATCGCCGAGGCGCATCAGATGATCCCGGAACACGTCGAGATCGGACTCCTGAAACGCGGGATTCAGGTGTACGACGAAAAACTCCGTGCAGTAGCCGAACTCGATGCTCTCCTCCGGCACGCCCTCCAGTTCCGCCGCGGCGCTGGACAGGGGCGCCTCCAGCTCTGCCTGTTCGGGCAGATCCGGGATCTCATCCCCGTCGAGCGAAAGTTTAAAGCCGCGGTAAATGGTCAACAGGCCCTTGCCGCCGGAATCAATGACGCCGGCTTCCTTGAGCACCGGCAACAGATCGGGCGTCTTGGCCAGCGCGCGCTCGCCGGACTCAATGACCGCGTCAACAAGCCGATAGACGTTTGCACCGCGGGAGGCAAGCTCCGCAGCTTCCTCCGCAATCATGCGGGAGACGGTCAGAATCGTGCCCTCTTTCGGCTTCATGACCGCCTTGTAGGCCGCTTCGCAGCCCATCGTGAGCGCGCTTGAGAGAAGTTGCGCATCCATGACGGAAGCGCCCTTGAACGCGCGGGAAAAGCCGCGGAACAGCTGCGACAGGATAACGCCGGAATTGCCGCGCGCACCGCGCAACGCGCCCATTGACAGCGCGTCGGCCACGGCGGACACATCCGCATCGGCCGGAAGCGAGCGCAGCTCCTTCACCGCGCTCTGCATGGTCATGGACATGTTCGTCCCGGTATCGCCATCCGGCACCGGGAACACATTGAGCGCGTCGATGGCCTGCCGGTTGCGCTCCAGCATCGCGGCGCCAACGACGATCATATCGCGGAACTGTGCTCCGCTGATGGTTAATTCGTTCATCTTTCCTCCATCCGGATCCCGGTCAACAGAAGATCAGACCCGGATATTCTCCACATGAATGTTGACGCACTGCACCGAAAGCCCCGTCATCTCCTCCACGCGGTACTTGACGTTGCTCCTCGTATTCTGGGCGACCGCCGGCAGCGATACGCCGTACTCCAGCGTCACATACAGGTCGATGGCTACGGTATCCGGCGCCACCAGCGACACCTTGACGCCACGCTTGATGTTGTCGCCCCCAAAGAGTTCGATGATGGAGTCCCCCGCCTTCTTCGCATTCATTCCGACGATACCGTAGTTCTCGACGGCGGCATAGCCCGCAATGCTGGCGATCAGGTCGTCGCTGATGGTAATCTTCCCGAGCGTGTTCACCACTTCAGCAGCCATGTGTACTCCTCCTTTGATTTTGATTGTTGTATTATATACGACGATCGAAAAAAGCGCAATGCCCCCGGCTCAGTCTTCCTCATCCGGGAACACGGCGTTGTGGTAGACCTCCTGTACGTCGTCGTTATCGTCCAACCGCTCGAGGAAACGCTCGATCTTCTCGATCGTCTCGGCATCCTCTACATTGACGGTATTCTGCGGAATCATCTGCACTTCGGCGGAGATAAAGGCATAGCCGGCGGCCTCGAGCGCCTCGCGCACGGCGGAAAAATCGGCAGGGGTCGTATAGACCTCAAACGCATCGTCGAGCGCGTTAAAATCCTCCGCGCCGGCATCGAGCGCCGTCATCATGACCTCATCCTCATCCATGAGGGCGCTGCGCTCGATGACGATGAGCCCCTTTTTGTCGAACATCCAGCCGACGCAACCGCTCGCGCCCAGGTTGCCGCCGCTCTTATCGAAAATATGGCGCATCTCTGCAGCGATACGGTTGCGGTTATCGGTGAGCACCTCGACGATCACGGCCATATTCCCCGGGCCATAACCTTCATAGGTGATCTCCTCGTAATTGACCGCATTGCCCTCCCCCGCCGCCTTCTTGATCGAACGGGAGATGTTGTCGTTTGGCATGTTGTTGGCCTTGGCCTTGGCGATCACGTCGCGCAGCTTGCTGTTGTTGGCCGGGTCAGCCCCGCCCTCCTTGACGGCAATGGCGATCTCACGGCCGATCTTGGTGAATACCTTGCCGCGCTGCGCGTCGGTCTTTTCCTTTTTATTCTTGATGTTCGCCCATTTGGAATGTCCTGACATAACGTCCTCCTTCGTGTTCTGATACGCTTTGCAAAGCCGCCCGAAGCGACTGAAAATCCTCCCACGCCTCGCGTTTTTTGCTCTCATCGCGCAGCAGGGCCGCCGGATGATAGGTCGGCAGGATCATCGTCCCGCTTCGCTCCCTCCACCTGCCGCGGTCGCGCGAGATCCGCACATACGGGTCGTAAAGGTACCGGGCGGCCACAGCCCCCAGGCAGACGAGAATGCGCGGCCGAACCAGCGCAAACTGCCGCCGCAGGTAAGGCAGGCAGGCCTCAGCCTCGTCGTCGGCGGGATTGCGGTTGCCGGGCGGGCGGCATTTGACAACGTTGGTGATGTACAGCTCGTCCCGCGGCATGCCGATGGCGGCAAGCATGCGGTCGAGCAGCTGGCCGGCCGGCCCGACAAACGGCCTGCCCTGAAGGTCCTCCTCGCGGCCCGGACCCTCGCCAACGAGCATGGCGACGGCATTCCGGCTCCCCTCGCCAAACGCGGGATTTGCGCGTCCCTCGCATAAGCGGCAGCGGCGGCAACGGGCAACGGCCCGCTCCATCTCCTCCCAGCCGCCATTAAAGATCTCCATGCAGCCTCAGATCCGCACTGCGGCGTCCTCGTCGAGAATAAAAACCGTGTTCGCATGCAACAGCAGATAGGTGGCGGGAATCTGCGGCGTGACCGGCCCGTTGAAGATCCGCTCAGCCAGCTCCGCCTTCTCGCTCCCTACGAGCAGCGCGACAACCTTTTTCGCGCTCATCACCGTGGTCATGCCGACGGTGACCACGCGCCCGTTCTCGGTCCGCTCGACGTGCGTGACCGGCGCAAGCTCCGGCGCGCCAATATTGTATGCGATGCTGCCGTCCTTTCCGACGGACAAGAACACCAAATCCAATCCGCCGGCATGCAGGATTGCATCCTCGTATTCGTTGCACGCCACACTCCAGTCCATGGCCTCGGCACTGGGTGCAAAGCGCCGCTCCCGCTTGAGGTTGATGCGTTCATACAACAGCGGCTCCATCAGCGATGCAACCGTCCGATCCACATCGGTCCGCACGTATTCGGACAGTGCAAACGCCGACGCATCGCTCCAGTCGAGCAGGCCGTCTGCTGTCATGCGGGCAAGCGCGCGATAGACAGGCGCGATGTCCTCCGCATAGTCGAGGCCAAGCGCGCTCATCGGCTTTTCAATGATCTGCGCAGCCAGCAGCGTCGCCGCCGCCGCGCCGGCTATGGATTTGTCACGATAGACCAGAATGCTCATACAATCTCTCCCATGGTTTCAACGGTTTCGATGAACAGCGCGATATCGCCGAACACCTCGTCCCGGTTCGTCTCATTCAAGACCTCGTGACGGGCGAGCGGATACAGCTTCAATTCCACGGTATGCCCGCTCTGCCGCAGCCATGCCGCAACCTGCCGCACGCCGCTGGCATTGCGGCCGCCGACGGGATCGCGTTCGCCGGAAGCGATGAGAATCGGTTTGTCCGGCACGCGGGCGGCCCACCGGACGCTGGAAATCTCCTCAAGCCCCGCGAACAGGTCGCGCATGCCGGCCGCCGTAAACGTGAACCCACAGGCAGGGTCCGCCACATAACGATCTACCTGCGCCTCGTCGCGCGAAAGCCAGTCAAACGCCGTGCGCTTCCCGCCAACCGCGCGATTGTAGCTGCCAAAGCTGAGCCGGTTGAGCAGCTCGCTGGGCTGATCTGCGCCCAGACGTCGGATCTCGCGGCGGGCGAGCAGCTTGGCGATGCCAAGCGCGGGATTTCGACCGGCCGTGCCGGTAAAAATAAACGCGTCAAAATCCTCCCCGTCGCGCCCGGCGTATGCGCGCGCCAGAAAGGAACCCATCGAATGGCCAAACAGAATAAAAGGGATCGCCGGATGATCGCGCTTGACCACATCGAACAGCGTCCGCATGTCCTGCACAAGGGCGTCCCAGCCGTTTTCCGGGCCGAAGTAGCCGCGGGGCGCGTCCGGCGTGCTCCTGCCATGGCCGGCGTGATCCTGCCCGTAGACCAGCACGCCCTGCTCCGCCAGGAAACGCGCAAACGCATCGTACCGGTCGATATGCTCGGCCATGCCGTGCGTCAACTGCAACGCTGCGCACGGCTCATCGGGCAGCCACAGGCGGTAGCGAATGGCGCCCAGTCCTGTAGCAGACGGAAAACGGCGCTCCTTGACCGTTACTTTCATCGCTGCCTCCTTCATACTATGCATACGAAACAAGTATACCATCCTTTTCCCGAATACTCAACGTTTTTTCGTTTCGCACGGGTGCGGCGCCCTCCGGATTGGGTGGAAAGGAATTCACCAAGCGAAAGAGAACCGAAATTGATATATTTTTGGCGTGCGCTTGACAACGCTGTGACACCTTGCTAAAATGTTATCGGAAACGTTACCGGCAACGTTTTCAACTACTCGTCAATCAGGTGTCGTGATCATGGATGCTCGTATTACGATCAAAGAGATTGCGCAGCTTTCCGGCGTTGGCATCAGTACGGTGTCGCGCGTGCTCAACAAGCGCCCTGATGTCAACGAAGCGACGCGCGAGCGCGTTATGGCGGTGATTCGCCGCGAGGGTTATGAACCCAACAGCAACGCCAAGCACTTGAAGCAGCTTTCCACCGACTCGATCGCCGTGATCGTACGCGGCGCCAACAACCTCTTCTTTTCCGGCATCATCGAGCGGCTTCAGCGCCGCATAGAGCGTACGGGCCTTCACTTCCTGCCCTATTACATCGACGAAAACGACGACGAAGTGCTGCAGGCACAGCGTGTCTATGCCGAACGGAAGGTGCGGGGCATCATTTTCCTCGGCGGCTGCCATGCCGACTGCGACGACATGCTCCGCGCGCTACCCATCCCCTGTGTGTTTTCCACGGTCAACGCCGCCACCTCACGTGCGGAAAACGTCTCCAGCGTGAGCGTGGACGACCGGCAGGGCGCCCGGCGTGCGGTGGATTACCTGTTCGACTGCGGACATACCGAAATCCTTGTGCTGGGCGGCGAAACGAAGGACTGGAACATCGCAAGGCTGCGCTATCTCGGCGTGTGCGACAGCTTCCGCGCCCACGGGCGGGAACTGCCGCCGGAGCGCTACCTCATCTCCACGTTTTCCTTTGCCTCCGCATACCGGATGATTTGCGCTTACAGCGGGGCGCCATTTACGGCCGTATTCGCCATGTCGGACACAATGGCGATCGGCGCCGCTCGCGCGCTCTGCGACAGAGGGCTGCACGTGCCTGAGGATGTTTCCATCATCGGGTTTGACGGCATTGAGCTGGGTTCCTATTACGAACCGACGCTGGCCACCATGCGCCAGCCGCAGGAAACGCTGGCGGAAAAGAGCGTAGAGCTTCTCCTGGCCGGCATGGAGCACCCCGGTCAGCACGTCCTGCTCGAAACCGAACTGATCCCCGGCACTTCCGTCCGCTCCCCCCATGCCTGATCGCAGGCAAAAGGGCCATACGCGCGTTGATCGCGCTTGGCATAAATCCCAGTAGAACAACAAACAGGAGGAAACAGAAATGAAGAAAGCATTGGCAATCATTCTGATGCTGGCCATGGTGTTCTCCCTGGTCGCCTGCACGACCGATAACGGCGGCGAGCAGGATCCCAGCGCCACGCAGCCCAACGCGGGCGACACGACGAACGAGGGCGACAACACCGAGGCGACCGGTTCGGTCTATTATCTGAACTTCAAGCCCGAATCCGACGCCGCCTGGCAGGCGCTGGCGGCGGAGTACACCGCCGAGACCGGCGTCGAAGTCAAGGTCGTGACCGCCGCTTCCGGCACGTACAGCGAGACGCTGACCGCCGAGATGGACAAGAGCTCCATGCCGACGCTGTTCCAGTGCGGCAACCAGGCGGGTCTTGATACCTGGGGCGACTACTGCTACGACCTCACGGACACCGCCGTCTACAAGGAGATGACCACGGACGACTTCAACCTCTTCGGCGAGAATGGCGAAGTCTTCTGCATCGGCTACTGCTACGAGTCCTTCGGCATCATCGTCAACAAGGCGCTGCTGGCCGAGGCCGGCTATGAGCTGTCCGACATCACCAACTTTGAGAGCCTCAAGGCCGTCGCCGAGGACATCACCGCCCGCAAGGACGAGCTCGGCTTTGCGGCGTTCAGCTCCGCGGGTCTTGAAAGCTCTTCGAGCTGGCGTTTCAGCGGCCACCTGGCCAACATGCCCCTCTACTATGAGTTCCGTGACGACGGCGTGACCAGCCAGCCCGCCACGATCACCGGCGCCTACCTTGACAACTTCAAGGCCGTGTGGGATCTCTACATCAACAACAGCACCTGCACGCCGGCGGAGCTGACCACCAAGACGGGCGATGAGTCCGAGGCGGAATTCGGCGAGGGCAAGGCCGTGTTCTTCCAGAATGGTACCTGGGAATACGCAAACCTGATCGACAAATTCGGCATGAACCCTGACGATCTGGCCATGATCCCGATTTACTGCGGTGTTGACGGCGAGGAGAACGCCGGTCTGTGCTCCGGTACGGAGAACTGTTGGGCGGTCAACGCCAAAGCGGATCCGGAGGACATCCAGGCGACGCTCGACTTCATGTACTGGGTTGTAACCAGCGAGTCCGGCACGAAGATGATGGCCGAGCAGTTCGGGCCCTGCCCGTTCAAGAACGCCGCTGAGCCGGAGAACGTGTTCTTCAGCCAGGCCAACGAGTATGTTGCCAACGGCAACTACACCGTGACTTGGGCGTTCAACTACACGCCGAACGTGGATGCATGGCGTGCGGGCGTCGTTGCGGCGCTGACGCAGTATTCCGTGGGCGGCGGTTCCTGGGACGACGTGGTGACCGCGTTTGTCAACGGCTGGGCCACCCAGTACAACAACCAGTAACGCAACAGACGGAGCGTATGGGGCGGGCATGATCTGCCCGCCCGTTCCGGCTATGGGGCGGGGCGATTCGCCCCACAGCCGGAGGCGGAACGCCCATGATCAAGCAAAAAGGAGGTCGCAATGGAACAACAGACACTACGTAAAAGGCGTCACAGCTTTGCCGTGAACGGGAATATGCTCAGCGGTTCCATCCGCAAATGGTTCCCCCTGTTCCTGCTCCCCACGGTGGCGGCGTTTGTGATCGGCTTTGTCTACCCGTTTCTGAGAGGCGTCTACCTCTCGTTTTGTAAGTTTACCACCACAAGCAACGCCACCTGGACCGGCCTCGACAACTATGCAAAGGCGATCAGCGACCCTGCTTTTGCCTATTCCTTTGGTTATACGGCGCTGTTCGCCGTCGTATCCCTGCTGATCATCAACGTGCTGGCATTTGCCGTAGCATATGCGCTCACGCGCGGTATCCGCGGTTCCAACCTGTTCCGCACGGTGTTCTTCATGCCGAACCTCATAGGCGGCATCGTGCTCGGCTATATCTGGTCGATGATCTTCGACGGCATCCTGGTGCGGTACGGCACAAGCATTCTGCTGGACACAAGCTACGGTTTCTGGGGCCTGATCATCCTGATGTGCTGGCAGCAGATCGGCTACATGATGATCATTTACATCGCCGGATTGCAGAGCGTACCGGAAGAACTGCTGGAGGCGGCGCGCATCGACGGGGCGAACGGCCGGCAATCGCTGTTCCGCATCACGATCCCCTGCGTCATGCCATCGATTACGATCTGCACGTTTCTGTCGCTGACCAACGGCTTCAAGCTCTTTGACCAGAACCTGGCGCTCAACGGCGGACAGCCCTTCAAATTTCTTGCCGACGGCAGCATCATCAAGACGACGGAAATGCTGGCGTTGAATATCTACAACACATTCTATCTCAACGCCAACTCCCGCGGCGTCGGGCAGGCCAAGGCCGTTCTGTTTTTCGTGCTCGTCGCTGCGATTGGCCTGATTCAGCTCCGCGCGACCAGGAAAAAGGAGGTGCAGCAGTAATGGAGGCAAACATCCGCCCCATTCGGACCCGCAGGCACTGGGGTAAACCCGCGCTGACAATCCTGTTTACGTTCATCAGCATCCTGTACGTGATGCCGATTGTCATCGTGCTCATCAACTCCTTTAAGGCCAACAGTTTCGTCAACACCGATACGTTCGCCCTACCAAACGCCGAGTCGTTCGTCGGCTGGGACAACTACATCAAGGGCATGACGTTCGGCAACTATCCGTTTCTCAAGTCCGTGTCCTACAGCCTCGTCATCACGGTGTTGTCCACGGCGCTGATCCTGATCTGCACGTCCATGGCCGCCTGGTACATCTCGCGCGTCAACAGCCGGCTCTGCCGCATCATCTATCTGGTATGCGTCTTTTCGATGGTGGTGCCGTTCCAGATGGTCATGTTTACGCTGGCCAAAACGGCCGATACGCTGCACCTGAACACGCCATGGACGATCCCGGTCATTTATCTCGGCTTCGGCGCCGGGTTGGCGGTGTTCATGTTTGTGGGTTTTGTCAAGTCGTTGCCACTCGAAATCGAGGAGGCGGCCGCCATAGACGGTTGCGGCCCGGTGCGCACGTTCTTCCTCGTCGTGTTCCCGATGCTCAAGCCGACGCTCATATCCGTGGGCGTGCTGGAGACCATGTGGATCTGGAACGACTATCTGCTCCCCTACCTCGTACTGGATCGTACGAACTACATGACCATCCCGATCCATATCCAATATCTGAAGGGGAGCTACGGCTCTGTGGACCTCGGCGCAACGATGGCGTTGATCCTGCTGAGCATCGTGCCGATCATCATCTTTTACCTGACCTGCCAGAAGCACATCATCAAGGGTGTCGCCGCCGGTGCGGTCAAGGGTTGATATGTCTTCCCCGGCGGCTGCCGGAGCGCGGACAACCGGGCCGGCCCAGAAGGGCCGGCCCGGTTCCGTATCCGCTCGGCAACGTTGACGCGACTCCGGGCGCGGCCGCTGCCCCCGGCGCGGGAGTGCGCAGACGGCTTCGCCATGAGCCCGATACAATCGTATACCAGCGCCCCACACAAACTGAATAAGAAATACCCAGCGCATCCTCTTATATGGAGGAATAGCGCAGCCGGGGGGTCAGGCGCGTCCGCTTCCCTATCGTTTTGCTATCGGCATAAAAAGGCGCCCGGCCATCCCGTCCGAGCGCCCCTGTCCTGCAACCGGCCCTGTGCGCGCCGCTACTGAAGGTACCCCTCCCGCAACCTGACGCCGAAGTGGGCGGCAAGCCGGCGGATGTGTTCATCCGTGATCGTATTGACCTGCGGCAGGTGCGCGATCTTCATATAGATCTCCGCGGCCTTTTCCGCAGTTTCAATGAGGCCGAACGTTTCGTCAAGGTCCTTGCCCGCACCATAGACGCCGTGTTGCGCCCAGACGACCAGGCGGGCGGTCTCCATCTGTTTGGCCGTCGCCACCCCGATCTCGTTGGTGCCGCAGAGCATCCATGGCAAAACGTTCACCCCATCTGGGAAGACGACGGCACATTCCGTCCCCATCCGCCAGAGCGTCCGGGTAAATTCGCGCCCGTCCAGGCTGTGCACATAGGTCATGGCCAGGAGGTTGGTCGGATGGCAATGCATGACCACACGACTTTCCGGATCGACCCGCAGCCGGGCGGCATGGCTCATCATGTGGGCCGGAAATTCGGAGGTGAATCTGCCGCCATCCGCAAATCCCCAGAGGAGCTGTACGCTTTTGCCGCCGTCCACGAGCCTGACAACGCCCAGATTGACCTCCGGCGCATACCGGACATTCTTGAAATACTTGCCCGTGCCGGTGACGAGGAAACAGCGCCCCGCCAATTCCGGACAGGAAAAGCCCGTGGGGATCTCCCGCACGCATCCGTTCGGGCCCAGGTATTCCGTCACCTGCGCTTCCTCCAGCAGAAGGCTGATGTTGCCCCCATTGCGCTCGTCCCAGCCATGATCGTACATGTTCGTGGCGGTCCGGATCATCTCCACCATCCATGGCGCTTCCAAAATCTCTTTCATACCCTTGCCTCCAGAACGTGTTTCTCATACTCCCTGACGGACGACAGCCATTCCCGATCCTCGACCGTCACGCCGCAGCGACGGCAGTACTCTGCCCATACCTCGCCAAACGGCATGGTTTTCAAGCTCTCCTGCTGCACCAGCAGGGCGGTGAAATCGCCCCGGTTCTGCTGGTCGGCCAGATCCGGCGTCAGAAGCGCGTATAACATCGCCTTCTGTACGTTGCGGAATCCGACAACCCATGCCGCAATGCGATTGATGGAGGCGTCGAAGTAATCCAGCGCCAGATGCACGCGCCCATTCAGCCCGCCGCAGCGGACGATCTCCTTGCACAGCTCCCGGGTCTCGTCGTCAAACAGCACGACGTGGTCGGAATCCCAGCGCACCGGTCGCGTGACGTGCAGCGCAATCTCCGGGAAAAACGAAAGCAACGCTGAAATTTTGTCGCTGACCACCTCGGTTGGATGATAGTGACCATTGTCCATCAGCGGAATACAACGATTGGGTCGCATGGCGGCATAGCTCAGTGCGAACTCCGCGCTGCCCACGGTATAGCTCTCCACGCCGATACCGAACACCTTGCTCTCCACGCAGGGCTTGACTTTTGAAAAATCAAACGGCTCCGACAGGATCGCATCGATGGAGTCCCGATATCGCATTCTGGGCCCCAACCGGTCGGCCGGGACATCCTTGAAGCCATCGCCCGTCCAGATGTTCATGGTGCAGACCTGACCCAGTTCATCGGCCAGATACTGGCTGATGCGGATGCAGGCCCGGCCGTGCGCAATCCAGAAGCGGCGGGTGCCCTCGTTGGGGGAGGAAAGCGTCAGCGGATCGCAGCGGGGATGGGAAAAAAACGTCGGGTTTAAGTCCGCGCCGAGGCCATGCCTTTTGCAAAACGATACCCACGGGGCAAAATGCTTCGGCTCCAACTCGTCCCTGTCCGCCCATTCGCCGTGTTCGAAGATGGCGTATGAGGCATGCAGGTTCAATTTCTTCGTGCCGGGACAAAGCTCGAGAACCTTCTCGATGTCCGCCATCAACTCCTGCGGCGTTCTCGCTCTGCCAGGATAATTGCCGGTGGTCTGGATGCCGCCGGTCAGCGGTTTGGCGGGATCGGTATCAAACCCCCGCACATCGTCCCCCTGCCAACAATGCAGCGATATGGGAACGGTTTTCAACCTCATTAGCGCAGCTTCCGTATCCACGCCGATGGCAGCGTAAACTTCCCTTGCGTCCTGATAACTCATTGCACTGCCTCCATTTGTATTTTCAGGTTCCCCAGCGCCGTAGCCTCGATGGGCAGGGCAACGACCTCCTTGCCCGTGGCCTCCTCCGTCAGATGGTTCAAAAACGCATTCCTTGCGCCGCCGCCCACGATATACAGCCTATCGAATTGCATCCCGGTATTGTGTTCCAGCTCCTGTACGGCGTTCGCATAGGACAGGGCGAGTGACCGGTAGGCGCAGCGGAAGTAATCCCCTATCGTCCGCGGCCCGATCTGCAGTTGTGCATCGAAGGCGTCCTTCATGCGCGCAGGCGACAGAAAGCCCGGCGCATTGGCGGGCACGAGCCCCTCAAAGGCGCTTTTCTCAGCCTCCTGCACAATCTGCGGAAACGGCAAGCCGGGGCAGAGTTCTTCCCGCAGCCGGTTCACGAGCCACATGCCCATGATGTTTTTCTGGTATCGGTTATACCCCACGCCGCCTTCGTTGGACCAGTTTTCCAGCTCGCTGGCGCTGTCGTTGATGGGTCGGTCCGTCCTGAGGCCCAGCAGCGACCAGGTGCCGCTGGAGATGTAGGGCTGGTTGCCCTCCATCGGGATTCCCTCCACGGCCGAAGCCGTATCGTGCGTGGCGCACAGGACGCATGACATGCCGTCATACGCGCCGAGCACCGCGCCCGGTTGCGTAAGCGGCGGGAACAGCAAGCCGGGAAGTTCCAACGCCGAGATGATCTCCCGGTCGAACGCCTTCGTTTCAGCGTTCACCATGCCGGTGGTCGTGGCATTGGTGTACTCCCTGACCTTGGCACCGCAGAGCTTCCAGAGGAGATACTCCGGGATCATCAGAAAATCCGTCGCTCCTTCCAGCCGTCCGCATCGCTTGTCGCAATAGAGCTGATAAACGCTGTTGAACGGCTGGAACTGGCAGCCGGTGCGGCGGTAGAGCTCGGAAAAGGGGAGTATGCCGTGTACTTCCGGCACAAACCTCTCCGTCCGGTTGTCCCGATAGGCGTAGACCGGCCGGATTTCCTCCTGTCCCCGCAGCAGGACATAGTCCACGCCCCATGTGTCGATGGAAAGGCTCACAATATCAGGAAATGCCGATTTGGCCGCCGCCACGCCGCGTTTCACATGCGCCAGCAGCGCATCCACATCCCAGACCTGATGGCCGTCCGTCTCCCGCACGCCGTTGGGGAAGCGATAGACCTCGCTGGTCCGCAGGACGCCGTCCTCCCGCCAGCCCACGATATGCCGCCCGGAGGATGCGCCGATATCAATGGCAAGATAGCGTTTCATGGCCCTAACCCCTCACCATTTTCAGAAGGCCCCGCAAAAAATGCCCGTTGGCCATTTCCAGCATTCCCGGGATTACGCCGCCGCGGATGCCGCCGGAGATCTGCATGCTGCGCAGCGGCCCGCCGGCGGACGACGCCATCCTCATCCGGAAATCCGGGTTGTCATAGTCCTTTTTGCCGCCAAAGCCCCTGGCTATGACCGACTCCGTAGCCTTGTACATGAGCTCCATGAGGAGGCTGTAGTCCCGCATCTCCTCCACCGTGTTGTCCATGGTGAAGCTGCCCTTTTGCAGCACCGGCGGCACATAGGCTCGGCCCAGCATCCGCTCCCAGTCCGCGCGGTTTGGCCGCCCCTCGCAGCGCTCATACCAGCTTCCGGCCTGCCAATCGGGAACGGGCAGCGTCTCCCCCGTTTTCAGTAATGCGGCTGTCAGCCCGCCGACGCACGCGGTATATTCCCCGGCGGGCACCTTCCAGCCGTCCTGCCAAACGGCAAAGCAGCGGTCGTCGAGCCGGAATGTGACCGTCATGCGCTCGCCCGGCTGTAAAAAGACCTTTTGAAAGCCCTTCAGCTCCCGCACCGGGCGATGCAGGCCGTCCTGCGGCGTCCGCAGATAGAGCTGCACGACCTCCGCACCCGCCACGCGCCCGGTGTTCTGCACCGTGACGGTAGCCGTATCGCCGGTCACGCGCAAGTCCGCATAGGCAAACGTCGTGTAGCTGAGCCCGTATCCAAACGGCCACCGGACCGGCACGCCGGCCTTGTCATAGTACCGATAGCCGACATAGAGCCCCTCCTGGTACAGGGCGTCCGTCGTCCTGTCATAGATTTCGGCCGACGGCACGTCCTCATAACGATATGGCCAGCTCTCGGCCAGCCGGCCGCTGGGATTCACCCTGCCATAGAGCAGATCGGCAACGGCCTCGCCCCCCGCCTGCCCCGGCAGCCCCATGTAGAGGATGCCGCGCACCCGGTCCGCCCAGGGGCACTCCACGACGCCGCCGCTCAAAAGCACCACCACGGTGTTTGGGTTGGCGCCTGCCGCGGCGTCGATCATCCGCAGATGCCCTTCCGGCAGGCGCATATGGTCCCGGTCAAAGCCCTCGGACTCCGCCTGCCCCGGCAGCCCAGCAAAGACCACGGCGACATCCGCCTGCGCCGCCGCTTCCCGCACCTGTTGCAGCAGCGCATCCGTCGTCCCGCCGCGGCCGGTGCAGCCCGGGGCATATGTTGCGGCAGGCAGGCAATCCAGCGGTTGGGACAGCTTCGTGGGCTGAATATGGCTGGACCCCGCCCCCTGGAAGCGCAGGTCCGCCGCCATCGCCCCGATGACGGCAAGGCGGGCGTCCTCCTTGAGCGGCAGTATCCCGCCGCCGTTCTGCAGCAGAACGGCGCCCTCGGCGGCCGCGCGCCGCGCCAGCGCATGATGCGCCTCATAGTCGCAGACGGCGGGCGCTTTGCGCCTCTCCGCCGCGCGGAACGCCAGCTCCAGCACGCGCCGGGCGCTGTCGTCCACGCACCGTTCGGGAAGCGACCCATCGCGCACGGCCTGCGCCGTCTCCTTTTCCATATAGGCGCTGCCGCCCGGCATGTTCAGGTCGCAGCCGGCCCAAAAGCCCTGTATCCGGTCGTTCATCGCCCCCCAATCGGTCACCACCAGACCGTCAAACCCCCACTCTGTGCGGAGGATATCCGTCAGCAGCGCCCGGTTGTCGCTGCAGTGTACGCCGTTCAGTTTCGGGTATGCGCACATCACGGCAGCCGGCCGCCCCTCCCGCACGGCAATTTCAAACGCTGTGAGGTACAGCTCCCGCAGGGTACGGTCGTCCATCACCCCATCGGAAGTAAAGCGCCGGAATTCCTGGGAATTGGCGGCAAAGTGCTTGAGGCACGCTCCCACGCCGCCGCCCTCCATGCCCCGGATAAAACCGGCAGCCAGCTTGCCCGCCAGATACGGGTCCTCGCTGAAGTATTCAAAGTTTCGCCCGCAAAGCGGGTTCCGCTTCAGGTTCGCGCCCGGCCCCAGCACGAGATCCACGCCCTGTTCCCGGGCCTCCTCGGCAATGGCGGCGCCGATCTCCGCGAGCAGCTCCGGGTCCCAACTGGCGGCGCTCGTCACCTCCGCCGGGAAGCAGGTCGCCGCCCGCGAAGCGTGTACGCCCAGCATATCGGCGGCATGCTCCTGTTTGCGCAGGCCGTGCGGCCCGTCGCACAGAAAGGCGGACGGTATGCCATAGGCCTCAAACGACTTGGTTTCCCAGAAATTCTCACCGGAACAGAGGGCAATCTTCTGTTCCAGCGGCATCTGCTTCAAAACCCGTTCCACGTCCATATGCGCACCTCCACGCCCGTTTCAAAAAGTATGGATACCTGCGGGCAGCACGACGGCCTCCCGCCCCGGCAACGTCAGGGTGGCCGTACAACCCGCCGGGACGGTGACGGTATAGGCATAGCCCGCCTCCGTCCTTTCCCAGCCGCTCTCCACCCGGCCATAGACGCTGGTGTAGCTCGCCTTCGCATGGGTCAAGCGACCGCCGGGTCGCGGCGCGATGGTAAAGTGATTCTCGCCATCCACGTGAATGCCGCACATGGTGTCGAACAACCAACGGCAAACCGCGCCCTTGGAATAGTGGTTCAGCGACGCAATGCCGCCCTGCTTCGTGGCGGTGCCCTCCCACGCTTCCCACACGGTGGTCGCCCCGTTCTTCGGCATGAACAGCCACCCCGGCATCTCCTCGTTTTCCAGCAGCCGGTAGGCAGCCTCGATGTCTATGCGAGCGAGCACATCCAGGATCAACGGCGTGGAAAGGAACCCCGTTCCCACGCGCCAGCCAAAGTGCTCCAGCGCCAAAAGAAGACGCTTTTTCGCAAATTTTTCCTGTTCCCCATTTAACAGCCCAAAGGCCAGCGGCCGGACGAGCTGCGCCTGCCGGTCGGTATCCAGCGAATACGCGGGCGTCTCGCGCAGCGCCTGATAACTCCGGCGGCAGCCGGCGGCAAAGGCGCGGTAGCCCTCTGCCTGCTGTGCGTTGCCCAGCGCCGCTTCGATCTCGGCCATGCAGTCCATGACGTGCGCGGTATAGGCCGTCGCCACTTCCGGGTGCGGCACGGCGCAGTCCTTCCACGTCATGTGGTGTACGCTCTCCGGCTCCGCCCACTCGCCATACGCCTGGCCCGCATTGGAAAGATACCGCTTCTCCTCGCCGCGCAGGCCGGTTCGTCTGGCAGTGGGGTACCATCTGCCGCAGCGCCTTTGCATAAAGCGCGCATAGCGGCGCATGCCGGGCAAATAGCTTTGCAACACGTCGCCATCCCCGTACTGTTTCCACAGGGCGTAGGGCATCAGGACGCCGGCGTCCGCCCAGCCGACCGAGCCGTTCATGGACGCCATATAGAAATCCGTGCCGCCCTCCGGCGCAATCTGGGGCAGGCAACCATTCTTTTTCTGCCAGTCATAGAGGTCGTTGAGATATTTTTTCGCAAACGGCAGATAGTCGAACAGAAAGCTGGCCGTGGGGCAGAAGATCTGCGCGTCGCCCGACCAGCCGTGCCGCTCGCGGGTCGGGCAATCGGTCGGCAGGTCGGCATGGTTGTTTTTGGCGCTCCACACCGTGTTTTCCACAAATTTATTGAGTAAACGGTTGGAGCTTTCAAACCAGCCCGTGCGCTCCAGGTCGGAATAGATGGCGATGGCCGTAAAATCTTCCGCTGAAAACGGCACGTCCGTCTCTACCAGTATATACCGGAACCCGAATATTGCAAACGTGGTCCGATATTCGTTTCTTCCCTCGCGGCAGGTATAGCAGACCTGCTGCAAAGGCGTCGTAAAGTTTATGCGGGACAACTGGATGTTTTTTTGCGTAAACTCCCCTTCGCCGTCGAGCAGCTCGCCAAACCGCAGCCGGATCGACTGACCGGCCCTGGCCTCCAGCGAAAAAGCCGCATAGCCGGCGATGTTCTGTCCGAAGTCCAGCACGGTTTTCCCGGCAGGCGTGATGACGCGTTTCGCTTTCAGCCGTTCATGCTCCGTGACGGGTACGTTATCGGATGCGGTTGGCACAACCGGATGACGGGTGACCCGCGCTTTATGGCAATAGCTGGGCGTCCGACATGCATCTACGACTTCCCCGTCCTTGTTATCCGCAAAGCGGATGGGGCCGTCGTCGCTCCAGTCCCAGCTCCCGTCGGTACAGACGGTCTGCACGCCGCCGTCTGCGCGGGTCAGTTCGAGCTGTGCCAGCAGCTTGGTTACCGTGCCATACTGGTTGCGGATGCCCCAGGCGCCGGTGCTGCCCCGGTACCAGCCGTCGGCGAGCTGCACCGTCAGCTCGTTTTCCCCTTCGCGCACCAGCGCGGTCACGTCATAGGTCTGGTACTGGACGCGCTTGCGATAGTCCGTAATGCCGGGCGCGAGCACCACGTCGCCGACCCGGACGCCGTTCAGCCGCGCCTCATACAGACCGCAGGCGGTGATGTACAGCCGCGCCTTTTGCACGCCGGCCGCCGCAAACGTCTTGCGGAAGCAGTCCACGGGATAGCGCCGCCGCCTGTTGACCCGGTAATTGCCGGCGATCCACTGCGCCTGCCAGCGGCCGATGCCCGTCTCGAACAGGGACTCGGCCCAGTCGCCGCAGGCGCCCTGCTCGTCCCACAGGCGCACCTTCCACAGCACCCGCGTCCGCGGTGCGACGGGCGCGCCGCCCCAACGGGCGCGCATGGAACCGCCCGCCACCCGGCCGCTGTCCCAGAGCAGCGCGCCGCCGTCGTCGTGCGCAACGATCTGATAGGCCGTCTGCTCCCGTCCGCCGCTGCAGTTCCAGAACAGCCAGGGCGCCGTGAAGTCCACGCCGACGGGCTCGAACAGATGTTCCGTCTTCAATCGAATGGCCTGCATCATTTGCCCTCCCTGCGCGCCCGGATCTCCTGCTGCTCCCTGCCGATGGTCTTTTCCACATTCAGGAAGATCAGCAATACCGCCAGTATGATGCCCGTGAACACCTCCAGGCCGACAAAGCCAAACGTGATGGCGTTCCTGACCGCCGCCGTCTGCTCCGCCGCCACCGTGACGCCGTTCACCACCTCCGGCGCAACATAGCCGGTTTTGGCGAGCAGGCCGTTGAAAATGCCCGTGCAAATCCCGACCATGGCCACGGAAATGATGTTATAGACGGACATCGCAATGCCGTCGCAGCGGAAATTCTTCTTCCACTCCATGTGATCGAGCACGTCGGCAAACATGGCCATAAAGACATAGGAACAGGGCAGACCGCCGATGTTTTTGATGAACTGGCCGACGAGCACGACGACCATGTCCGTCGGGAACATCCAGCAGATGGCGCTGCCGATGGTATACAGGATGAAACCGGCCAGCGTCAGGTTGCGCTTGCCAAACTTTTTGGCCAGCGGCCAAACGGCAAAGATGCCGATCCCCATCGGTACGCCGCCGATCACGGAGATCAGCGTCTGCGTCATGCCGTCGTTATAGGTACCCAGCACGTAGTTGCAATAGTACACGAGGCTCAGGTTCTTGATGCTGGTGCCCAGAATGTATACAAGAAAATAGGCATAGATGAGCAGCATATACCGATCGGTAAAGATCGCCTTCAGCTGCTGTTTCAGCGGCACGGAGACGGCCTCTTCCGCCTGCGTCTCCAGCGTCACGCGCTCTTTGGTAAAGTAATACTCGACCAGCGTCAGCGGCAGCGCCAGAATGGAAAGCAGGCTCATGAGCGCAATCCACTTGCCCTGGTCCGCGCCGATGATGGGCATGATGACCATGGGGAACACCAGCGCCACCAGAATCCCCGTCATCATGATGTTGGAGATCTGGTTGAAGACCGACAGGCTGCCGCGCTGCGTCGTGTCGCGGATGGACAGCGGCACCATTAGGCCATGGCTCATGTTAAAAATGGTATAGGCAAAGGAATAGAACAGGTTGTAGCTGACCATGACCCAGATGACCTGCACCGTCTCCGAGCCGCTCGGCACGGTAAACAGCAGAATGCCGGTCACCGTCAGCAGCGGCGCGCTCAGCAGCAGCCACGGCCGCGCCTTGCCCTCCCGCGTGTGGGTACGGTCGATGATGTAGCCCATGCACACATTGGTGACGGCGTCGATGATCTTGGAAACGATCGGAAACACCACCAGAAACGCCCCGCCCCAGACATGCGTCAGCTTGAGCACGTCGGTATAATAGACATTCAAATAGGTGGCAAGCACCGCGTTGAGCAGCAGGGCGCCGGCGGGCCCGAGAAGATACCCCAGCCATTTTTCTGCCGGTTTAACGTCCTCCGATCGTATCCTGCTTTGAAACGCTTTACACTCCACAAATTTAAGACGCGTCACTGTGCATTCCTCCCGATTCATTTTGTGGAAACTTGTTGAAGGCTCTAATGGGGTACTACAATTTGCAGTATCAATATATCACGGCGCCCCTGCAAAAACTTGTATTTTTGTATGATATTTGGTATAATTGTATGCAAAAGGAGGCTGCCAGTGGAACGAATCGATCTGCACTATCTCTGTACGACCATCGGCAATCTTTCCGGCATCCCCATCCGCATTTTTGAAGGCAACGCGCTGGACTTCTACTATTCCATCGTCTATCTGCCGAAGGACCCTCTGCTGCCGTGGCAGCGGGAAGTGCTCGCCATCCCGGAACATGTCGGCTACTATGTTACGCCGCAGTTTCATTATTATTGCGTGGTCAACGCGGGGAACATAAAGCTCGTTGTCGGCCCTGCGCGGCAGATCAGGGAAAGCGAGCAGGAGTTGCGGGCGCTTGCATTCCAGCTGGATCTGGCCGGCGAGGAGGCGGACGCGCTGATTGCGGGCGTGCGCAGCATCGTCCGCATGCCGGTGGAAAGCGTGTTGCAAATGCTGTGTACCATGAATTATGTCCTCAACGGCGAAAAGTTGGAACTGCAGGATATCAGCATTTATGAACAGGAACAGACCGCACTGGCCAGCCGGCAGGAGAGACGGCGCGCGGCGCGCCGTCTCTCCGTCGCAACCGAAGAGACCGCCGTCCGCGAAGAGCACAACACCTATGACTTGGAGAAGCGCCTGCTGTACATGGTCCGCAAGGGGGACAGTATGGCCCTGCAAAAGTGGCTCTCGACCGCCCCCGCCATTCGCGGCGGCGTGGTGGCCAACGACCAGCTACGCCAGCGCAAAAACCTGTTCATCGTTACCGTTACGCTGGCATGTCGCGCCGCCATACAGGGCGGGCTGTCGGTGGATGACGCCTTTACGCTCAGCGACTCCTACATCCAGCAATGTGAATTGATGCAATCGCCTGAGCGGATCACCAATCTGCAATATCGCATGCTGCTCGACTATACGGAACGGGTCGAGCGCCTGCGCCGGGGCAAAGCGCCGTCAAAATTGGCGCTTGACGTAGCGAACTATGTGCAGCGCCATATTTCCGAAGCCGTCAGCGCCGAGGCGATTGCCCATGCGCTGTACATCAGCCGCCCCTATCTGTCCAAAAAGTTCAAGGAGGAGACGGGCGAAAACCTGACGGACTTTGTGCGCAAGGAGAAGACGGAAGAAGCGAAACGCCTCCTGCGCTACTCGGACAAGTCCCTCACCGCGATCGGCTCCTATCTCGGCTTCTCCTCGCCCGGTCATTTTTCGCGCGTGTTCAAAAAGTATACGGGCAACAGCCCCCGTGCGTATCGGGAAAGATATGAGTAGCGCGCAGAAAAATTCGGTCAGCGGTCGCTGGCTGAGCGGAAGCAAAATCAAATGTCAGGCAGTCGGCCTTTCCCTTATTGCCGCCCGAGGAAACGGCCCGGCGCGCGATCGGGCGCTGTACGGCCGTTGAAAAGGCGGTCCGGCCGCGGCGTTGAGCGTCGGCAGGCAGGAGCCGGAGATCGATCAACGGCGCTCGACCTGATGCGGCAGCAGAGCGGCTCGCACGGCAGCGGCGGGATCCGCACTCGGCATACCCTGTCCCGGTCCGCCTTTCTGCCTGCCGTGGCGCGCCGTGCTGCCGCCCGACATGCGGGATGTCTGTTGTCGGGCAGTGATTCCTCTATCGCCGCAACGGACGGCGGGGTTCGGTAAAAGGGGAGGGCTATCACGCAACGCAACAATCAAATCCAGTTAAAAATTCGGAGGTGTGCCACGCGGGCTGATGTTCAGCCCGCAGCCGAAACACTTGGCCAACCGGACAGCCGCCTGGTGGCAGGTCGGTTCCTTTTTATCCATCGGTTTTACTTTTGCCGCGCGCCATCGCAACGGGCAGGACGGGCAACATCACCCGGCACGAAATCAGGGCGAATTTGTGCGCGCCCTGGGATCATGGCCCCTCTCCACAGGAAGGGCAGCGATCTCTCCCAGCTTTGGTTCCAATTCTCTTTCTTCCGGTTTTCATTGCATTTTTGAATTTCGGAGCACTTTTGCGACCACCACCACAGCGACGATCACGGCAATGATGGCGAAGCCGACAAGGATGGTCACCCACCACTGAAAGGCAGGTTCCTGGGTTTGATCCGTTGGCTCTCCGTCCGTTTCAATCACCAGTTCCTTGATCTCAATGGAAAATTCAATCTCCTGTTTTTGTTCTTCTCCGGCTTCGTCCGTATAGGTGATCGTATAGAGGCCGCTTGTCTGTCCATATCCGCCGCCAACCTGTCCGGCGAACACGGAGATTTCGCCGTTGCCCGTTCCGCCGGGGGCAATATCTCCTAAGAACGCGGCCGCTTTGGGGAAAAGCCCCTCTCCCGCGACTTCAATCATCACATTTTTTAGCGTGCTTCTCCCCGTATTATAAACGTTTGCCGGGAGCGTAAAGGATTCTCCTGCGGTAACGCTCTTCGGCAGCATGGCGAGGATGTCGTCATATGTAAAAGCAGCCGGCTGGACGACGGCGATGAGAAATGTGCGGGAAGAAGTATACACGCCGCCGTATGCGTCCGCATAGTCAAGGGTGACGCTGAAAGGCTGGTTGCCCGACGTGACGTCCGCCGTTGTTTTCAGCCGAAAGGAAGCCCGCACGCTTTCTCCGTCTGCAAGATTTTCAAGATGAATGGCGTTATTGGTTGCAACGGGGACGATGCTGCCTGCCGCGTCCACGCTCCCGCCGCCGGAGGACGCGCTCCCGTAGGTCAGCCGCACGCTTCTTGCCCGAAGCGTCCCAATGTTTTCCACCGTGAGCGTCACCTCGAACTCCTCATTGCCGCCGACGCTCGCGGGATTGATCTCGCAGGCGCTGATGAACAGCTCCGGTTTCTCCACGGTTTCCTTTGTGGGCGTGACGTCCTGCACGGCGTTTGGATCGACGGGCTCCTGGCCGTCCGTAATGGTGACGTAGATGAGGAAGGTCTGCGTCATGAGCGCGCCGGCGGCGTCCAGATAGGACGCGCTCAGCGTAACGGGATAGACGCCGTTGATTCTCCCGCTTGCAAGGGGGATGGTCAGCGTGAACACATAGGGTTCCCCGCCCTCGCTTGTCTGGGCGTAATTCCCAAAAACAAACGGGCTGTCCGTCGTCTGGCCGAGGTCGGCGCTGAGCGTTACCCGGCCGTCCAGCGTTTTCCCGATCAGGGGCAATACGATGGACACGCTCCCATCCTTTACGATCGGGAGATATCCGTTTTCATAGGTTTTATTCATGCCGGGATACAGGTTCCTGCTGTCGATCGTAAGCTGCCCGGCGGGGATGACGGGCTCCGGCGTAGCCATGTCCGGCGTGTCGGTCGACGTCGTCGCCGCGGACGGCGTGTCGGGCGACGTTGTTGCGGTCGGTGTTGCGTTTTCGGAAGACGCGGGAGGCGCGTCCGGCGTTTCCTCGGCAAAAACCGTCAGCGGTATGGTTATGGCAAGCAAGATCGCAAACAGCAGTATGAAGCGCTTTCTTTTCATGGTTTATTCCTCCCGTATCATGGTCATATTGCCCGCGTCCATTTCGCAGACGGTATCGCACAGCTCGTCGATGTCGCCCTGGTTGTGGCTGGCAAGCAATATGGTTTTCCCGTCCTCCTTTAAGCTTTTGATCAGATCGCGCATTTCCCGGACGCCGTGCTTGTCAAGGCCGTTCAGCGGCTCATCCAAGATCAGCAGGGACGGATCTTCCATAATCGCCTGTGCGATGCCGAGGCGCTGCCGCATCCCGAGCGAATATTTCCCGACGGGCTTTTTCATCATCGGGTCAAGCCCGACGCGGCGAATGGAACCGGCTATTTCCGCAAGCCCTATTCTTTTGTTGAGGGACGCCAGTATTTCCAGGTTTTTTATGCCTGTGATATTCGGCAGGAACCCCGGCGTTTCAATGATGATCCCGAGGTCGCCCGGGAAATCCACATCCCTTCCAACCCACTTGCCGTTCACGATCACCTTGCCCTCCGTGGGCAGCAAAAAGCCGCAAATACACTTCATCAGCACTGTCTTGCCGCTGCCATTGTTGCCAACAATGCCGTGTATCTTGCCCTTTTCAAAATCCCGGCTCACGCCTTTGAGCACCCGTTCCTGCCCGAAATCCTTTGAAACTTTTTGAACGCTGATGGCTATCTCCATGTGTCCTCCTCTCTCAGTGACCGTCGCGCTGCGCCGGCAGGAAGCCGCGCGCCCCGCGCGCCTTTGCTCAGAGGGCTTTCGCCCCGCTGCCTCCGCCGCCGGCGGCGCTTGGCTACGCTCCCTCCGTTCCGGTAAAGTGAAAATTATAGGTTCGTATGGCCCGAAGCGACAGAACGAACAACAGTGCGATCAATACCCCGAAAATGGCATAGGTCTGCCACAGCCTAGGCAACAGGTCGTAGCCAAAGTTGTGCATATGATACGTCGCGTGGTTCAAGGGCGAAAGCCAGCCCACCGCCACGTTCGCCTTGTACATCAGCTCGTCCGGGAGCTGGAAGATTGCCTTAATCGTTTCGGGGTTCAAGAGAAACCCGTAGAGGCTGAAAGCAAATACGCCGATGACGCCTCCCAACTGTCCTTTTTTCAAATTGAACAGCAGCATGGTAAACGCCATGACAAGCGTATACAGCAGCATGAGCAGGAAGATCGTCCCCATGCAGGCATAGGGTGTGCTCATTTCAAGGGTTTTCACAAGGGCGGGAAGCGCCACCGCCTGCCCCGCGCCGGAGTAACCCAGAATCGCCGCCGTTTCGCTCCACAGGTTGCCCACGAAGCTCTGTGTCATACAGACAAGGGAAGTGGCGATCAGAATAAAGCTGAGATAGAGCGCCGTCGCCGCCATCATATACGCCGCCTGTCCGGCGATCCAGGTCTTACGGTTGATCCGCATGAGATAGAACGGCGTACCCGAACTGATAAAGGGCATATCCGCAAAGAGCAGCAACAGCAGCAGCGAGGACAAAAGGATGGAATTTGCGTCCCCGAACGTCCACACAAAGGCTTCCACGATCTGCATCGTCGTCTCGTACTCCCGTGCAAACTGCACCGCCTTGTCGGACAGCAGAAAGCACAGAATGAAAGCCAGGCAAAATGTGATCATGATGCGTGGGTTTTTGTGCCAGCCGCGGAAGTTATATAGCATAACAGATAATACCTGTTTGATTTTCATATCTGTTCGAGCCTCCTTTTGGCTGCGTGGAAGAACAGCAGGCTAAACAGGATGATCAGCTCCAAAAGCAGCAACACCACGCCTGTGTTGCCCCACATCCAAAACGCGGAGGGATTCGTCCACTCCTTGGGATAGAGGACATAGAGCGTATCAAAATACCGCTCATAGAGGATGATGAGCACATAGTAAAGCACGAACGGCGAAGCGTACGCCATATACTTGCTGCTCGTGAGCGTGGCAAAGGTAAGGCCGACAAGCGACCAGAACGCACCGGAACAGAAGAACAAAAGGACTTTGCCCATCAGCTCTTCAAAATAGGGATGGGAAACCGCGCCGGGTTCCTGCGCCGCTTCCATGGGGGAGAAGACCAGCACGGCGACCACATACCCCAGCAGCACGCCGATGGATACCGAAAGTCCGCCCGAAACAAGGCTGCCGAAGATTTTCCCCAAGAGATAGCCGTTTTTTGTCGTGCGGGGCAGGTATTCCTTGACAAAGCCGCTTTTCATGTCGTCAAGAAAGGAGGAGGTGAAGGGCAGCGCCGCGATGATGGGCAGCGCCAGCGTCATGGCGTCGGAGGTGAGGGCTTTCATGAGGAAGGTATGGTGAAAGCCGCTTTGCAAAAGCTCTTCTGAGCGGAATGCCTGAAGCACATCCTGCACCGAGGAGAGGAGCAGGATGACGGTTGCCGCCAGTATCCCGATATACAGGCCCTTGCCGGAGACCGCCTGCCGGATGGCTCCCGGGATTGCTTTCCTCATGATCTCCTCCTTCCCTGAGCAAGATCGGCTTATTTCCCATTCTAAAGATCTTCTTTTCAAAAGTCGTTTTCAAAGTGTTAACGTTTTGTTATCGCAGAGGGAGCCTGGAGAAACCCGCTGCCGCAACGCCACTTTACGTGTATGATACCTGCCAATGCCGCATCAAGTATTCATCAAATCGTAAGCAAATTGTAATTTCGGGCAACAGGGAAGCAGGCATGGACGGCGCTGCGCGTTCATGCCTGCCGATACATGCGGCCGGAGCGGCGATCAATAGCCGTTCATCGGGTCGATCACGCTGCCGTCCACGGCGTTGATAATGAGATCGGGTACGTCCGTCGGCCCCCGGAAGCTCTTCTGTACTTCGCCCGTTTCTTCATTGGTCGTTTCGTCGTAAACGCTCACATAGAAGCACCAGGCCGGGACGAGGAGCCCCTCGGTAAACGAATTCTTGTCGATGATGCGCCACAGGCGGAGCTTGGCCGTGACGACGTCGATTTGGAGGACGTTCACCCACTCCGCCTTGGCGAGCGGCTCGTTCTGGATCGTCATCATCCGGGTGAAGATCTCGCCGATCTCGCTGAAGGGTAAGAGGTTGGCGCTCTCCGTCTCGACCTTTTCCACGTTCAGCGGGCCTTCCCACTGGGTGGACAGAATCCCCTCGTCGTCCACGAGGATTTCAAAACTCTCGTAGGCCCACTGCCGTCCAAAGCTCTCGCCGCCCGTGGCGGAGGCGGACCAGCCGTAATAGGATTCCGTCGTCACGTCGCCCAGCTGGCGCAACAGGCGGAACGAATAGTATTCCTCCGCGTCAGCCAGCGCCTGCGCCATCCTGTCCTTGTACGCCTCCCGTTCTTCCGGCAGGGTGAAGCGGAGCATGCCATAGTTCTGCGCCGTCGTCATGAGCGAGACGGTGTCGATGGCCATGTCGTCGATGCCGAGCGCCGAAAGGAAATCTTCGACCACGGCGCGGGCCTCGGCCGGCGTGGTCGTCAGCTTGCAGTCGACGGCCTCCCCGGTCAGGGACTGCTCCGTCACGTCCTGCAACTGCGCGTCGCCGTCACGGTGTCCCGCCTTCTCTTTCTCCCGACTGTAGAGGAAGGTCGAACCGCTCGACGGCAGATCCACCTGGATATTTCCGTCTTTATCGGTGTACGACTCCACATCAGTATTTTCATAGTCTGCGTCATTCATGACGAAAAACATCTTGGCGTCGGCGTCGAAGCTGCTGATGAGATTCAGCCTCATGCAGGTGCCGGTGGACGCGCCCGTCTGGTTGTCGATGGCAAACGGCTGCAGCGTGCCGTCCGACGGGACCAGCTCGACGTCTTCCGGCGCGTTTTCGTATTCCTCATAGAGGTATTTCAAATAATTTTCCGAAACCGCCGCGCCCTCCGTGCCGCTCCATTTGGCCAGGTCCTCCTGCGTTCGCTCGATGTCGGCCTGCACCTGCGCCTTTGTCCGTACCTCCGGGTCGATGTACATCGGCGTATCGCCGCAGAGATAGGAAAAAAGATCATATACGAATTCCTGGCTGAACCGCCCGGCGGTTACGCGCGCGAGGGGAACGTTTACAGTATCAGGGATGGAGAGCGCAACGTCCGCTGAAATTTCCATTTTACCGTCTGCTTCGGTTACGGTCGTCTGCCACCGCTCCGGTGCGCCATACCGCTCGCAGAGCGCGGCATAGGTCAGCTCCCCGTCCTGCGGCATGGTTGCGGGGGCGTTATCGGCGGTAGAGACGGCCTGCTCCACCATCTTATCGTTGTCCTTGCCGACGACCACGGCGCTCTCCGGCGACGGCTGGCAGCCGAACAGGGAAATTGCGAGCAGGGCCGCGAACAGGGCGGCAAACAGTTTCTTCATGTGCTTGAAAACCTCGTTTCGTTTGGATGGTTCCATGATATCGAACAGGCGTTGTAAAATCCGCACCAAACTGTCATGAAACTGTAATTATGGGAATTCCAAAGTTACCTGCGTGCCGCTGCCGACTTCGCTCTTTATGCTGATCCGCGCATCGTGGGCGTCGGCAATGGCTTTCACAATCGCAAGGCCCAGCCCGCTTCCCCCGTTCTTTTTGGAGCGGGAGGGGTCCGCCATGTAAAACGGCTCAAAGAGATGCGACAGTGCCTCTTTGGGGATGCCCCTCCCGCGATCTTCCACGCAAACGGTCTTCTGGCTGCACGACAGGACGACCGTCCGCGCCTCCGCGCTCTCGTCGTATGCCTTTGCCGCGTTATCGACGAGATTGACAAGCAGGTCCTGCAGGAGTTCGGCATTGCACAGGAGCGTTTCGCCGCTGTGACAAATCACCAGTTTTACCCTTCTTTGTGCGAGCGTGGCGGCCGTGGTCTCCCGCACCCGCGCAAACAATGCGCCAACCGCCACCTCCTGCTTTTCCACCTCCTGCCTTTTGACAAAGAGCTTCAATAGCGTCTGTACCAGCCGTTCCAGCCAGGCGCATTGATTTTCGATGTGTTCGAGGGATTTGCCCTTCTGCTGCTCCGACAGGTTGGCGCGGCGCAGCATGCGGGAATGGAGCAGCAGCGCGGTCAGGGGGGTCTTGAATTCGTGCGTGACGCCGCTGATAAAAAACCGCTGCCGCTCGTTGGTTTCGGTGAGGTTCGTGATCTGCCGTTCCACCGCCTCCGCCATCCGGTTAAAATCCCTGGCCAAGGCGCCCACCTCGTCCCTGGTGCAGACATTTACCCGCATCTGGTAGCCGCCGTCCGCGATTTCCTTTGCGACGCCGGCCAGGACCGAAAGCGGCTTTGTGCTGCGGCGGACGGACAGGGCAATGAGAAACGAGCCGAACAGAGCGCCCGCGATACTGACCAGTGTGAAAATCCAGAACGTCCGGGAAAGGCTTTGATACACGGCGGAGATATCCTCCACCACATAGACGGAATAGGCACCGTCGTTCAGCATGACCTTGCTCCCCGAAATGAGAATGTTGCGCCCGCCGATGGTCGTTTCCACCTGCTCTGGCGGCTGCTGAACGGCGAGGAATTCGCTTGGGTCGATGGTGACGCCCGAATAAAGGATTTCCCCGTCCTTCATCAGCACGGAAGACTCGTCGGCAAACTGGGAGAAGCAGTAGGTGGTAAGCGCGTATCGCATTGCCGCGGAATCGCTGTCCTGCAAATAGTAATCCGCCATCTCCTTAAACGAATTTGCAAGGCTTTTCTGCCGGGCGGCCGTCTGCTCATAGGTCAGCGTTAAAATGTTGTTCCTCGTACAGATGAGAAAAACCGACGAGCAAAGAAAGACGACGACGATCAGCTCGACAATGCAGATGAGCGATGTTTTTTGCCACAGCTTCATATCAGCGCTCCTCCAATCGGTAGCCCAGCTTGGGAATGGCGCGGATGGCATCGCCAAGGTCCAGTTTTTTTCTGAGACTGGATATTTTCATGTCTACGGTACGGGTTTCTCCCATATAGTCGTAGCCCCAAATTTCGGAGAGCAGCTGCTCCCGTGAGACGGCCAGGTTTTTGTGCTTTACCAGCATGAGCAGCACTTCAAATTCCAGCGGCTGCAAGTCCACTTCCCGCCCCGATTTTCTTACGATCCGCGTTTCGCTGTTGATTTCAATATCCCTCACGCGGTAAACGGTGTTCAGCTTCCCTGTGCGCGCAAGCACCTTTTCCATGCGCACCATGAGCGTCAGCATCTCAAACGGTTTTACGACATAGTCCTCCGCGCCGTCCCGCAGGCCCTTGATCTCCGAAGCGGAGTCTGTTTTGGCGGTCATGTAGATGACCGGGATGTGATACCGTTCGAGATGGGAAAACAGCTCGAACCCGTCGATGCCGGGCAGCATAATGTCAAGAAGCGCCAGATCATAGGCGTGGTCGTCCGCAAGAGAGGCCGCCGCTTCGCCCCCGTCCGCGAACACGCGGTAGTCATAGCCCGCGAACTGCAGATTCAGTGCGACGGCATCCGCTATGCTGATATCGTCTTCCACAATGAAAATCCGGTTCTTCATGCTTTCCCCTCCGATGGGCAGGCCGTTGCTTTCCCTCTATTGTACCACGGCCGCAGGCGGTATCGAAGGCCGGGATGGTTCGGCGTTGTAATCCTTTTGTAATGTTTTGGCGGCTTTCAGGGGACCGGCAGGCATCGCCGCCCGACCAGCCATAAAAAAGGCGCAGCACCACGCTGCGCCCTGTAAACGCCCCGTTCCGGTCAATACCCCTTGGACAGGTCGATCACGCTGCCGTCAATGGCGTTGATGGCGAGGACGATGTGTTTATCCACGCCATTGACAGATGGGAAATCGTCTATGTATTCCTCTCCGTAAAACACCCACGTCGGGACATAAAACCCGGCGCGCCCCTGCGCGTTGTTCTCGCGCACGCGCAAAAGCGACAGGTGAATGTCGTCGATGTGGACGGCGACCTTCCGCTCCAGGCCGAATAATTCCGTCTGGGGCTCAAAGATGGCGAACAGGAAGGTTTCCGCGATCTCGCTGATCTCCTGCCAGGAGAGCAGCTTGGCGCTCTCCGTGACCACCTCGCCCGTGACGGTGGGGGAAGTCCAGCTGATCCCCTTAATGCCGCTGTCCGTGAGAAGGAACCGGATCTGCTCGTAATCCCACGGCAGGGAGACATTTGTCTCGCCGTCGCCCACGCCAAAGACATCCATGCAGAGGGCGACGGGCACGCCCGCCACGGTGCGGACATAGTGCAGGATGTAGGCATAATCCCCCGGCGTACCCGTGACATAGGCCTGCGCCAGCTGCACGTCGGCGACGCCCATCGCCGCAAAGACTTCCTCGCAGAGCGCGCCCGCCTCTTCCAGAGAGAGCGACGGGCGCTCGCTCTCCGACGCGTCCTCCGGCAGCACCCGGGGCGCGCCGTTAAAAAACCGCCCGGAATCCTCATTGACCGAATGCGTATACGTAAAAGACCCCGTCAAGCTCCCATTCTCCTGCGCGGGGCGGCGCACGCACAGACGTTCCTCCCCGGCCGCGACATTCAATTCGTAGAGCTTTTCCGTGGTGACCGAGTATCCGTTCGAGTAGCTCTCCTCGCAGAGGCGCATGGTGCCGTCCGAAACGGTGGGCTCGTCGTCCGCCGTTGCCGCCGGAGCGCTCTGATATTCCTCCTCCAGGCGCTTGATCTCCTCCTCCGCTTCCTCGGGCGTCAACATTTGCTGCTCCTCGATGGTGCCGTCTGCAATTTGTCGTTTGTAGAGCAGGATGAGTTCTTCAATTTCGGCTTTGGTCATGACGGAAGGCCCGGCGTTGTTGGTCATGGCCGTCTTCCCGTCCATAAAATAGTGGAAGAGCGCCGTGGCCGTCTCCTGGGAAAAGCCTTCGGCCTTGACTTTGACGACGGGCATGGCGTTTTCGGGAACGGTGATGGGGGCGTCGACGCGGAGGGTCAGCTTCCCGTCCGCGCCGCTCCACTCTTGTGTCCACCGCTCCGGGATGCCGTATTGCCCGGCCAGGGTCTGCGCTTCGGCGGGGGCTTGCGTGTCCTGCGCCTTTTCGAGCATCTGTTCCATATCCTTCCCGATTACGACCGGCTGCTCGGGCGTGGATTGGCAACCCGTAAAGAGTATAACGGCCGCCAGCATGGCAGCGATGATGGAGATTGCCTGTTTCATGTTGTATCTCATGGTGGTACCTCGCTTTCCTTTTGAAGCAAGCATACACGTTCCCCATGCATCAAGTATGCAACGGATCGTAAGCAAATTGTAATTTCTTCAAAATTACGGTTCTCGCTCGTCTATGGTTATAATTTGATTTTTGGTGCCGTCCAGTACGCTCTTTGCAATATTGGGAACGGCAAAAAGCGAAAAAGCAATCAGCACAGCCAAAAGGAGATATAACAGGTTCCATTTATTTTTCAGCTTCTTATTCATGTTCGAATACCACCTTTACCGTAGTGCCGATGTCCACTTCGCTTTCAAAAACAAGCTGCGCCCCGTGCAGGCGGGCGATCTCCTGCGCAAGCGCAAGCCCAAGCCCCATGCCGCCCTGCTTGCGGGAACGGGCTTTATCCACCATGAAGAACGGTTCCGTCAGGCGATGCAGTTCCCCGGCGGGGATGCCATGCCCGCTGTCCGAAACGGAGATGACATTGCCCTGCGCCAGCAGCGTAATCGTGCCTCCCCGGGGCGAGGCCTTCCCCGCGTTGTCGATGAGGTTCAGGAGCAGTTCGCAAAGGAGGTCTTTGTCCATTTTGAGCCGTTCCATGTGGTTTTCGATCTTCAGGATCAGCCCGCGCTGCCTCACCTGCTCCTTTGCCGCGTCATAGACCATGTCGAGCAGGTCGGAGACCTTCTGCTCCTTTGGCTCAATATCACTGGACCGCTTCAGCACCAAAAGCTGCATGAGCTTGTAGGAGAGCCGCTCCACCCGCGTGCAGTCCGCGTTGATCTGCAGAAGCGCCGCCTCCCGTTCTTCCTCGTCCATTTTCGTCATCAACAGCGTTTCGGCGTTACCCTTGATGGAAGTCATGGGGGTCTTCAGCTCGTGGGTCAGGGCGGACATGAAAAGAGTACGGCGCTCCGCCTCCTCTTGCAGCTCTGCCACCCGGTTTTCCACCGCCTGCGTCATGGCGTTGAAGTCCATGGCGAGAGAGCCGATCTCGTCCAGCTCCGCAACGGCAATCCGCTTGTCATAGACGCCGGCGGCGATGAGCGACGTGTTTTCCTTTAACCTTTGTATGGGATGTAGAATCGTTCGTACCAGCAGGATGATTAAGGCGGCGGTACAGAGGACCACCAAAAGGGAAATCCATGAAAAGCGATAGGAAAGCTCCGTCAGTTGCGTATAAATGGAGGTGACGTCTGTGATCCGGTAAAAACTGTACAAGGCGCCGCGAACGGATATGCGACTTCCAACGATCAGCATGCTTTTCCCGTCAATATCCGTCACAAGATACTGCTTCTCCCGCGCTTCCAAAGGCAGATACAGAGCGGGGTCCAGGGAAGTGGTGTTATAAATGACGTCGTCCGCGGCGGTTAAAATGATGTTCGGATCGGCAAGGGAGGACACATAATAGCGGGCAAGGCTGCGCTTGGTCGTGGCGCTGATATTCTCATCCGCACCGTCCTGCATCGCCTGTTCAAAATACACGGCATTGGCGGCATGCGTGGATACGGCGCTCTGTATCGCGTAATCCAGATTGCTCTTTCCTGCGCCGACGAGTATCAGCAGGTTCAATATGCTGAGCGCCGCCGTAACCATGATGACCGACACCAGGGATACCTTCAGCCAAAGCTTCATGGCTGGTCCTCCAGACGATAGCCCATTTTGGAAATCGTTTTGATGTGGCTTTCCAGCCCCAGCTTTCGCCTGAGCTGCCCGATATGGACGTCTACCGTTCTTGTTTCTCCCACATAGTCCACGCCCCACACGCCGTGAAGCAGCCGCTCGCGGGAGAGGGCAATGTTCTTGTTTTTTGCAAGCATGACCAGCAGATCATACTCCATCGGCTTCAACGGGATTTCCTCGCCGCCTTTGCGCACCGAACGCTCCATCAGGTGAATGGTGAGGTCCGCCACATCGAGCACCTGCTGCATCTTCCCCGTGCGCTCCAGCACCTTTTCAATGCGAACCAGCAGCTCCAGCACCTCAAACGGCTTGACGATATAATCCTCCGCGCCGTCCCGCAAACCCTGTATTTTGGAGTCGATATCGGATTTCGCCGTCAGATAGATCACCGGAATGTCATGGCGCTTCATGTATCCCATCAGCGCAAGGCCGTCCATGCCGGGCAGCATGATGTCCAAAAGGGCGAGGTCAAAATCCGCGTCGCGCTCCAAAAGCGCGGCCGCTTCCTTTCCGTCATAGACGGGCGTGGCCGCGTACCCCGTAGAAATCAAATTCTTTATGATCACGCGGGAGATCGCCTCGTCATCTTCCACGACCAGTATCCGGTTTCTTGCCATGGCGAACACACCTCCGTCTTGATTTTATTATATTTCCTGTAAGCGTGTCCGCATCTGATTGTAAACGAATTGTAATTTATGAGGTTTGATATCCGCTCCCTGCAAACAGGGCGCGGCGGAGGCGGATGCTACCGCCCCCCTTGTCTTTCCCTGTCTTGGGTGTTCCCGCCGGGGTTGCGGGGAACGGCTCCCCTCCCTATTTGCGAAAGGTATCAAGGGTTCGCTGCTGTGGTTTTGGGGCGGGCGCCGGTCCAGAAAGGGGCGGCAGTGGGGGCCGGCCGGCGCCTCCGGGGAGGACTGCATTTGAAGGGGCGATCAGAAGCCAACTTGCACAAATACCGAATGTTGCTCAAAATGGAACTTTCCGCAGAATCCGCTTGTATCGTCATCCGCCCCCCAATGGTCAATGGTCAAATAGCCGCTGCGCCGACGCGGCGCCAGCGGTATAGATCGATTAAATGGATTCAAAAATTGGTTATCCGCTGTCATGAGAGCAGCTCGGCCAATGCGCTTTCAACAGCTTATGGATGCTGCAAATACGTCGTCTTTTTGTAGAGGACTAAAAACTCTTTCAGGCAATGAACCAGACAGGCCGGGTCGATTCATCTGCCCGTCACGGCCGTGAGCGCTATGTCCTTTCGCGCAATAAATCCCATGTCTGCACGATGGCCTCGCGGGGGCAGCGCGGCGCTAACGCACAGGCGTTGCAGTTCGGACACTGCGGCCAGATCTGCGGATCAAACAGACCGTTCGGCGTCGAATGCGCAGCCCTGCAGCGGGCGGCAAGGTTCGCGCCATAAACCCTCTCGCAACTCGCCAGCGCGGCCGCCTCATCTTCGCCCGAGTCCAGTGCGCGCCAGAACGCCCGATACGCCTGATACAGCCGCCGTGGCGCTCGGTTTGCGGCGTCGGTCGCAAGAAATGCGTCCATCGCCCGCGCCGCCTGCCCATACCGCCCGACGCTGCCCAGGAGCAGCGCCTCAAACGCGCCTTCATGCGCTCCCACCCCGGGCGTCGACCGATCGGCGAGCCGTTCGAGCGGCGCCCGATAAACCGGCAACCGGGCCTGCTTAAGGTCTGTCATGGCGTCCGCCAGCGCCTCGAGCGATTCGCGGGAGGCGCCGGGCAGGTCGTGCACTATTTTTGACGCCCGCCGCAGCCTCACCCACGCCGCGAACTCCGCGCGCGACAGCGGGTAGTGCAGGAACGTCTCCGACGCCCCGGGCACATACACCCTGTATACCGGGAAGCCCAGCCGGGACTGGTCGCGCACATATACGGCGCTGCCCCGCTCCCGAACCAAATCGGCATAGGCGGAAAGCGCCTGCGCGTCGGATGAAAATTGCTCCCCGGTCCCATGGGGCGGATATGAGGGCGGGCCGTCAAACGCGCTGTCCGGGAAAGCGCCGCTCCCATCCGTCACCGTGGCCATATATGCCCAAGCCATGGCCGTCCCATCCCGTCCATCCAGCGCGCCCGGCCGGTGAAACCTGCGCGAGACTGCCTGCGCGTTGCCCTGATATAACTCCGTCAGGCAGCGCTCCAGCGCGATCTCCCGCGAAGCCGCCGCGCCCGGATGAAGCGCCCGTTCGCCGCCGGGCCGCCGGAGCGCCAGCGCCAGCACCGGATATCCCTTGCCCAGCGAGAGGTCGCGTATCGAATACCGGAGCCCGCTCTCCGCGAGGCGTTGCAGGACCTGCGTCCCGGCAAACTCGTCCGCCGGAATCTCCGGCGGCGTCATCCCGTACTGGTACAGCTTCCTGACCGCATACCGTTCAAAGACCTCCATCAGGCCCTGGAGCATCGCCTCCTCCGGCGTGTTGCCCGCGCACAATCCCGTGGTGCCGCACAGCAGCTGCACCAATTCCAGCGGTATCAGCGCCACCGACCCGTCGTTCAGGCACCGAAACGGCGCGCACTTCAACCGGTCCTCTCCGAAGCAGTCGCGCAGGAAGGCGACCAGCTCCGGCTTTGACCGAAGTTCCAGTGCCTGCAAAAGCGCGTCGGGGCATTGTTCGGCAAACGCCTGCGGGGACAGATCCACGCCATCCGCTGCGTCATATGGACAGTATGGCATCAGCACGCCGGCACAGAGGCGTTCCATCAGCTCTCCGTATGCGCTGGCGAGCGCAAAGCGCGGGCTCATACCCTTGCCATTGACGCCGAACCCCTGACCAAACAGCGGCGGATCGCCCAGCTCAAGGCGGCAGCTATACGTGCCGCACCTTTCCGGGAACGTGGTCTCCACCACAAACAGGCCGCGCTCGTGCAGGATCTCGCGGATGCGGTGAATGGTCTCCTGGGGCGGCGCCGCCTTGCGCCGCGGCTCGGTTGGCAATCGCTTCATGGGCAGCTCGTCCCCCTGTTCACAGGCATCGGGCAAACAACGCGCCCAGCTCCTCCTGACGGATGGCGGCGCCGGCCATCCGCTCCTGCGCAAAGCGCTGCCGGGCGATGAGCCTGGGATACGGGCAGGCCGCCGATTCGGGGCAGCTCGCACAGTCGTCGCAATTTGGCAACGAGCACAACTCGGCTTCGAGATATCGTTCCGCCCTGGCTGCGAGCTTTTCACCATACCGCTCGACCAGCCGCTCATGGGCCTCGCCTTCCGGGAAACCTTTGCCCCGCATGCTCCACAACTCGCCGACCGCCCTGAGCAGCCGCTTCGGTGCGGTTTCGGACCCGGCGTCCTCCAGATACAGGTTCAGCGCGCGCGCGGCATCCGCCCAAAACTCTGCGCTGGCGTACACGATCGCTTCAAACAGGAAGCGGTTTTGCGCGCTATGCGGAAGGCTGTATGAGGAAAAGAACCACTTCTCCGGCTCAAGCGGGTCGGTGAGCAGCGTATCCTCCAGCCGGCGAACGGCATTGGCCAGGCGACGGCGCGCTGCGCTGTCCGCGACGGGAAGGGTCAGCAGCGTCCTGTGCTCGCGCGCAAAGTCCGACCATGCCAGCAGCTCGGCATAGTCCGGCGCGTCGCACACGCAGTTGACTTCGCTCATGCCCGGTATGAACAGCTGATACGCCGGAAATCCAAGATACGAATTGTCCCGAACGAACAGCGACGCGCCCATCTGCTCCAAAGTCCGCACCATGTCGTCCAGGTCTGTCTCGTCCGAAATCGAGCGCGCGTGGCGAAAACCCACAAACGCCGCGCCCGCCTGGCATATGCAGTCCGGCCATGCGCCAAAACCGCTGGCGATCGTCTGTATGAAGTGGCCCCAATACCCGGCCTTTTCCGACTGCGGCGCCGTCTGCACCGGCCTTGTGCCAAGCGTGGCCGCATGATACCGGCGGTCAATGTCGCTCGGACTGCCCTGAAACATCTCGGTCAGGCAGCGCTCCAGCGCGGTCACGGGCGACGGGTCTGCTCCCAGATGGAACGCAAACGTGCCGTCCCGCCGCATAAGGCGCAGGCCGATCACCGGAAGGCCCCTGCCCAAGGAGCAATCCCGAATCTCGAAATCCAGGCCGTTTTTGCGCACCGTCTCCAACCGCGCGAGCACCTCGGTACCCGCAAATATCGATTCCGGTATCACCGGCGGCGACGTATTCTCCAAATACAGCAGACATATCGCATAGCGCTCGGCTATCTCCGACAGGCCCTGTAATATCGCCTCCCGGGGCGTATTGCCCGCGCACATGCCGTTGGTGCCCGCGACGCGCCAGATCAATTCTGCGGGCAACAGACGGCTACGCCCATCCCTGACCGAGTAAAACGGCACGCAGGGGATCCGTTCCGTCTCGGACGTGCGCGCCAGAAAGGCCTCTGCAGCGCCCACGGGCAGATGGAACATGGCCTCGACCACATCGCCGCATTCCACGGCCGCTTCCCGGCTGGACAGATAGCGCTCGTCGGGCGCGTAATGGTACACGAGCGCGCCCTTTTCAAGCGCATACCGCCGCTGGCGCATCGGGAACAGCGCGCCGTTCTGTAGCCGCTCCATCATCTCGCCATAGGCGCTCGCCTGCGCGTAGCGCGCGTTCATGCCCTTCCCATTCACGCCGATGTTGAGCGGCTCGACGTCCTCATCCCCCAGCCATATCCGGCAGCACGACACGCCGGGTACCGGAAATACATAGTACCGCTCGAACAGGAATAAGTTGCACTCCGCCAGCGCCCTGCGCGCATGGAGCACCGTCTGCAGCGGGGGCAACGCCTTGTATGCCTTTTCTCTTTCAATTCTATCCATGCACATGTCCTCCGAACTCGGCCTGCGCGGCCAGAAAACGCGCGCGCCAACCCCCGCGGTACATCTCGCACATGCCGACGTCCCTGCGTGTCAGGCCGCCGTTCTCCGTCAGCGCATAGGCCCTGCAACCCATGCCGCATTCCGAAAACCATTCGCAGCTCTGGCATTCCGGATTGGCAAGATAGCGCTCCCGGCGGGTCTGCGCGCAAAAGCGCGCCAGAGCCGAGTCTGCTCTGAGCGTGCGCAGCTCCGCATCCTGCAAGTGCGGCATCTGCGCTTCCAGCACCGTTCCGGCAAAGCCGGGGCAAGGAAGCAACCGCCCATCCGGCAGCAGGAACAGCCTGTCGCACGTCTCGGCGCATTCCGGCGCGTCCGGCGTGTATGCCTCCGCATCTTTTTCCCGCGCCGTTTCCGAAGGCATCGCTTCGAAAAAATTCTCCATCAGAATATAGATCGGCCGGCCGTCCTCCAGCCAGCGCCGCTGCAGCCGCAACAGCGCCTGTCCCAGCTCGGCGGTGCCCAGGGCCATGGGCCCGCCCTTCCACAGCCCGGTCGTCTGTGCGCGGCCGATCAACCATGCGCTGACCCGAAGCCGTTTCATCTGCTCGTAGCACGCCCCAAGCGTATGGAGGTTCTCCCGGCTGAATACCGATGTGACCGCAGTAAAAAAGCCGTGATGGACGCTGCGCTCGATCGCGCGCAACGCGCCCTGCTCCGCGCCCTCTGCACCGCGCATCCGGTCGTGCTCGCCCACGCCGTCCAGGCTGATCTGAAACATCGGCTTTTGGCCATGGTCCTGCAAAAAGCGCAGCAGTCCTTCGCTGAGCAATACGCCGTTTGTCACGATCTCGTTGACTGCGATGCCCTTTTCCGAAAGCCGCGCGATCAGCTCCCGCAGATGGGGATAGAGCAGCGGCTCGCCGCCCGTCAACGACACGCAGGCCACGTTCGCGTCCTCAAGCATCGAAAGCACGCGCAGCATGTCCGCCCTTTCCGTCTGGCCGTATTTGCCCTGCGGCGAGCACATGAAGCAGTGCCGGCACGACAGGTTGCAGCGCCCGGTCACGGCCCAGTGAAGCTCCCGGAGGTACGGCGTGCCAGTGCTTCGCGGCCGCTGAAACGGCGAGAGCGGCGCGTGCTCGTCGCAGATGCGGGCGTAGCCCTCCTCCACAAACCGCTGCAACAGCCTGCGATCCCGGGGCAGCACGGCATACGAATCGAAATCGGTGGCCGCGTCCAGCCCCATCAGCACGCCGCGCGCCTCCGGCGCAACCGGTAGCAGCCGAAAGGTCTTCAGATCGAAGAACCCGGCTCTGTCCTGCCAGAGGCGGGGCGCATACCGTTCTCTGGCACATGCAAACCTCATACGCCCACCTCGCTTGCATCCAGCGAGCGGGCAAAATCATGGAAGTCGCGCATCAGCCCGCTCCTGTGCAGCCGACAGCAGACGGGGTCGTTCTGCATCCAGTCGCCCCGCGCATACATGGCGCTCACGCGGCAGCCCGCTCCGCATTCGCAAAAGTGCTCGCACGCCCGGCAGCCGGGATTAGCCGCCTGCACGTCCTGCTTCCTCAGATCGCAGACGGAACGCAGGAACGGGTCGTCCCATGCCTCGGTCAGCGGCGTCCGAAGCAGATTCGGGAACCGGCCCATCAGATCGCTGCCCGTATAGCTGCCGCAGGGCAGCAGCGTTCCGTCCGGCGCCACATAGGCCAGGCTGTGGATGCTGCTGCAATCGAAGCTCTCGCCGGTGAACGTCGGCATGCCGCGGAAGATCCTGCCCGTCCTGTGGTATTTCCCCAGCCTCCAGAGCATCATGTCAAACGGCCGCCCGCACTTGAGCCATTCGACCAGCACGCCCTTCAATGCAGGCAGCAGGCTTTGCACATCCACGCCCGAATCGGTGCCGCGCCACGCGCCTATCTCCATCGGCGGCGCCATCCACCAGTTGTCTACGCCCAGCGACGCCAGCAGGTGGAGCGTGTCTATGAGCCCTCCAATGACGACCTTGTCGATGGACGTGATGACGGTCACGGAAAAGCCCCGCTCGCGGAGCAGCCGGATGCCGCGCAGCGTGCTCTCCTCTGCGCCAGCCACGCCGCGCATGTAATCATGGCTGCCCGAACAGTCAAAGCTCACCTTGAAATACGGCCGGAACCCCGCCTCCGCTATGCCATCCAGCAATTCGCCGTCTATCAGCGCCGCGTTGGTGAATATCTCGGTAAACCCGATCCGCTTTGCCGCCAGCGCGCGCACGAACTCCCCGAAATACGGCGACATCAGCGGCTCGCCGCCGGTGAGCGCGATGTCCGCAACGTTGGCCTGCTCGAACTGATCCAGCAGCGCCATCAGCTCCTCGCGGGTGAACTCGCCGTACCTGTCCTTCCACGCCTCGACAAAACAATGCCGGCAGCGGAAGTTGCAGCGGTTGGTGATGGACAGCAGCAGGCTGTCGATGTAGGAGTTGGGCGCCTGCCGGTATGCCTGGCCGACGGACAGACTCTCCGTGCCGGCGCACGGCCGTATGACGCCCTCCGCCTGGAGCTGCGCGGCCAGCTTGCGCAATCCGGGCAATATCGCCGGGCTGTCAAAATCCGTCCTGCCGTCGCACAGCTGCGCACAGACGAATTCAGACGGGTCCAGAAACCGGCGCGCTCCGCTCTTCCAGTTCAGGCAGAGCCTGACCCCGTTTCGGAACCCGCGCAACTGCCAATCGGGGTTCAATATGTAATATCGACTCATCACGCTTTCCCTTGTGTCATGCACGCAAGCCCTTTCTGAAGATGCGGCAGGTGATCTCATCGCGCCCCAGCAGGCCGCCGCCAGCAAGCACCGCACTCACCCGGCAGCCCGTCCGGCAATTGGCCAACTGCTCGCAGCGCGCGCAGTCGGGATTGGCCTCGAGCACTTCGGCCTTGCGGATGTCCATGACGCGCCTGAGCGTGCGATTCCGCCAGGCCGTGTGCCAGTCCTCCGCGACCAGGCTCGGGAACGCCCCGGCAAACTCCGTGTCCGCATAGCAGGGGCATGGCATAAGCACCCCTTCGTGGGTGATGTGCGGGAAGGCGCGACAGCTGCCGCAGGCATACTGATCTGGCGCAAACTCGGGGATGTCGTGTTGCATATCCCGCGTGACCGCATGGGAAAAGTAGCTCTCAAGTCCCAGCGTGAACGGCCGGCCGTCCGCTTCCCACCGCGCCTTGAGCGCATGGCAGGCGGATGCGAAGTCCTCGTCCTCAACCCGCCCCATGGACCTGGCGCAGCCCGCCGCAAGGGGCCGCCCGATCCCCCAGGCGTGGACGCCCAATGCCTTTGCAAATTCATACGTCTTTTCCAGCGCGGGCAGCGTATCCCTGTCCACGCTCGTGGTCAGGATCAGCCTGTGGCCGGCGCGTTTCAGCGCGGCGATACCGCGCCGCGCCGCGCTTTCGGCTCCCGGCACGCCCCGCATGGCATCGTGCCTGCCCACGCCGTCAAAGCTGACGTGGAACAGCGGCTTCAGGGCGCGCGCTTCCAGCTCCGCAAGAAATTTGTCGTCGATCCGCGTCGCATTGGTGAATATGTCGGTGACATCCATGCCGCGCGCCAGTATCGAATCGATCAGTTCCATCAGATCCGCGCGCATCAGCGGCTCGCCGCCCGTGAGCGAGATCTGCATGGCGCCCGATGCGCACAGCGCATCGAGTATGCGCTGCATGGTTGCAAGCGGCAGCTCGCTCTGTCCCGCCGGCGCGCCCATATAGCAGTGCCGGCAGCGCATGTTGCAGCGCCCCGTAATCGAAAAGAGCCCGCCGTCGATATCGGGCGCAGGCCCCCGAAAGCCCTTCGGGCAGCGGCGTACCGTCCCGCGCGCCAGCAGCCTGCGCAGCGCGCTTCGGTGCGCGGGCAAAAATGCCGGGACCGACAGATCGGTCACGCCGTCGCACATGGCATAGACAAACCGCTCCGTGGGGTCGTCTCCGAGCGCGGGTCCCGCCCGTTCACTGGCCGTAGGGATCGCGTAAAATGCTCGCTTGCGTGCCGTCATCCGTAATACCCTTTCCTGTCCGACAGGCAGCCCTGAACAAGCATCCCGGAGCTGCATAAGGTCAGTCGCGGGCCGCAGCTCTCCACGGCCCGCAGTACAGGTCGGTCATTGCTTCCCAATGTAGGTGCCCAGGAAGGTGCCGCAGCACTCGCCGCAGGCGCGCTTGCAGTTGGGATCGCCGTTGGTGGCGTCGCAGCCGCCGCCGGCAACTTCGTCCATCACGCTGTCATCAAGTTCGCCTTCCTCCGAGAAGGCGGCTTCGATGTCCTCCAGCTCGACGTCGTAGCCCTCGTCCTGGGCGAGCCGGCAGATCTTGGGCAGCACCTCGCTGCTGGTTCCCCGCAACGACATCATCTTGTGCTTCAGCTCGGTATCCTCGGCCGCCTTCTGATAAAACGCCTGAAATTGTGACTTGCTCATCATGTTCCTCCTTTTCTTCGGTCGATGTGTGTATGCTCGCAACGGAGCTAAAGTCTCCATTGCAATAACCCGCCCAAACGGGTTATTTCCCATGATTGATCCGCTATCCACCCCACAGGCGCCGCGCCGCATGGTGCGCCGTTTCCGGCATCCCGCACCGGCGGGGCTGCAGGGGCGGCAAGGCCTGCTTTATCGCGGTCATGCACCGGAAGGTGCAGCCTGCGGGCCATCCAGCCGCTGGCGCTCGACCAGCTTTGCAAAGAACCCGCGCCTTTCGAGCAATTCATCGTATGTGCCGTCCTCAATGATCCGTCCATGATCCAGCACGACGATCCGGTCGCACTGCTTTATCGTGGACAGCCGGTGCGCAATAACGATCCGGGTACACTGCAAACTGCTCAAAGCGTCGGAAATTCGCTTTTGCGCAATGCTGTCCAGCGCGCTGGTTGCCTCGTCAAGCATCAGTATCCGGGGCTTGGACGCTATGGCACGGGCTATCAGCAGCCGCTGCTTCTGCCCGCCGGAGATGCCGCCCCTTTCATCGATGAGCGTATACATGCCCATGGGCATTTGGCGAATATCCTCAGCGATGCCCGCCATTTCCGCCGCACGCCATGCATCGTCCACGGTCAGCCAAGGCGCAGCGATAACGATGTTGGCGTAGATATCGCCCTGAAACAGCTTGCCGTTTTGCATTACAACGCCGATCCTTTTGCGCAGTGATTTCGTATCAAGGGTCTCCAGATCCCGGCCGTCGTAATAGATGGCGCCCTTTTGCGGCTTTTCAAAGCCCAGCATCAGCCGCATCAGCGTCGATTTGCCACAGCCGGTAGCGCCCACGATCGCCACATATTGCCCGGGTTCGATCTTCAGCGTCAGGTTGTCCAGTACGTTGGGCATGTTTTCATCGTAGCGGAAGCAAATATTGTCGAGCTCAATCCCGCCTCCCAGGCTTGTGACGGTCTGCTTATCCTCCGACGCCTCCGGGACCGCATTGAAGAACGGCTTGACCATCTCCAGCGTCGGCCCGCAGCCCGCAAGCGTGTGCGCTATCGAGGCAAACGACAGGAACGCGCCGCTCACCATGCCATATGCGGTATTGAACGCATAGTAATCCGCGACGGATACCCCGCTGACAAATGCCGCCTCATACATGATAATCGTGCCTGCAAGGGAAATGAGCAGCGCTATCGTGGCGTTGAACTTCACCAGAAACGGCGGGTGATACGTAAGGCGGACTTTCTCCGAATAGACCTGCATCCAGCGTGCAAAGGCGCGCGTTTCTGCGCCCGAAAGCCTGATCTTCTGTATGCCCTTCAACAGCGCGTATCCCAGGCCGTTTTCCTTTGCCGCGGCCTCCATCGTCTTTTTGGATATCTTCATCTGCAAAAGCGCGGTGCACAGCGAAAACAGCACCGTGATGAGTACGATGGCAAGTGCCGGCTTGACCAGGGCGGGCGCATACAGGAATATTTGCCCGATATAGATCAGCGAGAACACCGATGTGAGGCCGGTGGAAAGCAACGCGGAGGCGAGCATATCGCACAACTTGCTGACCTGGGACGCGCGGCTGGACAGCTCGCCCGAGCTGTGCTCCTTGAAGAACGAGGCCGGCAGGGCCAGTATCCGCGCCATCGTCGCCGCCTGCACCGACAGGTTCATCCGCAGCTTGATCCGTGCCATCATCAACGACTTTACCGCGCCGAACATCAGGGATGAAACGCTGACGCACGCCATGAAAGCCGCCATGGAAGCGAGCAACTTCCTGCTTCCGCTCTCCGCGACCAGGCCTACGAGCAGGTTGTTCAATCGGGGTATCAGCAAGCCTATCAGAACTACTATCAGCGTTGTAAGCGCAAACATCAGATAGTCGGCCGTGGAGATCGTCTGCACAATATAGCGCAACAGCGTGGGCAGGTTGATCTTCGTAAGCGGAAACACCTTGTAGAACGCGATGGCCTGCGCGTCAAACTGGTCCTGATTGCGGGCCGTCACCCGGACGGACTTGCCCGTCAGTTCATCCCGGTACACGTATCCGAACACGCCCGCAGGCAGCAGCGCCATCACGCGCCCGTCGGACTTGCGCGTACCCAGCAGCGCGCCGATCGAGTCCCGATACCACCCCTTTTCCAGCGTGACGCCCTTGCGCATGATGTTGTGCGGGCGCAGCAGGTATTCGAGCTGCTCGTCCACGTCCTGTATCTCCTCAGGGACGTCTCGAGTGGTTACGCGATAATGGACCAGTATCTCGTCGATTGCGTTCTTGACTTTTTCAGCATCCGTTTTGAACTTATCCGCTGTTCGGGAGCCGAAAACCGCATCGGATATATTCGCAAACGCATGCTCAAGCAGCGCTTCGTCATTCTTCTGGCGCGCCCGGACCTGCCCGTCGAATCCGTCCACAGTTCTCCCCCCTCTATTCGTTGGCGACCAGTTGCGCATACAGACCGCCTGCGGCGACAAGCTGATCGTGTTTGCCGCGTTCTACGACCCGGCCCCTGTCCATGACGAGTATCTCATCGCAGTCCCGTATGCTGGACAACCGGTGGGCCACCATGATGCAGGTAATGCCGCGAGCCATGATGGCGTCTATCACATCGCGCTCGGTGCGCGCGTCCAGCGCACTCGTCGCTTCATCCATGACGATGACAGTCGGTTCCTGCGCGAGCATGCGCGCGATCTCCATGCACTGACGCTGGCCGCCGGAAAAGTCCTTGCCACCCTCGCGGACCTTGTACTGATAACCGCCCTCGCGCTGCATGATATACTCGTGCAGCTGCGCGTCGCGCGCGGCCAGTATCACTTCAAAATCATCTATCGAGTCGTCCCACAGGCGGATATTGCCGGCGACGGTATCCTCAAAAAGGGTGACCTCCTGATCCACAACCGCCACCGAGCCGGTGAACACGCCGCGATCAATCCTGTTCACGGGCTTCCCGTCGAACAGTATCTCGCCGCTCCATGGCTGATATAAGCCCGCGATCAGCTTGGCGGCCGTTGATTTTCCGCAGCCGGATGGCCCCACGATCGCAACTTTGCTGCCGGCCTTGACGGTAAGGTCAAAGTCCTGGATCAGCGGCTTTTCCAGACGTGAATACCCAAACGATACCCCCCTGATGGAAATATCGCCGCTAAGCTTTTTGCGGTTTTCCGCCGCCTTGTCGCCGGTCTCCCCGAACAGGGGGTCCGTGGGATACTCCATGACATCCTCTACGCGCTCCATCTCGCTGCGCATCTCCTGCAGGCGCTGTCCGGATTCTATCAGCGACGAGGCTGGCGCGCTGAATGCGGCAAGGAATCCCTGAAAGGCCATGACCATACCTATGGTAAACTCGCCCTGCATGGTTAACAGCACGCCCAACGCCATGACAAGCGTATTGCTCAACGCCGAAATGCCTGCCGGGATCAGGCCCATGTACTGGTCAATTTTCGCATATCGTATCGCCTGGGTGTTGACGCCCGCCTGATAACCCGTCCATCTCTCAAAGAATCCGTGCTCCGCGCCGCTGGCCTTTATGGTCTCTATCATCTCTATGCCGGCGACGGTGGCCGCGTTGAGCTTGCCTTCGTTCTGCATCTTGACCCGGGTCACATTGATGCGCATACGGGCCATGATCTGGGACATGATCAGATTCAGCAGTATGGCGACCAGTCCCACCAGCGTGAGCGGCCAACTGTATTTCAGCATGACCACGAGATAGACGATCACCATGATCATGTTAAGAAACAGTGGCGCAAGCGTATTGACAAGCGTTTCGGCGATTGTGGCGTTGGAAGCATGCCGGTCAAGGACGTCGCCCGCCATGCGCTGAGAAAAAAACTCCATGGGCAGATGCAATACCTTCCAGAAGAACAGCGCCGAACTGCATGCCTCCATCCGCGCGTTCAGGCGATTGGACATGAGTACGGACACGGCGGATGCCAGCAGCTCCAGAAACGCCAGCGCCGAGATCACGCCGATAAACGGGTAAAACCAGTTTGCATTCACGCCCGTAAGCAGTCTGTCCAGAAAGAGTCTGGAGGCAGCGGGCTTGAGCACGCCGAAAAGCGCGGCGGCCAGGCTGGCCAGCACAACGAATGCGATCGACGACCCGGCGCCACGAAGCCGCTTTCGGGCAAACGCCAACACACTCTTGGGTTTCCCGCTCCGCTCAAAGTTTTCACCCGGCGACAACATCAGGCAGATCCCGGTAAACGATTCGTCAAACACCTCTATCGGGACCGAATAGCTGCCCTTTGCCGGGTCGCAGAGATACGCCCTTTTCCCCCTGAATTTGGTCAATACGACAAAATGTCGAAAGTTCCAATGAATGATGCAGGGAAACGTGCCCTTTTTCCGCAGCGTCTCCGTTTCATAGCGGTATCCCTTGGCCTGAAGGCCGTAGCCACGCGCGGCGCGCAGCATGTTCCCGGCATTTGCGCCATCACGAGATACGCCGCAATCCACGCGCACCTGTTCCAGCGGAATCCATTTCCCATAATATGCCAGCACCATCGCCAGACATGCGGCGCCGCATTCAAGCGCCTCCATCTGCATGATGACCGGTACTTTGGGCGCGCCACGCAAGATCGGCTGATGAAACTTCTTCCCGTTCCTCATGCCTCACCTCAATCAAACAGCAGGGAAAGCGGCGGATACTCCTCCTTGATGATCGCAGCGTCATAGGTGCCTTCAGGCAGAGTCCCGCTCAGGGTCAGGACATAGAACATATCCCGTGCATCCAGGCCTTCGAGATGGATCAGATCATTGGAGAAGTGGACCTCTGCAGTGACGACCTCCTCAGAGATGGACAGCACCTTATGCTCCGTACCGTCCACATAGACCTTCTGTCCTAACGAGATATCGGCTCTGTCCGCTTCCTTGACAAACGCTTCGATCTGGCCGTTCCAGGAAATGGCGACGACATTGATCTGCGTCTCCAGTCTGCCAAAGATGCCCCAGATGAAGAAACCGATCAACAAAGCGATGACTGCGCCGAGAATCAGCCACAGGCTGATATTGGTCCCGCGCAGATAGTCGTTGAGTTGTTCTGGCGAGCTGATCTTGTCTATGGCCTTTTTGCGGAACAGCAAGTTTTTCTGCATACAACCTCCTGTAAAACGGACCGACTCCTGATCGTTTCAAGCATAACAAACGTGCTAACTGTACGCAGTTGAAACGGCGGGCAAGCGGATGCTGCACGCATAACCCTTCAGCACATCCGCCAGTTTCTCCAGATAGCCCTGTTGAAAGAAAATACATTTGGACAAATCCTCGCCAAGCCGGTCGCCCGTCAACGCAATCGCACACGCGCGACAGCCGCCGCAGCAATGGCGAAACCACTGGCAGGCCGCGCACCGGCGGTTGTGTTCCTTCAACTGCTGCAAAGTCGTCCGAACCTCGCTCAGATACGCGCCCTGCTGCAGGTGTGCCCGAAGCCCGTCCGCCTTGACATTGCCCAGAAACCTGCCGTGTTTTACGTAGTAGCCGGACAACTGATGGCACGGATACAGGTTCCCATCCGCCGCGACGGCGACCAGCCCACGGCTGCACCGGCATACCGGCATGCTATCCCGGTATTCGCGGGCGTCGCATCCTGCCGCGGTTGGCCTGTACCTCCTGAACGCCGGATACACCGCGGCCATCTGCCAGATGTTCACGGCCATGGTGCAGCCGGTCCGGACATAGGCCTCGATGAATTCCAGCATGCGATCAAAGTACTCGTTCCAGGACAGGCCGGCCCCGCCCGCGTTCTGCACCCAGCGCGGCGCCTCGCTGGTCCGGATGATGCGCATGCCGCTTACGCCCATGCCGCTGAGCAGCATCGCCGTCGGGAGCATGGCGTCCACATTGCGGCGGTGCACGTTCGTCTGGGCCATGACTTCAAAGCCCTCCTCGACGCACAGCGCAAGCGCGCGCAGCGCGCTTTGCTCCGCGCCCTGCTGATTCCGCAGCCAGTCGTGGCAGCCTACGCCGTCAAACGATATCTTGAACCTGGGAATCGCGCCCATCGATCTCATTTCACGCAGTATTTCCCGCGTGACGAACGTGCCGTTGGTGTTCAGCTCCTCAACGAACATATCGCGCGCATAAATGCTTCGGAATATCCGCATGAAATCCCCGTGGCACATGGGTTCGCCGCCGGTCAGCGTAACGGCGTGTATCCCACAGGCCGCCGCCTCGTCGATCAGCCGCATCGCTTCCGACAGCCGAAACTCGCTTTGCAGGCGCGTGTTGTCCGCCGCGTTGAAACAGTGCAGACAGTTCAGGTTGCATTTTCCGGTGAGCATCCAGTTCAACGCCGGAAAATACTCATTGTCATACGCCCGGAAGCGTTGCCAGTCCGTCAGCCGCTCCCCCGCCCCTGCAGGGCGGCAGAGCCTGCGCGCCACCAGCGGCGCAATGGGCGCGCCGTCCGGTATCTCCCGAATGCCGTCACAGCACAGCAGCAGATCAAACGTTTCCTTTGAAACGCGCCTGGCATTCCGTTCGTTCCGGCGGTAGTAGGCGAACGGAACGCGCCGCCAACTCCGCAGGCCGACATCTTCGTTCAATATATAGCGCATGCTGTGACCTCCTTTCGTTGGATGGTCCCCGCTTCCGCCTGCCGCAATCGCTGTGATGCGCTTCCCTGTCCGTATGGCCGTCCAAACCCCGTTATGGTCCGTCGCACGGTCCGGCAGGCGATATGACAAAATGGAACCAGCAGGGTCATGCCGACTCCCGTCACCCGGGCGGTCCCAAAATAGCCGGCGGCCCGCGCCCGCTGGTCAGGCGGAAATTTGGAAGAGCCGGCAGGGCTTTTCATCCAACCCCCTGTTTTGCAACCACAAGCATCTCGTCCTGTGAAAGCAACCGCTCGTTTCCATCCATCCAATACGTGAACCGTCCGGCTCAGGAAGACGCCTGCCGCTCGGCCGTCCCGGCATCGGGCAGCTCGTTTTCGGCGTTCTGCACATTGGGGCGGAGGCTGACAGTCTACCATACGTTCGGCGCCGCCGTGTCGAGCGACGGTGTCCTTGCGTTTGCCCCGCCCGGAAAATCGCCGTCCCCAAGGGCGTTCGCCCCGGATATTCGCCCCCACCTAACCGCGACGCTGCGTGCGCCTGCCGCCGCGGCTTCACGGCGATGCACCGAACCGCGCCCGCCGTCCACGCCGGCGAGCGGCCAACGTCCATGCCGTCGCCGACTTGCATTGCCGGCCGCATCTTCCAAAGCTCAACGCTCGGTATGGGCAAGCCGAGTCGCGAATCAACGGTACCATTGTACCACCTTTTGCGTTTTTTGTATACGGTGCAGGTATGCTTTCCGTCAGCTTCAGCACGCATGCTTTCCGGCATTGCGAAAGCCGCTCCTGAAAGCATGCCCATGCGCACAGCGCGTCTCCCCGCCATGCTGCGCCGCATACCGCCTCTATTGCGCGCCTTCCCGCCGGTTTGCGCGCCGGGATGCGCAATGCCGTCCCGCCGCATCGCCCCATCCGAAGCGGATTGTGCTATAATATGTGCATGGGCATTGAGCAGGCCACCTCAGCCCCGGCATCATCATCGGAGGAGGGCGGCATATATGACTGCGGAACACTTGCGGATGCTGCGCGCCCTCGGGTTTCAACCAGAGCGCTGCACATCCATAGGGCATGAATCGCTGGGCAGGCACGGCGTCTACCAGTGTGCAGATCAAATCATCAAACTGTACGGAGACGGCAATCCGCCGGCGGCCGCCCGCGTTTTCGCGGAACAGTATTATACTCAAAAAGCGCGGGAAAACGGCGTCTGCGCGCCCCGCGTGCTGCGCACCGGGACGGTCCTCGGCGTCTCGTATTCGATCAGCCAGCGGCTGGAAGGCGCCATCCCCAGCACGCCTCTTTCAGACGGTGTTGCCCGGGAAATGGGCGCCATGCTCGGCAAACTGCATCGGCCTTCCCTATCTGAAGGCGCGACGTGGCGCAACGCCTGGGTGGAGGAACTACGGCAAGCCGCGCAAAAAATACATGCCTCGGACGCCGGTTCTGAGGCGTCGTTGCTTTGCGATGGAACGCTCGCCTATTTGGAAGGCGCTTCTCCCCTGTTGTTTTCGCTGCTGCCAATGGGAACCGTACACGGCGACTTCTCCGCGCGCAACGTGCTTTGCACGGACGGTCACGTGTCCGCCCTTCTCGACTTCGAGCTGGCATACGAAGGCAATGTGGAACTGGAGCTGGCGCGGTTTTATCAGAAGGAGCTGCACGGCTCCACCTCCCGCATCGCCGCATTTCAGGCCGGATATACGGAGCAGGCGTTTCTGGCGCCCGGATTCGGCAGGCGACTTCCGCTGTACATCCTCGGCGAGGCGCTCATCGGCTGCTCGTGGAGCAAACATGTGGTGGATGAATTCTTTGATGATTGCTGTGCCATCCTCCGGCGCTTTCTAACGCGCTGTGCGCGTTAAGCTGCGGGGAAGGGCGCGCTTCCCGCGGGCGCTTCCTTCTGCGGGCGCTCTATCGTTTTGAACGTAAAATCCCGGCTGCCGTGGATGTTGTTATGCGGTTGCGTTTTTTGGTTGCGCCGGGAGGGAACAGACCGGCGCATTTCACATCGGGGCGGCGGGCAAATCCAACCCCGGATGACGAACGGCGCGCGGCGTAGCGAGGACGCGCTTTTTGCGCGTTTGCAGGCGCGGACCGCGGCCGGACAGTCTGACGTGCGATTTGCGGCGCAAAGGCGCTTGGAGGGAAATAACATTTCGACGGTTGCGCTCGATTCCTGTGGGAAACAGCCCCATTCCGCCCGTTTACGGATAGGATAGCCGCCATTTGCAATATGCCAGCAAGAATAGCAGGGGGCAAGGAACAGGCGTCGTATCCATGCCGGCGGCCTTCATTGGCGGTGGCGGATGGGCGCGCCGACACTTGAGGGCGTCCCGGCTGCCATCGCAGGATTATCACGAATCGACGAAATGGATAGCTGTGGAAAGCGGCGCCGACCGAACGCTCGATCAATGAAATCTTTTGCTGTGAACAGAAAAAAGTCCCCACAAAAGGGGGCTGTAAGGGCCTTTCGTCGTTATATCTGGCAAATAATCCAATATTGATACAGGTGACGCTCTTTGCCGGCAGAGGGGCGCTTTGTGCCAATGGGGCCACAGGGAAAGACGCTGCTTGCAACAGAACGCACCGACTGCAGTACATGAAACGTACAGTTTATCGCAACACCGCTTCCCGGTTCTCAAGCTGCTGAATTTTTTCATTGCCCCCTCAATCTCATCGGTCAATTTCTCGCTGGTTCTCTCCCTCTGTTTTGCCATAGGCGGTCGCTCCTTTCTGCTTAGAGAAAAACATAGAACTGTCGTTCCAAAGTTGAAATGGCTGCTCCTGGCAATGGGAAAAGTATCTTCACTTCAAGGTGTCTTTCAGATAATTTGCTGGGACAACAGCATCCTTGTCAACAAACTAACGCTGCTCGTGTTGGGCACCGCCACAAACAATATAGTTCACAATGCTACCCGGGAGGGCTGAACTCTTGTCCACGATATTTTCGATGAGCAGAATGGACTGGGTCGCGGGCGCTACGGCCACGATGGGTTCAGAGAGCGATATCTCCGCCGTTGTGCCGTCGGCAAGCATCCTGAACGCCTTCGTTACCTCCGCCTGTGCGGTCAGAGCCGCTCCATCCTCCATGCCGGCCTTGCCCGTCAGGGCAAGCGACACGCTCGCGCCCGGCCCCAGCTCGGCTCCAGTCCTGTTGTCCACCTGCAGTTCGTTTCTCCGGGCGCGTTCCACGTCACATCTTCAAGTTCCTGCAAGAGCATGATTTTGACGGTCGTGTCGGCAGCCGTCTGCCGTCGTTTGTACGCGTCGCCAAATATACCAGCATCTCGCTTGCCGAGACCTTTTCGCTGCCGACTGTTAAGCCAAGCAAAGGCTGCGGGTACTGCAAAGCTGTTGCCTTCACGCTGACCTGTGGGTAATTATCCATTTTGCTGTAAACGTCACCACCATGCCATGCTTGACGCTCTCCGGCACCTTTGCCACAACAACGAGCCCCTTGGTTTGTCCCTGTGGCAACGTCAAAATTATGAAAGATTATCGTAAGCCATTTCTGCAATCTGGCACTCCTCTGGCACACCAAAGCTTACCTCGGCATCCAGCGTATCGACCGCACCATCGTTTTTCGCGCTAACCGTACATGTCAACTTCCGCCCGCACCTCTCCGTGATTCAACAAAAAACACCGGTTGTGATTCGAACGCTTTGTTCAAATCACAACCGGTGTTCAGATGGTGGAGGCGGCGAGAGTCGAACTCGCGTCCGAAAACCTGTCCGCAGGACTTTCTACGAGCGTAGCCGCTGATTTAACATTCCCTTTCCGCGGCCCCCGGCGGCAGGGTCCGCGTTCCGGTAGCTTCATAAGTCCGGCCCGCCGCAAAGCTTAGGCGGGTTCGTTCCCTACCCTAAATGACGCCCGGTACCGCAACGGTAGGTTTTTGCGGGCGGACGGTCGCTGCGTGTTACGCAGCGGCGAGTTGCATGTTGTGGTTGTCAGTTATTTTTTAACTGTCCCGTTTTTAACGAAGCACGGGGCTTCGGCTCGCTTATCCGGCTTCCATGATCCCCGTCGAAACCATGTTCGCCCCCACGACATTGTATGCATTATCTGCATACAAAGATATTATACCACGAAATTTCTAAGAAATGCAAGATGCCTGCCGGTCGCCGGCGCGCCATGCCGGCCGTCGGCTGCATTTATCCGCCCTGTCCTAAGCCAAATCCATACCGGACGCAGCGCAGCCGCACAGGCAAAAGCCCGAGACATCTCAAAGCGCCGGGCAAACGCCAAAAACGGGCAACGACGCCGTATCCGGTTGATAACCCGGACCGCCCGCCAAGGACGCGTCTGTCGTCTTCCGGTTGCCGGCTCTTCAGCCCGGCCGCCCGCCCGCGCCGCCCCGGAACGCTTAAAACAGATGCAGCATATCAAGCGTCGCAAAATAATCGGCCGGCGTTTCGGCGCGCCGGATGAGCCTTACGGAACCATCCTCCTCGAGCAGGAGCTCGGCGCTGCGGAGCTTGCCATTATAATTATAGCCCATCGAGAAACCATGCGCGCCCGTATCGTGGATGACAACGATATCGCCCACGTCGATCTTCGGAAGCAGACGATCAATGGCAAACTTGTCGTTGTTTTCGCAAAGCGAGCCGGTCACGTCGTAGAGATGCGTACACGGCTCCTCCTCCTTGCCCATAACCGTAATATGGTGATACGCGCCGTACATGGCCGGGCGCATGAGGTTGCAGGCGCAGGCGTCAAGACCGATGTAATGCTTATAGATCTCCTTTTCATGGATGGCATGCGTCACGAGAAAACCATACGGGCCGGTGATGTAACGCCCCAACTCGGTATAGACCGCAATCTCCATCCCTGCCGGGCGCACGATCTCGTCGTAGGCACGCGCGACCTCGCGCCCAATGGTCTCAATATCCGCCTCCGGCTCATCCGGCCGGTAGGGAATGCCGATGCCGCCGGAAAGGTTGACAAAACGCACGTCGGCGCCCGTTTCGTCGCGCAACTCTACGGCAAGCCGGAACAGCCGCCGCGCCAGAGCCGGATAATACCCGGCGTCCGTGGTGTTGGAGGCCAGAAACGCATGCAGGCCGAAATGCTCCGCGCCGAGCGCAAGCAGCTGCCGAAAGCCATCCGTGAGCTGGGCGCGCGTAAAGCCGTACTTGGCTTCGCTCGGCTGCCCCATGATCATATTGCCCAGCTTGAATTCCCCGCCCGGATTGTAGCGGCAGGATATGGTGCGCGGAATGCCCCCGTGGCGGTGCAAAAACTCAATGTGGGTGATATCGTCAAGGTTGATGATCGCATCCAGCTCCCGCGCCAGTTCAAACTCCTCCGGCGGGGTGTCGTTGCTCGAAAACATGATATCGCGCCCCGTAATGCCGACGGCACGGGAAAGCATGAGTTCGGTCAGCGAGGAACAATCCATCCCGCACCCCTCTTCATGCAGCAGCCGCATGACGACCGGATTGGGCAGGGCCTTGACGGCAAAGTATTCCCGAAAGCCCGGGTTCCACGCAAAAGCACGCCGCAGGCGGCGCACGTTCTCACGAATGCCGCGTGCGTCGTAGATGTGAAACGGAGTGGGATATTCCCGACAAATGCGCTCGATCCCTGCCTTGTCAAACGGAAGCCGCTTCATGCGATGTTCTCCTTTACTGCCTGTCCTCTTTCATGCGCCGCTCCATCTCGCGCCCCGCGTCGCGCGCTGCAATGGCGTGCCGCTTATCGTACAGCTTTTTGCCGCGCGCAACGGCCAGCTCCACCTTGACGCGGCCATCGCGCAGATACAGGGAGAGCGGCACGAGGCTCATGCCGTCGGCCTGCTGCTGCTTGCCAAGGCGCACGATCTCGCGCTTATGGGCGAGGAGCTTGCGCGTGCGGAACGGATCGTGGTTGTAGATGTTGCCCTGCTCATACGGACTCACGTGCATGCCGACGAGCAACAGTTCCCCGTTTTTGACCTGCGCGTAACTGTCCTTGAGGTTGAGTTGCCCGGCGCGGATGGACTTGACCTCGGTCCCCTGCAACGCAATGCCGCATTCGAGCGTATCCTCGATAAAATAATCATGCCTTGCCTTTTTGTTTTGCGCGAGCACCTTTACGCCGCGTTTGACCGCCATGTCGCCGTCCCTCCTTTCGCGCAGGATTATATATTCTTTTGGTATTATAGCCGGGTTTCAGCAGCAAGTCAATCGTCGCCGTATCCGCATCCACACGGGCGACCTGCACGCGCACCCGGTCGCCAAGGCGCAAAACGCGCCCGCTGCGCTCGCCCACAATGCGATATTGCCGGAGTTCCGGCCGGTACCAGTCGTCCGTAAGCGTGCGCAGGGAAACAACCCCCTCCGCGGTATTGTCCAGCTCCACATAGAACCCGCCGCCCGTCACGCCGGAGATCACTCCGTCGAACGTTTCGCCGAGCTGGCCCTGCATATACTCGCAGCGCTTGACGTCCTCCACGGCGCGCTCCGCCTCCATGGCGCGGCGCTCCGCGTCGCTCGTTTCCACGGCGAGCGCAGGAAGCGACGCATGCAGGCGCGCACGCCGCGCTGGCGTAAGTTGCCCATGCAGGTGCCATTTGAGGATGCGATGCACCATCAGGTCGGGGTAGCGGCGAATGGGCGACGTAAAATGGCAGTAATCGGACAAGGCCAGGCCATAATGGCCGAGCGGGCGCTCGTCATACCGGGCGCGCTGCATGGCCCGCAACAGCAGGCGGGAGATGACGCGTTCCTCCGGCCTGCCGGACGCCCGTTCCGTGACGCGGCGGAGCGTCCGCGGCTGCGCCCCTTCCGCCACGGAAAACCCATACCCCAGCGTCTGCAAAAAGGCGTTGAGTTCCCGCAACCGGTCGCCCGACGGCGGTTCGTGGACGCGGAACAGCCCCGGCAGGCCGCGCTCGCGCAGAAAACGCGCGACCGCTTCATTGGCCAGAAGCATACATTCCTCAATGATGCGGTCGGCAACGCCGCGTTCCGCCGGGGCGAGCCCGACGGCGCGCCCCTGCGCATCCACCTCAATCGCGCTTTCGGCAATTTCAAAGTCGATACTGCCGCGGGCGCAGCGCCGGGCATACAGCAGTTTTTGCAGCCGCGCAAGATTCAACAGCGTCGGCACGGCATCCGCATACCGCTCGCGCAGCGCCGGATCGCCCCCGATTAGCGCGCTCACATCGCCGTAAACCAGCCGATGGCGGGAGCGGATAACGGTCTCCGCAATGCGCGCCGATACGACGTTGCCGCCCGTATCGAGCTCCATGAGGCAGGAGAGCGTCAGGCGGTCCTCGCCCTCGTTGAGCGAGCAGATGCCGTTTGAGAGCGCCTCCGGCAGCATGGGGATCACGCGGTCGACGAAATACACGCTCGTACCGCGCAAGCGCGCCTCCCGGTCGATCACGCTGCCGGAGCGGACATAGGCGGCCACATCCGCAATGTGGACGCCGAGACGCATCCCGCCTCCGCCAAGCGCTTCGAACGAAACGGCATCGTCAAAATCCTTGCTGTGCGGCCCGTCGATGGTGACGGTAAAAACGTCGCGCAGATCGATCCGGCCCGCCGCCGCCTCGGCCGTCACCGACTGTGGCAGGGTTTCCGCCTGTTCCAGCACCGCTCCGGGGAAGACGTCCCGCACGCCGAACCGGCGCACGGCCGCCAGCACATCCACGCCCGGCTCGCCGCGGCGGCCGAGCCGCTCCACAATACGCCCCGACATGGGGTGCTCGCCATCCGGATAGCGTTCGATCACGGCGACCACGCGGTTACCGTCCCTCGCACGGTCGTCGCCCTTTTCCGACACGAGCAACCGGGGGATGTGCCGGTCATCCGCCACCACGTAGCCGCCGGCCATCGTCCCCACGACCTGTGACCACGCGCGCGTCTCCACCCGCGCCACCTCGCCCTCCGGGCCGTTGCGGCCATTGCCGGCGTAGCGCACGAGCACGCGATCGCCGTGCATGGCGCCATGCATCGCGTCCGCAGGAAGGAACCAGTCCGCCGAACCGTCGTCCGGTTGAAAATAGCCGAATCCGCGCGCCGTCATCTGTATAACGCCGGATACAAGGGCTTCCCGACGCCTGCCGCGTCCTCCGTCATGCGCCAAAGCGTTGCGCCTCCTTTCCCTCTATCTTGCCCCGCCGCGCCCCTCAGGCCGCATGCTTGCCGAAAGGACAAAAAAGACGCTCCATGATGCGTCATGGAGCGCCGGCGCGATTTTCAAATCAACCAACGACGGCCAGCACAATGGCCAGTACGCCAAGGATGATCGCAAGAATCACCGTGGTGCGCTGCAGCTTTGCTTCCCGGCTTGCCGCCTTGCCGCGCGCCGTGAATGACTGCGTATCGGTCCCGAATGCGGAACCCATGCCGGCGGTCTTGGTCTTCTGCATCAATACGACGATGATCAGCAGCACGGCAACCAACAGCAGCGCGATCGTGATAATGGTCGAAACGAGTTCCATCTCTCTCATCCTTTCCGCCCGACGCTTGCGGGCCAAACCCGTCGGAGGCGGGCAATCAAACTTTGGGCTCTGCCATGCGGGAAACGCCTGCGCTCCCTAACGCACAACGGCGGCGCATCCGCGACGGCTGCATTGCGCATTATACCACGCGACCAGCCAGAGTTCAAGAAAAACAGCGCGCTTTTTTCAAAAAAACGGGCGGTTTTCCGCATGCGTTACGCTTCGATAAGGCTCTTCCCCGTCATCTCCGCCGGTACGGGCAGGCCAAGCAGCGTAAGCAGCGTAGGCGCCAGGTCGGACAGGCGGCCGTCCCCGCGCAGTTTTACATCCTTTCGCGCATCATCCACGAGGATGCACGGAACGGGATTGGTCGTGTGCGCGGTAAAAGGCGCGTTCGCCGCCGTATCCCACATCAGCTCGGCGTTGCCGTGATCGGCCGTGATGATGCAGCGGCCGCCGGTGCCGCGCACCGCCTCAACCACGCGGGCCACACAGGCATCGACCGCGTGTACTGCGGCCACGGCAGCCTCCATGACGCCGGTATGGCCGACCATGTCGCAGTTGGCAAAGTTCAGGATCATCACGTCGTACTTGCCGCTTTCGATGCGGCGCACGGCCTCCTCCGCCACCTCATAGGCGCTCATCTCCGGCTTCAGGTCGTAGGTGGCGACTTTGGGCGACGGAATCAGCGCACGATCTTCGCCGGGATTCGGCGCTTCCACGCCGCCGTTGAAGAAGAACGTCACATGCGCATACTTCTCCGTTTCGGCAATCCGCAGCTGGGTGAGCCCGGATGCGGCGAGGTATTCGCCGAGCGTGTTGCGCAGCGTCTCCGGCGCAAACGCGATATGCAGTTTCCCTTCAAACGTCTTATCATACTGCGTCATGGAAACGTAGTACAGCGGGAAAAAGCCATCCCGGCGGGCAAAGCCGTCGAAACCCGGCAGAATGTACGCACGGGTGATCTCCCGCGCCCGGTCCGGGCGGAAATTGAAGAAGATCACGGAATCGTTCGGGCGGATCGTGGCGACCGGCTGCCCGTCCGCGAGCACGACCGTCGGTTTGACAAACTCATCGACCACGCCCTCGTCATAGCTCTGCTGCATGGCCTGAACGGCGCTTGTGGCGGTCACGCCTTCGCCATAGGTCATTGCGGCATAGGCGAGCTGTACGCGCTCATAGCGGTTGTCTCGATCCATCGCATAATAACGCCCCATAACGGTGGCAATCCTGCCGCAGCCGATCTTTTTGAGCGCTGCTTCGAGCTGTTCGATATAGCCCTTGCCGCTCGAAGGCGGCACGTCGCGCCCGTCCATAAAACAATGGAAATAGACGCGGGTAAGGCCGTGACGATGCGCCATCTCGGCAAGCGCCTCGGCGTGGCGTAGATGGCTGTGTACGCCGCCGTCAGAGCACAGACCGAGCAGATGCAGCGCGCTGCCCTGGCGCTTGCAATTCTCCATAGCGCCCAGCAACGCCGGATTCTCGAAGAAATCGCCATCCTCGATGGATTTGGTGATGCGCGTGAGCTCCTGATATACGATGCGGCCGGCGCCGATGTTGAGATGCCCCACTTCGGAGTTGCCCATCTGGCCGGCGGGCAGGCCCACATCGAGCCCGCTTGCCTGTAGCCGGGTGTGCGGATAGGCGGCGGCGAGCGCACGGACGTGCGCTGCGCCGTCGGTCAAAATGGCATTATATGCCTGTTCCGAACGGCAGCCAAAGCCGTCCAGAATGATCAGGGCGGTAATGGGCTTCATCAGTAGTTGACCACCTTCGAGAAGTCTTCCGCCTTGAGGCTGGCGCCGCCGATCAGGCCGCCGTCGATCTCCGGCATGGCCATGAGTTCGGAGGCGTTCTTCGGGTTCATGCTGCCGCCGTACTGGATGCGCACCTCGGCGGCCACCGCAGGCGAAAACGCCTCGGCAATCGCGTTGCGGATCACGCCGATGGTGGCGTTCGCATCCTCGGCGGTCGCGGTTCTGCCGGTGCCGATGGCCCAGATTGGCTCATAGGCGATGACCACGGACTTGACCTGCTCCGCTTCCATCCCTGCAAGCGCGGCCTTGGCCTGCGCGGACACCAGCGCATCCGTCACGCCGCTTTCGCGCTGTTCGAGCGTTTCGCCCACGCAGATGATCGGCGTGATGCCGGCGGCGAGCGCCGCCTTGGCGCGGGCGTTCACGCCCTCGTCCGTTTCCCCGAAGTACTGGCGCCGTTCGCTGTGCCCGATGATGGCATACTCCACGCCGTAAGCCTTGAGCATGTCGGCGCTAATCTCCCCGGTAAAGGCGCCTTTGGCCGCCCAGTGGACGTTCTGCGCGCCCAGATGCACGTTCGTGCCGGCGACCAGTTTGCTGACCGCACAAAGATCCACAAACGGCGGGCAAACGACCACATCGCATGCGGCATCCCGCACCAGCGGCAGCAGCGCCGACACAAGCGCTTCCGCCTCGCCGGGGGTCATGTTCATCTTCCAGTTGCCCGCTATGATCGGCTTTCTCATATTCGTATCCTCTGTCTTTCCTCTGTTGTTCGTTCCTTCGGTTACTTATCGTTGAGCACGGCCACGCCGGGCAGCACCTTCCCCTCGAGGAACTCGAGCGATGCGCCGCCGCCGGTGGAGATGTGCGTCATCTTGTCGGCAAAGCCCAGCTTTTTGACGGCGGAAGCGGAATCGCCGCCGCCGATGATCGTCGTTCCCTTGCACGCGGCGCAGGCCTCCGCGATCTTCTTCGTTCCCTCGGCAAACGCCGGGAACTCGAACACGCCCATCGGCCCGTTCCAAATGACCGTCTTGGCCGCCACGATGGTCTTGCTGAACAGCGCCACCGTCTCCGGCCCGATGTCCATGCCCTGCCAGCCCGCCGGAATCTCGCTGGACTTGACCACCTTGTGATCCGCCTCGGCGTCGAACCGGTCGGCTACGACGTTGTCCACCGGAAGGAGCAGGTTGACGCCCTTGTCCTTCGCCTGCTGCATGAGCGATTTGGCCAGCTCCACGCTGTCCGCATCGAGCAGGGAGTCGCCGATCTCATAGCCCTGCGCCTTCAGGAACGTATAGGCCATGCCGCCGCCGATGATCAGGCTGTCACACTTGGAAAGCAGGTTGGTGATCACGCCGATCTTGTCGGCGACCTTGGCGCCGCCGAGAATCGCCACAAACGGCCGCTCCGGATGCTCCAGCGCCGCGCCCATCACGCCCAGCTCCTTGCCGATCAGGAAGCCGGCGACCGCCGGCAGATACGCCGCTACGCCAGCCGTGGATGCGTGCGCGCGATGCACCGTGCCGAACGCATCCGAAACGTACAGCTCCGCGAGCGACGCCAGTTCCTTGGCAAACGCCGGATCGTTGTCGGTCTCCTCCTTGTGGAAGCGGACGTTCTCCAGCAGAACGATCTCGCCCGGCTGCATATCGTCGATGGCCTGATGCGCGCTCTCGCCGATCGTGTCCGTCGCAAAGCGGATCTTCGTCTCCGGCAAGAGGGTCGCCAGACGCGCAGCCACGGGCGCGAGCGAATACTTCGGATCAGCCTTGCCCTTCGGGCGGCCAAGATGGGAGCAGAGGATGACCTTTGCCTTGTGGTCGAGCAGATACCGGATGGTCGGCAGCGCCGCAACAATGCGCTTGTCGTCCGAAACGCGGCCATCCTCGGTCAGGGGCACGTTAAAATCGACACGAACAAGGACGCGCTTTCCCGCTACGTTGACGTCTTCAATCGTTTTCTTTGCCATTGTACTCTATCTCCTTTGTTGTATGTTCTTAGCCGGGCCCCACCCTAAACCTCATAGGCCCCCATATCTTGTACCACCAATGCGGGGGTAAAGTCAATCCCCGCGGCAACGACATTTTCCATCGCCGCTGCGGCCCCCGCCGCGCCCGATACATGCGTGAGCAGCAGGCGCTTTGCGCCGGCAGATCGCGCCAGCCGCGCCGCCTGCGCGGGCGACAGATGCACGGGCGGTTTTACGGCCGCATCCTCATTTGAGAAGCATGCGTCGGCAAGCAGGACGTCCGCCCCCTTCGCAGCCTCCGCCAGCGACGGCAAATCGCCGGAATCTCCCGTATAGAACAGCGTGCGCGCGCCGTCCGATATGCGGGCGGCAAACGTCGGCACGGGATGCCGGGCCGGGAACAGGCGTACGGTCAGCCCGCCGATGCGATGCACCGCCCCGGCCGCCGAGCGTTCCCAAAGATAGGCCGCATGGTCGAGCAGCAACGCCGCCGCATCCGCCGGCGCCTCCGGCGCGACAATGGGCAAGCGGATGCCGGCCGCCTCCAGCGCATAGCGCAGCACGCCAAGGTCGGACGCATGGTCCATGTGCAGATGCGAAATCACTGCGCCGGAGAGCGCCGTAACCGGGCAGAGCCGCAGCAGGTTGGACACCACGCCGCTGCCGCAGTCAAGCAACAGACGCGTCTGCCCGCTTTCAATCAAATAGCCGGAGGTAGCGCCTCCCGCCGCAGGGCAGGGACCGTACCGGCCGAGGACCGTCAGCCTCATATCAGCGCACCCTCCGTTTCGTCCCCCGCTGCGTCACGGCGCGGCCGGAAGGGGCCAGCGTCCCGCGCAGTTGCGGCGGCAGATAGTTCAGCAGGCAGGCGCCCACGGCGCCGCATACCAGTCCCTGCATGAGATTGAGCGGGATCTCATAGGCCGCAATCAGATATTGCCCAAAAACCGTGAGATCATAGACAAAGTAGCCCGCTACCATGATCGCTTCCGCAAGGAACGCCGCCCGGAAGCACTGTTTCCATCCGCTGCAGCGCGCGCCAAACGCGCCGATGAACAGCGCCATGCCGCCCTTGATGAGGATTGTGCCGATGATGTAGGAATAGCTGCCCACGATCAGATCGGCTACGGCCATGCCGAGCGCCGCCGCGAGCGCCCCCCAGGGCCCGCCCAACAGCAGCGCCGCAAGGAACGCACAGGCATCCCCCAGCGTGACATACACGCCGGCATCGCGCCCGCCCGCGGTCACGTCCAGCGGCACCGGCACGCGCACCAGCGCCGTAATGAGCACGGTAAACAGCAGCAGCGCGCCAAAGGGCAGCCAGCGCTTCAACTGTGGATTCATGTCCCGTCGCCTCCTCCCACCTGACGCGGGCGCCGCATCAGGGGATGTCAATAGGATTTTGCAAAATACATGCGCGTCACGGCAGGCTTGCCGCAATGGATGCAGACAGCGTCCTCCGGCACCGCCGCGTCGTCAAACGGCATGCAGCGCGTTGTCGCGCCGGTCTTTGCACGGATCTCGTCCTCGCAATCGCTGCAGCCGCACCACGGGGCGAGCACAAAGCCGTTTTGTACGCCGGCGGCCAGCTCGTCGAACGTGGACGCTTTCACCGTCTTTGCTTCGCGGAAAGCAAGCGCTTTTTGGAACATCCCGTCATGGACGGCGTCGAGCAGCTCCTTCAGCGTATCGGCAAGATTCTCCATCGGCAGCGCCTGCTTCTCAAGCGTATCGCGCCGCACCGCCACGACTTGCCCGTTCTCGATGTCGCGGGGGCCGACCTCCACGCGCACCGGGACGCCCTTCATCTCCCACTCGTTGAACTTCCAGCCGGCGCTCTGATCCCGGTCGTCGAGCTGCGCCCGCAGCCCGGCGGCCTTGAGCGACTCCAGCAGCTCGTTCGCCTTCTCCAGCACGCCGGGTTTGTGCATGGCGATGGGCAAGATGACGACCTGCACGGGCGCTACGCGCGGCGGCATGACAAGGCCGCGATCGTCGCCATGCACCATGATGATCCCGCCGATCATGCGCGTGGACACGCCCCACGAAGTCGTATAGCACGGCTCCAGCCGCCCTTCCCTGGAAAGGTACTGGATGTCATACGCCTTGGCGAAGTGATCCGACAGATTGTGGCTTGTGCCCATCTGCAGCGCCTTGCCGTCCTGCATCATGGCCTCGAGCGTATAGGTCGCATAAGCGCCGGCAAACTTCTCGTTCTCGCTCTTGCGGCCACAGATGACCGGGACGGCCAGCACGTCCTCCATGAACGCGCGATAGGTGCGCAGTTGCTGGAGGGTCTCCTCCTGCGCTTCCTCGGCCGTGGCGTGCGCCGTATGTCCCTCCTGCCACAGGAATTCGCTCGTACGCAGGAACGGGCGCGTCGTCTTTTCCCAGCGAACGACGTTGCACCACTGGTTGAGCAGCAACGGCAGATCCCGGTACGACTGAATCCATTTGCTGTACATGGAGCAGATGATCGTCTCGCTCGTGGGGCGAACGCAAAGCCGCTCGGTCAGCAGCTCGTCGCCGCCATGCGTGACCCACGCAACCTCCGGCGCAAACCCCTCCACATGCTCCGCCTCCTTTTTGAGAAGGCTTTCGGGGATAAACAGCGGAAAATAGGCGTTCTGATGCCCGGTCGCCTTAAAGCGCGCATCGAGATCCTGCTGGATCAGTTCCCAGACGCGATAGCCGTACGGCTTGATGACCATGCAGCCGCGCACCTCGGAATAATCCACCATGTCCGTCTTGAGGATCACGTCGGTATACCACTGAGGAAAATTCTCCTGCCGCGACGCAATCTGTGTCACAAAACCTTCGTTTTTGTTGTTCCCTTTACCCATCGTATTGTTCTCCCGCTTTTAAGATTTCCTCCAAGAGTTCATCGAGCGTGGCGTCGTCCGGCGCGCAATGCGCGCCATCCTCCGGCAGCACTTCCCGCACGGTTGGGACCGGCTCCGCCTCCCCGTCCTCCTCCGCAAAGGTCGGAGGCGCCGGCGAAGCAGGGGCGTCTTCCGGCCGCTCCACGGGCGGCGCGCTTTCCGGCGGCTCCACGGGCGGCGAAGCAGGCATAGCGTCCCGTTGTTCCGCAGGCGGCGTTTCCGGCGTCCCCCCGGCCGCAGGCTCCGGCGCAGGCGGGTACCCGCCCTCGGGGGGAATGCGGTTTTGCAGGCGATAGATATTGCGCATCAACTGCGCCGGATCGCCGGCGGCATCCGGCAGCTCCATCGGCCCCGCATATGGCATTTCGTGCAGCCCCTGCACCTCATCCCTGAGTTCCGACGGCCCGATGCGATGGCCGCGGCTGAAAGCGGCAAACCGTTCGGCGTTTGCCGCCGCCTCCGCCGCCGCGCGTTCGAGAGCGGCGTTATAGGCCGCGATGGCCGTCTCATACTCGGCCACGGTCGCCTCCGTCCGGCTGAGCAACTGGGCGCTCTGCCGGCGCGCCTCCTCGGTCATGCGGGCCGCGTCCGTCTCCGCAGTGGCGCGCAACGACTCCGCCGCTGCCCCGGCGTCGTCCAGAATCCGTTTGGCGCGCGTCTCCGCATCCGCGATAACCTCCGCCGCCGTTTCGTGCGCATGTGTAAGCGCGCTGACAATGGCCGCTTCGCGGGAATGGTAGCCGTCGATCAGACCGTCCATGGTCTGGACGCGCTGTTCGAGCTGTGCGATATGCGCCTCCCGCTCCGCAAGCCGGGCAAGCAGTTCCTTTTTGCGCATGGCCCTATACCTCCAGTCTGATCTGTTCCAGCGCGGGGCTCTGATAGCCCATGTGCGCATAGCCGGCCGGCATGACGATGCGCCCCCGCGGCGTGCGTGCTATGAACCCGAGCTGCAGCAGATACGGTTCGTAGACGTCCTCGATCGTCGTCGCATCCTCGCCGGTGGCCGCCGCAATGGTATCGAGCCCCACGGGCCGTCCCTGGAACTTGACGATCATCGTGGTCAGCATCCGGCGATCCACGGCGTCCAACCCCAGCTCGTCCACCGCCAGCATTTCCAGCCCCTCGCGCGCCGTGGCGAGGTCGATGCGGCCGCTCCCGCGCACCTCGGCCACGTCGCGCACGCGGCGCAGCAGGCGATTGGCGATGCGCGGCGTGCCGCGCGCCCGGGAAGCAATCTCGATGGCGCCCTCCTCGTCCACTTCGATCTGTAAAATATCGGCGCTGCGCAGAATGATCTGCATAAGCGCCTCCGGCTCATACAGCGCAAGCTGCTCCTTAATGCCGAAACGGTCCCGCAGGGGGGAGGTGAGCATCCCCATGCGCGTCGTGGCGCCAATGAGCGTAAAGCGCGGCAAATCCAGCCGGATGCTGCGCGCCGACGGGCCCTTGCCGATGATGATGTCAAGCGCAAAATCCTCCATTGCCGGATACAGCACTTCCTCCACATTGGCGTTCAGACGATGGATTTCGTCGATGAACAGCACGTCGCCGGGGGCAAGGTTCGTGAGCAGTGCAGCAAGGTCGCCCGCGTGCGAGATGGCGGGCCCGCTGGTGACGCGCAGCGAAACGCCCATCTCGTTGGCGATGATGCCGGCCAGCGTGGTTTTGCCAAGGCCCGGCGGGCCATACAGCAGCGCATGGTCGAGCGGCTCGCCGCGGTTCTTGGCCGCCGCGATATAGATGCGCATATGCTCCTTTACCGCGTCCTGGCCGATGTACTCGTTCAGAAAATGCGGGCGCAGGCTGTATTCGGTTCTGGCTTCGTCCTCCCGCATGGAGGAGCTGATGAGCCGTTCTTCCATGATGTCACCTCTCCGTTACCGCTTGGCAAGGCTGCGCAGCGCAAGCGTAATGAGCGTCTCCACGCTGTCGGCCTCCCCGACAGCCGTAACCGCGCGCGAGGCCGAAAGCCCATCATATCCCAAGGATACCAGCGCGGCGACCGCCTCTGCCCGGATATCCGTCCCCGTCTCCATGGCCGGGCCTGCCGCCGCGCCGGCGGGCCCGACCTGTTCGCGCAGCTCCAACAGCACGCGCTGGGCGGTCTTCTTCCCCATGCCGGGCACGCGCTCAAAAGCGGCTGCGTTCTGCGTGGCCACGGCGGCCGCCACGTCCGACGGCGTGAGCACCGAAAGAACCGAGAGCGCGACCTTCGGGCCGATGCGCGTAATGCCGATCAGGCGGCGAAACATATCGCGTTCGGCCGTATCGTAAAAGCCGTAGAGCGCCATCACGCCTTCGGCAAGGTGCAGGTGCGTATACAGGCGCGCTTCGCGCCCGGGCAGAAGCCGTTTGAGCGTTTCGCCGCTGCAGAGCAGCTCATATCCGACGCCTCCGGCCTCGATCACGGCGCGGTCCGCCGCAACCTGATCCACATTCCCGCGAATGAATGCATACATATCGTCGCCATGTCCTCCCCCGCTACCGAATGCGGTATTCCTCAGCTGCCGGACCGATCGTACTGGCGCGGCAAAGCGCGCAGGCAAGCGCGTCCGCCGCATCGTCCGGCTTTGGGATCTGTGGAAGCGCAAGCAGCATGCGCACCATCTGCTGCACGGCATGCTTGTCCGCATGGCCGTCGCCGGTGACGGCCAGCTTGATCTGCATGGGCGTATACTCATAGAGCGGCAGGCCGCTCTGTTGCACCGCCAACAACGCCACGCCTCTGCCGGCGCCTACCGCGAGCGCCGTGGTGGTGTTGCGATAGAAGAACAGTTCCTCAAACACCGCCATATCCGGCCGGAACAGGCCGATGAGCTGGCGCACGCCCGCATACAGCCGCTCCAGCCGCTCCGGGAGCGGCTCGCCCGCCTTCGTTTCGATCACTCCATAATCCACGGCCGTAGCCTTCCCGGCGGCGGCATCGATCACGCCGTAGCCAAGGATCGCATAGCCGGGATCGATGCCCAGAATGCGCACGACACACCACCAAACGCCCATCGACATCGCGCCGGGCGGGCGGCGTCGCCGCCGACAGCCCATAATGCCCGATGGTAGTTTTTATACGGTATACAGTATAGCATGGATCGAAGGAAGTGTAAACAAAAAGGGGGGGCTTTTCCGGCGCAACGCGTCCCGAACGGGCGGCGGCGGAACGCGCCCGTTACGGCAGCGGGTGCGCAGCCGCCGCCGACACCTCATAGGCGACGCGTTGCTCCGCCTTGCCCCCCGGCAGCAGCTTCTCGTACGCGCGGCTTTGAAACCGCCCGCGCACCTGAATCCGGCGGCCGGGCGTCCAGTGAGCGGCGCTGCGGGCCAGCGCGCCCCACACGATGACCGGCAGATAGTCGCGCCTGCCAAACGCGCGTTCGCAGCAGAGCAGCACGTCCGCAATCTCCCGCATGAGCGGCGTTACCCGGTAGACGGGTATGCGGCAGACCGTGCCGGTGAGCAGCACTTCGTTCTCCGTACCTGTTGAGGGAACGGCGTCGCCGGCAGGGCCCTCCGGGCAAAACTCCGCCGGTACCGCCATCCTGGGCGGCGGCAGCGGCTCCAGCCGGCGCGCATAGGCGGTGACCAGCAGATGCCGCCCCGCCTCGTCGTATCTGTCATAGGTGCGCAACTGCCCCTCCACGCGCAGCCATGCGTCCTTTGCAATTTCCCGGGCAAGGAGACGCTCCGGCACGGTAACGGGAAGGCGGTCAATCGTGCCGGAACGGCGGGTCACGGCCAGCGGCAAATGAAAAAAGGCCTCGTCGCGCACCGCGTGGCTGAACGCCGGCGCCTCCTCCGCAATGCCGCACAACAGCAGCCGGTTGATATCGGTCGGTTCCATATCGCGCATACCTCCTTCGAGGGTCGTCCTCGAAACAATATATGCGCGTCGCCGCCGCTCAGCCCGAAAAGCGCACGCCATGCCAGCATTCGGGCGACCGGGTAAAAAAGCGGCAGGAAATGCGCCGCCAAAACGAAAAAGAGGCGGCGGTCCCGTCCCCTCTTCCGACATCCGTGATATTGCGCCGCGGTCCTTCCCGCATCGGGGCAGTCGCCCGCCCAACGCCCGTTCAGCGCCACGGGATCGTCCCGGCATCGGGCGGGGCGGCAGGCTTTCGCCCGCGCCGTTCAGCCGCTGTATTTGGCGACCCACTCGGCCATCTGCTCGTCGGAAATGCCGAAGTAGGATTGCATGCCGTCGAGCGCATACTGCGGGCGGTTGCGGATGATATTGCGCAGCAGGTCCAGCGCGCCCTCCCAATCCGCCATGCTCTTGGGCCGGCCCCAGCGGGCGATGTGCCGTTCCATCTCTGGCCGCATTGCATCGGCCAGCTCGTCGACAATGGCGATCAGGCGCTCGGGATTGAAGTACGTGTAGACGACCTCCACATAGCGTTCGGCGCACATGAGCCGCCAGGCCTCGTTTTTCTCCAGCCCGACATAGATGTTCATCAGCGTCAGGGAGCCATCGTTCGACGGGACGCCGGTCTTGCTGAAATAGCTGGAGATGATATTGCGCCGGTAACTGTTCTGCGGATTGAAGCACCAGTCCAGATCATAAAATATCGGGCGCCATTTGACGGTATAATCCTGTGAACGCCAATACTTCTGGTTAAACATGTCGGAGTTGCAAAAATACGTCTGGGCGATGAAATAGTCCGTAAAGGCGCTCACGTCCACCCATTCGGCGAACTGGGCGAACACAGCATCGTCGGACAGATCCCGCTCCACGGCGAACGCAAACACACGCTTGATGTCCGCGTTGCCGCCCTGCAGCACCGTCGTATTGCGCTGTATGATATCGACCGCGTCGCCGTCCACGCCGTAGTGGTTGACCAGATAGTCCTTGTTCTGGTCCTCATTGAGGTCATAGATGCCGTAATACCTGCCGTTGAGATACATGACGACCGGCCGGGTAAGCGCATAGTCGATATCCATCCCCATCACGGCGCGCGAGGCAAAGGAATCGCGCATGCGCGCGCCGGTGGAAAAGCCGCCGTAATCCTGCCCGCTGTTGCGCAGCGCAAGCGAAACAAAGGTGGTCAGCTCCGTATCGGAATAGAACGGATACGTCACCTCCGTCTGTCCATAGGCGGCGCGCAGATGGATCGCCAGGGATTTTTGCGAATAGACGAGCGTGCCGGCCCCCTTGGCCTTGATGCCGCAGGGGAACTGAACGCCGAGCGTCCCATCCGGCTCATAATACTGGATAAAAGCCTCGCGCTCCACCTTTTCGGAACGCTTGGTGGCGGCGAGCACGCGCGCAATATCGTCCGGATCGCCGTTGACGCAGACAACCGGCAGCGTATGCGGCTCCTCAAACAGATAGGTAAACGAGGTGATCTCCGATGGCTGCAGGCCCGCCGAAAAGGCGGCGGCGCGCACCACCGTGTTTTTTGAAATGGTTATGGGGCCCTCATAGAGCGTCGAACTTTCGGTCGGCTTGGAGCCGTCGGTCGTATAGCGGATCTGGGCGTCAACCGTCGCGGTGGACATCGCCAGCGCAAAGGGCTCCGTCTGGTAAAGCCCCGTTTCCGACAAAATGGGCTGTGCGGCATAACCGGTCGTGACGGCCGTGCTGTTCTTCGCGCCACGCGTCGCCTTGGAAAAAAAGACGCGCTCCACGCTCGCATCCCCCTCCACGCGGCCGCTCGTCACGTCCACCGACAGGGCGCCCGTCACAAACGTATCCACGCGCAGGCCGTTGGCATCGGACAGGATGAGCGTCTCCCCGGACGGCGAGATGCCGAACGTGGCGATGCCCGCTTTCTGTCGCGTCGGGTGCGACGTGGCCTCAATGACGGCGTAGCCGCCTGCCTCGATCGTCACGCCGTCGATACGATACAGGAGCGGTTCCGCATCGCTGTCGGACAGATACCAGCCGGTCAGATCGACCGCTTCGTCGGAGCCGTTGTACAGCTCAATCCAGTCGTTTTTCCCGCTCTTGGCCTCGTTGACTGCGCAAACCTCGCTGATATAGACGCCGTCCACATTGAAAAAGCCGAGGGCATCGGCTGATTCATACCCGTATGCATTTTCATAACCGGGGGTTGGCTGCGCATAGTATCGCAGCGAGCCCTCCGCATCCCGCCCGGCGGTGGCGTTGTCCGGCAGGCTCAACGGCAGCGCCAGCCGGTCCTGCCGCATGCCGTCCAGTTTCGTCAGGTATACGGATTCCTCCTCCGCCGACAAACCGAAAGAGGCGTGCAGCTCCGCGCCGTCGGTCCGGTCCTTACCGGAAAGAAAGATCACCAGATACCCGCCGGCGGCAATCTCCACATCCGGCAACGCCCACTTGAGCGGATTTTCCGCATCGTCGGAAAGATAATACCCGAAAAGGCGAACGGTCTCTTCGGAACCGTTGTACAGTTCCACCCATTCGCTCCGGTCGCCGTCGGCGTCGATGATGCTGTACTTGTTCGTGCGCTGCGCCTCGTTGATGCGCACCGGGTCGCTCGCGTCCATCTCCGTAATGGCGAAAGACGGGAACGTCTGCTCCGAATTGGCTGCGCCGGGCGTGGGATATGCGGTATAAGCGGAAGTCCCGTCCGCCAATGCAACGACCGTCAACCCGGCGGGAACGTCCGGCTCCCAGGCAAGCTCCGACACGAGCACGCCCTGCCAGTTGGTCAGATAGACGTGCGTATCCGCGCTGCCGAGCTTGAACGACGCCTCGATCCGGTCGGCGCCGGTATCCCCCGTCAGGTAGACGACGGCGTATTCGCCGGCGCGCAGCGTGCTCTCCGGCAACTGAAAGCGCAGCAGGTTGGAGGCGGAATCGGAGACATAGTAGTTGTCAAGGCGCACATCCTCATCGGAGGCGTTGTAAATCTCCATCCAGGTTTCGCCGTTTCCGTCCGGCTGCACCTCCGTAATGGAGAGCGCCGTCAGGTCCTGCTCGACATACAGATCGTCGAGCCGGTCGGAGATGGTCGTGGTGTTCGCCGCCCCGGGCGTCGGCGTCCCGCAGTAGCCGTAGGTGCCGTCGTCACGCCGGGCGTAGGAGGCGTCCGTGAGCAGGGCCGGGACGTTCAGCTCCTGGACCACTTCGTAATAGGAATCGCACAGGTACAGGGCATCCCCGTTTTTGGAAACGCCAAACCCGGTACAGATGACGTCCGTCTTTTCCACGCCGTTGTTTTCCGTGGCATAGACGATCAGATATTCCCCCGCGCCAATGGTCACCTCCGGAAAGGTGAACTTGTACAGCCTTCGCACGTTATCGGACAGGCCGTAACCGGCAAGATTGATGTCCTCATCCGTTCCATTGTACAGCTCAATCCAATCCGGCGTGCCCGCCGCCTCGTCGATCAGACACCTCTTGTTGCTGGACACCACCTCGTTGATGACCAGGCCCGCCTTCCCGCCGGAATCGGCCGGCAACAGCGAACAGGCCGCAAGCACCGGCTGTACGGCCACAAAACAGACAAACAACAGGATGAGCATCGCGCGCTTTTTCATGCTTCTCTCCATACGGCAGCGGCGCCGTCGACATCTCTTTCCATTATATCACAGGTTGCGTCCGTTTTTCTGCAAACAGTCTGTGAACCATTTGCCGTCTCCCCCTCTTCGCGGCGGACGACCCTGCCCCCCTGCGCCGTCTCCTCCGCGCAGAGACCGTCCGGCAGCTTCATCCGGTCCCAAAGGCCATAGGTTTCCGTATGAATCAGCGCATGCAGCAGCTTCTGCTCGATATCGGGGACGGTCCGCGCAATATGGCGGATCAGTTCGCGCGCTTCCTCGCGCTTGGTGCTGCCGGCAATATCGCAATGCGGCGGCAGGATGGGGAGTTCACGTTCCCGGGCGACCGCAACCGCATACCGCTCCGGCAGGAAGATCAGCGGGCGGATAATCGTTACGTCCCGGCGCGAAAGATGCGTCACCGGGGCAAATGTGTTGATGCGTCCCTCGTACATCATGCTCAAAAACAGCGTCTCCAGCACATCCTCCCGGTTGTGGCCGAGCGCCACCTTGTTGCAGCCGCGCGCCACCGCCGCGGTGTTCAACGCCCCGCGCCGCAGCTTGGCGCAGAGCGCGCAGGGACTCCTCTCCTCCCGATATTCGAACACAACCCTGCCAATATCGGTATATACGATGGAAAAATCCATGCCGATACGCGAGGCATACGCCTCCACCGCCGATGTGTCGAGTTTTTTCAAGCCGAGATCCAGCATGACGGCGCATACATCAAATTTGGTATAGGAAAAGCGCTGGTAAAGCTTCATGGCCTCCATCAGCAACAGGGAATCCTTGCCGCCGGATACGCCGATGCAGACGCGATCGCCATCCTCGATCATCCGATAGCGTTCGTCCGCACGGCGGATGCAGCCCAATACCCTTTTCATGAGCGCCTATTCCTCCGTTTCTTCGCTGTAGACGGAATAGTCCTCCACGATATACAGGATATCGCAACACTTCCGCCCGCTGGACTGGTTGCTGATTGCGCCGGAAGCGTCCGCCATGACCGCAGATCCGCCGCCGTCCAGATTGAACGCGACCGTGCAGCCAAGATCGTACATCAGTTGCGACAGGTCGATCATGGTGATGCCGTCCGAGCCGCCGGCTCCCCGGCCATCCACCGTGACAAACAGGTAGTGGCCCGGCTCGATATAGCCGATCACGCTGCGTGGATTCGCCCGCTGTACCGTGCTACGGAACTGGCTGCTTTCGGTTTTCGGCTGGCCATTCTCGTCGAGGAGGCTCGGGCCAAACGTCCAACACTGGTATGCGCCGCGCGCCACGATCGCTTCCATGTCCGTCTCGTCGGGTCCATAGGTCTGCATCGTCCCATCCGCATACAGCACGCAAGCATCCCGGCGCTTGTCAATCGTATCCCGGTACAGCACGCCGTTGCGGATGACCGGCCCGCCGTTGTCCTTCCATGCGTAATAATCCCCATTGATGGCGACGATGGCGTCATGCCTTGCCGCAATGTCCTCCATGACCTCGGAACCGCGATATCGGTCCTTGCCAAATGCGGTGCGAAAATGGCCCAGATCGCGCAGCAGGATGTCGGCCACATAATAGGTCAGATCCTCCTGTTCAACCGTCTCGAGCGTATAGCTGATCGTTTCACTGCGAAAATAGCCTTCCCCCCGTTGGACCCCCACATAGGAAAAGGCTGCAAGATGCTTCTCGCCAAGGAGGCTGTCCTCCAGAATGGCGGGCAGTGTTGCAAGATCGGGAATACTGCCGACGGCACACAGCAACAAGGCCTCCGCGTCGGCCTCGTCGATGACGCCGTTCCCCGTCACATCGGCGATCCCCGACTCCTGCCGCAGGCATGCCGCGGCTGCCGCCGCCGTCACGGGCGCCTCCTGCGCCCGGGCATCGGTCGCAACCGAAGCGCCCGCTGCGGGATCGTCCGTTCCCGGCGTCTGGGCATCGATGGCCCGTGCAACGCCGCACAGGCAGAAAGCGAGCAGAACGGCCAAAACCGGCCGCAAGAGGCGAATTGCCGCGCTCATCCCTCGACCTCGCCGGACGACGCGGCTCCCGCATCCTCCTGGAGCAAGGGCGCGCCGATATACAGGATATCGCTTGTGGAGCGGCCGCCGGCGACGGGCTCGTTCACCACGCCGGTTTTGGACGCCATAACGGCCGTCTGTCCGCCATCGAAGTTATAGGCAGCCCTGCAGCCGAGCTCCTGGAAAAAAGCCGAAAGCTGTTCCATCGTCATGCCGCGGGAGGCGCTGCCCTGCCGGCCGTCCACGAGCAGGAAACAGTAATGGCCCGGTTCATAGTACCCGATCGCAGCGCGTGGATTGGTCCCCAGGATGCTCGTACCGCAGTTGAACTCCGTAAGCGCCTCCCCGTTGGCGTCGAGCAGCATGGGGCCAAACGCCCAGGCGTGGTACGGGTCCCCCTCCGCCAAAATTTCTGCAAAGGTAACGCCTTTTTCAAACGTGACGAGCCTGCCGTCGCGGTAGAGCACGCAGATATCCACCCGGTTGTCGATGGTGTCCTTATATACCACGCCGTTGCGAACAACGGGCCCCTTGCTGCGGTAGGTATAGAAGTCGCCGTTGATGGCGATGACCGCATCGTTATCCGTTGCCATTTTGAGGACGGTCTCGCGCCCGCCGCGGTATTCCCCGCCTGAAAATGCGGTCGCAAACGACGTGATGTCGCGGATATAGATGTCGGCAAGATAACAGTTGCTGTCATAGGAGCGCAGGGTATGCAACGTGACGCTGACCATATCGCTGCGATAGGAGGTGTCCGTCATAATGGGGCCGAGGTAGGAGAACCGTTCCGCATACCGTTCGCCGAGCAGCGCGCCGTTGAGCTTGCCGACCAGATCAAAGAAGTCGTTGATGCGGCCGGTCGCCCGCAGAAGAATGGCCGTCGCGTCGCCGGCGCTCACGGAGAGATCGCCGGTCACGTCCGCAATGGACACCGTCGCGTCGGCGGGCTGTTGTCCCGCCGCCAGGCGCAGCGCATGCGCCGCGTCGGCGGCAGTGATCCCGCCGTCGCCGTTGAGATCCCCCAACTGCGCCACGTCGCCGTCGGCAGCGAACGCCGCATGGAGGGGCGTGGCGATTGCCAGCGCCAAAACTATCGAAAACAGCCGGAGCAATACGGCTCGCTTCATATCCGCCTCCTGAAACAAAGGGCGCGGACGCCGCGCGCGAGCGGCAATCCACTGCGCCATCGGTAGCATTGTACAGCATAGTGGCCTTCATGCGCAAGATGGGAATCTTCCTCTTGCCAAACGTTCTGTTTTTTGTCATAATATAAATGCACATCCGCATTAAAGCGGACCGGACCTACTCCACTTATTAGTCCCGGCCACGCTCAATAAAGGAGGTACAGACAAAACCGCTGGCTCGCGGTGCGACAGTGTGGAGACCTGTCGTAAAGCATCCGTCACGTATGCGGGCGGAAGCGAGGTGGGCAGTTGATGAAGTTCGTGCCCATCAGAGCCGGAAAGCAGATGGCAAACGTAACACTCAAAGGCATCAAGAAGATCTACCCCTATTCAGGCAACGACGAAAAGAAAACAAAAAAGAAGAAGGGCGACCAGCAATCGGAGGAAAACAAGCCGAACCTCCTGCGCACGGATAAGGGCGTCGTCGCGGTACAGGATTTCAACCTGGAAATCGCGGACAAGGAATTCATCGTGCTGGTCGGGCCTTCCGGCTGCGGCAAATCCACCACGCTGCGCATGATCGCCGGCCTGGAGGAGATCTCCGAAGGCGAGCTTTACATCGGCGACCGTCTGGTCAACGACGTAGCGCCCAAGGACCGCGACATTGCGATGGTCTTCCAGAACTACGCGCTGTATCCGCATATGACCGTGTATGAGAACATGGCCTTTGCGCTCAAGCTGCGCAAGCTCCCGAAGAAGGAGATCGATCAAAAGGTTCGTGAGGCCGCCGCGATTCTCGACATCACCGAATACCTGCAGCGCAAGCCCAAGGCGCTTTCCGGCGGCCAGCGGCAGCGCGTCGCCATCGGCCGCGCCATCGTGCGCGAACCTCAGGTTTTCCTGATGGACGAGCCGTTGTCCAACCTTGACGCCAAACTGAGGAACCAGATGCGCGCCGAGATCATCAAGCTCCGCCAGCGTATCGATACAACATTCATCTACGTCACGCACGATCAGACCGAAGCCATGACGCTCGGCGACCGGATCGTGGTCATGAAGGACGGCTTTATCCAGCAGATCGGGACACCGCAACAGGTGTTCGACACGCCGTCCAATCTGTTCGTCGCCGGCTTCATCGGTACGCCGCAGATGAACTTCTTTGATGCAAAGCTGCAAAAAGCCGCCAACGGCGACTATTATGTTACGGTGGACGGCGTAGATTTCGGCCTTGCCGCCGACAAGCAGCAGATCCTGCGCGACAAGGGCATTGAGCCGCAGGATATTACGCTGGGCGTGCGCCCCGAGCACATCATGCTCTGCGCGGAAAACGCCGCCGAGAGCCACATCAAGGCGACCGTGGACGTGTCCGAGATGATGGGTTCCTCCATCCACCTCCATGTCAACGCCAACGGCAAGGATGTGGTGCTCGTGCTCGCCACCGTCGACCTGCCTGCCGAACACCGCATGGGTTTCCGCTATGGTGATGCGGTCAACTTCGCGTTTGGCGGCAACGTCATGCACCTGTTCGGCACGGACGGCAATAATCTGCTGTACTAAACCATCGACTTTTGAAACGCACGGGGCACGGGCCGCTCGCCTGTGCCCCATCCTTTTTTGTTGCGACAGGCCTGCGCCGCTGCGACAGGCAGAGCGACAGGAGCCGGCGCGCCGGCCCGTCCTCCTTTCGACCGTTTGCGGCAGCGGTTCAGGTCATGCGACCATCGGCCCAGCCTCAGCCATTTGGCAATCCGGTTCGCAGCCGGGCGGCAAGCGCATAGAGAAACTCCTTTGTTTCCGGCGGGCAACATTCGTTGCACCAAGGCAACAGCCGCCGCAACAACGGTTTGTTCCCCGTTTCCCATGCTTCGCGGATTGCCACGCGCAAATTGCGCTCAATCTGCTGCGGCGATGCATGCAGCCGCTGTCCGGCCATTGCATAGGCCTCCGACAGGTGTTCCAACTCCGGCTGGTCGCGTAAAATCCGCAGGATGGCGACTGCCTGCGCATATCCACGCCTGCTCGCTCTCAAACCAACATCCAGCAACAATCTTTCAGCCTCCATAAGACTGCCCTCCCCAATTGTTTTTTTGTTTTTGGCTCGGGTATTTTGACATATTTTTACAAGAATTGCAAGCATATCGCAGGAATTCGCCCAATATCGACGAATTTCGACGTTTTTCGAAAAGCGACGGGCCGCAGCGGACCGTCGAAGCGGAAAAGCGGGCAGGCCGCAGCGGACCGTCGAAGCAGAGTGGATTGCGCGCGTCAACGACAGGGGGCGCCTCCATGCGCCGCCTGCATCCGTGGATTCTCCGCTTTCGAGCAACATCGCCTTTACAAAACCGCCCCGGTATCGTAAGATGGATATGCAACAGGGTGCGAACCAGGCCAATACCCGCAGACAACGGGCTGCAGGCGCGCGCCCGGTTTTAACAGAACGAAAGGAGCAATCCGTATGGGACTTTTGAAAGCGGCTGCCGGCGCGCTTGGCGGCGTACTGGCGGATCAATGGCGCGAGTATTTTTACTGCGCCGCCATGCCGGAACACGTGCTGGCCACCCGGGGGGTGAAACGGACCTCATCCCGCAGTTCCAACACCCGCGGCGAAGAAAACATCATTTCCAACGGCTCCGTCATCGCCGTCAACGAGGGCCAGTGCATGATGATCGTCGAGCAGGGCGCCATCGTGGAGTTTTCGGCCGAGCCGGGCGAATTCGTATGGGACAGCTCCACCGAACCCACGATCTTTTACGGCGGCCTCGGCAAGGGCATCCGCGACAGCTGGCAGACGCTTAAAAAACGGTTTACGGCCGGCGGCGACACCCTGAAGGATCAGCGCGTATACTTCTTCAATACCAAAGAGATCGTCGGCAATAAATATGGGACGGCCAATCCCGTGCCCTTCCGGGTGGTGGATCGCAACATCGGACTGGACGTCGATATTGCGATCAAGTGTTTTGGCGAATACTCCTATAAGCTGACCGATCCCATGCTGTTCTACAAGAATGTCTGCGGCAATATCAGCGCCGACTATACGCGCGACCGCATCGACAGCCAGCTGAAAAGCGAAGTGCTGACGGCGTTGCAACCCGCATTTGCCAAAATCTCGGCCCTGGGCATCCGTTACAGCGCCGTTCCCGGCCATACGGCGGAGCTTGCAGAGGCGCTCAACGAGGCGCTCTCGCAAAAGTGGGGCGCCCTGCGGGGCATCAGCATCGCCTCCATCGGCGTGAGCTCGGTCACGGCCAGCGAAGAGGACGAGGAGATGATCAAGGAGCTGCAGCGCAACGCCGCTCTGCGCGATCCGCGCATGGCCGCCGCGCATCTCGTCGGCGCACAGGCGGAGGCCATGAAATCCGCCGCCGCCAACGAAAGCGGCATGGGCGCCGTCGGCGGGTTCTTTGGCATGAACATGGCGCAAAGCGCCGGCGGCGCGAACGCCCAGAACCTGTTCCAGATGGGACAGCAGCCGCCCGCTCAGCCGGTGCAGCCGTCCCAGCCGGCGCCGGCCGGAAGCTGGGTCTGTTCCTGCGGTACGAAGAATACGGGAAAATTCTGCTCCGAATGCGGCAAGCCGCGCACCGCAGCGCCTCGCTACCGCTGCGACAAATGCGGCTGGGAACCGGCGGACGGAGCGCCGCCGCCGAAGTTCTGCCCGGAGTGCGGAGACCGCTTTGACGACGGCGACGTGCGATAGACGGCGCTTCCGCATCGGCGTCATGCCCGACAAACCAGCATCGCCGCCCGGCCATGGCCGGGCGGCGACGTCTTTTCTGAATTTCACATGGAACGGCGCGCGCAACCGACGCGGTTTTGGCAACGCGCACTCGCCGACCACACAGGTCGGCCGGCAGCCGCTACCCCGCGATACCCAGCCTCGCGTTTGGAACGAGCGCCTGCAACTGCGCAATCGCGGCGGGGTCCTCCGCCTCCGCAAGCGCCCCCAGCCGGTCGATCAAATCCGGCAGGCCGTCCATGCAGTGCTCGCCATCGTTGAGCGCCATGATCCGTTCGTTTGAGGTGGGCAGCAGGACCTTATCCTCATTGTCGTAGAGCAGTTCTTCATACATCTTCTCGCCTGGCCGCAGACCGGTGTACACGATCTGGATATCCTCATCCGGCCGCAACCCGTGGAAGGCGATGAGCTGCTTTGCAAGGTCCAGGATCTTGACGGGACGCCCCATGTCCAGCACAAAAATCGTATTGGTTCGCTCCTCTGCGTTGGCGTGCAGGATCAGCTGGGCCGCCTCCTCGATGGTCATGAAAAAGCGGACGATATCCGGGTGGGTGATCGTCACCGGCCCGCCGGACTCGATCTGGTGCTCGAGCAGCGGGATCACGCTGCCATGGGAGCCGAGAACGTTCCCAAAACGCACGGCAATGCACTTCATGGGCGTATGCTGCGCATAATACTTCACGAGCAGCTCCGTTACGCGCTTGGTCGTCCCCATCACGTTGGTCGGGTTCACCGCTTTGTCCGTTGAAATCTGTACAAAATGTCCGACGCCGCAGCGGCTTGCCGCCTCCAGCACGTTGCGCGTGCCCAGAATATTGTTCTTGATCGCTTCATAGGGGCTTGTCTCCATCAGCGGGACGTGCTTGTGCGCCGCAGCATGGAACACCACGTCGGGACGATAACGCTCCATCACGAACCGCAGCCGCTCCACGTCCCGGATGCTGCCGATGACAACCTCCACGGGCACATCCTTGCCGTACAGCTCCCGCAGCTCGCATTGCAACTCGTAGGCGCAGTTTTCATAGATATCGAAAACGATGACGGCCTTTGGCGAATATTTGATGACCTGCCGGCAGATTTCAGAGCCGATCGAGCCGCCGCCGCCGGTTACGAGGACGGTGCGCCCCTGCAGGCTGTTCAGAATCTTCTCGTTGTTGAGATGTACCTCTTCGCGGAACAGCAGATCGGAAAAGTCCAGCTTGCGGATGGAAACGGTCTCCCCGTCCATGCTCTTTGGCAGATACGACACCATGACCTCGCACCGGGTCTTATGGCAGATCTCGGCGATCTCGCGGAAGCGGCGCCGGCTGATCGACGGGATGGCGAGAACGATGCAGTCGATCGAATACTTTGCGGCAAGGCGCGGAATATCGGCGATCGTGCCGCGCACCTTGCAGCCCAGAATATACTTGCCCTGCTTGGCCGGGTCGTCGTCGACGAACAGGATCGGCCGGCCGTTGAGCGCGCTGCTGGTTTCATACAGGCGGGCGCTGTACCGCCCCGCCTCGCCGGCCCCCGCGATGAGCACGCGTTTGGCGGGGCCGAGCCGGCGCTTTTGTGAGCGCAGCAGGCCGATCACGCGAACCGCAGACCGCACTCCCCCGAAGAAGAGCAGCGCAAGCAGCCCGGCGATCAAAAGCGTCCCCCGGGAAAGGCCCCGGCTGACTTCGCCCGCGACGAGCACCGTCACGCAGGTCGCCGCCGCCGTTGCGACGGCAAGTTTAAGCACATCCCGGTATCCGGCCAGTTCCCACAGCGTGGAGTAGGCCCTGCTCAATACGAGCGCAACCAGATGCACCGGCAACGCAATGGCGAAATAGCGCCATAACTGTCCCATCTGCGTTGCAGGCACCCTTCCCTCAAACCGGATTTGGAGCGCCAAAACCACCGCCAGCAAAATGGCGGCTATGTCAAGGGCAACCATGCCTATCGTCCGCAGCGCATCTTTTACAGGCCCACCACCGGGATAAAGGGAATCCTCTTTCCGTTGATTCGGCATCTTCCGTCCATCCTCATGTCCAGCCTCGCGGTTCGCCAGGCGCAAAGCCCCCGATGCCTGGTTCCGAAGGGGAAATGTGCTCCTTTGCAGCCCGCGCATGCCGGAATCCGGCAGCATACGGCATATCGCGCACGATGTGCCGCTGGCGCAAATTAGCTCGATTATTCGTAGTATAACATGGTTTGAGCAACCGTGCAAGCCGTTCGGCCGCGCCAACCCGTTATCATGTTATATTTATTGATCAAATAGGAGAGCGACGCCGGCGGATGGCGGCGCAAATCCCTTTGACATGGAGCAGGGGATTGCGCAATGGAGCAAAGACCCATCTTGCTTCCTGCCCGTTGTCATGGTATGATTCATACAGCCCACTTGTGCGGCGCTCGATCCCCGCCTGCGCAATGCCGCAGCCCGCGGGAGTCCGGCGTTGCGGCCATTGCGTCGCGCCATATCGCACGATGCAGCGCCGCCCGTTCTGCTTCGATTTTGGGTGCACCGCAGTGGTGAGTCGAACTTCTTGCCGGACACGCTGCATGTCGCCGCTGCGTTTTCATTTCATACAGGGAGGTATCACAACATGGCATTCTGTTCGCAATGCGGAACAAAACTGGACCCGAACGCACGCTTCTGTCCCAACTGCGGCACGGCCGTAGCAGCCGGCGCCGCGCAACAGCCGTATCGGCAGCCGGAGGGAACAGATCGGCAACCGGAGCAGCAACCATACCAGCCGTCGCGCGAATATGCGCCGACGGACGCTTTCCGCACGGCGGAATCTGCGGATGCCCGCGATGTACGGGACAACAAGGGCATGGCCGTACTTGCCTATCTCGGCATTCTCGTATTGATTCCAATCTTTGCGGCAAAGGAATCGCGCTTTGCGCGCTTCCATGCCAACCAGGGCCTCGTACTCCTGCTCTTTGAAATCGGCTTTGGCATCGTCTGCTCCATTTTTGCCGCCATCTTCGCGGCGCTCTTCCTGTTCCGGGCGACGGCGCTTTACGCCGCGCTGATGGTCCTCCTCGCCATGGGGGGCGGCATCTTCTTCCTCGTTCTGCTGATTCTCGGCATTGTCAACGCCTGCGGCGGGAACTGTCGCCGCCTGCCCGTCATCGGCAAGATCGATATCCTGCGATAAACCGACCGGCTCGGCGGAAAAAGCATATGGCCGGGCGGCGCTTTTGCGCAGCCCGGCCTTTCCTTTCCCGTTCAGTTTCGCGGGCCGCAGCCCCCGTTTACAGCCAGCCGAGCGCAAGCCGCCGGTGCGGGCAGCGCACGCTGCACAGACCGCAACCGTCGCAACGGGAGTTGTCAATTCGAATGAACCCCGCTTCGTCGCGGGAAACAGCGTCATACAGGCAGCCGTTCGCACAAAGGTCGCAACCCACGTCGTCGCAGGGCTCGCGTACGACAACGGTCAACGGCTTGGGCCGGATTTCTTCAAAGGGCATGAGCGACGAAAGCGCCACGCCTCGCACGGCTTCCATGCTTTCGTATCCGTGCGACGACAGCCATTCCGACATCCCGTCCAGCACCTCGGTGATGGCCCCGTATCCCCGCAGCTGGATGACCGCCGCAAGCTGTACCGCATCAGCGCCAAGCATGATGTATTCAAGCGCGTTGCGATAGTTGAAAACACCGCCGCAACCGCAAATGCGGAACCGCGTATACTGCCGCAACGCCGCTGTCGTCGCCAGCGCTGCCGGGCGGATGTTCTCGCCGCTGTAACCGCCATAGGTGGGCATCAGCGCGCGCCGGCGCTCGATGTCCACGCCGGAAAGGCCCTTGAGCGCGTCGATGGCGCTGACGATGCGCACGCCCGCCCGATAGATCGAGTCGGTGATCTCCGGGGAATTGCCGACCTCGTAGGACAGCTTGACGAGGACGGGGATGCTGACGGCGTTTACAACCGCCTGCGCGTACTCGTGCAGATGCGGCGTATGATAACGCAGGGACTGGTTCCGCGTGCCGATCGGCGCCGACACGCTGATCTCCACCGCATCCGCGCCCATGCGCTCCGCCCGGGAAGCGAGATAGGACAGCTCCGAAGCGGAGCTTCCCCAGATGCTGACGATGAGCTTGCAGTCGCCCCGGTCGAGCATCTCCAGCTCCGTTTCCCATTGCTCCAGAAGGATATCGGAAAACAATTTGGTATTGAACAGCTGACCGTTGCCGCCCATGTACATGCGAGGGCTCAGATTTGCGTTGGTCTCAAGCGACAGCGTCTCCGTAATGACCGCGCCTGCGCCCGCATCGATACAGCGGCGAATGGACGCCGCGTTGCGCGCCCAGGGGCCGGCGGCGACCATAACCGGATTTTTAAGCTGCAGTTCACCCAGGTTGACCGAAAGATCCATCAGATGCCTCCTCAATCGAACAGTTCGTAAATATGTTTCCGGTTCCCGCAGGACCGGCGAATCTTCAGCTTCGGCTGCAGCACGACCTCCTGTGGCGCCGCGCTCTCAACATCGTCGCCCTCGATCTTGTCGAACAGCATGCGAGCCGCCAGCATGCCGAGCCGGGTGGAGGGCTGCTCCATTCCGGTGATCGCGGGGGAAACGATGGCGCACATCGACGAATCGGCCAGTGTTGCCAGCGCCAGCCTGTCCGGCACGGGGACGCCGAGGTCCTCGGCGGCCTTCAGCACGCCGAACGCCTGGCAATCGCTGAACGCGATCAATGCGCGCGGCGGCTCCTCCTTCCCGCGCAAAATGCGGTGCCCGGCGTTATAGCCGTCCTGGATGGTGCTCCGGCAGGCATGAACGCTCAGGTGCGCATCGGCGCCGCGCAATGCGCGGCGGCAGCCCGTCTCGATCTGCTCCGCCTCCAGGTGCAGTTTGTCGTCCAGCAGGAGCGCAAGCGAAGCATGGCCAAGCGAAAGCAGGTGCTGCGTCAGTCGGAACGCGCCCTCCTCGTGGTCGATGTAGCACATCGTATCGAACCCGGCGTCGCGGTTGCGCCCGACGTGTACGCACGGGATGCCGCGCGACAGAAACGGCGCAAGCTGCGCGCGATTCAGCGACGACGGCGCAAAGATCACGCCGTCGATATGACGTGTATGCACCATCTCCAGATACTCAAGTTCAAGAGCCGGATCATTGCCCGTATGGCAGAAAATTACGGCGTACTGTTTGTTGCGCGTCACGGTTTCCACGCCGGAAATCAGTTGCTGGAACTGTTGCAGCTCCACGTTCGGCACGAGCAGCGCGATGGTATTCGTACGGCCGAGGTTCAGCCCGCGGGCGAACCAGTTGGGCGTGTAGTTGCACGCCTTCATCACCGACAGGACATGCTCCCGCGTCTCCGGCAGCACCTGCTCGGGATGGTTCAGCACCCGCGATATGGTCGCTACGGATACCCCCGCCGCCTTTGCAATCTCCTTGATGTTCAAATGCGTTCCTCCCCATAGAAATGCCGCTTTTTCCCCTTTGAATATTTTGATTATATCATAGCGACAACCGCGCGGCAAGGCGCTGTCGAACGGGCGCGCATCCGCGCACGCCACACGGAAATTGGGTTCGGAATCCTGCCGAAACGCGTGGTTTTTTTGACGTCTTGCCGCCATTCCCCCGTCTAATTGTTAAGCAAAATCAAAATTTATGTGTCTTTTTTAATTGACATATCCGTGATCTTCCTGTATTATAAATATATTCCAGATGTATCCGGTTACATCAGCGGCGTTTCGTACACTTCATTTTCCGGGACATCTCAATATCTCCAAACCAAATCTGACAGGGAGGTTAAAGCATGGAACAGGTAAAGAACCAACACGTGGATCCAGACTATTCATTAGAAGTGGTTCCACAGTCCGCGCGCAAGGGAGTCGGCGCGATGTTCGTCATCATGATGGGCTTCACGTTCTTCTCCGCGAGCATGAGTGCCGGCGCCAAGATGGCAAACGGCATGGATCTCTGGACGTTCATATGGGCGCTGCTCATCGGTAGTATCTTCCTCGGCATCTACACGGGCCTTCTCGCGTGGATCGGCGGCGATACCGGCCTGTCCTTCGACCTGCTGGCGCACCGCTCGTTCGGCACGGTCGGCTCCTACCTGCCCTCGGTGCTCATCGCCGTCACGCAGATCGGCTGGTTTGGCGTCGGCGCTGCGATGTTCGCCTATCCGGTTGCCACGACGTTTGGCGTTGAGAACCTTCTCTTGGTGTTCATCATCGCCTGCGGCGTCTGCATGACGACCTCTGCCTACTTCGGCGTGAAGGGCATCGAGATTGTCAGCTGGGTTTCCGTGCCGCTGATCGCCGTACTCGGCATTTACTCCATGGTCACCGCGGTTGTGGATGGCGGCGGCCTCGTCACCATCTTTGACAAGTCCACCGGCACCATGACGCTGCTGGGCGGCATTGCGGCCGTCATCGGCTCGTTCATCAGCGGCGGTACCGCCACGCCGAACTTCGCTCGCTTTGGCAAAACCAAGCTCGGCGTCACCGTCGTGACGGTCATCGCGTTTACCATCGGCAACATCCTGATGTTCTGCTTCGGCGCCGTCGGCGGTGCGTACACCGGCAAGGACGACATCTTCTATGTCATGATCGCGCAGGGCCTGGCCATTCCGGCCATCATCGTGCTCGGTGCAAACATCTGGACCACGAACGACAACGCGCTCTACACCGGCAGCCTTGGCCTGTCCAACATCACCAAGGTCCGCAAGCGCCCGATGGTCATCGTTTCCGGCATCATCGGCACGGCGCTGGCCGTCTGGCTGTACAACAACTTCATCAGCTGGCTGAACTTCCTCAACGCGACGCTGCCGCCCATCGGCATGATCATCATGATGGACTATCTCATGCATCGCGCCAGCTACAAGGATGGCACCGTGGTCGAGCGTAAGGTCAACTGGGGCGCCATCGCCGGCGTGGTCGCCGGTGCGCTCGTCGGCAACCTGACCGGCGGCACGCTCATCCCCTCGTTCACCTGGGGCATCTCGGCCGTCAACGCCATGGTCGTGGCGGGCGTGATCTACTTCCTCGTCGACAAGCTCGTCTACAAGGGCAATACCGGCGTCGCCACAGCGGAGTAACCACGCGCGATACCGCGCATTGCGGGCCGGAGGGACTTTCCCCTCCGGTCCGTTTTTTTCGCGCTCCCGCCTTCCTCTTTCGCCCCGGGATTTCGCGGTCGTCCCGGGCCTTGCGCGGCAGCGCTTGCCCGGAGGGTAGATCCATGATATGATATTCATACTGGTCGCATAGATATTGGATATCGCTGCCGCAACCGGCGCCGCTAATCTGCGCCGGCTTCCAGGCCGTTGGGGGAAAGCCGATGGCGCCGGTAGCGGCCCTCCGGACGTCCAAGGCGGCAAAACCATGAGATTGGCGGGACAGAAATGAACCGGAAGCTGCTTGAGAAAATCAAGGAATCGCTCTCCTCGGTGCTGCCGGTTACCGGGATTGTCATCCTGATCCATCTGCTGCTCTCCCCCATGCCCGGCGGCACGTTTGCGCTCTTTCTGATCGGGGCGGTGCTGTTGGTGCTCGGGATGGGGCTGTTCACGCTCGGCGCCGACCTGTCCATGATGCCGATGGGCGAGCGGGTTGGCGCGCACCTGACCAAATCCAAAAAACTTTCCATACTGATACCGGTCTGTTTCCTCATCGGCGCGCTCATCACGATCGCGGAGCCGGATCTTACCGTGCTTGCCGGACAGGTGCCGACGGTGCCGGACGCGGTGCTCATACTGACGGTGGCGGTCGGCGTTGGCCTGTTTCTTGTGCTCGCGCTGCTGCGCATCATCTTTCGTAAATCGTTGCAACTGCTCCTGTTCGTATTTTACGGGCTGGTATTTGTGCTGGCGGCGTTTACGCCGGAGGAGTTCCTCGCCGCCGCGTTCGACTCCGGCGGCGTAACGACAGGACCGATCACCGTGCCGTTCATCATGGCGCTGGGCATCGGCGTCGCCGCCGTCCGCGGCGGCAACAGCGCGCAGGACGACAGCTTTGGCCTGGTCACGATGTGCAGCATCGGCCCGGTTCTGTCGATGCTCTTGCTCGGCATGTTTTACAACGCCGGCACAGGGGGCCATACGTCCGTTGAGGCGCACAACCCCTCCGGCATCGGGGAAATCCTGGCGCTCTTTGGCGAAGCAATTCCGGAGTATCTTGCGGATGTGGCGCTGGCGCTGCTGCCGGTCGTGCTGTTTTTTCTCGTGTTCCAGATTCTGTTCCTGCGCCTGTCGCGCAAGCGCCTGCTCAAGATGGGCGTTGGCCTGCTGTATACCTTTATCGGGCTCGTGCTGTTCCTCACGGGCGTCAACGTCGGGTTCCTGCCGGCCGGGTATACGCTGGGCAGCCGCCTTGGCGCAACCGCCGCCGGCTGGATCATCCCGATCGGCATGGTGATGGGCTTTTTCGTCGTCATGGCGGAGCCGGCGGTACACGTGCTCAACAAGCAGGTGGAGGAGATCACCGTCGGCGCCATCTCGCAGCGCGCCATGCTGCTGAGCCTGTCCGTCGGCGTCGCCGTCTCCATCGGCATCGCCATGCTGCGCGTGGTGACCGGCGTTTCCATCTGGTATTTCCTGCTCGGCGGGTATGCCGTTGCGCTAACGCTTTCGTTCTTCGTCCCGAAGATCTTTACCGCCGTTGCGTTCGACTCCGGCGGCGTGGCCTCCGGACCCATGACCGCCGCCTTCATGCTGCCCTTTGCCATGGGCGCCTGCGACGCGCTGGGCGGCAATATCCTGACCGATGCGTTCGGCCTCGTTGCGATGGTAGCCATGACCCCGCTCATCACAATCCAGCTGCTCGGCGTGCTGTACAGCATCAAGCTGCGGCGCACCGTGCAGGCGGCCGAACCGGAGGCCGAACAGATCGAAATATTTGAATTCCCGGTGGAGGTGGCCTGATATGGAAAAGGCGATCGAACCCATCAAGCTGATCGTGTGCATCATCGAGCGCGGCAAGGCAGAACGCATCACCGGGCTATGCCTGCAGGAACGCATTGCGTTCCACCTGACGCTACATGGATACGGCACGGCCGACTCCGCCGTGCTCGACTACCTCGGCCTTGGAGAAACCGAAAAGGACGTGGTGCTCATGTGTATCCGCGAAAGCGCGGCGGACGGTTTCCTGCGCCGTCTGTCGGTTGAACTGCACCTCAACCGGCCCGGCCAGGGCATCGCCTTCAGCATTCCGCTTTCGAGCGTGGCCGAGCGCCGCACGCTTGCGTTGCTCTCCGGATTTTCCGGCTGAACGCGCACCGTGCCACAACATTCGACAGAAAGGAAAGCTCCGCGTTGCGGAGCGCTGGCAAGACCATGCGACATGAATTGATTCTGACCATCATCAATCGTGGCTATGCCGACCTCGTCATGGATGCGGCCAAGAACGCCGGCGCATCCGGCGGTACGATCGTCCATGCGCGCGGCACCGGCATCCACGAGGCGGAAAAGTTCTTTGGCATCATCGTGCAGCCGGAAAAGGAGATTGTGCTCATCCTCACCGAGCGCGAAAAAAAGAACGAGATCATGACCGCCATCTGTACGCATGCCGACCTGAAGGTGGCCGGCAATGGCATCTGCTTTTCGCTCCCGGTCGATCAGGTCATGGGGCTGACGGCGCCGACCGATCTGTCGGCATCCGCACCGCAGCCGGAACCCGCCGGGGACGGTGCACCACGGGAGGCGGCCGATGGGTAAGGGGAGCCGGCCGGGCAGGCGGCTGCCGATGCGCCGGCCGAATCCGGCGACGCGCAGGCGCAGCCTTCGGACGGCGGGCCGGTCCCGACGTCCGACGGGAATTGAAACACGACTGACGAGCAAAATGGGCCGCCGCAGACTTGTTCTGGCGGCCCAAAGCAACGGGGCGCCGCCGGCGCGTCGGAAGGCCATGGCCGGCGACATCGGGCTTATAATCACACAGATGGGAGAGATGACGTATGGAAACGAAAGATACAACGGGAGCCGTTGCGTCCGCGGCGCTCACCGCGCTCACGCAGGCCACGGGCGAAGCGGGAGGCGATAACGCGCGACTGCTTGCCGAAATCCGCGACCTGCTCCTTGCGCAGAATGCGCAAAAGAAGCGCCAGCTTCTGCTGCTTCGCATCTGCGCCGCCGCCGTTGCGGTGCTGGCGCTCTCCGCCGTGGTATTTGCCGCAGTTCTGCTGCCAAAAGCGGCGGATACGCTCGCCCGTGCCGATGCGGCCATTGCCGCACTGGACATGGAGCAGGTGGATAAGGTCATCGCCGAGCTGGAGCAGGTCGCCGGCGAAAGCCTCGCCATCGCAAAGAGTGCCGGCAATGTATTGTCCAGGGTCGACGAGCTGGACTTCGCCGCGCTCAACGACTCGATCGAAGATCTGAACGTCGCCGTCAAGAAGCTCTCCGACCTGAACGTCAGCCAGCTCAACGAGGCGATCGGCAACTTAAACGACACCGTGGAGCCGATGGCGAACTTCTTCTCCGCCTTCCGATAAGACGCCCGCCATCGCCCGGCAGGCGCTCAGGCGCGCAGGGCGCCGCGATCCTCCCGCATGAAGAACAGGCCGACGCACATGATGACCGCATACAGCGCCAGATACCATGCCGCGGCGACGCCGTGCGCCACCGCCGCCGCATATACCATGAACAGCGAACAGGCGATGGACACCAGCGGCATGACGAACCGTTTGAACGCGCTCATGCCCTTTTCCCGCCGCATGAACAGGATAAAGATCGGAATGTACATGGCATAAATTGTGATGATCGGCAGCTCGGAGGAGTCAAACGTCACCGGGCCGAACCAGGACGAGGGCGCAAGGTTCGCGCCGAAGAAGTATACAAGCCAGAATGCGCACAACAGCAGGCCCAGTATCGCAGAATTGGTCGGCATGTTCGTCGCCGGATCCACCTGCCTGAACAGCGCCGGCTGCGGCCCGCGGCCGCGCACCGCAAGCGCATATGCCCCGCGCGTGGCGCCGAGCATCAGCCCGTTGAGCGTTCCAAGGCAGGAAATGACGATGAATACGCCGAGCAACGTGCCGCCTACGTTTGAAAACACATGGACGAACGCCTCGCGTGCGCCGGCCTCGCCGCTGGCCATGAGCTCGAGCTTGCCGATGCCGCCGTTCAGGCCGATATAGTAAAGGATGTAGACGGCGGCAACGATCAGCGTGCCGATGACCAGCGCGCGCGGCAGATTCTTTTTGGAATCGCGCAGTTCGGCGTTGATGCAGGTGGTGATGATCCAGCCCTCATAGGCGAATGCGGTGGCGACGATGGAGGCCAGAAGCGTGCTGGCGCTTGGCGTGTAGGTCTTGCCGGCCGCCTCGAACGCAACGGTGATCTGTTCCGTCGTCAGAGGCGTGGTAAAGTTCTCCACCAGCACGCCGCTTTTCAACCCGGCGATCGTGCCCACAACCGCCATGAGCAGCAGCGGGATGAGCTTGATGACCGTGGTGGAAACCTGCACTCTGCCCGCAATCTTCGGCGACAGCGCGTTGACCGCATAGCTGCCGATGAGAAACAGGCAGCTCAGGCACAGGCACTCGGCCCCGGTGATCGAAAAGCCCAGCAGCACGCACAGATACCGCGCGGAAACCCAGGCGAGCACCGACGTCATGGAGGGATAGTAAATCGTCGTGAGGAACCATGCGACCAGATAGCCGTAACGGGGCCCGACCGTTACCTCCGCGTAATCCACGATGCCGTTGACATAGGAATACTTTGTCGCCATGATGGAGAACGTGTAGGCGCACAGCACCATGATGAGGCCGCCTGCGCCCCACGCCACGATGCCGGTCACGATATCGCCGCCCGTTTTCGTGAGAATTGCCTCGGCCTTGAAGAACACGCCCGAACCGATGACCGTGCCGACGACCATCGCTATGGCGGTCAACAGCCCATACTTCTTATGCAGTTTCTGTTCCAATGAAAGCAACCATCCTGTCCCGTTTGCACGAATTTTGCGAATCAGCGCCGTGTGCGCTGCGCGGTATACGCTATGCACTATACCGCAATGTGCGCCGCTTGTCAAACCGGCAATGGACAGCGGCGGTACAATGGTGGTACAATAAAATATATCTTTCCCCTTTTTTCCCCCCTCCGACCACGCTTCGAGGAGGCCCTGCCATGCAGCAACTAAACCTGAACGGCCTGCGTCTCGGCGTTTCCAGCGCAGCCACACAGATCGAAGGCGGCGACGTGGACCATTCCTGGGCGGAATGGGCGCGCCGTGGTCATATCCGCGACGGCGCCTCTCCCGCCCGTGCCAACGACCATTACCGCCGTTTCCCCGAGGACGCCTCGCTGATGCAGTCGCTCGGCATCCGGCACTACCGGCTCGGCGTGGAGTGGGCGCGGATCGAGCCGGAGCCGGGCCGTTTCGACGAAGCGGCCATCGAGCACTACCGGGCCGAGCTCAGCGACCTGCGCGCGCGCGGCATCGAACCGCTCGTTACGCTGCATCACTTCACCAATCCCATGTGGTTCGAGCGGATGGGCGCGTTTGAACGCGCAGAAAACTTGCCGCACTTTTTGCGCTTTGCCGAACATGTGGTGCGTGCGTTTGGCGACCTTGCCGCCGAATACATCACGATCAACGAGCCGAACGTCTATGCTGTCAACGGGTATTTTTTCGGTCTTTGGCCGCCGGGCGTTACGTCGCTTCGACGCACGCTGCGCGTGATGTCCGTCCTGACGGCGGCGCACCTTTCCTGCTATGGGATGATTCACCGCGTGCGGGCGGAGCTGGGACTCGCCGGCACAAAGGTCGCCTTCGCCAACCATCTGCGCGTATTCGCCCCCGCAAGGGAAGCAAGCCCGCTGCACCGCGCTTTTGCGTCCATAGCAGACCGGTTTTTCCAGGGAAGCCTGTCCGTGGCCATGACGACAGGGCGGGTTGCTTTTCCCCTCAGGCGGATAGCGCGCCTGCCCGTGGGCCGCTACTGCGATTTCCATGCCGTCAACTACTACACGCGCTCGACCGTATCGGGTCTTGCCGACGGGGTACGCGCAGGCGCGCCGGTCAACGACCTCGGCTGGGAGATCTATCCTGCCGGCATCGTTCAATGCGCCGCGCGGATGCACGCGCTTTGTCCGCTGCCCATCTATATCACCGAGAACGGCGTCTGCGACAACCAGGACGCCTATCGCTGCCGCTATATCTATGAGCACCTCAAGGCGCTGCTGGAAAGCGGGCTGCCGGTAGAGCGATACTATCACTGGTGTTTTACCGACAACTTTGAATGGGCGGAGGGCGAGAGCGCGCGCTTCGGGCTTGTCCATGTGGACTATGATACGCAGGCCCGCACCGTCAAGCGCAGCGGCCGGTTTTTCGCCGCCATGATCGCAGCCGGCGGCGTGGATGCGGCTTTGTATGACGCCTACGTAAAACCATGCACCTATCCCACCAACGGAGGCGGCCGATGATCTCTGCAGAGGACGGCGTATTCCGCCTGACGGCAGATGCGCTCAGCTACTGGTTCCGGGTGACCAAATTCGGGCATCTGGAACATATCCACTTTGGCGCCAGGCTCGCCGACCAGGCGGTCGAGCCGCTCCTGCACAAGCGGACAGCCGTGCTGGGCAGCAGCGTGCTGTACGATGCGAGCGACCCCACCTACTGCCTCGACACGCTGTGCCTCGAATGGTCCGGCATCGGTCGCGGGGACTACCGGATCACGCCGGCCGAGCTGTTCATGCCGGACGGGACGTTCACGGCGGATTTTCAATACGTGTCGCATCGCATTTTCGACGGGCCGTGCGCCCCGGAGGCGCTGCCGGGAGCCACCGGCACGGCGCAGGAATGCCAGACGCTCACGGTGCTCCTTCTGGACAGTTCAAACCACGTGGAGCTGACCCTCTACTATACGGTCTATCCGGCCTGCAACGTGATCACCAGGCGGACGGTGCTGCGCAACCTGAACGAGCGGCCGTGTATCATTCGAAAACTGATGAGCCTGTCGGTCGATCTGCCAAACCGCGGCTTTTCGCTGGCGACGTTCGACGGCGGCTGGATCAAGGAAGCGCATCGCCACGACCGCGAGCTCCAATACGGCACATACTCGTTCGGCTCCACAACCGGGGCAAGCAGCAACCGTCACAACCCGGGCTTCCTTCTCTTTGCGCGGGATGCGGGCGAGGCGCATGGCGCCGTGTACGGTTTCAACCTGATCTACAGCGGAAACCACATCGGCCTTGTGGAACGGGCGCACCACGACCTCCTGCGCGTGCAGACGGGCATCCATCCACAGGGGTTTTCCTGGACGCTCGGGCAGGGCGAAAGCTTTGAAACGCCGGAAGCGGTGATGACGTTCAGCGACCGCGGGTTTAACGGTACCAGCGCCCATTTCCATGACTTTGTGAATCGCCATATCGTACGCGGTCCCTGGCGGGATCAGGTGCGCCCGGTGCTGTACAACGGGTGGGAAGCCTGCTTTTTTCGTTTCCGCCGCAGGAAACTCCTGAAGCTGGCACAGGAGGCAAAGCGTCTTGGGATCGGCCTGTTTGTGCTGGATGACGGCTGGTTCGGCGCGCGCAACAACGACCATGCCGGGCTTGGCGATTATACCGTCAACCGGAAGAAGCTTCCGGGCGGGCTTGCGCCGCTTTCCCGCGCGCTGGGGCGGCGTGGCCTGGCCTTCGGGCTCTGGTTTGAACCGGAGATGGTCAACCAGGACAGCGACCTGTTTCGCGCCCATCCGGAATACGCCGTGAGCACGCCCGGCAAGCAGCCGACGCTCGGCCGCAACCAGCTCGTCCTCGATCTTACGAACCCGGAGGTGCGCGATTATATCGTCCGTTCCGTCGGCGGCGTGCTCGACGGAGCGGACATCCGCTACGTCAAATGGGACATGAACCGGCATATCAGCGACGCCTACTCCCCCTGCCTTTCTGAACAGGGGCGCTTTCATCACGCATACATCCTTGGCCTGTATGATGTTCTGCGCCGCATCTTTGGCCCGCGGCCACACATCCTGCTGGAGAGCTGCAGCAGCGGCGGCAACCGTTTCGACCTGGGGATGCTCTGCTTTTCTCCCCAGATCTGGGTGTCGGACGACACCGATCCCATCGAACGCCTGTCCATCCAGCAGGGCTTGTCGTACCTCTATCCGCTCTCCACGATGGGCGCGCATGTGTCGGACGCCCCGCACCAGCAGACGCTCCGCGATACGCCCCTGCCCACGCGCTTTCATGCCGCAGCGTTCGGCTGCCTCGGCTACGAGATGGATCTGCGCCTGCTTTCGCCTGCGGAGAAGCGGGAGATTCGTTCGCAGATCGCCTTCTACCGGGCGCATGCGCGCACGCTCCAGTTCGGTCGCTTTTACCGCGGCGTCCCGGAGCGCGACGGACAGGTGCGCTGGACATGCGTCGCGCAAGACGGCAGCGAAGCGGTAACCGCGCTGTTCCAGATCCGTGCGCACGCCTCTCCCCCGTTCGACCGGCTTCGCGTTCCCGGCCTTTCGCCGGAAGCCGCGTATCTCGTGACGACCCGGCCGCAGCACATCGCCATCCGGCGCTTTGGCGGGCTGGTCAAGCATCTGCTGCCGTTTTCCCCGCGGCCGGACGGGCTTTTGCTGCGCATCGCCAACCGTCTCTACGCCCTGCCGGACTGTGTGGAGGAATACCGCGTACACGGCGACGCGCTCGCATCCGGCATCCTGCTCAACAACCAGTTCACCGGCAGTTATTATAACCGACAGACCCGCCTGTTGGGCGACTACGGCTCCAACCTGTATCTGATATGCAAACTTGGGAATGAGGAGGCAACCGCATGAATCCCATCGACCGTCGCAACAAATACTGCTTTGGACTCGGCACCATCGGGCGCGACATGTTCTACTCGATGGTCAGCATGTTCCTGACGCAGTACTATCTGATCGAAGTGTTGAGCATCCCCGACGCGACGATGTGGTGGATCACCGCAGTGATCGTCGTGTTGCGCGTATTTGACGCGCTCAACGACCCCATCATGGGCGTGCTGGTGGACAATACGCGCTCGCGCTACGGCAAATTCAAACCCTGGATCCTGGGCGGGGCGCTGCTCGGCGCCGTCTTCATGGTGCTGATGTTCTCCGACCTCGGGCTGACGGGCGCGCCCTACGTCGTCATGCTCGGCGTGTGCTACCTGCTCTGGGACTTGACCTACGGCGCCAACGACATCGCTTACTGGTCGATGCTCCCGGCGCTGACGACCGACCAGAAGGAGCGCGAGCGCATAGGCGCCTTTGCGCGCATCTGCGCCAACATCGGCATGTTTGCCGTTGTCGTCGGTATCCAGCCGATCACGAGCGCGATTGGCGCAGCCATCGGCGACCTGCCAAAGGCCTGGACGCTGTTCGCCGTGGTTGTGGCGGCGCTGATGATCCTCATTCAGCTCGTCACGATCTTTGGCGTAAAGGAGCATCACGGCACGTTCAAGCAGGAGGAGCATACGCGCCTGCGGGACATCTTCCACGTCATCTTCGGCAACGATCAGCTCCGCTGTACGGCCATCGCCATGGCGCTGTTCATGATCGGTTATTCCACGACCACGAGCTTCGGGCTGCTGTTCTTCAAATACGTGTACCGGGACGAGGGGATGTACTCCATATTCGCCGCCATCCTCGGCGTAACGCAGCTCGCTGCGCTGGCCGTCTTCCCCCAGTTCTCCAAGCGTTTCACGCGGCGGCAGCTCTACACCGGGTCCACGGCCATCGTGGCGCTTGGCTATCTGATCTTTTTCTTCTCGCCGAACAACATGCTCTTTATCGGCGTATCTGGCGTGCTGCTGTTTGCCGGGCAGGCGTTCATCCAACTGCTCATGCTGATGTTCCTCGCAGATACCATCGAGTACGGCCAGTGGCGCACCGGCAAGCGCAACGAGAGCGTGATCTTTTCCGCGCAGCCGGTCATCAACAAGCTCGGCAGCGCCGTGGCAAGCGGCGTGGTCCTCGCCACATCGATCCTGTCCGGCATCAACGCCGCCGCCACGCCGGACGACGTGACCGAAGGGGGGCTGATGCTGCTCAAGATCGCCATGCTCGCGCTGCCGCTTCTGTGCATCGCCGCAGGGTATTTTATCTATCGCTTCCGTTACAAAATCGACGCCGACTTTTACCAGAAAATCCTGTCGGATCTGCGCGCGCGCGGCGATATCCGGCAGGAAGATCCCGACGAGCATTGACGGGCGATTCAAAACTTGCTACCATATAAAATATACCAAATTCATGAACGACTAAGGATGAACTGTTATGGAAAAGAAGATCCTGCTCAGCGCCGATACCCCCTGCGACATCGGCGCGGAATTGAAGGAGAGATATCAGGTCTCGCTGTACCCGCTGCACATCCTGCTCGGGGGACAGCAGTACACCGACGGACAGGACATCCGTCCGGAGGACCTATACCGGGCCTGGTACGACCGCAGGGAACTGCCAAAGACGGCCGCCATCAACCCGGAGGAATACGCCGCCTATTTTCGCCCGTTCGTGGAGCAGGGGTATGAAGTGCTCCATATTTCCCTCGGCTCCGGCCTCTCCAGCTCGTTCCAGAACGCCAGCATCGCCGCGTCGTCGCTGGAAGGCGTATATGTGGTCGACTCGCGCAACCTCTCCACCGGCTTTGGCCACGTCGTGTGCGAAGCCGGCGAGCGCATCCGCGCCGGTATGCCGGTCGAACAGATCGTTTCCGAACTCGAAACGCTCATCCCCTGTGTACACGCCAGTTTCGTGCTCGACACGCTGGAATTCCTGCACGCAAGCGGCCGCTGCTCCTCGCTTGCGCACATCAGCGCCAACCTGCTCAACCTCAAGCCCGGCATCGAGGTGCAGGTGGCCGAGGGCGGGCGGATGAGCGTCGGCAAAAAATACGTCGGCAAGCTCCCGCGCGTGCTCAAAAAGTATGTAGCCGATCAAATCGCCGACAGGGACGACCTGCTGCTCGACCGGGTGTTCGTCACCCATTCCGGCATGGACCTGGCGTTTGTGGAGGAGATCCGCGATCTCGTGCTCTCGTTGCAGCCCTTTCGCGAGGCGTTCATCACGCAGGCGAGCTGCACCATCAGCGCGCACTGCGGGCCGAATACGCTCGGCGTGTTGTTCATTACAAAACCGAACTAACCCGTGCGCGGGCGAGCGCAGGGTACGGCAGGGGCCGCGGACGTCCGGACGTCTACGGCCCCTTGCAATTCCCTCGATTTCCTCTTCCACGCGGACGGGCGGGACACGTCAGTCTCCCCGCGCCTCCGACGGCGAAGGTTGTCCGTATGTCTCAAACCGCGCGCGCACGTCCGCAAGCTGTTCCCCGTCGAGCAGCGGCGCGCCGCCGAGCAGCTCCGTGCGATAATACAGTTCCGCAACGAACTCAATCTGTTCCGCCGTATCGAACGCACGCGCAATTTCTGGCCCGCCGCACAGCAGCCCATGCCCGCCCAGCAGCACGGCGTTCGCATCCCGCATCGCCTCCGCCGCCGTCTCCGCCAGCTCCGCAGAGCCGAACGGCAGATACGGGATGCAGGGCACCGTCCCGCCCGCATACCCGATGAGATAGTGTACCGGCGGCAGCGGGCGGCGCAGGCAGGCCACCACCGTCGCAAAGGTGGAATGCGTATGCACGACGGCGCCAAGATCCGCCCGGCTGCGGTAGCATGCAAGGTGCATCCCGCTCTCGCTCGACGGACGAAGCGCGCCCTGCACGACGGCGCCCGCAAGATCCAGCACCACGACGTCCTCCGGCCGCATCCGGTCATACGCCACGCCGCTCGGCGTGACGGCCACCCGGTCGCCGCGCCGGAGGCTGACGTTGCCGCCCGCGCCGCGCGTCAGCCCGCGCTTTGCCATCAACTGCGCGTAGCGCACCACGAGCGCCCGTTCCTCGGCAAGCAACATATCTTCTTCCCCTCCTCGTTACCTGGCAAACAGCCGTTGCAGGCTGTCCTCATACGGCGGGCGGCAGATGCCCTTTTCCGTCACGATGGCCGTGATGAGACTGTGGTCCGTCACGTCGAACGCCGGATTGTAACAGCGCACCCCGGCCGGCGCCATCGGCTCCCTATAGAACTTCTCTCGGATTTCCGATTCCGGGCGCTGCTCGATCTCGATATCCTGCCCGCTCGCACAGGCCATGTCGATCGTGGAGGTTGGGCCGAGCACATAGAACGGCACGCCATAATAGCGCGCAAGGATCGCCACGGAACTCGTGCCGATCTTGTTGGCCGTATCGCCGTTGGCTGCGACGCGGTCACAGCCGACAAAGCAGGCGTTGACCCACCCGTTCTTCATGACGACGCCGGCCATGTTGTCGCAGATGAGCGTCACATCCACGCCGGCCCGGCTGAGCTCGTAGCTGGTCAGCCGCGCGCCCTGCAGCAGCGGCCGCGTTTCGTCCGCAAAAACGCGGATGTGCATGCCGCGCTCGCGGGCCAGAAAGAACGGACCCTGCGCCGTGCCGTAGCGGGAGGTGGCCAGCGGGCCGGCGTTGCAGTGGGTGAGCACGCCGTCGCCGTCGTGCAGGAGCGAAAGACCATATTCGGAAATGCTGCGGCACATGGCGATATCTTCCGCATGGATCGCCTCGCACTCCCGCCGCAGGCACGCAAGCAGCGCCGCACGTCCCTCCGAAGCATGCGCCCGCGCTACGGCCTGCATCCGATCGAGCGCCCAGCGCAGATTGACCGCCGTGGGCCTTGCGCCCGCAAGCCGCTGGCAGTCCTGCTCAAACAGATCGCAGAACGCCTCCGGCGTCCCGTCGGGAATCGTGCGCGCCAGACAGTAGGCGGCATAGCCCGCGCAGATGCCGATTGCCGGCGCGCCGCGCACCTGTAGCGTATAGATGGCGTCATACACTTCCTGTAGCGTGCGAAGGGTTCGGTACACCAACCGGTTCGGCAACTGCGTCTGGTCCACGATCACCACCGCCGTCCCGTTGTCCGACAGGCGAACCCCATCCACATGCGTCACATGCTCAATCCGTTCCATTTCAGAGCCTCCCTCCTGCGGCGGCAGGAAATTCCGCACACACGTCCTTATCTCTCATCATAGGGCAAAGGCGGCGGTTTGACAAGCGAATTTCGCCGTTTGCGCGCATGGCTCAGCCGCGCGGCCGCATCAGGGGGCGAATAGGGCCTTTCGCGGCGTGAATCGCCGGTGCTCCGGCGGTCCGCGTTCCCCTCCGTCCGGGATTTGCATATCCGTGGAAATGGGTGTACAATAGTATGATATTATTGGTGGTATTTGGGGAAAGGAGCGGTTATGGACGCGCCCTATACGGCGTTTGCCGCCGTCTATGACGAGCTGATGCACGATGTGCCGTACGACCGCTGGGCCGGGCGGCTGGATGCGCTGCTGCGCGCCGCCCTCCCCTCTGCCGACGGCGCCGCTCTGGCCGATCTTGCCTGCGGCACGGGCGCGCTGACGGTGCGCCTTGCGGCGCGTGGATACCGCATGACGGGCGTCGATCTGTCCGAGGACATGCTGCGCATCGCGCAGGAAAAGGCGCGCAGAATGGGGCTTGCCATTCCGTTTGTGCGCATGGACCTCGCCGCGCTTTGCCTGCACCGGCCGGTGGATGCGCTCAACTGCGCGTGCGACGGGGTCAACTATCTGACCTCGCGGCGGTCGCTGCTCGCCTTTTTCCGGGCGGCGCACGCATCGCTCAAACCGGACGGCGTGCTGTTGTTCGACGTATCGACGCGCTATAAGCTCAGCGAGGTGCTTGGCGGGCACTGCTTTGGCGAGGATCTGCCCGCATGTACCTACCTCTGGCGCAACGCCTACGACCCGGAGCGAAAGCTCCTGGAAATGCGGTTGAACGGCTTTTTGCCGCAGGCCGACGGCCGCTACACCCGCTTTGACGAGGTGCATATACAGCGCGCCCATTCCGACCGGGAGCTGCGCAGCGCGCTTACCGCCTGCGGCTTTGCCGTGGAACAGACGTTCGACGGACTGACGGACGCGGCGCCGACGGAGCGCACGGAACGGGCACAATACGTATGCCGGCGGCTTGGGAGCTGACCGGGGGAGGATGGGATCGCAATGGATGAACTGCTCCATGCCATGATATCCGGCGGGCAGGCCCGCGTAGCGGCGGTCAGCGGCGGCGGGCTCGTCGCCGAAGCACAAAAGCTCCACGGGCTCTCCCGCGTGGCGACGGCGGCGCTCGGCCGGCAACTGATGATGACGGCCATGATGGCCTCCCAGCTCAAAAATGCGGGTGACCGCGTATCCACCATCCTGCGCGGCGACGGCCCGGCGGGCAGCCTCATCTGCACCGGCGCGCCCGGCCCGCTTGTGAAGGGATATGCGACCAATCCTTCCGTCGAACTGCCGCCCACCGCCGCCGGCAAGCTCGATGTGGGCGGATATGTCGGCCATACGGGAAAGCTGACCGTGGTGCGGGATTTGCCCGTCGGGGACCCGTACGTGGGCGTGTGCAGCCTCGTATCCGGAGAGATTGCGGAGGATTTTGCGCAATACTTTACCGTCAGCGAGCAGCAGCCGTCGCTGGTTTATCTCGGCGTGCGCATGGACGCGCAGAGCAGCCGTGTGCGCGCGGCGGGCGGGATGCTCGTGCAGCCGATGCCCGGCTGTCCGGATGCGCTGATCGACGCGCTGCAGGCGCGGGCGGCCGGGATTGCTGCGCTCTCGCATCTGCTCGACGAGGGCCGGCCGTTGCAGGCGGCCGTCGAAGAAACGCTTGCCGGGCTTGACCTCGCGGTGGTGGAACGATTTGCTCCCGCGCTGCGGTGCGACTGCTCGCGCGAGCGCGTGGAGCGCGCATTGATCGCCGTCGGCGCCGGCGAACTGCGCGATATGATCGACCGGGACGGCGGCGCGGAGATCAAATGCCATTTTTGCAACACGGAATATCGCTTTACCGCCGCGCAGCTTGAACAGCTGCTGTCGCAGGCGGGAGAGGACGCGCATGGAAAAGAAGCAGCAGAAAAAGGGTAAAATCCTTTCGTTTCAACAGGATACGGACTTTTTCCTGCGCCGTGGCGCGAAGGAGCTCGACCGGAACGATCTGCTCTCGGCCGTTCAATCCTACCGCAAGGCGTATACTGGCGACCCGACCGACCTGGATTCCTGCCTGGCGCTGGCGGATGTGCTCAACCGGATGGGGCGTTTTGAGGAGAGCAACCGGCTGCTGCTGGTCGATATCTCCATGAACGACCCGGACCCGGAGAGCTATTTCGGTATTGCGAACAACTTTTACCGGTTGTCCGAATTCGACCTTGCGCGGGAGAATCTGGAGATGTATCTCCATCTCGAGCCGGACGGCTACTATGCCTATGACGCAGCGGAATTTCTCGACGTGCTGGCGGACGAGGAGGCGCTGCTGCAATCCGTCGACGCACCGGAACAGGAAACGGCCGAAACGCTGACCGTCGCCGCGCGCGCCCGCCGGGTTGCCGCGCACGGCGATTTTTCCCATGCGCAGGAGCTGCTGGAACTGGCGCTCGCCAAGGCGCCCCGCTCGCCGCTGCTCACGACGACGCTGGCCGCCGTCAGCTTATTTGAAGGCGACGTCACGCGTGCGCTGGAGCTGACCGAACGCATGCTGTCCGTAACGCCGGCCCGGCTGGCCCCGTACTGTAACCGGCTTCTCTTCCTGCTCGCCCTGCGGGGAACCGAAGCGGTAGCGGAGGCGGGGGCGGCGCTCGACGCGCTCGACCCGTCCGCACAGGAGGACGAGGATGGGCTTGCCGCCCTGTCGCTGCTGCAGATCGGGCTTGGCCGCCATGCAGACGCCACCAGAACGCTGCAAAAGCTCATCCAGTTTCAGCCCTATGACCCGCTGGCGCTTCACCGCCTCGGCTACTGCCGCTACCTGCTCGGCGACGCCGACGGGGCGCGCGCCTGTTACCGCCGCCTGCTTACGATCGATCCGGACGATACGGTGGCGCAGTATTATTCCAACGCCTGCCGCCGCCGCTACAACGCGCACACGCATGCAAAACACTGGACGATGGAATACCTGGTGCCGCAGGGGGAGGCGCTCCGACGGTTTCAACGGATCAACGCCCTGTTTGCCGAGCCGGAGGACGCCTTTGCGTCCAGATGGCGCGGGGATCGCGCCGCACGCAATCTGGTCGTCTGGGCGCTGACCCTCCCGGGCCAGCGGAGCAAATCCGCGCTGTTGCGCCGGATCGCCGCCATCGGCGACGCGGATGCGGAGCGCGTTTTGCGGGACTATCTGCTGCGTCCGGAACAACCGGATGCGGCAAGGCGGGAGGCCATGGCGTTGTTGCAGCACATGGGCGCGAAAGAGCCGTACCATGTCTTTTGGAACGACCGGTGGATCAAGGGGTATGTGGATGTCAAGCTGCGTCCGCAAAAGCTGCCCGCCGCCTATCAGGGGTTGCTGAACCGGATGGAAGCAGGCCTGCTCGAAGCCTGCACGCCCGACGCGATCTTTGAGGCGCTGTGCATCCTGCGCCGCTATCTCGTCGCCTGCGACGGGAAATTCCCGCGCATCTCGACCAACCAACAGGCGTCCTTTGCCGCGGCGCTCGAATTGCTCGGCCGCCAAAATGCGGGAGAAACGCCCGATCAGGCGGAGATTGCCCGTCGCTACCGCGTATCCCTGCTGCGGTTACACAACGCCGTGAACAAATTCGCCCCGTTCGTCAAGGAGCCATGATGCGTTTTATCGCCACGTGCAAACTCGGCCTTGAATCCACCGTCGCCCGGCAGATGCGGCAGCTCGGCCTTGCCGTAGAGCGCACGGAGGATGCGCGCGTCACGTTTACCGGTGGATTTACGGAGATGGCCCGCGCGTTGCTCTGGTTGCGAACGGCGGAGCGGCTGCTGCTTGAAGTAGGCGCGTTCCCCGCGACCACCTTTACCGAGCTGTTCGACGGCGTATTTGCGCTTGAGTGGAAGCCGTTTCTTGCGCGCAACGCCCGCATCCACGTCAATGGAAAATCAGCCAAGAGCACGCTCTTCTCCGTTTCCGACTGCCAGAGCATCGTGAAAAAGGCGATTGTGGAAAATCTGAAGGCGGCGTACCGCACGGATACCCTGCCGGAGACAGGGCCGGAGGTGATCGTCGAAGTCGGGCTGCTGCGCGATATGGCTACGCTTGCGCTCGACTGCTGCGGCGCCGGGCTCTCCCGCCGCGGCTACCGCACCTACAACGTTGCGGCGCCGCTGTCCGAAACGCTGGGCGCCGCGGTGGTGACGCTGGCACGCTATCGCGCCGAACTCCCGTTGATCGATCCCATGTGCGGCTCCGGCACCATGCCCATCGAAGCGGCGATGATCGCGCAAAACCGCGCGCCGGGGCTGGGCCGCGCGTTCGCGGCAGAAGCCTGGCCGTTTGTGGAGCCATCCGTCTGGCGTCTTGCGCGCGAAGAAGCGCACGACAGCATCCGCCCGGTAAAGCTCTCCATTCTCGGCAGCGATGCGGACCCGCGCTGTATCGAGTTGTGCAAACGGCACGCGCGTAAGGCGGGCGTAACGGTGGATTGGGCGGTACGGCCGGTGGAAACGCTTGCCGACGCGCGCACGGGCGGCGTGCTCGTATGCAACCCTCCCTACGGCGAGCGGATGCTCGACCGGCAGGAAGCGGAGCGTCTGTACCGGCGGATGCGCGAACGATTCGACCTGCTGAACGGCTGGTCCGTCAACATCATTACCGCATTTCAGGACTTTGAGCGCGTGTACGGCAAGCGCGCTGTCCAGCGTCGCAAACTCAGCAACGGCGGCATGACCTGCTGTCTGTATCGGTACGCGGAGCGTACCAACGAATGCTCAGGAAAGGAACCCCAGAAAGAATGAAGTATGTCGTATTCCTCGGCGACGGCATGGCGGACGTGCCGGTGCCGGAGTTGAACGGGAAAACGCCGCTCGACGTGGCGGAGCATCCGGGAATGGATCGCATGGCGCGCGACGGCCTGTTCGGGATGGTGCGCACCATCCCGGAAGGCATGAGCCCCGGCAGCGACACCGCCAACCTCGCGGTGTTCGGCTACGATCCCAAGATCTATTATTCCGGCCGCTCGCCGCTTGAAGCCGCGAGCATCGGCATCGAACTGGACGCCGCGGACGTGACGTACCGCTGCAACCTCGTTACGCTGTCGCAGGCGCAATCGCTCGAAGCGTCCGTCATGGTCGATTACAGCGCCGGCGAGATCTCCTCCGCCGAGGCCCGCGAACTGGTTGACGCCGTCAATGCGCGCTTTGCCACGCCGTCGGTGCGCCTCTATCCCGGGGTTTCCTATCGCCAGTGTCTCGTATTGCGCGACGCGCAGACGGGCGCGCAACTCACCCCGCCGCACGATATCTCCGGGCAGGACGTGCGCGGCCGCCTGCCGAGAGGCGAAAACGCACCGCTGCTGCGGGAGATGATGGAGTTTGCATACCGGACGCTCGGCAGCCATCCGATCAACCTTGCGCGGGAGCGCGCGGGCAAGCATCCGGCCAACGCGATCTGGTTCTGGGGCGAGGGGCGGCGGCCGGCACTCGCGCCTTTCCATGAGATGCGCGGCGTGCGGGGCGGGGTCATCTCCGCAGTCGATCTCATCCAGGGCATCGGCAAATGCGCAGGCATGCGCGTCATCCGCGTCGAGGGGGCAACCGGAAACTACCGGACCAACTTTGCCGGCAAGGGGCGCGCCGCCATCGATGCGCTCTCCACCGACTGCGACCTCGTCTACATCCACATCGAAGCGCCCGATGAATGCGGACATCAGTGCCAGATTCGGGAAAAGGTGTATGCCATCGAGCAGATCGACGCCCATATCGTCCGCCCGGTGCTCGCCTATCTGGACGGTACGGGCGATGATTATGCCGCGCTGGTGCTGCCGGACCACCCGACGCCCGTACACCTTCGCACGCATACGGGCGATCCCGTTCCCTTCGCCCTCTATCGCCGCGGCGATCACGCGGGGCGTGCCGGCGTACGTTACACCGAGGACGCTGCGCGGACGACCGGCCTGTTCGAGCCGGAGGGCTTCCGTCTCATGGACAGGCTGCTGGGCGACCGGTAGCCGCCGCCAGAGCATACGACAAAACCGCCGTGACCGGTTATCTGCCGGCACGGCGGTTTGTTCAGGTCCGTCGATATGGCGGCGCCTACCGTTGCTTGATATGCTTGGACAGCAGCGCCAGCGGAATGGCCATATCCTCGTTCTGTACGAGAATATCCGCCGGCGCGCGCAGGTGCGCAGGCGCAAAGTTCCAGATGCCGCGAATGCCGCCCGCCACCATCGCGTCGCATACGGCCTGCGCCTGAGGCGCCGGCACGGTGATGATGCCAAGCTCGATATCGTGCGCGCGGCACCAGGACGAGAGTTCCGCTGCATCCAGGATCGGCTTGCCTTCGATCCGCCTGCCGACGAGCGCCGGATTCTGATCGAACGCCGCGGTGATCTCCACCCCGTAGGCCGGAAAGCCGGGATACGCCAGCAGCGCGCTGCCCAGATGCCCCGCCCCCGCGAGCACGGCCTTGTACGTCTCCGCATAACCGAGATAGTGCTCCACATCGACGACAAGATTGTCCAGCACATAGCCGATCTTCGGACGGCCGCCGATGGAGCTGACCGCCGCAAGATCCTTCCGCACAAGCACGGGGTTGAGGTTCATTTCCTGCGCGATGGTATTGCAGGACACGGTTTCATACCCCTCGGACTGCAGCCGTTTGAGCAGTTGCAGATAGGCGGGCAGACGCTGGAGCGTGGGATTCGGTACCGGCATATTGGACATACAGCCTCCTGTATCGATACATAAATATCGATAATAGAATAACACTCCCTTCCCCCGCCGTCAAGTCCTGTCCACACGAGCCTCCCGGTATGTCAAACGCATCGGCGGCCGCTCCCGTCTGGCCGGGACGGCCGGAGTTCTCCGGGGCGGCGAAAGATCCGGTGCGGCAGCGTGGTTGACGGCGTCGCGCAAGCACGGGCGAATGGAGTATCGATAGTATAGATTATAGCATGTTTGTCCGAAAATGGAACCCCTCTTCCTAAAATAGCGCGCAAGAACCAATTTACTGCCGCAAAAACGCCCGGCCGGCATGGTTGGAATTGACAAACCACCCTTTTTTCAGTAGAATCAAGTCAACCGAAATGGTTGCATACTATTTATGTGATGGAGAAGAACATGAAACAGTATCGGGTCGCCGTTGTCGGAGCAACGGGAATGGTCGGCAGGAAATTCCTGCGGGTGCTTGAGGAGCGCAAGCTCCCCGTATCGGAATACTTTTTGTTTGCGTCAAAACGCAGCGCAGGTAGCAAGATGCCCTTCATGGGGCAGGAGTACACCGTGCGCGAACTGACCGACGATGCGTTTGACGGCCTGCACGTGGACATCGCACTGTTCTCGGCGGGCGGCGGTACCTCGCTGCACTTTGCGCCGATCGTCGCCGCCTCCGGCGCCGTGGTCATCGACAATTCGAGCACCTGGCGCATGGACCCCGACGTACCGCTTGTCGTACCCGAGGTAAACCCGGACGCCATCGGCGGTTATCGCAAGAAAGGCATTATTGCCAACCCCAACTGTTCGACCATCCAGGCGATGGTTCCGCTCAAGCCGCTGCACGAGGCATACGGCCTGAAGCGGGTGATCTACTCGACCTACCAGGCCGTGTCCGGCGCCGGCCAGCAGGGCTACCTCGACCTTGAAAACGGGCTCAAGGGCGAGGCGCCGCGCAAGTTCCCACACCCCATCGCGGGCAACTGCCTGCCGCACATCGACGTGTTCCTCGACAACGGATACACCAAGGAGGAACAGAAGATGATCGACGAGACGCGTAAGATCCTCTCGCTGCCCGATCTGGCGGTTACGGCGACGACCGTCCGCGTGCCGGTGTTCCACGGGCACAGCGAGAGCATCAATGTGGAATTCGAACGCCCGTTCGACCTGCAGGAGCTTCGTGCGCTGCTCGAGCGCGCGCCGGGGCTTGTGGTCATGGACGACGTGGCCAACAACGTCTACCCCATGGCCATCACCGCCGCGGACACCGATCCGGTCTATGTGGGCCGTATCCGCCGCGACTTCTCCGTGGCCAACGGCATCAACTTCTGGTGCGTTGCGGACAACATCCGCAAGGGCGCCGCGACGAACGCCGTACAGATCGCGGAAGAACTGATCCGTCAATGGGAGGCGTAAACCATGTCCGTTTTTCAGGGTTCTGCCGTCGCCATCGTCACGCCGTTCCATAACGGCGCAGTCGATTTCACGGCCTTTACCCGCCTGATCGAGCTGCAGATCGCCAGCGGTACGGACGCAATCGTGGTCTGCGGCACAACCGGGGAGTCCGCCACGCTGACCGTGGATGAAAAGCTCTCCGTCATCCAGTTTGTCGTGGAGCGAGTCAACGGGCGCGTGCCGGTCATCGCCGGGACGGGCGGGAACTGCACCGCTACGGTGATCGAAAACAGCCGCTCGGCCGAGGCCATCGGCGTGGACGCGCTGCTGGTGGTCACCCCATATTACAACAAGACCACACAGGCGGGGTTGATCGCGCACTATATGGCGGTGGCCGACAGCGTCGATCTGCCGATCATCACCTATAACGTGCCTTCCCGCACCGGGCTCAACATCCTGCCGGCAACGATGGCGGAGCTGCTCAAGCATGAAAACATTGTCGGCACCAAAGAGGCCAGCGGCAACATCGAGCAGATCGTCAATCTGGCCGCCCTCTGCCCGGATTGCGATATCTATGCGGGCAATGACGACCATGTGCTGCCCGTGTTGAGCATCGGCGGCAAGGGCGTCATCTCCACGATTGCAAACGTCATGCCCGACGCAATGCACAGCCTGTGCGAGTCGTTCTTCAAAGGCGACCTCGCCGCCGCGCGCGAAATGCAGATCCAGATGATCCCGCTCTGGCGCGCCGCGTTCTGCGAGGTGAACCCCATCCCGACCAAGGCCATGATGGGCATGATGAAGCTGTGCGAGCCGGAGGTTCGATTGCCGCTCGTGCCGCCCTCGGAGGCCAGCCTCCGCCTGATCGAGGATACGCTCCGCGCTTACGAACTGATTTGAACAACCGCAGAAAGGAGCCCTTATGATCCGCATTCTGATCAACGGTATCGGTGGACAGATGGGCCGGGCAATCCTTGAGGCCGCGCGCAACCAGAGCGGCCTCTATTGCGTTGTGGCCGGCGTAGACGTGTCCGGCGTCGCCGTCGACGATATTCCCGTATACGGCGCCTGCGCCGAGGTGCGCGAATCGTTCGACGTCATCGTCGACTTCTCCGTACCGGCCGCGCTAACGGGCGTGTTGCGTCTTGCGCGCACGCGGCACACGCCCGCCGTCATCGGCACCACCGGCCTGACCGAACGGCACATGCGCCTGATCGCGGACACCGCTGAACAGGTGCCCGTATTCCAGACCGGGAACATGTCCCTCGGCGTCAATCTGCAGATGGAGCTGATCCGCAACGCAAAGGCCACGCTCGGCGCCGGCTTTGACGTGGAGATCATCGAGCGGCATCATCGCCGCAAGATCGACGCGCCGAGCGGGACCGCGCTGATGCTGGCCAGGTGCATTCAGGCGGAGTCCACCGCCGAAAACGAACTGGTGTTCGGCCGCCATGAGACCAACCACCGCCGCACGGATGGCGAAATCGGCATCCACTCCGTGCGCGGCGGCACCATCGTCGGCGAGCACGAAGTGCTTTTCCTTGGCCGGGACGAAGTGCTGGAGATCAACCATCGCGCATACTCCAAACAGGTGTTTGCCGTGGGCGCGCTTCGTGCGGCGGCATACCTGATGCAAAAACAGCGCGGCCTTTACAACATGCAGAACATCGTAACCGAGAGCAACGTGGCCTCGCACGTCACCGCCGTGGAGGAGCAGGCGATCCTCAACCTGTCCGGCCTGCCGGCGGACGGGCGGCTCGTGCGCCGCGTGCTTGCGCTGGTCGCGGAGCAGGGCGTGGTCGTCGATATGATCTCAATGGCGCTACCAGATGGCGCGACCGCCTGCCTCGGGTTTACCGTACCGCAACAGCAGCTCTCCGACGCGCTGAACGCGCTGCTGCCGCTCAAGGGTAGCGCGCCTTTCGACCTGTTCACCGAAAGCGGCGTAACCAAGCTCGTCATCGAGGGGCCGGGCATGGCGCTGCGCACGGGCGTCGCCGCCGAGGTGCTGGGCGTGCTGGAGGACGCCGCCATCGGCGTGCGGCTGATCACCACGAGCGAAACCAAGATTGAGCTTTGTGTGAGCGCCGCGCAGGCCGCGCGCGCCGCCGCGGAGATCCAGCAGCACGTATTGAAACAGTACTGAAGCGCATTCCGCCGGGCCGCGCGAGACCTTCTCCCGCGGCCTTTTTCTACGCCGTCTGGGCGCGGAAGGTCGGCGGCAACGGCGCGTTGGAGCGGGCGGCGCAGCAAAAAATATTGGCACGAACGGTGGCGATTCTTTGCACATCGGGGTAAAACGTGCTATAATGTATACTAAGGTTTTGTGGGCTTTGCCCTGCCTGCCGCCGGGAAATGCCCGGTGGAGCAATCCAGTAAGGAGCAGACTTATGACGATCGACCGGATCATGGAGCAGATCGAGCTGGTGCTCAAACGCGACGACCAGGTGTCGCTGGCCGCCGCGACGACCGCCCAGCTGCACGACGCGCTGGGCCGCGTTGTAATGGATGCGATTGCCGACGACTGGTATGAGAGCCGGCACGCGCACGAGCGCGCGAGAGAGGCGTATTATTTCAGCGCGGAATACCTGATGGGCCGCATGGTATACAATAACCTTTTTGCCCTCGGAATCCTGGAGCAGGTGCGACAGGCGTTTGCCGATCGCGGGCTTGACCTCAATATGTTTGAAGATATCGAGGACGCCGCGTTGGGCAACGGCGGTTTGGGCCGACTGGCGGCGTGCTTCCTGGACTCCGCTGCAACGATGAACCTTCCGCTGGACGGATATGGCCTGCGCTACAAATACGGCCTGTTCAAACAGACGTTCAAGGACGGCTTTCAAAACGAGGAGGCCGACGACTGGCAGCGGTTCGGCGACCCGTGGAGCCGCCGCCGCGACACGCACGAGGTGACCGTCACCTTTGCAGATCAGACCGTCCGCGCCATCCCCTATGATATGCCCATCATCGGCTACGGCACGCACAACATCGGCACGCTGCGTCTCTGGGAGAGCGCTCCGCTCACGGAGTTTGACTTCAAGCTGTTCAACGATCAGGAATATGCCCTGGCGGTTCTGGAGAAAAACTCGGTGGAGGACATCACGCGCGTGCTCTACCCCAACGATTCCACGCCGGCGGGCAAAAAGCTGCGGCTCAAGCAGCAGTACTTCCTTTCCTCCGCTTCCCTGCAGGACATCCTGTTCCGCTTTAAGCGCGAGGCGCGCCCCATCGAGGAGTTTGCCAAGCATGTGACCATCCAGCTCAACGACACGCATCCCACCGTCAGCGTACCGGAGCTGATCCGCCTGCTCATGCGCGAAGGGCTCGACTTTGAAAAGGCCTTCTGCATTGCGGCGGAAACGTTCAACTACACAAACCATACCATCATGGCCGAGGCGCTGGAAAAATGGGATGTAAACCTCTTCAAGTCCGTGCTGCCGGAGATATTCGATATCATCTATCAGATCAACGCACGCCTGTGCGGAGAACTGATGGCGCGCGGCATGGATTGCAGCCGGATGGCCATTATCCAGGGAAACCTGATCCACATGGCCAATCTTGCCGTCTACTGCTCGCGCTTTGTCAACGGCGTGGCCGCCATCCACACGGAGATCCTGAAAAACGATGTGCTCAGGGACTGGTATCAGCTCTACCCGGAACGGTTCCACAACAAGACCAACGGCATCACGCAGCGCCGCTGGCTCGGCCTGTGCAATCCGGAGCTGCTGCACTTCATTGACGAGCGCATCGGCGAGGGTTGCATGCTCGACCTCGACCGTCTCGCGCTGTTGCGGGACCATCTGTCGGACGAGGATGTGCTTGCGTTCAACGCCGTCAAGCTGGAAAAGAAACGCCAGCTCTCTGAGGTGATCGGCAGGCTCGAGGGCGTGACGCTGCCGCCGGAGTTCGTGTTCGACGTGCAGGTCAAGCGCATGCATGAGTACAAGCGCCAACTGCTCAACGCCTTCGCCATCATGGACATCTATTTCGGCATCCGGGACGGCCGGTTACAGGACTTCCCGCCAACGGCGTTCATCTTCGGTGCAAAGGCGGCCCCCGGCTATATCCGCGCCAAGGAGGTCATCAAATACATCAACGAGATCGCCCGGCTGATCAACGGCGACCCCGCCGTGAACGACCGGATGCGCGTGGTGTTCGTCCACAATTACAACTGCTCGTATGCCGAGCACATCATGCCGGCGGCAAACATCTCCGAACAGATCTCCCCTGCGGGGACCGAGGCCTCCGGCACCGGGAACATGAAGCTCATGCTCAACGGCGCCGTGACGCTCGGCACCTACGACGGGGCGAACATCGAAATCGTCCAGCAGGCAGGCGAGGACAACAACTATATCTTTGGCTATCGCGTAGAGGAACTCAATGCGCGCCGCGACAGTTACGACCCGCGCACCATCTACGAATATGAGCCGCGCGTGCGCCGCGTGGTCGATACGCTGATCGACGGCACCGTGTCCGATGACAATACCGGCGCATTCGCCGACCTGCACCGCTCGCTCCTCTATGGTGCGAGCTGGCACCGCCCGGACAACTATTTCATCCTGCTCGAGCTGTTGCCCTATATCGAGCGCAAGCTGCAGGCCATCTACGACACGCGCGACCCGATCGCCTTCGGGCGCAAATGTCTCATCAACGTGGCCTCCGCGGGCAAGTTTTCCTCCGACCGCACCATCCGGCAATATGCGCAGGAGACGTGGTTTATCGAACCCGTGCCGCAGCCGGCGCCCCACAAACTGTTCTGACGCGCGCGCACCGGGCGCAAATCGAAGCGCCGGCACGAGAACCCGTGCCGGCGCTTTTTTCGTATCCTCTCCCCCGCTACCGTTCGCGGGCGAACATGGCGGCAAAATAGCGGATACGCGCCCGATCGACGGACGCAAACTCCCGTTCCGTCATGCGCCACTGCCAGTTGCCGCCGAGCGTGGACGGATGGTTCATCCGCGCCTGCGCACCGAGCGCCAGGAAATCCTGCATCTGCACGATCGTCAGCGCGGCAGGGGATGCAAACAGGCCCCGAATCATGCCGTTTGCCAGCCCCTCCCGCTCCGTCAGATTCAAATAATCCACCGCATAGCCCACCTGCTCCGGCGCCGCTTCGGCAATCCACTGCATGGCGGTCATATTGTCGTGCGTGCCGACGTAGGCCACGCTGTGTATCGGGTAGTTGTGCGGCAGGTCGCGCGAAGCGCCGTCCCGGCTTTCAAAGCCGAACTGCATGATCCGCATGCCCGGGAAGCCGGAATCGGACAGCAGCCGGCGCACCTCCGGCGTCAGGAATCCGAGATCCTCCGCGATGATGGATAGCCCCGGCAGCGCCTCGCGGATGGCGTTGACGAGCGCCATCCCCGGCCCCGGACGCCACGTGCCGATGCGGGCGGTCGTTTCCCCGTAGGGAACGTCCCAATAGCTTTCGAGGCCGCGAAAATGGTCGAGCCGTACCACGTCGAACAGGCGGCCGGCCGCGCGCAGCCGCTCAATCCACCAGCGATAGCCTTCGTCTGCCATGGCGTCCCAATCGTACAGCGGATTGCCCCAGAGCTGCCCGTCCGCGCTGAAATAGTCCGGCGGAACACCCGCCACGCCGAGCGGCCTGCGATCGTCGTCGAGCTGGAACAGCGACGGGTGTTCCCACACGTCCGCCGAGTCGTACGGCACATAGATGGGCAGATCGCCGATCACCCGAATCTGATTTTCGGAGAGGTAGGCGCGCAGAGCGTTCCACTGCCGGTAGAACAGGTACTGAATATACACATGGTAATCGATCTCGTCGTGCAGCAGTTGCCGGTAACGGGCGACCGCCGCATCCGTATGCAGGCGGATATCGTCATCCCACTCGTTAAACGGCCGCAGGCCAAAATGCTCCTTGACGGCGGAAAAGAGCGCATATCCCTCCACCCAGCCGGCTTGCGCTTCCCGAAACGCAGCGACGGCGGCCGCATCGCGCTCAAACCCGCGGGCAAATGCCCGCCGCAGCACCTCATGGCGCGCGCAAAAGATGCGGCCAAAGTCCACATGCGCCTCGTCATCGCCCCAGTCGACGGTTTCCACTTCTTCGGGCAGCAACAGCCCGTCCTCGATCAGCAGGTCGAGATCGATGAAATACGGGTTGCCGGCAAACGTGGACGCGCACTGGTAGGGGGAATCGCCATAGCCGGTCGGCCCGAGCGGCAGCATCTGCCAGTAGCTCTGCCCGGAAGCGACGAGAAAGTCCGCAAAAGCGAACGCCGCCTTCCCGAGCGTCCCCACGCCGTAAGGGGAAGGCAGCGAGGAGATGTGCATCAGGGTGCCGCAACTGCGTTTCATGGTTTTTTGAAATCTCCTTTATTCTTTCATGTCCATTATAGCATCATTGTGCTATAATGTGAAATATGGAAATTGTGATCGAGCACGTGCAAATCATCGACGGCAGCGGCGCCCCCGCCTTTTACGGCAGCGTCGGCATGGAACACGGGAAGCTGGCCGTCTTTCGCAGCGCCACGGCGCCCCGGGCGGCCCGGCGCATCGACGGCACCGGGCTGACAGCCGTACCCGGTTTTATCGACGCGCACTCCCACGGCGATTTGACGCTCACGACGCCGTATGCGGCCGCGAGCAAACTCACCCAGGGCATCACCACGCAGGTGGCGGGGCAATGCGGCATCTCTCTGTTCCCATGCGCGCCGCGGGACGTGGAGCTGTTCCGGCGCTTTGTCGCCGGCATCGCGCCGTATCCGGAACTGCCGGACGATCCTGCTGCCGCCTGCGAGAGCGCCGGCACGTTTTTCGACTGGATGGACGGCCTGGGCAGCCCGCTGACCACGCGCTGTTTTGTCGGCCACGGCGCGCTGCGCCTCTGGGCGATGGGCTATGAAAACCGCCGCCCGGACGAGACGGAGCTTGCCCGCATGCAGGCGATGCTGCGGCGCTGCCTGCGAGAAGGGGCCATGGGACTGTCCACGGGCCTGGTGTATGCGCCGAGCTGCTATGCGGACGACGACGAGCTGCTCGCGCTGCTGCGCGTGGTACGCGAGGAGGGCGGTTTTTACGCCACGCATCCGCGCGACGAAGCGAACCGCGTGATCGAGGCGCGCGCCGAGGCAAGCCGCCTCGCAAAGGAGGCGGGCGTACCGCTCTGCGTCTCGCACCTCAAGGCCGCCGGGCGCGCCAACTGGGGCAAGCCGCACCGCCTGCTCGAGATGATCGACCGGGACGTGAACGACGGGCTCGATGTGCTGATCGACTGCTATCCGTACACTGCGGGCAACACCGCCCTCAACGTCTCCATCCCGCCGCGCTATTTTGTAAACGGGCTTCCCGGACTGCTCGATGCGCTGCAATCCCCCACGGAGCGCGCGATCATCCGCGAAGAGATGTCCCGTCCATCGAACTACGACAACTACATCTACAACAGCGGCGGCTTTGCCGGGACATTCGTGTCCAGTTGCCCGGTATTCCATGACGCCGAGGGCATGTTCATCACCGAGTATGCCGAAAAGACCGGGCAGGACCCGTTTGACGCCTACTGCGAAATCCTGATCAAAAACGGCGGCCTCGGCCTCGGCATTTATTTTCACATGAACGATGACGACGTGGCGGAGATCCTGTCCCACCCGCTCTGTGCGATCGGAACCGACGGCCTGATCGGCCTACCGACGGAAAACCCGCACCCGCGTTCGTTCGGCACGATGGGGCGCGCCTACCGGTTGCTGGTGCAGGAAAGGCGCCTCTGCACGCCGGAACAGGCCGTCCGCAAAATGACCGGCCTGCCCGCCGAAAAGCTCCGGCTTTCCGGCAAGGGGCTGCTGCGGGATGGGTATGACGCGGACGTGCTGCTGCTCGATCTGGACGCGTTTTGCGACACCGCCACCTATGCGCACGGCAACGGCCGGTGCGCCGGTATCCGCGCCGTCTTTTGCGGCGGAAAAGAGATCGATCCGGAAGGAGGAACGGTATGAAACAGGTCTGCATCGTCGGAGGCGCCGCGCTCGACATCACGGGATTGCCGGACGGCGTCTGCCGCCTGCGCGACTCCAACCTCGGCACCGTGCGGATACAGGTCGGCGGCGTCGGGCGAAACATCGGTTGCCGCCTCACGCGGTACGCCCTGCACACGGAGCTGATCACCGCGCTGGGCAACGATTTTCATGCGCAGATGATTGAAAAGGACTGTCTGGAACACGGCATCGGCCTTTCGCACTCCATCCGCCTGGACGAACCCTCGGCCATCTTCCTGTGCGTACTTGACGAGGAGCGGGACCTGCTGGCGGGCGTGAGCGACATGGGCATCATGCTGCGCATCACGCCGGAGCTGCTTGCCGAGCGGCTTCCTCTGCTCAATGCGTCCAGCGCGGTCGTGCTGGACGCAAACCTGCACCCGGATGCGTTGACCTACCTGTGCGAACATGTGACCGCGCCGCTGTTCTACGAACCGGTGAGCTTTGCCAAGTCGCGCCGCATCGGGAACAACATCGGGCGCTGTTTCGCCATCAAGCCGAACCGCTATGAGGCCGCCCACCTGTCCGGTTGTTCCTGCGATACGGTGCGCGGCGTATATCGGGCGGCGGAATGGTTTCTGCGCGAGGGCGTGCAGCGCGTATTCATCTCGCTCGGCGCAGAGGGCGTGGTCTGGGCCGACCCGGACGGGTGCGGCCATATTGAGGCGGAACCGATCACCGTGGTCGATACCACCGGCGCCGGAGACGCGATGTGCGCCGCGATCATCCATGGGTTCCTGTCCGGCCTTTCGACGGAGGAATGTGCGCTGGCGGGCAATCGGGCAAGCGCGCAGCGATGCGCCGGGCTGGACGAGTAGCCGCGCGGCATCCCGGACCGGAAGAAAACGCGGGGCCGGGCGCATCGCGCCCGGCCCCTGCTTTGTCGCTCGTGCCACTCATTTGTGGATAAAGCGGAGCGTGCCGATCAGCGGCAGCTCCTTTTTTTCGCCGTTGCAGACGTACACAATGCCGATGATCGACATGGCAAGGAAAAAGAGCCAGCCGAGCCGGAACACGAAATCGACGATCAGGCCAAGCTGGAACAGAACCAGCTTGAACAGCCAGACTACGACGCTCATGGCCACGCCGTACGCCGCCTCGAGCAGAAACAGGTTCAAGCCCCGCACGGCATGGAACTGCGCAAAGGGCGACTGCTTCGCCGCGAAGTACGGCACAAATGCGAGCGGCCCAAGATACGACAGCAGCGCCATGAGCTTGTTGTCCTCCGCATCCTGATCGACGCCCGGCGCACGATGCGTGGGCGCGCCCTGCGGCCTTGCGGCCTGCGAACTCTGGAACGCGCCGCATGACGGGCAAAAGCGCGCGTCATCAGCGATTTCGGCCCCGCATTGCATACAATAAGCCATTGCAACCTCCTTTCACGGTTCGCGCCCTCACTGAGGCAGCGCCAGGGAAATCCAGAACATCAGAAGCTCCCGCAGGGATACGTGCGCCTGCGCCAGCAAAACGCCCGCCACCACGGCAAGAATCAGAAGTACGAGCCAGCAAATGATGAGCGCGCGCGCAAAGTTGCGCAACGAACGGCGCATCGCGCAGCATGCCCAGATGATGGTCATGATAACGTTGACCAGCGGAATGGCCAGCAGCACAAACACGCCGATCCAGGCGCCGATGCCCACCGGCGCAAGCTGAGCCGCATTGCGGTTGTCCTCAAAAGCGGGTTGCCGCATGGGTGGCGCATAGTTGCGATAGGGCATTTGTCCGGGCGCGCCGGGCTGCGGCGACCAGCCGGAGAACGTGCGTTCCGGTTCCGGCGGCGTATGCCCGGCATGCGGCGCATGCCGCTCCGATGCAGACGGCGGCGTTTCGCGCGCTTCCTGATGCGGCGGGGGGACGGGCTTCCCCGGCTCCGGCTTTGCGGTCGCTTCCTCCGGCGGGGGCGGCGCTACCGGCTGTTCCGGCGGCGTTGGAGCGCCGGCATTCAGCCGCTTGCCGCAGGCGGTGCAAAACAGAGATTCGGCCGGCATCATCGCGCCGCAATTTGGGCATTGCATCACGGTGGTTCCCTCCTTGTCATACGGTTCCTGCAATCAGTATACAGCATTGGCAAAAAATGCACAAGCGGCCTGGATCGCGCCGCCCTGCGCGACAATGGCGCGGCGCCCCCAAAGCAACAGGCTTCGGGGGCGCCGTCATGACCTTTCGTTCTCCCGTATCCGGCGGTTATGTGCGCAAGGGCGCGCCGTTCGCCGCCAGCGCCTCGATGATCGCGTCCATCGCGCGCTTGATCTGCTCGTCGTTGAGCGTATGGTCCTCCGCGCGCAGGGTGAACGAGAAAGCCAGGCTCTTCTTGCCCGCCTCGATTCCGGGGCCCTCATAGGTGTCGAACAGGGCGATGTTTTCCACAAGCACCTCGTCCTGCGCGCCGGCGATGATTTGCTGCAACTGCGCCGTTTCCGCGGCCCGGTCAACGACGACGGCAAGATCGCGCGGCACAAGCGGAAAACGCGGCAGGGCGCAGAACTTCCGCGTGCCGGAGCAGCAGGCGCACATGTGCTGCATGGAGAGCTCGGCCATAAACGTCTGGCAGTCAAGGCCAAACGCCTTTGCCACCTCTGGATGCAACTGGCCGAATTCGCCGAGCACGGCGCCGTCGTCCTCCGCGGTGATCACGGCCGCCCGCCCGGGCTGAAAATACGGGCTTTCCGCGCGCGCATAGCGCCGGGCGCGCACATTGCATGCCTCAAACAGCGCCTCAATCGCACCCTTGAGCGTGTAGAACGATTCGTCGGCGCCAAAGAACAGCAGCCCGGCCATCTTCCGCTCCTCCGGCAGGACGGGGTCGTTGTCGAAATGGACGTTGCCGACCTCAAAGAACCTGCCCTGACCGGTGCGGCGGTTGCGGTTGCGGGCCGCCGCTTCGAGCATGCCCATGTACAGCGTCGTGCGCATGAGGCTTTGATCCTCCCCGAACGGATTGAGGATGCGCACCGCCTGCCGCTTTTCATCGTCCGGCGCAAGGCGCAGCGCGTCCAGCGCGGCCGGGCCGGTGAAGTTGTAGTTGTACATCTCATAGGCGCCGAGCGCGACGAGCGTATCCTTCACCCGGTCCTCAAACGCAAACGGGCGGTCGATCCTGCCGGTAAAGGTGTCGCCGCGCATGAGCGTCGGTTCGATATTGTAATAGCCGTAGAGGCGGGCGATCTCCTCGGCGATATCCGCATCCGCCTCCACGCCGGTCTCGATATCCGTGCGAAAATGCGGAATGTGCACGAGCAACCGGCCGCCCTGCGGTTCGGCGCCCACGCCGATTGTGGAAAGCATTTCGGCCATGTCCGCCGCGGACAGGTCGAGCGCGAGCAGACGATTGACATGCGCCACGTCAATGTTTGCCGTACGGGTGGAAAGGTCGGCGTTGCACACGTCGATCGTGTTGCCGACCACACGGCCGGCATGCAGCTCCTCGACCAGTTCGATGGCGCGGTCGAGCGCAAGCTGGGCGTTGACCGGCTCCACGCCCTTGATAAAGCGGGCGGCGGCGTCGGTCATATGGCGCAGGGTGCGCGCCGTCCTGCGGATGTTGCTGCCCTTGAAGACGGCGGACTCAAACAGAACCGCTCTGGTCTGCTCCGTAATCTCCGAGTTTTCGCCGCCCATCACGCCCGCAATGCCCACGCCCTTCTGCGGGTCGGCGATGAGAAGCATCTCCGGCGTAACCGCACGCTCCTTGCCGTCCAACGTGGTGACAACCTCCCCCTCGCGGGCGTTGCGCACGACGATGTGCCCGCCCGCCACGCACGCCAGGTCGAACGCATGCATCGGATGCCCGTACTCCACCAGCACATAGTTGGTGATGTCGACGATGTTGTTGATGGGCCGCAGGCCCACGCTGCGCAGCCTGCGCTGCATCCACGCAGGGGAGGGCTCGATGCGGATGTCGGTGACCACGCGCGCGGTATACCGCGGGCAGAGCTCGCCGTTCTCCACGGTCACAGAGGCGTAATCCGCCTCGTTGCCCGTGCCCGCGACCTGGCGGATGACCGGTTCGGCGAACGGCTGGCCGAGCGCGGCGGCCGCCTCCCGGCAGATGCCGATGATGGAGGCGCAATCCGGCCGGTTGGGCGTGAGTTCAATGTCAAAAACCACGCTGTCGAGGCCGACCGCCTCCGCGATGGGCTGGCCAAGCGGGTGCTCCTCCTGCAGGATGAGGATGCCGTACACCTCGCTGCCGGGATAATCCGCCTCGGTCAGGCCCAGTTCCTTGCCGGAGCAGAGCATGCCGTCGCTCTCCACGCCGCGCATGTTGACCCGTTGCATGACCTGATTCCCGACCCGCGCGCCCACCACCGCAACGGGCACGAGCGCGCCCGCCGTAACGTTTTGCGCGCCGGTGACGATCTGCAGCTCCTCTGTGCCGATATCCACACGGCAGACGAAGAGGTGATCCGAGTTCCCGTGTTTCTCAATGGCGGTCACCCGGCCGACGACTACGCCCTCCACGTCCGGCAGTTCCGGCTCGATGGCGGCAATCTCAAAGCCCCGCCACATCATCTTTTCGACAAACTCCTCGTTCGTCACACGATAGTCCACATATTCCTTCAGCCAGCGAAGCGGAAGTTTCATACCCTCATCCCCCTCTCAAAATTGCCGCAGGAAGCGGGCGTCGTTTTCGTATTCGAGCCGGATATCCGTAATGCCGTACTTGAGGCTGGCCACGCGGTCGACGCCAATGCCAAACGCGAGCGCCGTCCATTCGTTCGGGTCAAAGCCACAGTTCTCAAGCTCGTGCGGATTGGTTACGCCGCAGCCGAGAATCTCGATCCAGCCGGTCCCCTTGCAGACGCGGCACCCCTTCCCGCCGCAGATGGTGCAGCTCATATCCATCTCTGCCGACGGCTCCGTGAACGGGAAATAGGACGGCCTGAGACGCGTGCGCACCGATTCGCCGAATACGGCGCGTACAAACGCATCCAGCGTGCCCTTGAGATCCCCCAGCGTCAGATGCCGGTCCATGATGAAGCCCTCCATCTGCATGAATACGGGCGAATGCGATGCGTCGACCTCGTCCACGCGGAATACCCGGCCCGGCATGACGAGCCGGAACGGCGGTTTCACGCCCTTGAGCGCGCGGATCTCGCAGGGGGAGGTATGCGTGCGCAGCACGACGTTTTCATTGATATAGAACGTATCCTGCATGTCGCGCGCGGGATGGTCCTTCGGGAGGTTGAGCAGCGTGAAGTTGTTCTCGTCCAGCTCGATCTCCGGCCCGTCGAACAGGGAAAACCCCATGCCGACGAGCGCATTGCGGATTTCCCTGTACGTCTGCGTCATCGGGTGCAGGCGGCCGAGCGGGCGCGCGTTCACCCCCGGCGCCGTCACGTCAAGCGTTTCTGCCGCAAAGCGCGCGCACTGTGCGGCGGCGGCCAGCTCCTCGCGGCGCGCCTCGAGCGCAGCCTCAAACGCCTGCTTGATGCGGTTGGCCTCCGCCCCGACCGCAGCACGCTCCTCCTTGTCGAGCTTGCCCATCGTGCGCAGGATCGCCGTCAGGCTGCCGTTCTTGCCGAGCGTCGATATCCGGAGCTGCTCCAGTTCCTCCGCCGTCTGCCCGCGGCTGAGCGCATCCATCGCTTCCCGGTGGATGTCGCGCAGGGATTCCAGTACGGACATAAGTTCCTCATCCTCCTGTTCCATGTCGTTGCCGCGCCGTGGAGCGCGGAAATAAAAAACGCCCGCCCGCAAGGGACGAAGCGCCGTGGTACCACCCTCATTCGCCCCGCAATCACGGGGCCTTGCCGCTGTAACGGGCTTACCCGTCGCCGGCTACTGCGCCAACGGGGCGCGCGTTCACCGGCAAAGGCTCGGGAGCGAAAGGCAAATTCCCGGCGTGCGCACGCCGCTTGCAGCAAATGCGGCGTTCTCTTCGAGCGCAACGGCAGGGCGCCACTCCGTCATGGCCTGTCCAAACCTGTGTTATTCTACCACCCGCACGGCCGTCCCGTCAAGCGCAATGTGGATCTGCCCGTCCTCGTCCGTGCGATAGACGGTCACGCCCGCCGAGCGCAGGCGGTCCAGCGTTCCCTGCGACGGATGCCCATACCGGTTGTCCACGCCGCAGGAAATGACGGCAATCTCCGGATCAATGGCGGCAAGAAAGGCGTCGCAGGTCGACGTAGACGCCCCGTGATGCCCCACCTTGAGCACATCGGCGAGCAGATATCGGTGCGGCAGCGCCTTGAGCAGGATGCGCTCGGCCGCCGTTTCGGCGTCGCCCGCAAACAGGACGGCCGTTTCGCCATAGCGCACGCGCAGCACGATGCTGTAATCGTTCGCGCTGCTGTAGGTCCCGTCAAAGGGGGAAAGGATCAGCGTCTCCACCCCGTCCGCCCAGTCCACGCAGAGCGGGCCGGTATCCGTCGGCAGAAGTTTGGCGATGATCACCGGCACGTCCCTGGCCGCCAGCGCGTCCAGCATGTCCGCAAAGCTGTTGCTCTCGGCGGTCTGATCCGGCCGGTAAAACAGGCCGATATCGTAGCTGTCGATCACCTCCGCCATGCTGCCGATGTGATCCGCGTGCGCATGCGTGGCCACCACCACGTCGAGCCGTTCCACATCCTGCGCACGCAAAAAGGCATCGATCACCGGGAAATCGCCGCGGTTGCCGGCATCGATGAGCATGGTCGAGCCGTCGGGCGCTTCGAGAAACGCGCAGTCGGCCTGCCCCACGTCGAGAAAGTAGACGTCCAGCACGCCTTCCGGCGACATGCCGGTGGAAGGCGTTTCATCCCCGCCCGTGTCGCCCGCCGTTCCCGCCGGCGAAAGCGTTGCGGCGGCCATCTGCGTCGGTTGCGGCGTCGCGTATGAACGCAAAAAAGGGCCGCCCAAGCGGGCGTCGACAGCAAACAGCAGTATGAGCAGGAACAGCGCCGCCGCCGCTATCCCAGCCGTACGGCCGGCAAAGACCCGGCTTCCCCGCCGCCCCCGCCGGCTGCCTGCTGATCCGCCCGGCGACCGCGCGCCGGTATGCCGTTTTCGTGTTTGTGCCATGATTCTATTATAAGCCGTGGCGCCCCAAAAGGAAAGCCCCGGCGAGGACGGTGCCGGCAATCCGACAATCAATCCGGCAATGTTGTCAAATGCCATCGCCCATGTTATGATTCTTTCATACCCGGGTTTGCAACGTTCCGGGGCCGTAATAACGGAGGGATTGGCATGGCCGTAAAACAGACCGCCGGGCGCGACGAACTCGGCAAGTTTGCGCCAAAGTTTGCAGAATTGAACGACGACGTGCTCTTTGGCGAGGTGTGGAACCGTGAGGAGCGGCTGTCGCTGCGGGACCGCTCGCTCGTCACCGTGGTGGCCCTGCTCGCGCAGGGACTGGTGGACAGCTCGTTCCGTTATCATCTGGAATCGGCGCTGGCAAACGGGATTACCCGCGACGAGATTGCGGAGATCCTCACCCATGCCGCGTTCTACGTTGGATGGCCAAAAGCGTGGGCGGCGTTCCGCATGGCCAGGGACGTCTGGAGCGGCGACCAAACGGAGGAAGCCGGCCACGGCGGCCTGTTCGGCCTCGGCGCGCCGAATGAAGCCTACGCTTCCTACTTTTCCGGACGAAGCTACCTGAAGACGCTCACCCGGGAAGGCGTCCCGATCGCCAATGTGACCTTTGCGCCGGGCTGCCGCAACCACTGGCACATCCACCGGGCTGCCGGCGGCGGCGGGCAGATCCTGCTGTGTACAGAGGGCAACGGCTGGTATCAGGCCTGGGGCGAGCCGGCACGCGCGCTGAAACCGGGCGATGCGGTGACGATTCCCGCCGGTATCAAGCACTGGCATGGCGCCGCCGCCGAATGCTGGTTCAGCCATCTTGCCATCGAGGTGCCCGGCGAGGCGACCGCCACCGAATGGTTGGAGCCGTTGGACGACAGCGAATATCGGTCGCTCCACGACGCATGAGCCCGTTTTTCGCCCATGCCACGTCGCCGGAACCGCCAAATCCCAAAACAATTTGACAGGAATTTGAAAAATGGCGTTTGCACATTGCCGTAGCGTCAATGTCATGATAAAATTTTAAAAATGTCCTGTTCCCCTCTCGCCCGGGGCGGGGATTGAATGGGACCGGCGGAACATCGGAGGCGGTTTCATCGTTATGCGAAAATGGTTGGCAAAGATTATGGTCGGCCGCTATGGCGTGGATCAGCTTACAAACTTTCTGCTGATTTGCAGCGTGGTGGTTCTGCTGATTGGGACGCTGTTCCTGGGCAGCTTCCTCCATACCGTGCTGCTGGTATTGGCGGTCGCCCTGCTGGTATTCGGTTACTGGCGCATCTTTTCGCGCAAAACGAGTCAGCGTTATCAGGAGAATCAGAAATACCTGCGCCTTCGCAACCGTGTGACGGGCCGATTCCGCACGTTGCGCGACCGCGCCCGACAGCGCAGGACGCATCGCTTTTTCAAGTGTCCCCAGTGCGGCGTAACCGTGCGCGTCCCCAGAGGTAAGGGCAAAATCAAAATCACCTGCCCAAAATGCCACGCCACGTTCGTCCGGAACACATAAACCATGTTCGGCTACGTCGTCGTCAATCAGGAGGCGCTGGATGCGCCGTCGCTGCGCCGCTATCGGGCTTTTTACTGCGGGCTGTGCCGCACGCTAGGCGACCGTTACGGCATGGCCGCACGGATGGCGCTCACCTACGACATGACGTTTTTGATCCTTTTGCTCGGCTCGTTGTACGAGCCGGAGGAACACGCCGGAGAGTGCCGCTGCCTGCCGCACCCGATACACCGCCACGACTGTGTCACCACGCGCTTTACCGCCTACGCTGCTGCGCTGAACGTGCTGCTGGCCTACCATAACTGCGAGGACGACTGGCGTGACGAGCGCAACGCGCTCAAGCACGGCGAGGCGCTGCTGCTCAAGCGCCATCTGCCCGCGTTACAGGCGGCCTATCCGCGCCAGTTTGCTGCGACGCAGACGCATCTCGACGCGCTGTGGCGCATCGAGGCGGAGAACGGAAGCGCCGACGAGGCGGCCAACCGCTTCGCTGCGCTGATGGGCGAACTGTTCGTACCGGATGAGGGCGACCGGTGGGCGCCCACGCTGCGGCGCTTCGGCGAGGGGCTTGGTCGCTTCGTCTACCTGATGGACGCCTTTCTCGATGCGGATGCGGACGCGCGCCGCGGCCGCTACAACCCGCTGCTGCCGCTGCGGACGGACCCGGATTTCGACGGGCGCTGTCGGGCGCTGTTGACCGGCCTCATCGGCGAGGCGGCGGAAGCCTTTGAGACGCTGCCGCTCCTACAGGATGTGGAAATCCTGCGCAACATCCTATATTCGGGCGTTTGGACAAGATACGCGCTGCAGCAGCGGCAGCGGCGGCAAAAGGAACGGAAGAGCCAATGATGACCGATCCCTACAAGGTGTTGGGACTCCCCTCCACCGCAACGGACGAGGAAGTGAAGCAGGCATACCGCCGGCTCGCCAAGCGCTATCACCCGGATGCCAATCCGGGCGACAAGGCTGCCGAGCGGCGCATGCAGGAGATCAACGCCGCCTACGACGAGATCATGAACCGCAAGCACAACCCGGGCGGCAACCGGGGGAGCGGCGGCGGATACGACCCCTTTGGCGGCTTTGGGGGATACGGCGGCTTTGGCGGCGGTTACCAGCAGTCGCAGAGCGAGCAGCAGTCCGGCCCCGGCACGTACTTCACCGCTGCGCGCAATTACATTCGCTTTGGCCGGTACCGGGAGGCGCTCAACGTGCTTTCCAGCATACATGAGCGCAACGCGGAATGGTATTTCCTCGCCGCCGTCTCCAACGCGGGCGTGGGCAACCGCGTGCAGGCGCAGCAATACGCGCAGCAGGCGGTCCGCATGGAGCCGGATAATCCCGAATATCAGGAATTCTATGAGCGCTTGCAGCAGCCCGGGCAGACGTACACGACCTTTGGCCGGGGCTTCTCCATGCCGATGTTCGACGGGTATGGGAAGGTCTGCATCGGCCTTTGCCTCATGCAGTCCCTCCTGAGTTTTTGCTGCCGCCGGTTTTGACCGCCGGCGACGGGCAAAGCAAAATCCATCCCAAAGCGTTGCACTTGTTAGTATAATTCACCCCGACACAATTCACGCTCCGCCCATATGGGCGGGGCGTTGTGCGGCTTGCCTTCCCGGGAATTATGCAAACCTGCGGTCGTACAGCAGCGCCGCAATCAGCACGACGAAGCAGGAGCCGGCATTGTGTACGAGCGCGCCGGTTGTCGGCGTGAGGATGTGCATGAGCGAAAGCACGATGGCCACAAGATTGATGCAGAGCGAAAGCGTAATGCTGAGCCGGATCGTGCGCGCCGTGGCGACGGACAGCCGCTTGAGATAGGCGACCTTCTGCACATCGTCCCCCATGAGCGCGATATCCGCCGCTTCCACCGCGATGTCGCAGCCCATGCCGCCCATGGCCACGCCCACGTCCGCCGCCTTGAGCGCCGGCGCATCGTTCACGCCGTCCCCCAGCATGCAGACGCGCCGCCCCTGCGCGCGCATCCGCTCGATCCGCTCCACCTTCTGCGCCGGCAACAGCTCGGCGCACACCTCCAGAACGCCGGCCTGGTCGGCAAAGTAGCGGGCTGCCGGCGCATTGTCGCCGGTGAGCAGCACCGTGCGCACGCCCATCGCATGAAGCCGTTCTACGGCAGCGACCGCCGTTTCCCGCAGCTCATCGGCAAGGGCGATCACGCCGAGATATGCGCCGTCCGCCGCCGCAAGCACGACCGCCTTGCCCTGCCCGTGCAACCCGTCGAGCACGTCGCGCGCCGCAACCGGTATGGCGACGCCGTTTTCCCGCAGATACGCTTCGCTGCCGCAGAGCAGGCGCAGGCCCGCCGTCACGGCGGACACCCCGCGCCCGGCCGTCATCTGAAACCCTTCTGCTTCCGCGATCGTCAGGCCGCGCTGCTCTGCACACGCCACGACAGCCTTGCCGAGCGGATGCTCGCTTTGCGCCTCCGCCGCCGCGACGAGGGAAAGCAACCGCCGTTCGTCCATCCCGGCGGCAAACGGCCGCACATCGCTGACCGTGAGCCGGCCGCAGGTGAGCGTGCCCGTCTTGTCAAACGCGACGGTATCGACCCTGCCCATGCGCTCGAGCGCCTCGCCGGATTTGATGACGACGCCATGCCGCGTGGCCTGCCCGATGGCGGCCATGATCGCCGTGGGCGTGGCGAGCACGAGCGCGCAGGGACAGAACACCACGAGCACCGTCACCGCCGCGACGATATCCCGCTGGAACAGGTAGGAGCCGAGCGCAATGAGCAGCGCCAGCGGCACCAGATAGCTCGCCCAACGATCCGCAATGCGCTGGATTGGCGCGCGGCGCTCCTCCGCCTCCTGGACGAGCCGAATGAGCTTTTGCAGCGAGCTGTCCTCCCCCACGCGGGACGCACGAATATCCACCGCCCCGAAGCGGTTGATCGTGCCGGAAAACACCGGGTCGCCCACGCCCTTGTCCACCGGCAGCGATTCTCCGGTCATGACGGACTGATCGACCGACGTATCGCCCCGGATGATCTCGCCGTCGACCGGCACGGCCTCGCCGGGCAGGATGCGCAACACGTCGCCCGTGCGGATCTGCGTAACCGGAATCATCTCCGCCCGGCCGTCCACGATGCGCCGCCCCTGCTGCGGCGCAAGACCGATCAGTTTCTTGAGCCCCTTGCGCGCCCGCTCGGTCGTTTTGTCCTCCAGTATGGCGCCAATGGCCATGATGAACGCCACCTCGCCGGCGGCGAACAGGTCGCCGATCAGAATGGCCGCGATCATGGCTACGGAGATGAGCAGCGCCGAGGAAATCTTGGCGATGCCGCGCAGATGGACGATGCGCCAGACGGCCAGATATAGGAGGGGTATGCCGCAGACGATCACCGCCACCCAGGCGGGGTCCATCATGATGGCCGTATCCGTGAGCGACAGGACGAGGCTGGCCAGCAAAAACGCGCCTCCCACAAGGGTCATGGGGACGCCGGAAAGAAAATCGTTGATCCGTTTGAGCATAGTGCCGTTCCTCCCTGCCCGCGGCTTGACGACGCCGGCAAAATACCGTATACTGCGTATGATACGGAACACAATGTTCCATATCATAGGATAACGGATACGCCCCGCAGGCGCAACGGTCAACATCCGCGTGGTGTCCGGTACGGGACATTTGGGGCGAAATGTGCAGGAGGGGATGCAAATGGACCGGCGGCAACAGCGCACACGCGAGGCGATTTTCCGCGCTTTTTCGACGCTACTGGCGGAGAAGCGGTATGAGCACATCACCGTGCAGGAGATCATCGACGCCGCCAACGTGGGCAGGAGCACGTTCTACGCACACTTTGAGACAAAGGACGCGCTGCTCCGCGCCATGTGTACCGATATCTTCACGCACGTCATATCCGAAGAGCCGCTGCGCGAAACGACGCACGACTTTTCCCACGGCGCTTACGGGCTGCCGGAGCGGCTTGCGCACATCCTGTACCACATCCGCGACCGGCGACAGGATCTGGCCGGTATCCTGAGCGGGAGCAGCGGCGACCTGTTCATGCGGTATTTCCGCGAATACCTGGCCGGCCTCTTTGCACAGTATCTGCCAAAGCACGATCCCGTTCCACAGGACTTCCTGCTCGACCAGCTGGCCGGCGGCTTTGCCGGCGCCATCCGCTGGTGGATGCGCACCGGGATGCGCGATACGCCCGAACAGGTTGCATCCTACTTTCTCGCCGCGGTCACGCCGCCGGACGCGCCGGGGACGGCGGCGGAGCCGATATGACCGGAGGAACCGGGATGGCCGGAGGGGCGGTATGACCGCCATGCCAGGCTGAAACAAAGCGGCGGCCGCGCGCTCCTGCGCATACGGCCGCCGTTCGTTTCGTTACTCCTGCGACGCCGGCTCCGCCGTCTGACGGATGAGCGTCCCGGCCCATTCCATCAGCAGGCGAGTTGCCGGCTCGCAGGCCGGACAGGCGCCTCCGATCGCCGCCTCTGCCACTTCCAGCACCTCCCGCTCCCTGCCACGCAGGCAGGCGCGCAGCGCCGAAAGGTCGGCCGCATAGCGGCCGCTGCGCGCGTACGCCGCCGCCTGCAGCACAAACCGCGCCGATTGATACAGCGCGCGCAAGGCCTCTGCATCTCCGCCGTGGAGATAGTTGTGGCAGCAAGCATGGTACAGGTTGCAGGCGCCAAGGGACGCCGCCCGCGCCGCATCCGCCCGCGTGGGCGGCGGGAGAAGCCGCTCCAGCCGGTCGTACAGCGGACGGGTGTCGAACCAGAACTGGAACCGGTCGGCCCGGTCCCAATGCACCAGCTCCTCCGCCCCCGCCACAAAGCCGCACAGCAGCGCCGCATCCGGCAACCGGGCGCAAAGCGCGCGATACCGCTGCAGATCCTCCATCTCCAATCGATCGAGAATCAGCACCATGTCGATGTCGCTTTCCGCCCGCGCCTCGCCGCGCGCACGGCTGCCCTGCAGGCCGATGAAGCGCACCCGCGCGCCAAACGCCGAGAGCACCGCCTCCCGATAGGTGTTGAGCCACGTCGCCAGATCGATCAAGCGCTTCCCCTCCTCTGCGCCCTGTGCGCCGGGGGAACGGCGCCGGGCGAAACGGGTATCATTGTACCGCATCGCTGCGGCGAAAGCAAGCGAAAAGCCCCAAAACCACCAACCCGCCCGCCGGGCGGCGGGCGGGCGTAAACGGCGCCGTCAGAGCTTTCGGACGAACAGCGCCCGGATGGCGTTGAGCACGGCGAGCACCATGACGCCGACGTCCGCAAAGATGGCCAGCCACATGTTGGCGATGCCGAACGCTCCGAGCGCCAGACAGACAAGCTTGACGCCGATGGCGAATACGATGTTCTGGCGCACGATGGAGAGACATTTGCGCGAAATACGGATGGCCTTGGCGATCTTGAGCGGATCATCATCCATCAGCACCACATCCGCCGCTTCGATGGCGGCATCTGCGCCCATCGCGCCCATCGCAATGCCGACGTCGGCACGCGCCAGCACCGGCGCGTCGTTGATGCCGTCGCCGACGAACGCCAGCTTCGACCTTTCCGGCTTGGCGCACATGATCTCCTCGACCCGCGCCACCTTGTCCGCCGGGAGCAGCTCTCCGACGGCTTCCCCAATGCCCAGCTCCGCGGCCACCTGGTTGGCCACGGCCCTGCTGTCCCCGGTCAGCATGACCGTGCGATTCACGCCGGCGCGTCCGAGGGCCGCGACCGCCTCCGCCGCATGCGGCTTGACGACGTCCGAAATGACGATATGACCCGCATAAGCGCCGCGGATGGCGATATGGATGATCGTGCCGGTATGGTGACAGTTGATGTAGGGCACGCCCAGGCGCTCCATAAGCCGGGCGTTCCCGGCGGCGACTTCCATGCCGTCCACATGGGCGATCACGCCGTTGCCGCCGATCTCCTGCACCTCCGTCACACGCGAGCGATCGATCTCCCTGCCATAGGCGCGCTGCAGACTGCGGCTGATCGGATGGGTGGACGAGCTTTCGGCCAGCGCCGCCAGCTCGATGAGCTTTTCGTTTTCCAACTCGTTGTGGTGGATGCCGTTGACCTCAAAGACGCCCTGCGTCAATGTGCCGGTCTTATCGAATACGACGATCCGCGTCTGCGCGAGCGCCTCGAGAAAGTTGGAGCCCTTGACCAGTATTCCCGCCCGGCTCGCGCCGCCGATGCCCGCAAAAAAGCTGAGCGGAATGCTGATGACCAGCGCGCAGGGGCAGCTGATGACGAGGAAGGTCAGCGCCCGGTAGATCCAGTCCTCCCAAGCGGGCGACAGCCCCAGCGCGAACAGGCGCACCAGCGGCGGTAACAGCGCGAGCGCGAGCGCCGCGCCGCACACGGCCGGTGTATAGACGCGCGCAAAGCGGGCGATGAAATCCTCCGAGCGGGACTTGCGCGAACTGGCGTTTTCGACCAGATCGAGAATCCGGGAAACCGTCGACTCGCCAAACGCTTTCGTCGTGCGGATGTGCAGCAGCCCGGTCAGGTTGATGCAGCCGCTGACGATCTCTTCCCCGGCCCGCACCTCGCGGGGCAGGCTCTCGCCGGTGAGCGCCGCCGCATCCAGGCTGGAGCTGCCGTCCACGACCACGCCGTCTATGGGCACCTTCTCGCCCGGCTGCACCACGATCACCGTGCCGACCTCGACCTCGTCCGGGTCCACGCGCTGCAACGCGCCGTCCCGCTCCACATTCGCATAGTCGGGCCGGATGTCCATGAGTTCGCTGATGTTGCGGCGGCTCCGGCCAACCGCATAGCGTTGGAACCATTCGCCGATCTGGTAAAACAGCATGACGGCGATGGCCTCGTTGTAATCGTGGCTGCCTTCAGAGACGGCCAAAACGATGGCGCCAACCGTAGCCACGGCCATCAGAAAGTTTTCGTCGAATACGCGGCGATTCAGAATGCCACGACCGGCCTTATAGAGGATGTCGTATCCGATGACGAGATAAGCGGTCAGATACAGCGCAATGCGCAGCCATACCGCCACATGGAACGCATGGACGGCGACGAGTATCGCCGTTGTGATCGCAATGCGCACCACCATCGTCTTCTGCTTTCTGTTCATGGCCCCTCCCCGCACCCGCACAACGCGCCGGGCTTACAGTTCGATCTCGCAGTCCGGCTCGACCTTGCGGCATGCCCGGCGCACGTTCTGCATCACGGCGGCCGGCTCATGCCCCTCCGCAAACTCCACGATCATCTTCTGTGTCATGAAGTTGACGGTTGCGCCCGCAACGCCCTCGATCTTCCGGGCGGCAGCCTCCATCAGGTTTGCGCAGTTGGCGCAATCCACCTCGATCCGATAGGTCTTTCTCATGGATATGTCCTCCCTGTCCCGTTCGCTCCAACAATTTAACAATTAATCATTTGTTTAATTGTTAAACATATCATATCGCATCCGCACGCGCTTGTCAAGCGTTCATCCGGCCCTCTCATGCACGGGCGCGCAACTGAAGGCGGCCCGGCGGGACGGCGGCCGCAAACAAGGCCTTGTCCGGGCGTCCAAAATATTGTACGATAGTTATGGACAAAGCAGAACGGAAAGGAGCTTGCCTATGGCGTCGTTGCATCTGCCCCACCAGCACGGGCATTCGGACGAAGCAAAACGGCTGCACGCGCATCTGCAGGACACGGAGGAATTTGCGCGCATCGCGGATGTGTTTAACCAGCTGGGGGACGCGAGCCGCGTGCGCATCTTCTGGCTGCTGTGCCATTGCGAGGAATGCGTGATCAACATTTCGGCGCTCGTCGGCATGACCAGTCCCGCCGTTTCCCACCACCTGCGCCGGCTCAAGGCGAGCGGGCTGCTCGTGAGCCGGCGCGAGGGCAAGGAGGTATACTACACGGCGGCCGATACCGAGCAGAGCCGCCTGCTCCATCTGGCCATTGAGCGGGCCATGGCGATCACCTGCCCCAGGGATGAACGGCCTGCGCCCAAGGGCTGAGTGGCCGCCGGGCACGGCCCCGCCCGCTTGCAGGATCGACAAAAGACGGGCGGCCCGCAAAGGCCGCCCGCCGCACGCCGGTAAAACGCCGGCTTTTGTTTTTGCAGTCCCGTCAGCGCAGCGTCACATCCACGCCGTCCTTGATGACATACACGGGCGCGCGGTGATACCAGATGGCTTCGTACACGTCCGGCGCATCCAGCACGACGAGATCGGCGTTGCCGCCCACCTTGAGCGCATGGTTCTCCATGCCAAGCACCCTGGCCGCCGTAGTCGTGATCATGTCGTAAAGCAGCTCCATATCGTCAAACGTCAACATGCGCAGCAGATGGCTTGCAAGGAATGCGATCTGCAGCATGTTGTTCTCGCCAAACGGATAGTAGGCATCCTGAATATCGTCCTGCCCCAGCGCCACAGGCACGCCTGCCGCCAACAGGTCCTTCACGCGCGCAGCCAGCGGGCCGGTGTGCGGGTCGGACACGATTCCGACGCCCGCCTGCTTGAGCAGCGAAGTCAGCTTGCGAAAATAGTTTTCGGGGTAGAGCTCCATCGCGCGGCAATGCTGCGCCGTCACCCGGCCCTGCCACCCCATGGCGATGGACCGCTTGCACAGCATCTCAAGCGTGCGCTCCTCGCCGTCGCCCACGTCGTCAAGCAGCATGGAGATCGGCTTGTTGTATTCCTTGGCATAGGCGCACATGGCGTCCACATGATCCTGCTCGTCCTCCCTGGTGAACTCAATCCACGGGATGCCGCCAACCACGTCGGCGCCAAGATCCAGCGCCTGTTTGACCAGCTCCCTTGCGCCCGGTTCACGCGCCACGCCGTCCTGCGGGAAGGCCACAACCTGCAGCTCCACGCGCCCCTTATACTCCTCCCGCGCCTTCAGCAACGCCTTGACGCCTTCAAGCCGCGCCTTGGAGTCCACGTCCGCAAACGCACGGATGTGCGTGTTGCCGTACTTCAGCGCCAGATCGCACGCCTTCCGCACGTTGGGCAGAATCCAGGATTCGTCGTAGGCCGCCTTGAAATTTGCCGCCTGCTCAATGCCGGTCATGGCGCCGCCCATGCCCTCGCCGTTGTACGACTTGAGCGCATCCTCGCCCGCCATCTTCAGCGTGTACACCTTGTCGAGATGCAGATGCCCATTGACAAAGGATTCCGTGACGAGGCAACCCTTGGCATCGATCACCTGCCCGGCCTCGGCCGACAAACCCTTCTCCAGGGCGACGATTTTGCCATCCCGGATGGCAATGTCCAACAGTTCGGCGCATTTGCGCGTCTTGGCGTTCCTGATCAAAATGTCGCAGATCATGTTTACCCTCCATGCGTTGATATTTGTAGGCCATAATGGAATGCATTGCAGATGGAAAGCGCTGCCGTAACGATGGCGCCCGATGGGGTCTAATAGCGGGAGCGGCGGTAAACCGGTTACATCCCAGTTCCTAACATTCTATGAAAAGTATAATATGCAAGGCGGCGTATTGTCAAGACGCACACCGGCTTTTGCGTAAATCCTGCCTTCATTTTTCCTGCACAGCCGCCTGTTGACCGCAAAGGCGCAGTGCAAAGCACGATCGCCTGCTCCGGTCGCAAGGCTCGTGAAACTATTTACACCCCCCTGGACGTGCAGAGCCGAAAAACAGCCGTTGCGAGCCGCGGCCGTGCCGTGGTATACTGCGATAACACAGCAATCGGGAGGAATGGCCCTTGACGGTAGACGAGGCTGCCCTGCAGGAATGGCTGGAGGCGACGCGCAACGAGCCGTTGGAGACGATGGCGGGCTTTTTTGATGCGCGTATTGCCGATTACGAGGCGCACATGGCGCCCTGGGCGCGGCACTACGCGTGGATGGCGGCGCTGCTGCCGCCTACGGTTGAGACGCTTCTGGACATCGGCTGCGGCAGCGGGTTGGAGCTCGATCCTATTTTTGCGCGCTTTCCGGACCTCAGGGTGACGGGCATAGACCTGTCCGAACGGATGCTGGAGCGACTGCGCCAGAAACACCCGGATCGGTCGCTTACGACCATATGCGGGGATTATTTTGCCTGTGATCTTGGCGCATGCCGCTTCGACGCCGTCGTCGCCTTTGAAACGCTGCATCACGTGGATGCGGCAAAAAAGACGGGCCTGTATGAAAAGATCCGCCGTGCACTCAAGCCCGGCGGCTGCTATCTGATGTGCGATTACATCGCCAAAACGCAGTTGATGGAGGAGTTGGCCTCTGCCGAATGCAGGCGGCGGCGCAGGCGCGACGGAATCCCGGACGACGTGTTCGTCCATTTCGATACGCCGCTCACGCTCGAGCACGAGCTGCAGACGCTGCGCGAAGCCGGCTTTCGCTCCGTCGAGCTTGTCGGCTTTCTACCGGGCGACGACCATACGCCGATGCTCCGCGCCATCCGCTAAGCTGCCGCAGGCCCGATCACTCTGCGGCGGCCCCGATTTCCGGCAACAAAAACCCGGAGCGCAGGGCTCCGGGCTTTCCGTTTGATGAGCCGTCCCGCTTCCGCGGGAGGGTTGTGCGCAGATCAGCGCTTGCTGAACTGCGGCGCACGGCGTGCCGCGTGCAAGCCGTATTTTTTGCGCTCTTTCATGCGCGGGTCGCGGGTCAGATAGCCCGCCTTCTTCAGCACGGCGCGCAGCTCCGGATCGGCCACGAGCAGCGCGCGGGCGATGCCGTGACGGATGGCGCCGGCCTGTCCGGTCGTGCCGCCGCCATAGACGTTGACGTTGACGTCATACTTGGACAGCGTGCCGGTAAGCGTCATGGGTGCGCGAACGATCATCTTGAGCGTTTCGAGGCCAAAATAGTCGTCAATGTCGCGCCGGTTGATCGTGATATTGCCGGTGCCGGGAAGCAGCCGAACGCGCGCAACGGACTTTTTCCGCCTGCCGGTACCGAGATACTGGGTCATAGCCATGGTTCGTTCCTCCTCCCTTATTTGAGCACGAGCGGCTCAGGCTTCTGCGCGGCGTTGTTATGCGTCGGGCCCGCATAGATCCGGACCTTCTTGAGCATCTGACGGCCGAGCGGCCCTTTCGGCATCATGCGGCGAATGGACTCGTAAACGGCAAACTCCGGCTTCGTCTCGAGCAGACGGCGGTAGGTGGTCTCCTTCAGGCCGCCCGGATAACCGGTGTGATGGTAGTACTTCTTCTGGTCAAGCTTGCGCCCGGTCAGACGGACCTTGGCGGCGTTGACAATGATGACATGGTCGCCCGTATCGACATGGGGCGTATATGTGGGCTTATGCTTCCCCCTGAGGATGGCTGCTACCTGCGACGAAAGACGGCCGAGGACCATGTCCTCCGCATCGACGACGTACCAGCTGCGCTCAACGGTTTCGCCCTTGGCCATATAGGTTTTCATGGCGATTCCTCCAATTATTTGTTCGGTTGCGGCGCCGATCAAGTCGGTCACGGACGGGGCTATGGCCGTAATCCACCGGATGGCACATCGTTTAGTTTACCAAACGCAAATTGGCCTGTCAATCCCCAAACGCACGAAATCCGGGCCTTTTTTCGCGTTTCACCCGCCTGCCGCCGGCGCCCGTCCGCCGGCTCGCTTGACAGGGGGCGCAAATGTCGATAAGATGGAGATGATATGTGGGCGGTTGCGCCCGCAGGGGAACATGGGTGCAACGGCAACGGTACGCTTCATGGAGCAGGCAGCGGCGGACAAAACAAGACGAAAAAAGCATTTTTCCATTGGCGGCCAGCGCGACGTCAACATGACGGAGGGGAACATCGTCCGCCATCTGACGGATTTTGCGGTGCCGCTGCTCATCGGCAACATCTTCCAGCAGCTTTATAATACGGTCGATACCTGGGTGGTCGGCAACTATGTGAGCAATGAGGCGTTTTCCGCCGTCGGCACCGTAGGGCCGATCATCAACATGCTGATCGGTTTTTTCCTCGGCCTTTCCAGCGGAGCGAGCGTGGTCATCGCCCAGTATTATGGGGCAAACCGGCGCGACAAGGTCCATGACGCGGTGCACACCGCTATCTTCATGACGCTGCTGCTCGGCGTGGCGTTCACCGTGCTCGGCATACTGCTCGTACCCACCATGCTCGGCTTTATGAAAACGCCGGCGGACGTCTTCCCCGCCTCGTCGGAATACCTGGTGATCTATTTTGCCGGCGTCATCGGCCTGATGATCTACAACATCGGTTCCGGAATCCTGCGCGCCGTGGGCGACTCCACCCGCCCGTTCTATTTCCTTGTCGTCTCCGCCGTGATCAATACGGCGCTCGACCTCGTGTTTGTGCTCGTATTTCACATGGGCGTGGCGGGCGTGGCGCTGGCGACGGTAATCGCACAGGCCGTTTCCGCGCTGCTGGTCGTCCTGACGCTGATGCACAGCCATACCTGCATCCGGCTGCGGCTGCGCGATCTGCGCATACACTTCGACATGCTCAAAAAGATTCTGCTGGTTGGCATCCCCGCCGCCGTGCAGATGGCCATCACCTCGTTCTCCAACGTGTTTGTGCAGTCCTACATCAACGTGTTCGGATCGGACTGCATGTCCGGCTGGACGGCCTACAGCAAAATTGACCAGCTCATCGTGCTGCCGATGCAGTCCATTGCACTGGCGGCCACGACGTTCGTCGGGCAGAACCTCGGCTCCGGCCGCACGGACCGGGCGCAACGGGGCACGCGCATCGCCGTGCTGATGTCGATGGCGACGACGTTTTTGGTCATGGTCCCCGTCCTGATCGCCGCGCCGGCCCTCGTGACGTTCTTCAACCGGAAAGCGGAGGTTATCGCTTACGGCTCGCTGTTCCTGCGCGCCATATCGCCGTTTTATCTGGTCATGTGCATTTACCAGGTCTATGCCGGCGCGCTGCGCGGCGCGGGCAACAGCCGTGTGCCCATGATCATCATGCTCGCGTCGTTCGTGGCGTTCCGCCAGTGCTACCTGTTCATCATGACGCGCTACATCTCCAACGAGATCCTGCCCATCGCGTTCAGCTATCCTGCCGGTTGGCTCGTATGCAGCGGTTTGATGCTGCTCTATTACCGGAAGATGCGACTCGGCCGGTCCTCGCTGCTCGAACGGGAAAGCGCCGCCCCTTCGGCCGGCGATTGTCCCGGATGACAAGCCGTTTTGCCGGCGCGGGCCGGCAGTCATTCCCAATCAAGAGAAAGGAGATCATCAAACCATGACACAAAAGTTCCTGATCTGCGACCGCTGCGGCAATATTGTCGCCGCCGTAAAGGAAAGCGGCGTGCCCGTCATGTGCTGCGGGCAGAAGATGCGCGAAATCGTGCCCGGTACGACCGACGCGGCGCAGGAAAAGCACGTGCCCGTCTATCGTGTGGAGGGCAACAAGGTGTACGTCAACGTCGGCGCCGTCGCGCACCCGATGCAACCGGAGCACTACATCGAGTGGGTATCGCTGCAGACCAAGTTCGGCAACCAGCGCAAAGCGCTCGTTCCGGGCGGAGAACCGGCCGCCTGCTTCTCGCTCTGCGAGGGCGACGAGGTCGAAGCCGTATACGCCTACTGCAACCTGCACAGCCTCTGGAAGGCATAAGCGCAACCATTGCCATGACGCCGGGCCGGCTCCCCTCCCCGCGGACCGGAGCCGGCCCCTTTAGGCTTCTGGCAGGAAAATGAGGTGTCCCATGCAGTATCTGATCACCTTTTTGGAAGGCGTGATCTCGTTCGTATCGCCCTGCATGCTGCCCATGCTGCCGGTTTACCTCTCCTACTTTGCGGAGCAGGCGGATGGAAAGCGGCGCATGCTGCTGCGCGCCGTCTGCTTCGTATTGGGCTTCACGGTCGTGTTCAGCCTGCTCGGCGTATTTGCCGGCACGCTCGGTGGCCTGTTGGTGCGCTACCGCGCCGCCGTCAACGTCGTCTGTGGTGCAATCGTGGTGCTGTTCGGCCTTGCCTATCTGGAGGTTTTGCCGCTTCCCTTCTTTCGCGGGATGCGCGAGGGGCGCGAGATCACAAGCGCCGCCTCCGCCTTCGTATTCGGCGTCATCTATTCCGTCAGCCTGACGCCCTGCGTAGGCGCCTTCCTTGGCTCGGCCCTCATGATGGCCTCCACCGCCGGCACGGCCGGCAGCGGCATGCTGCTCCTGCTGGTCTATTCCCTGGGGCTGGGAATCCCGTTCCTGCTCTCTGCCGTCCTGATCGGCCGCCTCACCACGGCGTTCGGCTTCATCAAACGGCACTATCGGGTCATCAACACCGTTTGCGGCGCTTTCCTCATCCTGGTGGGGATTGCGATGGCGCTCGGGTTGATGAACCGGCTGCTCTCCATCTTTTCCTAACCGGAGGTGCGCATGAAACAGGCAAAAAAGATCATTCTGCTCGCGGTGCTGCTTGCCATCGTACTGGGGGCGGCCGTCTGGGGCTATCCACGGCTCGTGGAGCGGTATGAGGCGGATCGTCTCGCCGCTACGCCGGCACCCTCGGCTACCCCGGCGCCGGATGCGCAGGCGCCGGACGATACGGCGGGCGACGCACCGGTCAGTACCGCTGCGCCGGAGGCAACGCCCGTGATTGCGCCGGATTTCACGGTTTACGACGGGGACGGCAATGCGGTGCGTCTGACCGATTTTGTGGGCAAACCGGTTGTGCTCAATTTCTGGGCGACATGGTGCGGTCCCTGCCGTGCGGAGCTGGGCGACTTTGACGAGGTGTACAAAACCTATGGCGACCGGGTCGCCTTCCTCATGATTAACCTGACCGACGGCGTACAGGAGACGCAGGAGGGCGTGCGCGCCTTCCTGGAGGAAAACGGCTACGGCTTCCCGGTCTATTACGACCTCGATTCCATCGCCGCAGCAACCTACGGCGTCTATTCCATCCCCGTGACGGCGTTCGTCGATGCGGACGGCATCTTCCTTGGCGGATATCTTGGCACGATCAGCAGCGAAATCCTGACGGAACAGATCGAGCGCATGCTCGGCGCCTGATGGCCGCCAAAGCGACGGGCCCGCGCTGTCGGATGGCGCGCAGATGCGCGTTGCAAATTTGAGCCTGTGCGGCTGCAAACGGATGGAACGCCCGTCGGTGCAGCAAGCGGCCCGCCCAAAGCGCCTGGGCGGGCCTTGTCCTTGCCCGCCCCCAATAAAAGCGCAGACGGACCCGGCGGAGCAACCGGATAGGCGCCAGGGGCAGCGGGTCGCGGGAAGGGCCGGGCGCGCCGAAAAGCGGCGGGAAGCACCGCGCCCACCGCGACCGCAACGGGCGACAGAACCGCCCTAACGACCGACGCGGGCGCTGTTGCGCCCGCGTCGGTGCGAAGGGGAGTCGACGTTCGATCATTCGCCGACCAGGGTGAGCCCGGCCTTCTCGATGGCGTTGATGATCGGGATATAACCCGTGCAGCGGCAGAGATTGCCGGAAACGGCTTCCCGGATCTCGTCGCGCGTTGGATGCGGGTTCTTGAGCAGCAGCGCATAGGCGCTCATCAAAAAGCCCGGCGTACAGAATCCGCACTGCACCGCGTCGCCCTCGACAAAGCAACGCTGCAGAATGCTGCCGATTTCCGTTTCCGAAAGCCCTTCCACGGTCATGATGTCGGCGCCCTGCATCTGCCCGGCCAGCACAAGACAGCTTGTAACAGCCTCGCCATTGACGACGACCGTGCATGCGCCGCACTCGCCCACGCCGCAGCCCTCCTTGGTGCCGGTCAGGTGCAGGTCCTCGCGCAGCACGTCGAGCATGCGACGCGTCGGCTGCGTTTCCACGGAATACGGCTTACCGTTGAGCCGGAAAGAAAGTTGCATCTTCTCCATCGGTTTCACCTCTCCAACATTTCATGCAGGATACGCGCGCACATCCTCTGGCAGACGGGCTGCTTGTACGTCGTAGACGCACGGATGCCGGCGATCTCCGGTATTTTGTCCGACAACGCCTTGGATACCGCCGCGATGTCTCCTTCGTCCGGCCGTTTGCCGATGAGCATCTCGTTGATCTCCGGGAACATCATCGGCTGCGGGAAGGTTGCGCCCATGGTCATGCGGAAATCCTGCACAACGCCGGACGCGTCGCAGCGCAGCACGGTAGCGATGGTCATGCGCGAAATGGCCAGCGCATGACGGCGGCCGAGTTTATAGAAATTGCACCGCGTGCCATCCGGCAATTTGCGGATGAGGATGCGCAGCAGGATGTCCCGATCGGTCAGTGTCGTGTGGTACGGGCGGGCAATGATGTCCTGAATCCGCTCCCGGCGGAGCTGGCCCAAGCAATCGATCTCCACTTGCGCGTCGAGCACCGCCAAAGCGGCAAACGTATCCGCCGCAGGGGAGGCGTTGCCGATGTTGCCGCCGATGGTTGCGTGGTTGCGGATCTGCAACGAACCAACCGTCCGGCAGGCGCAGGCGAGCACATCCGCATACCGCTGCACGAGCGGCGACTGCTCGATCTCGGAGTGGGTGGCGCCGGCGCCGATCACAAGATAATCTCCATCCTCGGAAATCCCGGAGAGCTCTGGCAAGCCGAAAATATCGACAATGGTATGGTCGGCATAGCGGTCGTTCGCTTCGCGGCCGTATACCAACACGTCCGTGCCGCCGGCGAGCAGCGTCACCGGGCCGTCGGTCTCCCGCAGGATCGTAATCGCCTCCTGAAGCGAGGCGGGCTTGACATATCGTTTGAGCTTCATGCTTCATTCCCCTTTCCCGCTTCCATGCTGCGCGCTGCAAAGAACACCCGGTCGAGATCGGCCGGCAGCTCGTGAATCAGCCCCGGCTTGCCGAGCGCATGGTTCACGGCACAGATAACCGCCGCCGCGCCGGGCTCCGTCGCCGGCTCGCCGATCGAATGACCGCCAAACGCGGTCCGCGGATCGAAGTGTTCATCGAGCAGCGGCACGTTGTCGTTGACATCCATCGCCGTTGGAATCAGATAGTTCTCAAAGTTCAGGTTCTTGATGGCGCTCGTGCGGTCGTTATGTCCGACATCCTCCGTCAACGCCATGCCGGCGCCCATGACCATGCCGCCATAAATCTGGCCCTTGACCATCGTGGGATTAATGGCGCGCCCCGGGTCATGACAACCGACCATCTTGACCACCGTTACGCTGCCGGTGTCCAGATCGACCTCGACCTCGGCCGCATGGCAGGAATAGGTGTAGGTGTAGAACGGCTCGCCGGTATGATGATCCCAGTTGGTTTGCGGGGCTACATAGGTGCCGAACGCCATCGGCGTAATGCCCTGTGAGTAGCATGCGTGCACGGCCTCCGGGAAGGAGATGTCCAAATCCGCAAAGCGCACGCGATCGTTCTCAAACACGATGCCGTCCGTCGGCTTGCCGTATTTTTTCGCCAGCGCATCCGCCATGATTGCATGGAGCTTGTCGCTCGCATCCTTGATCGCACAGCCGCCCACGTACGTACCGCGGGAAGCGATGCAGGCGCCGGTGGTCGGGCAGTTGGAGGTATCGACCTCCGCCATGCAGATGCGGTCGAACGATACGCCGACGCCATCGGCCGCCATCTGCGCCTGGCAGGTGCGCAGGCCCTGACCGATCTCCATAAGGCCGAGGTTGATATGGACGCTTGCATCCTCCTCCACCTCGATCATCACGCGGCTCACATCCATGCCGTCGGCCCCCAGGCTCGCGCCGCGCATGCTGCACGCGATGCCCACGCCGCGGCGGATGCGGCGCGCCGGGTCACGATTCTCCTCGGAATACTGCTGAAACTTGCGGTCGAAATCCAGCTCCGCCACCGTCTTTTCCATGACGGAACGAATGCTGACCTCGTTGAAGTCGAGCACATGCCCGCAAGGACTCGTGTCGCCATTTTGCAGCAGGTTCCTGCGCCTGAGCTCCGTGGGCGTCAAGCCGAGCATTTCGGCCAGCTCATCCATGGTGTTTTCCAGCGCATAGATCGCCTGCGGCGTGCCAAACCCGCGCATGGAACCCGTGTGCGGGTTGTTGGTGAGCACGCTTGTGGCGTTATAATCGAGGTTGTCATAGCGATAGGGACCGGGGCCCAGCGTCGCCGTCTTGTACATGACCGGGGGCGACATGTTGATGTAGCACCCGGCATCCGCCAACGCTTCCACCTTGACCGATTTGAGCGTGCCGTCCTTCATTGCGCCGATCTTGACGTCGAATTCAATCGGGTGGCGCTTGTAGGTCTCGCGGATGGACTCTTCGCGCGTGAGCGCGTACTTAACGGGGCGGCCCGTCTTGAGCGCAATCAGGCCGGCGCGCACGGTCATGGCCTCGGCGCCCTCAATCTTGCCGCCGAACGAACCGCCGACCACGCTCGGCCGCATGATGACCTGCGCCATCGGGATGTTCAGCATCCGGCTCAGAGTGATGCGCGCGTTATACGGCGCCTGCAACGAGCCCATGATCGTCAGCTCCCGGCGCATCCGGCTCGGCACGGCGATAACGGCCTCAGGCTCGATGTACGCGTGCTCGACAAAACCGGTCTTGTAATTGCGCTCGATAATAACCTCCGACTCGGCAAATCCCTTCTCGACGTCGCCCTTGTACGCATGGACGTTGCCGCAAACGTTATCCGGATAGTCGGGGTTGATGACCTGCTCGTTGCCGATGGCCTCGCGCGGCTTGGCCAGCACCGGCAGTACCTCGTATTCGGCGGTGACGAGCTTGGCCGCGTCGTTCGCCTGCTCCTGCGTCTGCGCGGCGACCACGGCGATCACATCGCCGAGAAAGCGCGCTTTATCGCACACGAGCGGGTACTGATCCACAAAGATTTCGCCAAACATCTTGGCGCCCGGAATGTCCTTCCCCGTCACGACGCACACCACGCCCGGCGCCCGCTCGGCCGCCTCGGTATGTACCGCAAGAAGTTTTGCATGTGCGTGCTCGGTATAGACGCCCTTGCAGTAAAGCATGTCCGGCAAGTGCACGTCCGCGCCAAACTCAGCGCGCCCGGTCACCTTGGCCCATGCATCAAGCCGTTTCAACGGCTTTCCAACAATGTTTTGTTCCAAGAGAAAGGACCTCCTTCTGACGACAATGCTGTTCCGATACGTCCCCCACAATGCCATGTTCCAACAAAATTATTGTAACTAATTTCATCACGGATGTCCAGTGGATGTTTCCAAAATCCGTTGTACTTTTTTCAGTATAATGACATGCGCCGCCAGCCGTCTGCATCGAAAAACAAAGCGCTTGATTAAATGAACAGCGTATGTTAAAATATTTTTGTATCGATTAAACGGATCGGCTTCCCCATGCCGCTTCCTCGCCTGGTTTGCGTCACGTTGAGCCGGTCCCCGCGTCGGGCGCCATACGGCATCCGGATCAATCCGTTTGACATTTTCTTCCATTCGAGCGGCGGCGCAGTCCTCCCCCCCGGACTGCGCCGCCCACATTTTTGTGCTGTCCCTGCGGGATTTGCACTGGCCCATGCGGGATTTGCACTGGCCCATGCAGCATTTGCGCTCGCCCTCCCGTTTCGTCAATGTTTTTTCTCTTTGCGGTCCCCGCGCGGCCATAACTGTTAATTTTTTCCGAAGGGTTTGAAATGCTCCGGGAAACATGGTAGAGTATAGGAGATCATGGACTGACAGGAGAGCGTATGGAGCAGGAAAAGCAGGCGATTGTGGACACACCGGAGGCGACGTCATACGGCCATATGGGCATCGGCCTTTGGCTGCTGCGCGTATTGCACGGCGCCCTGATCGGTGCGGGCGCGATTCTGCCGGGCATCAGCGGCGGCGTCATGTGCGTGATGTTCGGCATCTACCGGCCGATGATGGCGCTGCTGGCACATCCGTTTAAGAGTTTCCGTACCTATTATAAGCTGTTTATTCCTGTGCTCATCGGCTGGGTGATCGGCTTCTTTGCGCTCGCCAAAGCGGTGAATTTCCTGATGGAGGCTTCAAGCGCCGTGGCTGTCAGCCTGTTCATCGGCCTGATCGTCGGCATGGTGCCTTCGCTCTACCATGACGCCGGCAAGTACGGCCACGGCAAGGCCGGCTGGATCGCAACGGGCGTAAGCTTTGCGCTGCTGTTTTCGCTGCTGCTGTACCTGCAGGAAGGCGTCAAGATTGATATCGACGCAAACCTCGGTTGGTTCCTGTTCTGCGGCGCCGTCTGGGGACTGAGCCTCGTCGCGCCCGGGCTGAGCTCTTCCTCCATCCTCATCTTCCTGGGATTATATCAGGAGATGACGGACGGGATCGGCCGGTTCGATCTGGCCGTGATCGGGGCGGTGGCGGTCGGCATTCTGTGCACGGCGCTGCTCACGGCCCGCTTTGTCAACCGTCTGTTTGAGCGGCACCACACCATTGCCTACCACGCCATCCTCGGCGTGGTCGCCGCCTCCACGCTGATGATCGTCCCGCTCCAATTTGACGGGATCGGCGAACTGCTGCTCTCGCTCGTGTGCGCCGTGGCCGGCTTCTTTGCCGCATGGGGCATGGAGAAATACGGCCAGAAGGTGCGCCCGCAGGAGGAACCCTGCGCAGAGCGATGACGAATCAAAAAGCGCCCCCTGCCGGTTGCACCGGCAGGGGGCGTTGGTTTTGCGAGCAAGCCGTAAGCCGAGTTCTGTCTGAGGACGGCCATCTATCTCTGGCCCGTCGTTGCCGGCGGGCTCATGCGATTACCGGGAGCGTAGCGGGCCGCTATTGAATGCTCCCATTCCAATCTTGCACCGGGTGGGGTTTACAGGACGGACAAGTCGCCAAGCCGCCGGTGAGCTCTTACCTCGCCTTTCCATCCTTACCGCGCAGGGCGCGGCGGTTTCTTTCTGTTGCACTTTCCTTGGAGTCGCCTCCACCTGGCGTTACCAGGCACCCTGCCCTGTGGTGCTCGGACTTTCCTCCCCGCCTCACGGAGGGGCGGCCGCCTGTCTTACTCGCAAATCAAAAACCATTATGGCAGTTCCGCATACAGCAGTCTGCCGCAATTCTCGCACTCAAGGATCGTACCCGGAGTGGCCAGCCGCTTGAGCATGGCCATCGGCAGCGACATGTTGCAGCCGGAGCACTTGCCGTTTTCCACCTTGACGACCGGCACATTATGGTGCTGCCGCGCACGGCGATACCGCTGCATCATTGCCGGCTCGATCTCCTTCTCGATCGTAGCGAGCTTTGCATCGAACGCCTCCAGTTCGGCCGCGCTGTCCGCGCGCTCCTGCTCGCACACGGCGCGCAGCTGGTCGTACTCCCTTTTGGCCTTTCCGGCCGTCTGGCGCGTGTTCTGATACTCCGTGACCGCCGCCTCCATCTCCGTCAGCAGCGTCTTGGCCTCGCGGGAAGCGGCGACCATATCCCGGTTGAGTTTTTCGATATCGACGCGCAGCTCCGTCATCTCCTCGGCGGTGCTCTCCTCGTCCTGGCGGATGGTATCCAGCTCCCCGGTCTCCAGCGAAAGCTGCTTTTCAAGCTGTTCCGTCCGGTCGGCAAGGCGTTTCACCTGCGCCATGCGCGCTTCCAGCTCCTCGGCGAGCCGTGCAATGGTCGCCTGCTGGCCCTTGAGCAGCTTATGCAGCTTGTTCAGCCGCACGCGCGAGGGGGTAGACCGGACGGCATTCTCCGCCCCCTCCTTTTCCAACTGCGTTTGCTGATACGCCAACAATGCGTCAAGTCTCGTCATGGTTGCACCTCCTGCAAGCGGCGCTGCGGATCGCTCTCCACAAGCGTCAACTTATATTGTACATCATTCTGCATGGCCTGTAAACGGGCAATCAGCGGTTCGAGCACAACGCGCTCGGTCGCATAGTGGCCGCAGGTGAGCACAGCCACGCCGCGCTCAAGCGCCTCCAGCGACTGGTGGTGCCTGCATTCGCCCGTGACAAACACATCCGCCCCCGCCGCTGCCGCTGCGGCGATATCCCCGCCGCCAGCGCCGCCGACGAGCGCCACGGTAAGCACCGTATCGCCCGCCCCGCCGGTGGCAAGCGCCGTGCAGCCGAGCGCGCGCTCGGCGTTCGCCGCAAACGCATGCAACGGCAACGCCCCCGGCAACCTGCCGATGCGTCCGAGACCGTCCGGCGGCAACGGCGCCACGTCGGTCAGGCCGAGCCGTGCGGCAAGCGCGTCGTTGACGCCGTCCGGCGCGGCGTCGAGGTTGGTGTGCGCCGCATACAGGCCCACGCCATGCCGGATCAGCCGATAGATGCCGGCAGTGGCCGGCTCCCCCTTCAGGATGCGCTTCGTGCCGGAAAAGAGCACGGGATGGTGCGTCAGCACGAGCTGCGCGCCCCAGGCGGCTGCCTCGTCGGCCACGGCGGCGGTGCAGTCCAGCGCGACCAGTACGCGCGTGATCTCTTCCCCGTCCGGGCTCACGAGCAGGCCCACGTTGTCCCACGCAAGCGCCAGCTCCGGCGGGGCAAGGCGCTCCATATCGGCAATCCAATCGTTCAGGTGCATCGGTGTTATCCCTCCAGTCTTTCCAGAATGGCGCGCATCTGCGCCGCCTTTTCCGCAAGCGTCGCCTCCCCTGGCGTGCCCCGGGCAGTCCTGAGCCGCAGTTCGCACTGTGCAAGCTGCCGTTGCACGAGGGCTTCGAGAAGGGGTTCGCGCGTTGCGAACGCACGATAGCCCACGGAAAAACAATCCACGGGAAACCCCTCCGGCCATGCGTCCCGCGCGCCCGGCGCAGGCGGCAAAACGGAGAACACCTCGTACAGGCGGCCGGCGTCGGCCACGACGAGATCCCGCTCCACGCAATAGCCGCGCGCATACAGGTAGCGCCGGATATCTTCGCCCGCGCGCATGGGCTGCAACACGGCCAGGCGCGCGCCCATCAGCGGCGTCGGGCAGGCGTCGAGCAGGCGCGCCATCAGCGTGCCGCCCATGCCGAGCAGCGCCACCGCCTCCGCCTCGCCGTCGTGCAGCACGGAAAGCCCGTCCCCGATGCGAAAATCGATCCGTTCCCACAAACCCGTCAGCCGGGCGAGCGACCGCGCCTTGGCGAGCGACGGAACGCTTACATCCGACGCAATACAGCGCGCACGCGCGTCGCGCTGGAGCAGCGCGCAGCAGAGCCGCCCGTGGTCGCAGCCGATATCCGCCACCACCGAGCGCCCTTTCAGCAGCGACAGCGCCGTCTCGAGCCGCGGCCGCAGGGCAAGGCGCGCGCCGTCCCCGCCCATCAGCCGACGCACGCGCCCGCCGCGCGCATGCAGCTACGGTGCGCAGCGGCGCCGCGTCGCTTTGCCAAACCCTTCCCGCCGTCCATCTTATCCTCCCCGTTGCGCTGTATCGCCAAAGCAGAACACATCAGGCACAGCAGCGGGGCCGAACAGCCTCGCCGCCATGCGCCACAGCGCCCTCGCGTGAATGCGGTCGTGCCAGACAAAACGGCGCAGCAGCTTGCACAGCGTCCAGTCCTCGCCATAGCTGCCGTGGTACACACGGTTTTCGAGATAGCCGGGCGTGGCCTCCAACGCGGCAAACCCGCGCAGCCGGCAGTCCAGGATCGTGCCGTCATTGTCAGCCTCCACGCCAAGCTCGCCGAAATAGTAGGCGTTCACATGCAGGACATGCGCATACATCTCCGAAGCAGTACGCGGCACCGGCCCATAAAACGTCCTCCTCGCGGGCGCGCAGCCGACGTCCTTTTCGGGCACCGCGTCGTACAGGGCCTGAAAATCGGCCGCAGATTTGAGTGCAAGCGCCTTGCGCTCCAGGTACGTGTCCCGCGAAAGCGGACCCGTCTCCGCAGCAAACAGCACGTCAGAATCCGCGTCGCGGATGTCCAGGCGGCTGGGCGCCTCCTGCACGATCTCAAACGACAGCGGCCCGTCCGCGGGCGTCCCGCGCCACCGGAGGAACGCGCGCACCTCGCGCTCCATTTTCCCCAGCGCCGCCTCCAGGGTTTCCCCGCGCGCAAATGCGCCCGGAAACTCCACGGAGTACAGCAGCGAGTCATCGCCGTTGTGTTCCCATACGCAGCCAAGCGTTTGCATCCGTCCCGCCTCCTGCAAGCCGCCCCGGCGCGGCGGCGGTTGCTTCCCTATCAATTATATAAAATGGACCGGCCGTTTGCAAGCGGCGGCAAACCCGGCGCACGAAAGACAAAAGCGCGTCCCCGACCGGATAAACCAGGGGGAACGCGCCAATTCCAAGCGCCGGCAGCCGTCAGCGGCCGAGCAGTTTTTCAAGCGCCGCAAGGCACAGGCTGGTGCAGAACACCTCCGCCGCCTGCTCCAGCTCCGGCAATGTGGGATAGGACGGGGCAATGCGGATGTTGCTGTCCTCCGGGTCCTTGCCGTAGGGGTACGTTGCGCCGGCGCCGGTCATCACCACGCCCGCCTGCTTGCACAGCGCGAGCGTCCGCTTGGCCGTGCCCGGCATGGCGTTCAGACTGATGAAATAGCCGCCGTGCGGGCGATGCCAGGTGGCCGTACCGGTCGGAGCAACCAGGTTGTCCAGCGTGCGCAACACCGCCTCAAACTTGGGCTTGAGGATGGCCGCATGGCGCTGCATGTGTGCAAGCGTATGCGCCTTATCCTTCAAAAAGCGCACGTGCATGAGCTGGTTGACCTTGTCGTACCCGATGGTCTGGAAGGTCAGCAGGCCCACGACATGGGCGAGGTTTTCCGCGCTGGCCGCCATACATGCCACGCCTGCGCCGGCAAACGTGACCTTGGAGGTGGACGCGAATTCATACACCCGGTCGGGATTGCCCATCTCGCGGCAGAGCGACAGCATCTCCACAAACGGCACGAACGGGCCGTCAAACTCGTGGATGCAATACGCATTGTCCCACATGAGCGCAAAATCCGGCGCGCCCGTCCGCATCGACGCAATGCGGCGGCAGACCTCCTCGCTGTACACAAATCCGTCTGGGTTGGAGTACTTCGGCACGCACCACATCCCCTTGACCGCCGGATCGAGCGCGAGGCGTTCCACCACGTCCATGTCCGGCCCTTCCTCATGCAGCGGCACGGTGATGAGCTCCATGCCGAACGACTGCGACAGGTGGAAATGGCGATCATAGCCGGGCGCCGGACACAGGAACTTGACGACCGGCTCCTGCGACCATGGGCGCGGGCTGTGCAACAGGCCGTGCGTATACGCCTTGGCAATGAGGTCGTACATCAGGTTCAGGCTTGCGTTCCCGCCGACGAGCACTTCCCGCTCCTCCACGCCGAGGATCTCCGCAAACAGGCGTTTGCAGGCGGGCAGCCCGTCCAGACAGCCATAATTGCGCACGTCCACGCCGTCGCACACGAAATCGCCGTCGTCAAGCGTGTGGAACAGCTCGTTGCTGAGGTCAAGCTGCTCCGCCGCAGGCTTGCCGCGGGCAAGGTTCAGGGATAGCCCCTTCGCCGCAAGGCCATCGTATGCCGCCTTGACGCGCGCATACTCCGCTTCCAGTTGTTCCGGCGTCATCTGCCGATACTGCATCCGTCCCACCTCTTCAAAATATAATATTCCCTATTTTGCTCCAAAACGCAGGATTTGTCAATACATCCTGCAAAGATACCCGCAACGGCGCCGCCCGTGCGGCCACGGCGCCAAACCCAAGCCGGTGTTCCTCCCGGCCCATGCCCGAGCAGCGGGCCGGGCGCCCCCGGGCGGATTCCCACCCATATTTGAGGATGCAGCCCGGAAGGATTGCTTTTTCCTCAAGCCGTGATACAATGGTAAAAAATCTGCGCGTTGCGCGCATTCCAAAAGAGGAAGCCCATGTCCCATACGAATTGCAAGGAAGAACAGGAACGCTTTGCGCAGGCCATGCAGGCCAGTCTCGACCGGCTGCACGATTGCGCCCCCGGCGCGGTCGGCGACAGCCTTTCGCTGCGCCTGCTGGACTGTTCGGCGCAGGCGCGCACCTATACGCTGCGCGCTTCCACGGCCGAATGGATGCGCAATGTCAACCACACGCTGCACGGCGGCATGTGCGCCGCAGTGCTCGACCAGGCGATGGGTTGCGCCGCCTATTGCGCGATGCCGGCGCCCGGCATCGCGCCTACCATCCAACTGCAGGTGAACTACCTGCGCGCCATTCCCGTCGGAGAGGACGTCAACCTGCGAATCCGCGTCGTCTCCGTGACCAGGCACCTCATCCATGTCGTTTCGGAGGCATGGACGGGCGAAAACGAAAGTCGCACCTGCCTGACGGCCAGCGCGACCTATTTCTTTCGACCGGCGGAAAACGCCGTTACACAAACAGATTGAACAGCAGCGTATCCTCGCTGATCACGGTATAGGCAAAACCCTTGGCCTCCATGCGCTCCAACAGGGACGGATAATCGGACGCGCGCGCAAGCTCCACGCCGATGAGCACCGGCCCCTTTTCCTTGTCGTTGGCCTTGGTGTACTCAAAGCGTGCGATGTCGTCATCCGGGCCGAGGACTTCGCCCACGAACTCGCGCAGCGCGCCGGGCCGCTGCGGGAACTGCACGATAAAATAATGCTTAAGCCCCTCGAACACCATGGAGCGTTCCTTGATCTCCTGCATGCGCGCGATGTCGTTGTTGCTGCCGGAAAGGATGCAGACGACCGTCTTGCCGCGGATCTCCTCCCGATAGGCATCGAGCGCTGCAAGCGGCAACGCGCCGGCCGGTTCGAGGACGATGGCGCTGTCGTTATACACCTGCAGAATGGTGCTGCACACCTTGCCCTCCGGCACGACGGCAATCCCGTCGAGCACCTCGCGGCAGATGCGGTAGGTCAGATCGCCCACGCGCTTGACGGAAGCGCCGTCCACGAATTTATCCACCTTGGGGAGGGCGACCGGCCCGCCGGCGTCAAACGCAGCCTGCATGCTCGCCGCCCCGGCCGGTTCGCAGCCGATGACCTTTGTGTGCGGGCTGGTCCCCTTGACATACGTCCCGACGCCCGCCATGAGGCCGCCGCCGCCGATGGTGCCGAAAATATAATCGATCTCGGGCACGTCGTCGGTCAGGATCTCCAGCGCGACCGACCCCTGCCCCGCGATGACCTGCGCGTCGTCAAACGGATGGATGAACGCCATGTCGTGTTCCTCGCAATACGCGCGTGCGGCAGCCGCAGAATCGTCAAACGTGTCGCCCGCAAGCACGATCTCGACAAACTCGCCGCCAAAGCGCTGCACCTGACGGATCTTCTGCTTTGGCGTGGTCACAGGCATAAAGATACAGCCCCTGACCCTGAGCTCCCGGCAGGAAAACGCCACGCCCTGCGCATGGTTGCCGGCGCTTGCGCAGACCACGCCGCGGCTGAGCGCTTCCGGCGAAAGCGAATGCATCTTGTTATACGCCCCGCGAATCTTAAACGACCGGACGACCTGCAGATCCTCCCGCTTCAAATAGACGTTGCAGCCATACTGCTCGGAGAGCACGTCATTGCGCAAGAGCGGCATGCGGTTGAGCACCTTCTTGAGGCGCTGCTCGGCCCGAATGATGTCCTGCAGCGTCACCAACTGTTCCATATCTTCTTTCCTCGCTTTGGTAAGATCCTGTTTACTATATCATATATTGTTCGCAGTGAAAAGCGCTTTTTTCGCATCCCCGCCCCGAAGCAACCGTAAAATCGAACGGGAAACGCACCGCCGGGTTGACAAGGTGGTTTAACGATGTTAAACTATCCTTGGTTTAATGATATTAGACCAACATCCTGCGAACACGGAGGGACGATATGAGGGAACATGCCCCTGGCGTAATGGAGCTGCGCTTTGCGGAGCTGATCTGGGCGCACGAGCCGATCGGTTCCGGCGAGCTGGTGCATCTCGCCGCAGAGACGTTCGGCTGGAAAAAATCGACGACCTACACGATGCTGCGGCGGCTGTGCGAACGCGGTCTGTTTCAAAACGAAGGCGGCCTGGTGCGCGCGCTGATGAGCGAAGCGGAGCTGCGGGCGGTCCAGAGCGAGCGGTTCGTGGAGGATGCTTTCGGCGGATCGCTGCCGCGCTTTGTGGCGGCGTTCGCCTCCCGCCGCCCGCTCGACGAGGCGGAGATCGCTGAGCTGCGGCAACTGATCGCCGAAAGCGAGGCGCGGACATGACGGGCGCGGGCGTTTGGGAGCGAATATTTTTGCAGCTTGTAAACATGAGCGTCGGCGGTGGAATTGTGATCCTGCTCGTGCTGGCGTGCCGCGCGCTGCTTGTCCGCGCGCCCAGGCGCTATTGCTATGCGCTCTGGGCGCTGCCACTGCTGCGGCTGCTTGTTCCGTTTACGCTGGAAATCCCGACAAGCCCGCTGCCGCTCACGGCCGACCCGATTCCGCTCGATATCGGGCTGATGGAAACGCCGCAGATCCATACCGGCATTTCGTCGTTCAACAGCGCGGTCAACGGCCTGTTGCCGGCGGGTACGCCGCAAGCGAGCGCAAACCCGCTGCAGATTTTCATTGCCGTCGCTACGGCGCTGTACCTTATCGGTCTTTTGGCCATGTTGCTGCACGGACTGGTCGCGCTGGTCCGGCTCCGGCGGCGCCTTGCAGGGGCCGTATGCCTGGAGAGCGGCGTCTATGAGGCGGCCGGCATCCCCACGCCGTTTGTGCTCGGCCTGTTGCGGCCGCGCATCTATCTGCCGGTTGGCCTCAACGGGGCGGAGCAGGCGCACGTGCTGGCGCATGAACGGGCGCACATCCGCCGTCTGGACCATGTCACGCGGCTGTTGGCGCATCTTGCGCTGTGCCTGCACTGGTGGAACCCGCTCGTCTGGCTCGCTTTCCGGCTGAGTGCGCGCGATATGGAGCTTTCCTGCGACGAGCGCGTACTCGCCACTTCCGGCGCGGACATCCGCGCGGGGTATGCGAACACGCTGTTGAACCTGTCCGCCACGCGCGCACGCCTGCCTGGCACGCCGCTTGCCTTTGGCGAAAGCGACGCAAAAACGCGTATTACAAACGTATTGCGCTACCGCAGGCCTGCGCTCTGGCTTTCCGCCGTCGCCTCGCTGGTGTGTCTGCTCGCCGCAGCCTGCGCGCTCACGAGCCGCGCGCAGGAGACGGCGCCCACCGTCCCGCATGGCACGTACGGCGTGCGCGATATTCTGTACGCCGCGCCGGTATATTCCTTCTCCTACGCATCGGCTGAGGATGCGCCGCAATACGCCGTCGACGAAACGGGGACGCTCCTGGAACGGGGCGGCCTGTCCTCGATGGACGGTAAGCATGAGGCTGATGAGTGGGTGCCGCTCGGCGCGCTGCAGCGGACGGATTTCGATGCAGTCTCGTTCTCCGCGCTGTTCCCGGTCCCCAACTACCCCGAAACCTTTTCTCCCGATGTCGTCGCCGCGGATGTGGCGGCCGTTTGGGCGCTCGCGCCGACGGCGGGAAGCGCGCAGGACGCGCTGTTGCTGGAGACGCATGGCGGCGAAATGCTGCTGTTGCTTGCAAGCGGTTCGCTTAAAGCCGACGGGACCCATGCGCGCTGGCTCTTCGCGCTGAACGACGCAGGCGTTCCGTTCGATACGGTCGCCATCGAGCGGAGCATTGGCGAATCGCTCTCGCTGTCACAGCCGGTGCGATGCTTTGCCTATTACACCGATCCCGGTGCGCCGGGCTGGTATCTGATCGCCTGGATCTGCGGCGACGATATGGGGTACAGCATATTGACCTGTAACGAAGCGGGCGGTGCGTGCCAATTGCAGGGGAACACGCTGTTGCAGGGCGCTGCCGTATCCGATGCACCCGTGCTGTGCGGGCCGCATCTGGGGGAAGAAGGGCAGGAGATCCGGCTTGACGCCGTCCTGTCCAACGATCCGCTGCTCGCCCTTGTCTCACGCACGGCGGATGGCGCGCGTGAGACGCGCGCCGTCTCCGGCGCGCCGTCGCTGACCATATTCCCCACAACGGACGGGCCGATCGAACTCGGCTACTCCTATCGTGAACAGGCCGGCGCGATCGACGCGCCGGCGGCGCAGGCGGACGATGCGGGCGCGTAGCCCCCGCGGCATTCCTTTTGACAACCGCAATCGCCGTCCCCCGACGGCGGCTCTCCCAAATCAGAGCGAAAACGTCGCCAGCAATAAGCCCCTGTGGACCGGAGCCGATCCACAGGGGCTTTGCAGTGGCGCAACCGCAAGCGCCGCCCACGCCATACCCGATGCGGGCATGCTCAGCCCGCCGCCTGCGCAGCGGCTGTCTCCGCCTCCAGGCGGCGCATGCACTTGTGCCGCACGTACTGGGAGCAGGCAAAATGCGTGAGCGCCGTCACCAGCCACGACACGGGATAGGACAGGTAAATGATATCCAGCGTCGGCCAGATGCGGAACACCGTCCAAAGCCATACGATGCGCAGCAGGCAGCAACCCACGAGCGTCACGGTCGTCGAAAGCATGGAGCGCGCAAGACCGCGCAAAACGCCGGACCCAACCTCCATGAATGCAAGCGTAATATACGGTATGATGAGGATGAAGATGCGGGTCTGCGCCGTCTCATACGCCATTTCGGAGGAGACGTACAGCCCGATCAGCGGGTGGCGCAGCGACACGATCAGCACCGTGCCGACCACCGCAATGATGCCCGTAACCAGATAGCAGGTGCGCATGACCAGCCCGATGCGCTTGAATTTCCTGGCGCCGTAATGCTGGCTGGTGAACGTGACGGCCGCCTGACAAACGGAATTGGTTGCCGTGTACAGGAACGACTCGATGCTCGAACCGGCGGCATTGCCGTCGATCACGTCCGATCCGCCGGGGCAGGCGGCGTTGTTAATCCCGATGATCGAGGACTGGATGAGCATGTTGGACAGCGAGAACAGCGCGCCCTGCACCGCGGCGGGCAACCCGTCGTGCAGGATGTCGCGCAATGCGGCGCGATCAAACCGGAGCTTGTGGAACGACAGGCGGCACCAGCTCTGTTCGTTGCAAAGCCGGACGCCCAACAGCGCCGCGGACGCGGCATTGGAAATGGCGGTGGCCAGAGCCACGCCGTCCACCGACATATCGAACGCGAGCACGAACAGCAGGTTCAACCCCACGTTGAGCAGGCCCGTGAACGTCAGGATGTACAGCGGCGTGCGCGTGTCGCCCTTGGCGCGCAGAATGGAGATCATGAAATTGGCGACCGCAAGGAAAGGAACGCCCGCAAAATACACCCGCGTATAGAGCGTGGCCAGATCGAGAATGTGCCCCTGGTCGCCCATGAGCGTGAGGATCGGCCGGCTGATGACAAGGCCGATGCACATGCATAACACGCCGGCAAACAGGCCGACCAGCAGCGCCGTATGGACCGATTTTTCCGTGGCCTCCCGATCGCCCCGGCCGATGTTGCGCGCGACGACCACGCCGGCGCCCACGCCAAAGCCCGTGAACACATTGAGCACAAGGTTGATCAGCGCGTTCGTCGTGCCGATGGAACCGATTGCACCGTCCACGCCGGAAAGGCCGACGACGATCATATCCGCCGCGGAATAGCAAACCTGCAGCAGGTTTGTGATCATCAGCGGCAAGACGAAGGCAAAGACCTTGCCGAGCAGAGGTCCCTCCAGCATGTTGATATCGCCGGGGCGGAGCAGACCGCCCAGCATATGACGTTTTGCGCCCGTTTTCACCATACCGCATTAAAGTTTACTGCATCGCCTATGGAAAGTCAACCAGTGGAAAACGGAACGGGGCCTGCAAATGCACAGCCCCGCCGGTTTCGCCGTTTTTTTGCCCTTCCCGCAGGCGTCCTATGCAAGACGCCGCGCCAGGCGCGCGCGCACCTCGCCGATGAAAACCGCCGTATTGACAGCGGTCGGCGCAATCCCCTCGGCCAGCGCCACGAGATCCTTCGTCATGACGCCGTCGTTGAGCGTCTCCAGGCAGGCGGCTTCGAGCCGCTCGCCAAAGGCCGTCAGCGCCGCAAGCCCGTCCAGCTCTCCGCGCTTTTTGAGCGCCCCGCTCCAGGCGAAAATCGTGGCCATGGGGTTCGTGCTCGTCTCCTCGCCCTTGAGGTAGCGGTAATAATGCCGCGTCACGGTGCCGTGCGCCGCCTCATACTCAAACTTGCCGTCAGGGCTGACGAGCACGCTCGTCATCATGGCGAGCGAGCCAAACGCCGTGGAGACCATATCGCTCATCACGTCGCCGTCGTAGTTCTTGCACGCCCAGATGAAGCCGCCCTCGCTGCGGATGACGCGCGCGACCGCGTCGTCGATGAGGGTATAGAAATACGTCAGGCCGCGCGCTTCAAACTGCCGGCGGTACTCCTGTTCGTAGATTTCCTCAAAGATCATCTTGAACGTCTGATCGTACTGCTTGGAGATCGTGTCCTTTGTGGCGAACCAGAGATCCTGCCCCGTCGTCAGCGCATACTGGAAGCATGCGTGCGCAAAGGAGCGGATGGACATATCCTTATTGTACATGCCCTGCAGCACGCCGGGGCACTCGAAGTCGTACACCGTTTCCCGGAAGGAAGACCCGTCCTCCCCCGTGAACAGCAGCTCCGCCCTGCCCTTGCCCGGCACGCGATACTCCGTCGCGCGGTATACGTCGCCATAGGCGTGGCGCGCGATGGTGATGGGCTTTTTCCAGCTGCGCACGGCCGGGTGGACGCTGTCGATGAGGATCGGCGCGCGAAACACCGTGCCGTCAAGGATGGCGCGGATGGTGCCGTTGGGGCTCTTCCACATCTCGTGCAGGCCGTACTCCTCCACGCGCTGCCGGTTCGGTGTGATCGTGGCGCATTTGACGCCCACGCCGTACGCCTTGATCGCTTCGCCGGCCTCGTGCGTCACGCGGTCGGCCGTCTCGTCGCGGTGGCGCAGGCCGAGGTCAAAGTATACCGTCTTGAGATCGACAAACGGAGTGATCAGCTCGTCCTTGATCTGCCGCCACAGGATGCGGGTCATCTCGTCGCCGTCCATCTCCACGAGCGGCGTCGTCATTGCAATGCGTTGTTCCATACGTCCCTCCCTATCGGTTCTGTGCGGCATAATGGTTCATCAGGCAGCCTTCGAGCAGGATGTTGCGCTCGTCGGCCGTCAACCCTGCGGCATACAGCACGATCGGCTCCACCGTGCCGTCCCGCCGGATCGCCTGCGCGGCAAACGATTCCGCGCCGCTTTCGAGCGCCTGCCGCAGGTGCGGCACGAACACAAAATCCCCCGGTTCGTACGGGAAGGGCGTATCCGGCGCGAGCGTAAAGGGCAGGATGCCCCAGTTGATGCAGTTGCTGCGGTAACGCTTCGTCGCGTACTCATAACAGATGTTGGCAAGACCGCCCAGCACCCGCTGGCACGAGGCAGCCTGCTCGCGCGCCGATCCGTCGCCGGGCCGGTTGGCAAACACGCAGGAGCCGAACTGCGTCGACGGCAGAAGCTCTTCCGCATCGCCCACGCAGGAAAGCGCCGCTGTGATCCGCTCCGGGCGCTCCCCGGCGCGGCGCGCCGCCTCCAGGGCGGCGGCCGCCTTTGCGCGGCCCACATAGGCCGGCTCGCGGCGCGAAAGCGCAAACTCGGACAGGCGCAACGGATTGGAGCGATACGAGGACGTCTCGCCGGACGGGATCAGCTCGTCCGTGGTGGTCACCGGGTCGCGGATGACCGCCGCCAGCTCTACGAGCAGATGGTCGGAAAGCGCATGCATCTTCGGCCAGTCGGTGATGTTCGGCCCGAGGATCAACTCCGCCTCCGGATCGGCCTTGCCAAAGCCATAATAGCAGCGATGGGCGTAGGCGCTGCGGTCGAACGCATATTCGACCGGCTCGGTCTCGTACGGCACGTCGGTGGCCGGGGTGATATAGCCGCCGTTGAGCGCCGTAGCGGCGATGGAGCGCGCATCCATGAGCGCAACTGCGCTGAGCTGCCCCTCGCCGGGCTTGGCGCCCTCCCGATTGGGGAAGTTGCGCGTTGTATGCCGCAGCGACAGGCCGTTGTTGCGCGGCACGTCGCCCGCGCCGAAGCAAGGCCCGCAGAAGGACGGCTTGATGACGGCCCCCGCCTCGAGCAACGCCTGCGTCTTGCCCGCGCGCATGAGCGCAAGGCTGACCGGGACGCTCGTGGGATATACCGAAAGCGAGAACAGGCCGCTGCCCGTGCTGCCGCCGCGCAGAATGTCCGCCGCCTCGACGATGTTGTCGAACAGGCCGCCGGCACAGCCCGCGATGATGCCCTGATCGGCCATCACACCTTCCGGACGGATCTTGGAGCGCAGGTCAAGGACGGCCGAGGCGCCGAAGCGTTCCCGCGCTTCCGCCTCAACCGCCTGCAGCAGCTCGTCCGCATGCGACAGAAACTCACGAATGGGATACGCGTTCGACGGATGGAACGGCAGCGCGATCATCGGCTCCACCGTGTCGAGCGCGATATGCACCATGCGATCGTAATACGCGCCCTCCTCCGGTTCCAGCGGCCGGTACGCCTCCGGCCTGCCGTGCGTATCAAAATACGCCTTCACGCGCGCATCCGTCTGCCACACGGACGAGAGACAGGTCGTTTCCGTCGTCATCACGTCCACGCCGTTGCGAAAATCCACCGGCAACGACGCAACGCCGGGCCCGACGAACTCCAGCACGCGATTTTTGACAAAGCCGTTGGCAAACGTGGCCTGCACGAGCGCGAGCGCCACATCGTGCGGACCGACGCCCTTTGCCGGCGCGCCGGTCAGATATACGAGCACGACCTCCGGCTCCGGAATATCATAGGTGTGCCGCAGCAGCTGCTTGACCAGTTCCGGGCCGCCCTCGCCCACGCCCATCGTGCCGAGCGCACCGTAGCGCGTATGGCTGTCGGACCCGAGGATCATGCTGCCGCAGGCCGCCATCTCCTCGCGGGCATAGGAATGGATGACGCTCTGGTTCGCGGGCACATAGATCCCGCCGTATTTTTTCGCCGCCGAAAGGCCGAACGCATGGTCGTCCTCGTTGATCGTGCCGCCCACCGCGCAGAGGCTGTTGTGGCAGTTGGTCATGGCGTACGGCACGGGAAACGCCGTCAGTCCGCTGGCACGCGCCGTCTGGATGATGCCGACATAGGTGATGTCGTGTGAAATGAGCGCGTCAAAGCGGATGCAAAGCCGCCCCGCCCCCGCGTCCGCAACGTTGTGCGCGCGCAGAATGCGGTATGCGATGGTCTTTTCACGGCCGCCGCGCGCGTCCGCCGACGCCGGGCACGGTTTCCCATCGTGCAAAACAACGGGCCGCTGTTCGAGTTTGATCATAAATCCGGTTGCCCCCTTCCCGCCGCACAAAGGCACGGCAGCGCCGCGCATCTCCCGGCGCACAGGTATAATCATATATTATATAAGCAATGACGCCGAATGTCCAGCCCGTTTCCGGCGTTCGCCGCAATTTAGCGGCGAACGGATCACAGCAGCTCGCGCTTGAACGGCCCGCGCGTGCGGGGCGTGTCGAGCGGGCGGCCATGCAGGAATGCCTCGATGATCGCGGCGCAGTCGTCCGGCGTCTCCGACGTAAAATACAGCGTGACAAAATCCATCCCGTCGAACCGCTCGCCGCCCAGATACAACGGCAGGCTGTTATACAGCACGGAATAGCGCCGCCCTTCGCAGCGGACCGGGAACGCCACGCCGCGCCGGTCCGTCAGCACCCCTTCGCCGCGGCAGTCGCCGCAACCGTTCGTCCCCTGCAACGGGCAGGCCCGAAAGTACATCAGCGGCAGGCGGCCATAGGCGACCACGCCGCGCGGCAGTGTCCCGCCCATGCGCAGCGCGGCGCGCTGCGGCAATTCAAACGAGAGCGTCATGTCCGCCGCGCCCAGCGCAGCGTAAGCCGCGAGCGATTCGGCATGCGTCGCGTTGAGCCCGAAGCCGCCGTGAATCCGCAGCGACAGGCGGCGTGACGGCGCAAAGCCATACAGGTTCTCTGCCAGCACGGCGGAAAGGCCCGCTTCGCGCAGGGTTTGCAGGCGATCGGCGAGCCGCGCCTCGTCGCCGGGATAGAGCGCCCGCGGCAGCTCCGCCACGAGCCGCTCCCCGTATTGCGCGATGAGCGGCGGCGTGACGGCGTTGATCGGCAGGATGATGCGCTCGGCCGCGTCTGCGGCGCAGATCTGTTCCGCACGCGCAAAGCGCAGGCGCAGCGCCGGGCTCGCCGGCCCCTTGTGCGGTACGGCGGGCAGGGGGCCGCCAGCCGTCACGGGCAGCGCCGCGACGCGCTCCCGACCGGCCAACAGGGCGTCAAGCGCCTCGCGCCGCATGGCGTTGAGCGAGGAGGCGCCCAGCGGCGGGAGCGCGCCGGAGAAGTCCGCCCTGCGCAGGAAGAACGGCGTGCCGCCCGTCTTCTGGAGGCTGCGCATGGCACGCGCCTGCAGCTCCTGCGGCGTACCGGGCGCGTTGGGCGCGCCGGCCGGCGCACAGGCAACGGCGCTGTTCCTCCCGTCGGTCACGATAAGACGGGGCGGGACGGACGCGCCGTCAAGCCGTATATCCACCGCCACGCGCGGCCGCTCGGATCGATAGAGCTGTGAGAGCTTGCCCAAAACCGGCGCGGCGGCGGCAACATCCTCCCGCGTGCGCGCGCCGAACATATCGAGCGTGCGACGTCCGGTCAAATATCCGTCGGTAAATCCGCTGCGGGAAAAAACCGCGCGCAAGGCGGTGAGGTCCGGTTGTTCGCCCGCCCGGGCCGCCACGCACGCCGTCACGGCCGCCGCCACATATTCCGGGCGTTTCATGCGGCCCTCGATCTTGAGCGAACATACGCCGGCGGCGCGCAACGCCTCCAGATGCTTCAGGCCGCACAGATCCTTGAGCGAGAGCGCATACGGCCGTGCGCCATGGCGGAAGTCGAGCCGGCACGGCTGCGCGCACAGGCCGCGGTTGCCGCTGCGCCCGCCAAGCATACAGGAGAGCGTGCAGCAGCCGGACATGCTCATGCACAGCGCGCCGTGGATAAACACCTCGATTTCCAGCGGCGTGGATGAGGCGATGGCGGCGATCTCCTCCACGGTCAGCTCCCGGGCAAGCACCGCGCGCGAAAAGCCGAGGCGGCCCAGCATTTCCACGCCTGCGGCATTGTGCACGGCCATTTGCGTGGAGGCGTGCAGGGGCAACGAGGGACACACGCGGCGCACGAGCGCGGCGGCGCCGATATCCTGCACGATCACGGCATCCGCGCCCGCAGCCGCAACGTCGCGCACAGCATCCGCAAACGCATCCAGCTCCGCATCCAGCAGAAGCGTGTTGAGCGCGACATGCACGCGCACCTCCCGCGCATGGCAATACGCCACGGCGCGTTGGAGGGCCTGCGCGTCAAAGTTTGCCGCGTTGCGGCGCGCGTTGAAAGCGGAAAGGCCGAGATAGACCGCATCCGCGCCACAGCGCACCGCCGCTAAAAGCTGTTCCTGCGCGCCGACAGGCGCAAGGATCTCCAGTTGTGAGCGCAAAAGCCGTTTCCCTCCTTTCCCCAACGCCTGCAAGATGCGTTAACGCCCGCGGGCTGCCGGCCTGCGCGCGCAGGCCGGGCGGTTCTCTTCCTGCGGCTGCGCAAGCACGCCGGTTTCCGTCAGCCTGCGGCGCAGATCTTCCAGATACGCCCGCTGCTGCCACCGGAGATAGAGGACGGCAAGCGGCGCCAACCACCGGCGGCGAAGCGTAACGCGCTCCGTAAACGTCAGCCGCACGCCGCCCTTTTCCGGCTCAAACAGGCCCGTCCAACGGCCGGTCAGGTTCCGGTTTTCCAGATCGAACGCCCAGCGGCGGCACGGCTCGCAGGCCGTGACGGTAAACACGGTGGCAACGCCGCCCCGCGCGCGCTCGACAAAGCGCCCGTCCGGCAGCATCTCGGTCGCAAGCAGGTCGCTGCGCCAGCCGGTGTCCGAAAGATCGGTGACGACCGCCCAGACCGCTTCGACATCGCAGGGCAAAAAGGCCGTGATACGGGAAACCGGCATGAAAATCCTCCTTTGCCGCGACCAAAGCGCGCAGGATTATTTCGTCGGAGCGAGCAGGCGCGCCGCCAACGGCCGCCTGACGACCATCGCCCCGGCGGGGCAAAATTCCTGACAGCAGAAGCAGCGGATGCAGGCGCTGCGCCGGATGGAGGGGCGGCCTCCCCGCATGGTGATCGCGTGCGCCGGGCAGACCGAGGCGCAACGCGCACACCCGGTACAGACTGCGGCCCGGCACGCGGGGACGGACGCAATCGCGCGCCGCGCTACCGCGCTGAACGCCCGCCCCAGTACGCCCGGCAGGCTGTCGCCAAATTGCAGGTCCGCGCTGCTGTTGCTGTGCGCAAACCCCGGCGCCGCGAACGCCGCAAGCGGCGCGTCGCCCCACGTCTTCAGCTCGCTTGTCCGGGACGGGGCAAGCCCGCGGTCGGCGGCGGCCCGCAGCGTCGGCACATCGTCGCAACCAAGCCCGATGAGCGAGGCGCACGCAAGGTCAAGCGCATACGGGGAATCCGAAACGAGCAGGCAACCGAGCGGATAGGGCGCCCCGCGCGCCGGCCCGTTGCCCTCCATCGCCACAATCGCATCGGCCACGCACAGCCGCAGGCGCGGGCGGAAATACTCGTTGAGATCGACAAGCATGTTCGCAAACGCGCGCTGCTCCGGAAAGCGGAAATGATATTCGGGCTTGACGGTGCCGGGAATCGTGCCGAACAGATTTTTGACCGCAGCCGTCATGCCCATCATGCCGTGGGTTTTGAGTTTACACACGTTGATAATCGCGTCCGCGTCGTCCAGATACGCCGTATACAGAAACGACTTTGCGCTGACTGCCGCATCAAAGCGCGCCTGCGCCACGGCCACGTTGCGGTTGAGCCGCGCGCCCGCCTCTTCGCAAAGGGCCAGGCCGGATGCGGCATACACATGGGCGAGCAATGCCGATGTGAACGGTCCGCCGGGGCTGTCCCCGATCACGACCTCCGCGCCCCGCTCCACCAGCAGTTCCGTCAGCGCCGCCAGCACGGCCGGATGCGTCGCCACCGCCTGCTCGGGCTTTGCCGCAGTGAGCAGATTCGTTTTGAGCGCCACGCGCATGCCCGGCTCCACCCAGTCCAGCCCGCCAAAGGGCTCCAACGCGCGTACAAGCGCGGCGCGCACCCCGGCCATCTCATAGCTTTTGCAACCGGCGATGGCAACCGCCGGCATCGGGTTCCCCTCCATGTTCAATGCTTCCCCCCGGTTGCGGCGCGCACGGCCAGTGTCAGCACGTGTGCGGCGGCTGCGCCGACAAGGCATTGCAGCGCGTTAAATCCAACGTTGGCCCATGCGGAAGCCGCGCCGTAGAGCGCCGTTTCATACACAAAATAACCGGCCGGTACGAGCAGGGCCGCCAGCATCAACGCCAGAAGCGACAGCCCCCGCGGCAGCCTCCTGCGCAGAAACGCCGCCAGCAGCGCCATGCCGCCCTTGATGAGAAACGTGGCGGGCGCATACACGCCGTACCCCAGCAGAAGATCCGCAAGAGCAGATCCCACCGCCGCGCAGGCCGCGCCCCACCAGCCGCCCAGCAGCGCCGCGGCGGTCAGCGCGCCTGCGTCGCCCAGGTTGAGATAACCGACCCCGCCCGGCAGGGGGATGGACACCACGACGGTGAGCAACACCACCGCCGCAGTCAACAGGCCGGCCTTGGCAAGCGTCTGAATTGTCTTATCGTGCATATGGGCCTTCCGACCTCCCTTCCAGTTGCGCGGCGGCCCGCGTCCGCCCACGCCTCTCCCGCGCCGCGGCAGTCCCCGGCGCGCGGGCGGCCCCGTCGCACTCGATTATAGCGGAAACCGCGCGAAAAATCCACCGTCTTTGCGCAGCGGCGGCTATCTCCCCTGCCGGGCGGCAAACGCGATGCCCACGGGGTACCGGTCCACGATGTCCGACACGATCTCAAACTGCGCCCTGGGCAGCCGCGCGCAACGCTCCAGCAGGTCGGTCACGTCGTTTTCCTCCCGTTGTGGGAACAAAATACGGTCGCACGGGATCGAAAGCCGCGGCAACCTCTCGCCACGCCGTACCGGGAAAGTGGCGTAGGCGCGGGCGCTGCGGCAAAATGCTTCGCCGCCCTGCCTCCGCATATTGCGGGGCAGGGCGGCGGGCTGTTCTATGCGTATCGGAGCCGGATGCAGTTACTTCACCGCTTCCTCGATGGCCACGGCGACGGCGACGGTCGCGCCGACCATCGGGTTGTTGCCCATGCCGATGAGGCCCATCATCTCCACGTGCGCCGGGACGGACGAGCTGCCCGCAAACTGCGCGTCGCTGTGCATACGGCCCATCGTGTCGGTCATGCCGTAGGAGGCGGGGCCGGCGGCCATGTTGTCCGGGTGCAGCGTGCGGCCCGTGCCGCCGCCGGAGGCGACGGAGAAATACTTCTTGCCATTCTCCCAGCACCACTTCTTGTAGGTGCCGGCGACCGGATGCTGGAAACGGGTCGGGTTTGTGGAGTTGCCGGTGATGGACACGTCCACGCTCTCGTGGCGCATGATCGCCACGCCCTCGTTCACATCGTCCGCGCCGTAGCAGCGCACCTTGGCCCGATCGCCTTCGGAGAAGGCGTGGGTGGAGACGACCTTCAGCTCGCCGGTATGATAATCGTACTCGGTCTCGACATGCGTAAAGCCGTTGATGCGCGAAATGATATACGCCGCATCCTTGCCAAGGCCGTTCAGGATGACCTGCAGCGGCTGCTTGCGGACCTTGTTGGCCGTGCGCGCGATGCCGATGGCCCCTTCGGCGGCGGCAAAGCTCTCATGCCCGGCGAGGAAGGCGAAGCAATGCGTCTCCTCGCGCAGCAGCATGGCCGCCAGATTGCCATGGCCGCGGCCGACCGCGCGCTGATCCGCAACCGAACCGGGGATGCAGAACGCCTGCAGCCCGACGCCGATCTGCTCGGCCGCCTCGGCGGCGGTCTTGACGCCCTTCTTGAGCGCAATCGCGGCGCCCGTGGTATACGCCCAGCAGGCGTTCTCAAACGCGATGGGCTGAATGCCGCGCACGATGCCGGCAGCATCCACACCCGCCTCGTCGCAGATGCGCTTGGCGTCCTCAAGACCGTTGATGCCATGCTCGGCGAGGACGGCGTTGATCTTGTCGATCCTTCTTTCGTAGCCTTCAAACGTAATCATGCTGTACCTCCCCTTACTGCTTGCGCGGATCGATGACCTTGGCGGCCTGGTCGAACCGGCCATAGGTGCCGATGTTTTTCTCATACGCCGCCTTCGGGTCCTCGCCCTTCTTGATGGCGTCCATCATCTTGCCCAGGTTCACGAACTTGTAGCCGATGATCTCGCCGTTCTCATCGAGACCGATGCCGAGGCAGTAGCCTTCCGCCATCTCCAGATAGCGCGGCCCCTTGGCGCGCGTGCCGTACATGGTGCCAATCTGCGAACGCAGCCCCTTGCCGAGGTCCTCAAGTCCCGCGCCGATGGGCAGCCCGTCGTCCGAAAACGCGCTCTGCGTGCGGCCATATACGATCTGCAGGAACAGCTCGCGCATGGCGGTGTTGATCGCGTCGCACACGAGATCGGAATTGAGCGCCTCCAGCAGGGTCTTGCCGGGCAGGATCTCGGCGGCCATGGCGGCCGAATGGGTCATGCCGGAACAGCCCAGCGTCTCCACGAGCGCCTCCTCGATGACGCCGTTCTTCACATTGAGCGTCAGCTTGCAAGCGCCCTGCTGCGGGGCACACCAGCCCACGCCGTGCGTCAGGCCGCTGATATCGCCGATCTGCTTGGCCTTAACCCACTTGCCCTCTTCGGGAATCGGCGCCGGGCCGTGCTTTGCGCCCTTGCAGACGCAGGCCATCTCTTCCACATCGCGGGAATACTGCATGACGGAAACTCCTCCTTTATTCGTTTGCGGCAGGCCTGTCCGGCCGCAAGTCCGTATGAAATCAGCATATAGTATACCATTTTGTCCGCCGTCGTGCAAGCCGGGGCCGGAAATTTTACCGCCGCGCAACGGGCGTTGCGACCGGCTGCCTCAACGGCGCACGAGCAGCACGGTCAGATCGTTAACGTTGGTGCCGGTCGCGCCCGTCATGAGCAGGCCGTCCACCGCGCGCAGCGCATGATAGGCGTCGTTATCGTCGAGTGCGTCCGCGATGCGGCGCCCCTGCGCTTCAAGCGCCGCGCACGTCCGCCCGTCCACATAGCCGCCCGCCGCGTCCGTCGGGCCGTCCGTACCGTCGGAACCGAACGAGAACAACGCCGTATCCGCCATGCCCGCAATGCCCTGCGCGGCGGACAGGGCAAGCTCCTGATTGCGGCCGCCAAGCCCCTTGCCGCGCACATGCACGACCGTTTCTCCGCCGGCAATGAACGCGACGGATTCCCGCGACTGCTGGTAATAGGCGGCGATGGCGGCAAAAAAACGCCCGGCCTCGCGCGCCTCACAGCAGAGGCTCGCCGTCAGCACCGTCGGGCGGTAGCCCAGCTCCCGGCACGACGTCTCGGCGGCCGCGCAGAGTTGCCGCACGCTGCCGGTCACATGCGTTTCCACATGCGGAAGCGACTTCGGCGTTTCTGCCCGCAGCAGCGCCATTGCCTCCGCCGAGAGCGCAAGGCCGTACTTTTCTACGATGTAGAGCGCCTGCTCCGTGGTCGAGCCGTCCGGATAGGCCGGCCCGGAAGCGATCATATCCAGCGGGTCGCCGATGATGTCGGACAGGACGACGGAGAACACGCGCGCCGGCGCGCACAGCGCAGCAAAGCGGCCGCCCTTGACGGCGGAAAGGCGCTTGCGGATCGTGTTGATTTCCACGATGTCTGCGCCGGAGGCCAGCAACTGTTTCGTCAGCGCCGCAAGTTCGCCGCCGTCGATCAGCGGTTTTTCGAACAGCGCGCTGCCGCCGCCGGAGAGCAGGAACAGCACGAGGTCGTCCCCGGTCAGCGGCGTCACCAGATCGATAGCCGCCTGCGTGGCTGCAAAGGAGTTTTCATCCGGCACGGGATGCCCGGCCTCCCGGACGCACAGGCCCGGCAGCGCGCCCCGGGCATGGCCGTACTTGGTGATGACGATGCCGCCGTCCACCCGGCCTTTGAGCACGGCAAGCGCCGCAGAAGCCATCTGCCAGGCGGCCTTCCCCACCGCGACAAGCACGAGCCGGCCCCGGCAGGGCGGCAACGTCTGAAGCGCCTTCTGTACCGCCGTATCCGGCATGGCTGCATGCAAAGCGGCGGCGATGACGGCTTCGGCGTCCTGTTTCAAATTCATACACGGCTCCTTTCCGAACCCGTAAAGCCGGGCGGCGGCAGAGCCGCCGCCCGAAGCGGGTCACCGTTCGGTTTCAGATCTGTCCGGCGCCGCCGGATCAATGCAGGAACAGCCAAGCGATGAACACGCCGACCGTGGAGGCAAGACCAATGACGAGCGTGCCGAGCGTCTGCGTCCTGTAGCCGTCCTCGACCTTCATTTCGCCAAAGTTTGTGACCACCCAGAAGTAGCTGTCGTTGGCATGGGACACCGTCATGGCGCCGGCGCCGATGGCGATGACGGTCAGCGCGCCGAGCACCGGCGTACCGAGGCCGAGCGCCTCCATCATCGGGGCCATGATGCCCGCCGTGGTCGTAATCGCCACGGTGGAGGAGCCCTGCGCGCACTTGAGGATCGCAGCCAGCAGGAACGGGAAGAAGATGCCGATGGCAGAGAGCGTGTCGGCGTTGGTCGTGATGTAATCAACCATGTTCGTGGAGGAAATGACCTTGCCAAGCACGCCGCCGGCCGCCGTTACGAACAGGATCGGGCCGGTGACGCGGAGCGTATCGTCCGTAATCTGATAGAAGCCCTGCATCCCCTTTTGCATCGCCAGCAGGATCACGCCAAGCGCCACGCCGACGGCGAGCGCCATGATCGGCGTGCCAAGGAACTGCACGAACGGCACCGCCAGGCCCGCCATCGAGAATGCGGAGGCCAGGCCCATCAGCAGAATCGGAACGACGATGGGCGCGAAGGCCAACCAGGCGCTCGGCAGCTTGCCGTAGCCGGCGACCAGCTCCTCATATGTCCTGGCGGTCGCATCGCTCAGATCCGCTTCATCCGCCGCCCGGACTTTCCTGCCGATGATTCGCGCAAAGATATAGCCCGCGACGAGCGCCGGGATGGACAACAGCGCGCCGATGCCCATGACCAGCAGCAGATGATTGCCCACGCCGAGCGTGTTGGCCGCCGCGATCGGACCCGGCGTCGGCGGGATGAAGCAGTGCGAGATGTAAAGGCCCATGGACAGTGCCACCGTGCAGGCCACGGACGACTTGCGGGTACGCTGCACGAGCGCCTTGCGGATCGGATTCAGGATGACGAAGCCCGAATCGCAGAACACGGGGATGGACACAATCCAGCCCATGATGAGCATGGCCAGCTCCGGATGCTTTTTGCCGACGAGCCTGACCACGCAGTCGGACATCTTGAGTGCCGCGCCGGACATCTCCAGCAACGTGCCCACGAGCGCGCCGAGGATGATGACGATGCCGATACTCGTGAACGTGCCGGAAAATCCCTGGCCGATGACGGTCGGGATGTCCGGCAGCGGGATGCCGCCGAGAATGGCCAGCAGCAGCGAGACCGCCAGGATCGACAGAAACGGATGGATCTTGAGCTTGGAGATCGCCAGGATCATGAGCACGATACACACAACAAAGGCGATCATCAACGGGATACCGGTCATATCGTTTTCCCTCCCAGATAGATTTCCGCCCGAGACGGCGGTTTGATTGGATACCCGGATTATATCGGACTGCCGCGCTTTTGTATATGTTTTATAAACCAATAAACTATGGAATAATATGTTGTTTGTAACAAATTATGCCCGTTTTATCGAATTGCCACCTCCCGCTACGCCCGCATGGCATCGCGCACCTCCCGATAAAAATAGATGGCGATGTAGAACAGCGAAGAGTGGCGGATGGAGCGTGGGTCATACCCGGTGCGCTCGGCGATGCGGCGAAGTTTGTACTGCAACGTGTTCCGGTGAACGAAGAGCTTCGCCGCCGCGCGGCTGATGGAGCCTTCGTTGTCATAAAACACCTCCAGCATGGGCAGCAGGCGGGAGATCTCCGCATCCGAAAACCCGCGCATGATCTTGCGAATGTATTCCTGCTTGGTTGCGCTGTCCACCTCGTCAGCAAAGACCTCCATGTTCAGATCCGCATACAGGCGAACGGCCCATTTGTGCGTGCGCATGCAGGCGGCAAGCGCCCGCTGCGCCTTGACGCAGTTGGCGTGCATGCTCTCGTATTCGCCGACCCGGTCGTCGATCCCGACGGCAAGCCGCAGGTTCGGGAACGCCGCTTCCACCCGCGCGCGCATGGCATCGGCAAGGCGGACCAGTTCCTCGTCCTGCTGCAGCGTTACGAGGCAGATCAACCCGGAAGCGGCCTTCAAAAACAGGTTGTTGCGGTCCGTATTCACGATGAACTGCTTGATCTCCCGCTCGGCGGCATTGATGTCGCGCAGCGCTCCCCAGCCCCGGGTGGGCGCAGGCTCGTACGCGCAGCAGGCCAGCACCCGCCGCGGGATGCTGACGTCCATGTGCAGCGCAAGCCCCCGCTCCAAAAAGGCCGCATTGAGATTCCGGCGGTCGCCGTTGAGCCACTCGTCCAGATAGCTGTTGCGCACGCTCTCGCCCATGACGCGCTGCTCGGCATGATACGCCTCCGAAAGCAGCAGCTCCGTCATGCGCTGAATGATGCGCGCATTGGCCACGATCTGTCCGTATTCCCCCGTGATGCCGAGCACGCCAAGCGTGCGTCCCTCCATAACAATGGGGAAATTTACGCCGCGCAGGGCGCCGGCATATTCGCCGTCGTGGTGGACGACCACCTCCGGCAGCCCCTCCGACACGATCCGATGGGCGCCGCCATGGAACGTGCCGACGCGGGCGGGGTCGCTGGATGCGAGGATGACACCGTTCGGTCCCATCAGGTTGATCTTCTGCGGTATGACTCCGTTGACCTCTGCGACGATCTTTTCGGCGATCTGCTTGGACAGTTCCACGCCCCGTTCCCCTCCCGTCCGCTTTCTACCGCCAGTATACCAGCACGCGCCTGCCGCGGCAAGCGGACATTTGCGCGTGGCGCCGCCGCTGTGGTATACTGATATCGGATGAAGCTCTCGGAAGGGACGCGATGACCATGCCGTTTCTCTGGCTGTTCTGCCTCGTCGCCTGCGCGCATCTGTACGCCTGTGTCCGCCGTTTCGAGCGGGTCCGCCATGCGACCAAACCGTTGCTGATGCCGCTGTTGGCCGCCTGGTACGCGGCGATGGCGGGCGCGTCCGCGCGCCTGCCGGTGGTGCTGGCGCTGCTCTTGGGCACGGTGGGCGACACGCTGCTGCTCTCCGCGCGGCCGGCATTTTTTGCCACCGGGACGGCCTGTTTTGCGCTTGGGCACGGCTGCTACATCTTCCACATGCTTTCCAGCCTGCCCGTCTGGCCCGACGCCCGGACGGTGCTGCCGTGCGTTGCCGCCTACCTCTTGCTGGTTGCGGTGGCGGCTTTCCGATTCTGGCCCCACCTGCCGCGCCGGGCCGCGCCCTTCTGCGTGCTGTATATGGCCATCCTGGCCGGCATGAGCTGCTGTGCGCTGTTGTACGCGCGCAGCGGTATGGCCTTCGGGTGGCTCGTCTTTGCCGGATCGCTGTTGTTCCTCGTATCGGACGCGATCCTGACGCGGACCACATTCTGTTCAAACGCCGGCGAACACCGCCTTTCCGTCATGCTGACGTATATCGCGGCGCAGGGGCTGATGACGGCCGGCTTCCTTGGAGGTGCCATATGGAAGATAAACTGACGATCATCCTGATCCTGAGCGCCGCCTGTGCGGCGTTGCTCGCCTTCGTCCTGCTGCTGTTGCTGCGCCTGCGCAATGGCGGCGGCGCGCAGAGCGCGATGCGGGAGGAGCAGGCCGCCATGCGACGCACACTCGCCGACTCGCAGGCGGCGCTGCGACAGGAGTTGACGGCCACGGTGCAGAACGCCGTCTCCTCGCTCGGCAACCTGCTCGGCGCCAGCCAGCAGCGCGCGGCCGAACAGTCGGAGCTGCGTTTCAAAACCTTTGAAACGGGCAACGAACAAAAGCTCGAAGCCATACGGGAAACCATGGAGCGCCGTCTGACGCGCCTGCAGGCGGACAACAACGAAAAGCTCGACCAGATGCGCCTCGTGGTGGACGAAAAGCTCCAGCAGACGCTGGAGACCAAAATGACGCAATCGTTCCGGCTGGTGAGCGAACGGCTTGAACAGGTCTACAAGGGGCTCGGCGAAATGCAGACGCTCGCCACCGGCGTGGGCGACCTCAAGCGCGTGCTGTCCGGCGTCAAAACGCGCGGCATCCTTGGCGAAATTCAGCTTGGCGCCATTCTCGAAGAGATCCTTTCGCCGGAACAGTATGAAAAAAACGTGGCCACCCGCCCGCGCAGCACGGAACGCGTGGAATACGCCGTGCGCCTGCCCGGCGACGATGGGGCGCCGGTCTATCTGCCCATCGACTCCAAATTCCCGGGCGACGCCTATGCCAACCTGCTCGACGCCTACGACAGCGGTTCCCCGGAGCGCGTACACGCGGCGGTGAACGCGCTGACCGCGCAGATCAGGAAGGAGGCGCGCGACATCCGCGACAAGTATGTCGCCCCGCCGCACACCACCGAATTTGCCGTGATGTTCCTCCCGTTTGAAGGCCTCTATGCCGAGGTGGTCAACCGCGGGCTCGTCGAGGAACTGCAGCGCAGCTATCGCGTGAGCATCGCCGGGCCGTCCACGATGGCGGCACTGCTCAACAGCCTGCAGATGGGCTTCCGCACGCTGGCGCTGCAAAAGCGTTCCGGCGAGGTCTGGCAGGTGCTCGGCGCCGTCCGCGCGGAGTTCGACAAGTTCGGCGCCACGCTCGAGCGCACGCAGAAGCGTCTGGACGACGCGCACCGCGAGCTGGATGAGCTCGTCGGCAAGCGCACGCGGCAGATCCAGCGCAAGCTGCGCAGCGTCGAGCGCATCGAGGACCCCGCCCTCTCAAACGCGCTGCTGTTGCCGGACGAGCAAGCGCCGCTCGCCGCCGAAGCGGACAGCGGCGACGAATGAACGGCGGTTCCGCCCGCGCGCGGGATGCGGACTCCCTGCTACGGCCATGCGGCGCGCAGACGGCCGGGGAGCGCGCAGCGATGCCGTTTTTGCTTGACAAGCCGGCGCTGCATTGTTAAAATAAACAGGCGTGAATGCGCTTGCAGCCCAGTGGATAGAGTGCCCAGCCACGAACCGGCAGGTCGCAGGTTCGAATCCTGCCAGGCGCGCCACTTATCAGAGCAAACCATTTGTGTTTACTCTAATTTTTATAACGAATGGCGGTTTGGGCCAAGTTTCCCCCCTTCCCACTTCCTCTCCAATTGCCCCGTTTCCTGGTTCTACGTCGTTTTGGGAGGCCGATCCCTTCTTCCGCCGCCTTTGTACAACAGCATCATCCCACAGGAGGTTCTCTTATGCGTCACGCTCGTATCATCCTGCTGCTTGCCGTCCTCACATGCCTTGCCTGCATCTGCGCATGCAGCGAAGCCGTAGATCCGGCAGCCGCAACGGAACAGGTGACGGTGCTTCTATCGTCCAGCCCGTCGCCGACGCCGAAACCGACCCCGGAACCGACGCCCGAACCGACCCCGGAGCCCACGCCTGAACCGACGCCGACGCCGGAACCGACGCCGACGCCCGTGCCCGCCGTCGTGTTGTCGGACAAGACGTTTATCGTCACCTCTGCCGACCGGAACACGAAGGTAGCTCTTCTGTGCGAAAACTATAAGCAGCTTACCTTGCCCCTGCAGGTGGAGGTCCGGCTGGAGGACGGCACGGTTGTGGGCAGCGCAGAGGTCCGCCAGCGCGAAACCCGGCTGCAGTTCTGTCTCCCCGACGGGCTCGCCCCGCGGACGACGCTCTATCTTTGGCAGGACGGCGTAGACTACGCGATCGATACGCTGGACATCGCCGTCACCGATCCGGATTATGAAGCGGTCGTCGGCAACTACACGCGCGACGACAAGATGATTGCGCTCACGTTTGACTGTGCATACGGCGAGGCGCTAACCGACTTCCTGCTCGACACCCTGCGCGAATACGATATCCATGTGACCTTCTTTATGATCGGCACCTGGGTGGGCAACCATGGCCCCTGGATCGAAACCATGATCGAAGACGGGCATGAGATCGGCAATCACACGATGAACCATCCCCGTTTTTCGGAATGCACTGCCGTCCAAATCAGAAAGCAGGTGGAGCAGGCAGGCGACCGGCTGCTGGAAAACCACAATTACACGACCCGGCTGCTGCGGCCGCCGTATGGGAGCCATACGAAAGTCTCCGACGCGGTGGTTCGCTTCCTCGGTTATGAGGTGATCATGTGGGGGCTGACCTCCGGAGATGCCAATGCTGATGCGACTGCCCAGCAAATCACGCGTCGCGTGCTTGACAACGTCAAACCCGGCGATATCATCCTGTTCCACAACGCCGCGCCGCAAATGCGCGATTACCTCGTGCCCATTCTGGACGAATTGATCGCGCGCGGCTACACCTTCGGCACCGTGTCGGAGCTCATGGGCTGGACGGACGAAACAGAAACGCCGGCGTCCTGAACACAGCGCGCCGATAGCGGCAGGAACTGACGGCCACGGTGCAGAACGCCGTCTCCTCGCTCGGCAACCTGCTCGACGCCTGCGACAGCGGTTCCACGGAGCGCGTACACGCGGCGGTGAGCGCGCTGACCGCGCAGATCAGGAAGGAGGCGCGCGACATCCGCGACAAGTATGTCGCCCCGCCAGCGCGCAACGATTCCGATTTTTTGCTTGACAAGCCGGCGCTGCATTGTTAAAATAATCAGGTGCGAATGCGCTTGTAGCTCAGTGGATAGAGTGCCCGGCTACGAACCGGTAGGTCGCAGGTTCGAATCCTGCCAGGCGCGCCAAAAGCCCAATGCTTGCATTGGGCTTTTTCTGTTTACATTGTTTGGAAAATCCATTGCAGAGGATGTGTGGCGGCATGAAGTTCATCATTGCGGGGTCCGGCGGGTGCGTATGTACCCCAAAGCCGTTATGTCAATGCAAAGTCTGTACGGAAGCGAGGCAAAGGGGTTATCCGTACAAGCGGTGCGGTTGCAGCCTGTATTTGGACGACTGCGCCCTGCTCGTGGATACCCCGGAGGATATCGCCGTCGCGCTGAATAACGCCGGCATAAAAGCGGTGGACAACATCCTGTACAGCCATTGGGACCCCGACCATACGCTCGGGATGCGAATCATGGAACAGCTTCGTCTGGAATGGCTTGATTATTATGACAACAAGGTGCCGGTAAACCCGATCCATGTGTACGCGCTGGAACAGGTCCTGGCGGATGTCCGCCAAATCGGCGGCAAATATGGGTCCTTTTTGGATTACTACGCGCAGATGGGGCTGATAGATTGCCGGATCGTAAAGGACTCCATCGCCATCGGAGACGTTGAAATCACATTCGTCCCGGTGCGGCAGAAAAAACCCGTTTCCGTATTCGTCTTTGCGTCCAAGGGCAAAAAGCTGGTATACGCCCCGTGCGACTGCCGTCCTTTCCCGGCGGCCGGCGTCATGGAAAATGCCGATGTGCTGATCATAGGGAATACGGTTGTGGGCGACGTTCTGAAAAACGGAAGAATCATCGGCCCGGATCATCCCCTCAGGAAAGAACTGCATACGGTAAGCGATGTTCTGGAGATTGCCGACAGGCTGCACATCAAAAAGACCGTTATCACACATATCGAGGAGGACTGGGGCAAATCCTTTTCCGACTATCTGTCGCTGGAAAAATCATATCAAAACTTGAATTTTGCCTACGACGGGATGGTCGTCGAGCTTTAGCGGGAGAAAGCTGGCAGCGCAAACACCGTTGAAACCGGGTTGGGAGCCCCCGTGCCGGAGGGCCGGTTCCCGGGGCGCATACGCGCAGCAGCTCCGCCATGCGCGCCTGCGCCGCCCGGAACGGCGGGCAGGAGCGGGGAGCGGGACATGCGTCGGCACGGGGTCGGTTTCTGAGAGATCAGCGGGCGCGCCCGCATCTGTCGGCGTGTGAAAAGCCGGCAGGAAACTGCTGTAGACAAAATTGCTGTAGACAAACGGGTCGTTCATTGGTACAATAGCAGGCGATACCACACAACGATAAAGGAGAGTGATGATCCTACATGGACGGCGACAGTTTACCTTCCCTTCTGACTATCGTGATTTTTGTCGCACTATCGGCTTATTTTTCCGCGACGGAAACCGCTTTCTCATCTCTAAATCGGGTCCGACTGAAGAATCTCGCAAAAAACGGAAACCGGCGCGCCGCGCTCGTGCTGCAGCTCTCCGATGATTACGACAAGCTGCTGTCCACGATCCTCGTGGGCAACAACATCGTCAACATCGCCACGGCGGCGGTGGGTACCGCGCTGTTTATTCGCCTCTATGGCGACATTGGAGCGACGATCTCCACCATCGTGGTGACCATCGTCGTGCTGATCTTCGGCGAAATTTCGCCCAAGAGCCTCGCCAAGGAATCGCCGGAGCGGTTCGCCATGTTCGCGGCACCGCTGCTCAGGCTGTTGCTTATCGTGCTCACGCCGGTCAACTTCCTGTTCTCACTGTGGAAAAAGCTGTTGAAAAAGGCGTTCCATACCAAAGACGAACCCGGCATGACGGAAGAGGAGCTGCTCACCATTGTGGAGGAAGCCGAGCAGGACGGCGCCATCAATGAAGAGGACAGCGAACTGATCCACAGTGTGATCGACTTCAACGACCTCAAGGTAAACGACGTCCTGACGCCACGGGTGGACATCGTTGGCGTCGCGCTCGACGACGGGCAGGACAGAATCGCCCGGACCTTCCTGCAATCCGGCTATTCCCGCCTGCCGGTTTACCGGGAAACCGTCGACCGGATCGTCGGCGTCCTGAACGAAAAGGATTTCTTCAACGGCCTGATGGGGGAAGGCCGCGTCGATGTGGAGGCGCTCATGCAGCCGCCGCTGTTCGTCCCACCGTCGGCCCGCATCAGCAACGTGCTGCGGCTTCTCCAGCATAGGAAAACGCATCTCGCCGTGGTGCCGGACGAATACGGCGGTACGTTCGGCATCGTCACGATGGAGGATATTCTCGAAGAGCTGGTGGGCGAGATCTGGGACGAACACGATGACATCGTTGAGGATATCGTCCAAACCGGCGTGGATACCTGGCAGGTCAACGGGCTTGCCGAGCTGGATAAGCTGTTCGGCCGCCTCGGAATGGAGCGCGACGATACGGAAGCCGTCACGGTCGGCGGCTGGATCATGGAGCGATTGGGCCGCATCCCGCAGCCGGGCGACGGCTTTGCCTGCGGCAGGCTTCATGTCACGGTGGACCGGACCCACGAGCGCCGCGTGACGCAGGCCACCGTGCGCATCCTCTCCTGACGCGGCGGAGCAAAAAAACGGCGCCGGGAATCGCTTCCCGGCGCCGCCGCTTATCGAACGGTTCAGTCCTCGTCCCCTGTCTCGTCCTCGTCTGCACAGCACAGGTCGATTTCGACCGGCTCGTTGCAATGCGGGCAGATAAGGCCATCCTCGGAATCGAGCATATCCTCGTCAAAGTAGATCGTCTCGCCGCACGACGGGCAGATGACCTCCATGAAATCATCGGCGGAGGGGCCCTCGTCAAAGAGCACGCCGTTCACTTCCTCAAGCTCCTCATACAGCTCGTCCACGCAGTCGGACAGGTCGTCCAACGACTCGCCCTGCTCCTCCAACTCTTCGGAGATGGCGCCCAGCGCGTCGATGATGCCGCGCAGGAGCTTGCCCTGCTTATCCTCCTCGGTGACGCCCAGCCCATCGGCCAGGCCGTCCAGATAGGCGACCTTTTCTGAGATATAGCTCATATCGGGATCCTCCTTGCTAAATTGCTCTGAAAAGCGGCGTTAGACGCGCTCCATATATTCGCCGGTACGGGTATCCACACGGATGCGGTCGCCCTCGTTGACGAACAGCGGGACGTTGATCTTGTACCCGGTTTCCAGCTCCGCCGGCTTTGTGGTGCCGGTGGCGGTATCGCCGCGCACGCCGGGTTCGGTGTGCGTGACCGTGAGCTCCACAAAGTTCGGCGCCTCGACGGAGAACGGCGCGCCCTTAAAGAAGCGGACCTTGACGTTCTCGTTCTCCACGATGAAGTCGATGGCGTCCTCCACCTGATCGTGATTGAGCGGGATCTGCTCGTACGTTTCCACATCCATGAAGTAATACAGCTGGCCGTCGTTATAGAGATACTGCATCTCCCTCGTCTCGATGTGGGCGTTGGGATACTTGTCCGTCGGGCTGAACGTGCGCTCGAGCACTGCGCCCGTCATCACGTTCTTGAGGCGGGTGCGCACGAACGCCGCGCCCTTGCCCGGCTTCACGTGCTGAAAGTCCGCGATGGACCACACCTGCCCGTCGATCTCAACGGTCATGCCCTTGCGAAAATCGCCTGCCATAATCATAGTTCTGGATCCTCCCCATCATTGTTTGCTTGTCAGGAAACCATCAGCAGCTCCTTAGGGGAACTGACAAGATCGATATACCCGCTTTCCGTAACCACGCAGCAGTCCTCGATGCGGACGCCGCAAAGCCCTTCCACATAGATGCCCGGCTCGATCGTGATGGTCATGCCGGGAGCGAACACCGTCTCCGAACGCACGGAAGCGCGTGGCTCCTCGTGGATCTCGAGACCAAAGCCATGGCCCAGACTGTGTCCAAAGCACGCTCCATAGCCCCGGGCCGTGATATAATCCCGTGCAACGGCGTCCAGCGCACGGCCCGTCACGCCCGCACGCAGCGCGGCAAGCGCACGCTCATGCGCCTCCAGCACGATGTCATAGATGCGGCGGCACTCGTCGCTCGCATGGCCGACGGCAAACGTGCGCGTCATATCGGAATGATAGCCATCCGCCATGCAGCCGAAGTCCAGCACCACCAGATCCCCCGCCTGCAGGCGGCGGTCAGACGGCACGGCATGGCACATGGCCCCGTTGGGGCCGGACCCCACGATCGGATCGAACGACGGCCCCTCGCTGCCGAGCTTTGCCCCGATGTAGTTGAGCTCGGCCACCACCTCGCGCTCCGTCATGCCGGCATGGACGCGGGGCAGCAGCTCCGCAAACGAGCGGTCGGCAAGCTGCTGGGCCCGGCGCAGGCTCTCGATCTCGGCCGGGGACTTGACCATGCGCAGGGTCGAGAGCGGCCGTTGGAACGGGACAAGCGCAACGGGCAGCGCCGCGAGCCGCTCGCGTCCGGCCACCGTCATCACATCCGCCTCAAAACCGCAGCGGCGGCAGCCATCGCGCAACAGGACGGCGCCCAGCTCGTCCGCAAGGCCGGCCGGGTCGCACTCGATGATCTCATATCCGCTCGTCTGCTCGCCGGCCTGGATCGTATATCGGAAGTCGGTGAACAGGCAGCAGGATCGCCCCGTGATGAGCAACGTGGCGTCCGCGCTGGTAAAGCCGGAAAAGTAGCGGATGCTCGCCAGACCGCTGACCAGCGCGCAATCCAACCCGTCCTGCGCCAGCGAAGCCCGCAACCGCTCGATCCGATCCTTCATAGCACGGCAACCTCCATAACTTGTTTATTGTACCATACAAAGGCGGCGACAACAAGCCCCGCGCTATAATTTGTGATATAGCAGGTTTTTCGCCTCATACTGCGGCTCGCAGGTAAAGTTGATGCCGAGCCGGCGGTACGTCGCGCTGTCCACGCGGGAGAGGAGGACGCTGGAGTGCGCCTCCGCGTCCCGCAACTTGTCCAACTGCTTCATCGCATGCGCGGCGGTGGGGTTGGTGGCCGCACAGATGGAGAGCGCGATGAGGATTTCATCGCTGTGCAGACGCGGATTCCGGCTGCCGAGATGGCGGGTCTTGAGCCGCTGGATGGGCTCGATTACGATGGGCGAGATGAGGTCGATCGCATCGTGGATGCCGCCCAGCGTCTTGAGCGCATTGAGCAGCGCGGCGGCGGACGCGCCGAGAAGTTCCGTGGTCCTGCCCGTGACGATCGTCCCGTCCGACAGTTCGATGGCCATGGCAGGCAACCCCGTCTCTTCCGCGCGCGCAAGCGCGCGCGCGACGACCGGCCGGTCCTCCGGCGAGGCGCCGCAACGGTTCATGATATATTCCGACCGGATCTCCTGATCCGGCGGCAACAGCCCGCGCTTGCACCCGCACAGCGCCGCATAGTACCGGCGGATGATCTCCTGCCGGGCGGCGGCGCACACCACCTCGTCGTCGAAGATGCAGTAGCCCGCCATGTTCACACCCATATCCGTCGGCGACCGATACGGGGATGCGCCGGAGATGCGTTCAAAGATGGCGTTGAGCACCGGGAAGGATTCCACGTCGCGGTTATAGTTGACCGTCGTCACGCCGTAGGCCTCGAGATGAAACGGATCGATCATGTTCACATCATCAAGATCGGTCGTGGCGGCCTCATAGGCCAGATTGACCGGATGCCTCAACGGCAGGTTCCAAATGGGGAACGTCTCAAACTTGGCGTACCCGGCCTTGACGCCGCGCCGGTTTTCGTGATACAGCTGCGACAGGCACACGGCAAGCTTGCCGCTGCCAGGCCCCGGCGCCGTGACAACCACGAGCGGCCGCGTCGTTTCGATATAATCGTTCTTGCCAAACCCCTCGTCGCTCACGATCAGGGGCACGTTGGCAGGGTACCCGGCGATGGGATAATGCCGGTAGACGCGCACGCCAAGGCCCGTGAGCCGGTCGGCAAAGGCGTCCGCCCCCGCCTGCCCGCCGTAGCGCGTGATGACGACGCCTCCGACGAGCAGCCCCTGCTGACGGAACGCGTCGATCAGGCGGAGCACCTCGGCGTCGTACGCAATGTCGAGGTCGCCGCGCACCTTGTTGCGCTCGATGTCGCCGGCATGGATGGCGAGGATGATCTCCGCGTCGTCGCGCAACGTCCGAAGCATATTGATCTTGCTGTCCGGCAGGAAGCCGGGCAACACCCGCGCCGCGTGGTAATCGTCGAATAGCTTGCCGCCAAATTCCAGATAGAGCTTGTCCCCAAACTGCGCAATGCGTTCCCGAATCCGCTCGGACTGCATGCGGACATACTTGTCATTGTCAAAACCAATCCGCTTCATGCGAAAAGTATAGCATTTTGCCGCACCCATTGGCAAGACGCAGTCGGACGCAATTTTTGCGCTACCGCCGCTCCCGCAGCGCCGTGTTCAGCTTGGCGAGCGCCCGCTTTTCAATCCGGGATACATAGCTTCTGGAGATGCCGAGCAGTTCCGCGACCTCGCGCTGCGCCATGTGATAGGCGCCGAAGAGGCCGAAGCGCAGCCGGATGACGATGAACTCGCGCTCGGTCAATGCGCTCCGCATGGCGGCGCGGATGCGTTCCGTGTCGAGCCGCGCCTGCACCTCATCGACCACGGCGTCCGGATCGGTCCCCAGCACGTCGAGCAGCGTCACGTCGTTGCCGTCGTTGTCGACGCCCACGGCGTCGCTGAGCGAAATCTCCGCCACCTGCTTGCGCTCGGCGCGCAGGCTCATGAGGATCTCGTTCTCCACGCACCGGCTCGCATAGGCGGAGAGCGCATAGCCGCGGTTGAGGTCGAACGTGGACACGGCCTTGATGAGGCCGATGGCGCCGATGGAAATGAGGTCGTCGATGTCGCGCCCGGTGCGGACGTATTTCTTGGCGATGTGCGCCACAAGGCGCAGATTGTGCGCGATCAGGCGCTCCCGCGCCTCCTCCGAGCCGGCCGCGGCGGCGGCCAGACAGCGGCGCTCCTCCTCGGGCGGCAACGGCTCCGGAAACGACGAACCATTGCGCACGTACGCCGCAAAGAAGAACAGGTCGCAAAGGATCTCGAACAGCTGCATGCGCGCCACCCCCACGCATACAGCTTATGCGGGACACCCCCGTGCCATGCGCCAAAAAACGACGGGTTGCGCCATCGGCCGCCGGCCGGGAACGCCGGGCAGAAACAAGCGCATGGGCCGCGGGCGGCCCATGCGCAAGAAATTTGACAGACAGACGGGCTGAACGATTACGGCCAGTACTGCCGGTATTCCAGCACGTGCTGCTGATGCTCCTCGTACGTCTTGTCGAACACAAGCGCATAGTCGTGCGTCACCGTGCCGTCCGGGTTGGTCACCTGCAGCTTGCCGTTGCAGAAGTACAGATAGCCTTCCTCGAGGAACTCCTCGTTCGGGTACAGCGCCGCCTCGATCGCCAGCTTGCCCGGGTTGCTGATCGGACCGACGGGCAGGCCGCTGTTGCGATACGTATTGTACGGGGAATCGGTCGCCAACTCGGCCTCGGTGAAGGTATATTTGCGCACGTTCAGCTCATAGGACAGGCTGGCGCAGGACTCGAGCCGCATGCCGGCATCGAGGCGGTTGTGGAATACGGCCGAAACCTTGGCAAAGTCCGTCTCGACCTGCGCTTCGCGCTCGATGAGCGACGCGAGCGTAACAACCTCGTCCATGGTCATGCCCAGCTCCTGCGCGCGCGCCAGATACTCGTCGGTGAACACCTCGTTGAACCGGTTGAGCATCTTGATGATGATGGAGTCCATGGAGGCGTCCACATAGATCTCGTACGTGTCGGGGAACAGATATCCCTCGAGCAGGTAACGACGTCCGTCCGCCGACTCCGGCAGGAAGGTGAAGCCCTCCAGCCCGGTGCGGTCAAGGCAAGCATCCGTAAACGTCGCCGGATCGTCGATCACCCCCAGCTCCACGAGGGTATTGGCGATGTCCGAAACGGTATATCCCTCCGGAATCATCAGCTTGATGGATTCCTTCGGCGGGTTGCCCTCACAGATGATGTCGACGATCTGTTTGAGCGTCATATTGCGCGAGAGGATATAGGTACCCGCCTGCATTTTGTTGGCCTTGCCGACAAAATCAACATAGACCTTGAACGCCGCGATGCTCGGGATCAGCCCCTCCTCGTCCTCCCCCCGGGCGTTATACAGGATCTGCGCGATGGTGCTGGCGGAAGAGGACTTCGGGATGACAACCTCGATGGGCGTCGCGTCGTTCACGTCGACCGGGTTGATATAGTTGGACAACACGTAATTGACCGTGAACCGGGCGGCAAAGTATACGATGACCACGCTCACCAGCAGCACGACAGGCTGGCGCACGGTGCGCCACATCCTGCGCAACCGGCGCTGTTTCGGGGTCAGGCCCTTTCGGTTGTTCTGCGTCGTACCCATAGGCATAGTATAGCAAGCCCTGCGCCGAAGCGCAAGCTCACCCCTCCAGCGCGCTGAGGTCGACGTCTATCGCTTCGGCAAGAATCTTGTAGACGTCGCCCAGCATCCGGTTCATGCGGTACTCCGCCATGAGGAAGGCGGAGGCGTCCTTATCGAGCTGCAACACCTCGCCCACCTTGCGCAGACGCTCCATCAGCTCGTCGTCCTTGTCGCCCTTGAGCACGGCAGCCTGCGCGCGCATCTGAAGCTTGTGGTACTCAGCGATGAGCGCCTTGGTCGTGTCGTTGGCCATGGCCGCTTCGCGCGTTTTCTCATATTCCTGATATTCATCGCTCGCCTTCAACTCCGCCGCCAGCGTCCTTGCCGTATCGTAGACCATGCGTATTCCCTCCTCTTCAGATCTCCAAAATAATCGGCACCAGCATCGGCGTGCGCTTCGTCCTGCTCTTGAGCAGCGACTTGAGCTTTTGCCGGATGCCGTTCTTAATGGCCGCATATTCCGACTTCTGCGCCCCTTCAAACCGTTGCGCCTCCTCCGAAAGAAGCGCCACGGCCTCCTCGATGAGCGCCTCGGACTCGCGCATGTACACAAAGCCGCGCGAAATGATTTCCGGTGCGGCGAGCAGCCGCCCCGTTTCCACGTCGAGCACGATGACGGCCACCACAAGGCCGTCCTGCGAGAGCAGTCGGCGATCCTTGAGCACCACGTCGTCGATGTCTCCGATCCCGTCCACCATGACGCCGCCCGCCTGCACGCTGCCCGTGATGCGCCCGCGCCTTGCGGTCAGCTCGATCACATCGCCGCACTCGGCGCGGAAAATGTTTTCCTCCGGAATGCCCATTTCCCGCGCGAGCTGCCCGTGCATGAACAGATGCCGGTATTCCCCGTGTACCGGGATGAAAAAGCGCGGCTTGGTCAACTGCATCATCAACCGGAGCTCCTCCCGGCAGGCGTGGCCGGATACATGCACGTCCGCCATCTGGTTGTAAATGACCATCGCGCCCTTCTGGAACAGGTTGTTGATCACGCGCGAGACGCCCTTCTCGTTGCCGGGGATGGCGGAGGCGGAAATGATGACCGTATCGCCCGCGCCGATGTTGAGCCGGTGCGTCGCCGTCGCCATGCGAAACAGGCCGCTCATCGGCTCGCCCTGGCTGCCCGTGGTGAACACGCAGATCTGGTCGTCCCGGTACCGCTTGAGCTGATCCACGTTGACGATGCGGTCCGCCGGTATCTTCAGGTAGCCCAGCTTCATGGCGATCTGCACGACCTGTTCCATGCTGCGCCCCTGGAAGCACAGCACGCGTCCGTGCGAGATGGCCACATCCGCGACCTGCTGGATGCGATATACGTTGGAAGCAAACGACGCGACGATCACGCGGCCCTGCGCCGCCTCAAAATAGTGTTCAAACGTCGCGCCCAGCTCCCGCTCGGACTGCGTATATCCCTGCCGCTCGATGTTCGTGCTGTCCGACAGCAGCGCCAGCACGCCGCGCGAGCCGTAATGCGCAAAGCGGTTGATGTCGATGGGTTCTCCGTCGATGGGCGTGAAGTCCACCTTGAAATCGCCCGTGTGGATCACCGTGCCGATGGGGGTGTTGATGGCCAGCGCAATCGCTCCCGCGATGGAATGCCCGGTTTTGATGAACTCGATCTTAAAGCAGCCCAGCTCCACCCGGTCCCCCGGCTTGATTGTCACGAGCCGCCGATCCTTGACGCGCATCTCCTCCAGCTTGTGCTCGATGAGCGCAACGGTAAAGCTCGTCCCGTAGACGGGTACGTCGAACTCCCGCAGCGCATACGGCAGCGCGCCGATGTGGTCCTCGTGTCCGTGCGTGATCAGAAAGCCGCGCAGCCGGGCGGCGTTTTCCGAAAGGTAGGTCATGTCCGGTATGACCACGTCGATGCCCGGCATGTCCTCATCCGGGAAGATCAGGCCGCAGTCCACAACGATCATATCGTTGCCGTACTCGAGCACGGTCATGTTCTTCCCGATTTCTCCCACCCCGCCGAGCGGGATGATCTTCAGTTTCCCTGCCATGTCTCCTCCCCGTCAATCCGCATAGAAGAACGAATTGCCGCCAATGGTCTGATAATAAGTCTTGTCGCCCCAAACCTCGCCGAGCCGTTCCGCCCGGAAAAACAGCACCCCGGACGGCACGTTCGTATTGCCGTTGACGAACACGTCCCGCGCATATTCGACGATCTCATCGGGCGGCTGCGTCGATTCAAACGAACTGCCGTTGACCACCGAAAACTGGCTCTTGCGGTAGACCTCCGTGGTGATGGACGTCTCGCCGCCGCCGAAGCTCGCGGATTTGCAGCGGTTGTAGATCACGCTCAGCACGGCGCGGTACGCCGCTTCTCCCTTGCCCTTGGCCTCCAGATATGCGACCTTTGCCGCAAGCACCAACTCCGCTTCCAGGCCGGAGGCGGGGGCGTCATCCTCATCCGGCACCGGCTCGGGGCTCGGTTCCTCCGTCGGCTCGGGGGTTGGCTCCACCGGTTTCGGGGTGATCGCCGGCTCTTCGGTCGGCGTTGCCGTGGGCTTGGCGGTCGGTTTGGCCGTCGGTTTGGCGGTCGGTTTTGCCGTCGGCTTGGCGGTGGGCTTCGCCGTCGGCTTGGCGGTGGGCTTCGCCGTCGGTTTGGCGGTCGGTTTGGCCGCAGGTTTTGCATCCCCCTCCTCCTCCGCCGTCGGCGCCGGATCATCCGGCGCTGTGCTTGGCGAGGCGGTCGGCTCGACCGTCGGTTCGGCCGTCGGTTCCGGCGTCGGCGTCGGGGCTTCCGGCGTCGGCGTCGGCGCGCTCAGTACGACCGACACTTCATCGTTCTCCAGCGCCAGCGCAATACGCTCAATCGCCGGGATGCGCGGCGCGCTCGTGCACGCGCACATCATCAACATACACAGAAGGCAACATGTCAAAATGATCCATCGATACCGTTTCATGAATCGCTCTCCTTCCGGGCGATCCGCATTTTACATCCACTCCGTCGCCCGATCACAGGATATACTTATGTATATCCTCATCGGTAAATTCTTGCCGCAGCCGCTCGTTCACATACGCAGCATCGACAACCATATCGATCACCGGATGCTGACCGTTGGCATTGAACGAAACGTCGTCGAGCAGGTTCTCCAATACAGTATGCAGGCGGCGGGCGCCGATGTTCTCCGTGTTCTCATTGGCGAGGAACGCATAGCGGGCGATCTCGTCCAACGCCTCGTCGGTAAACGTCAGGTTAACGTTATCCGCCGACAGCAACGCCGCATACTGCTTGGTCACGGCGTTCTCCGGCTGCGTCAGAATCGCCTTGAAGTCCGCCTGCGACAGGTCGTTGAGCTTCACGCGGATGGGAAAGCGCCCCTGCAACTCCGGGATCAGGTCCGTGACCTTGGCCGTGTGGAACGCGCCGGCGGCGATGAACAGAATATAGTCCGTCTTGACCGGGCCGTACTTGGTGGAGACGGTCGATCCCTCGACGATGGGCAGGATATCCCGCTGCACGCCCTCGCGCGACACGTCCGGCCCGCCCATGTTGCGGCCGCCGGCGATTTTATCGATCTCGTCGATGAAGATGATGCCGTCCTGTTCCGCCCGCTGCAGCGCGTCGCGCGTAACATCGTCCATGTCCACGCGCTTTTCCGACTCCTGCTGGATGAGAACCCGGCGTGCTTCCGACACCGGCAGCTTGCGCCGTTTCGTCTTTTTGGGAAGAATGCCGCCCAGCATGTCGCCAAGGTTCATGTCGATCCCGACGGCGAGCATCGCATCGTTTGCGGGCGCGCGTTCCTCCACCTCGATCTCCACGAGCACATGCTCCAGCTGGCCGGCGCGCAACTGCTGCAGCACCCTGTCCCGCTCGGACTGGAAGGCGCGCTTTTCCTCATCGCTCATTACGGGCTCCTTTTCCTTCTGCTCCGACGCGCCGGCAAAGAGCAACTGCAGCGGGTTGACGGCCGGCTGCCGCTCGCTCTTCTTCATGGGGACGAGCAGCTCCACGAGCCGCTGCTCCGCCGCCGCTTCCGCTACGAGGCGCACCTCCTCCATGCGTTGCGCCTTGCAGATTCGGATGGCCGCCTCCACGAGGTCGCGGATCATGGATTCCACATCGCGTCCGACGTAGCCCACCTCGGTAAACTTGGTCGCCTCCACCTTGACAAACGGCGCGTCGACGAGCTTGGCAAGCCGCCGGGCAATCTCCGTCTTGCCCACGCCGGTCGGCCCCATCATGATGATATTCTTCGGGGTGATCTCCTCGCGCAGTTCCGGCGACAGGCAGCTGCGGCGGTAACGGTTGCGCAGCGCCACAGCCACGGCCCGTTTTGCGCGATCCTGCCCGACGATATATCTGTCGAGCGCCTCCACAATCTCCCGCGGCGTAAGCATGTTCATGCCTCCACCTCCTCGACAACGAGATTGCCGTTGGTATAGATACAGATGTCGCCCGCAATCCTGAGGGAGCGCTCGGCGATCTCCCGTGCGGACAGGTCCGTGTTCTGGCGAAGCGCCTTGGCGGCGGCCAACGCGTACATGCCGCCGGAACCGATGGCGGCAATGCCGTCATCCGGATCGATGACCTCGCCGGTGCCGGAGAGAATCAGCAGCTCCCTGCCGTCCGTGGCGATGAGGAGCGCCTCGAGCTTGTGCATGATCTTGTCGCTGCGCCAGTCCTGTGCGAGCGAAACCGCCGCGCGCGTGAGCGCCCCGCTGTACTGCTCCAGCTTCTGCTCAAACCGTTCGCAGAGCGAAAAGGCGTCCGCCACGGTGCCGGCAAACCCGACCACGACCCGGTCGTGGTAAATGCGGCGCACCTTGCGCGCATGCGCCTTCATGACGTTCGCGTTGTTCATCGTTACCTGTCCGTCGCCTGCCACGGCACAGCGGCCGTCCTTGCGCACGGCGAGGATTGTCGTTCCGCGAAGCTCCATTCGATGTCGATCCTCCAATATCCTCGGTCATTTTTCCTATTCTAACATAAAACCGGGCGAAAATCGCCCGGTTTACAAAGACGTTTTCAATTCTTTTACGATTTGGAGGGCGCGCTGCGCCATCGCCAGATATCGTTCGCGCTTGCCGCGCGGCGGCGACGGCAACGGTTCCATAATGCCGAACGTCACGTTCATCGGCTGGAAATCACCGCCCGCATAGCCGGAGACATAGTGCGCAAGCGCCCCGATGGCCGTCGTGCGCGGCACGTCCACAGGCGGCAGACCAAGTCGCTGACGCGCCAGCGCCGAACCGGCGAGCAGGCCGCTCGCAGCCGACTCCACATACCCCTCCACGCCCGTAATCTGCCCCGCAAAGTACAGGCCGGGACGCGCCAGCATCTGATAGCGGCTGTCAAGCAGGCCGGGGCTGGGCAGAAACGTGTTGCGGTGCATCACGCCATAGCGCACATACTCGGCGTTTGCAAGGCCGGGGATCATGCCGAACACACGGCGCTGCTCGGAAAATTTCAAATTGGTCTGGAATCCGACGATATTCCACAGCGTGCCGGCGGCATCGTCCTGCCGCAACTGTACCACGGCAAACGGGCGACGCCCGTCGCGCAGGAGCCCCACCGGTTTCATCGGTCCGTAGGCAAGTGTCAGCTCGCCGCGCCTTGCCATGGCCTCCACGGGCATGCAGCCCTCGAATACCCGCGGCGTTTCAAACGTGTGCAACGGCACGGTCTGTGCGCTCACAAGCGCGCGGTAGAACGCAAAATACTCCTCCCGCGTCATCGGGCAGTTGAGATAATCGGCCCCGCGGTCGTACCGCGAAGCGCGAAACGCGACGGTATGGTCGATGGAATCGTACGTGACGACCGGGGCGGCCGCATCATAAAAATGAAGCCCGCCGCCTACCAGCGCGGCAATGCGCGAGGAAAGCGCCTCCGATGTGAGCGGCCCGGTGGCGATGATCGCGGGCGGCTCCGGCAGTTCGGTGATCTCGCCCGTGTGGACGGTGATGCGCGGATTTTCCAGGATGGCCTGCGTCACCAGGCGGGAAAAGCCCTCCCGATCCACCGCAAGCGCGCCGCCTGCGGGCACGCGCGTCGCATCCGCGCAGCGCAGAATCAGCGAGTCGAGCGCGCGCATCTCCTCCTTGAGCAGCCCCACCGCATTCTCCAGCCGGTCGGAGCGCAGGGAGTTGGAACAGACGAGTTCGGCAAACCCGTCGCCGCGATGCGCGGGCGTGCGCTTCTCCGGCTTCATCTCATACAGATCGACGCAAATGCCGTGGCGGGCCAAACGGTCGGCCGCCTCGCAGCCGGCCAGGCCTGCGCCGACGACGGCGACGCGCGGCGCGTCACTCATCCTGTTTCTCCCGTCTGCCGCGCCGGATAAAATCGCACGCGCGGTTCATGCAGGCGATATACGTGCCGTTGCGTCCGACGCGCTGCACGAGCAGCGATCCGCACTTGGGGCAGTGCTCGTTGATGGGCTTGTCCCACGACACGAAATCACACTCCGGATATCGCTCGCAGCCATAGAACGCGCGTTTGGCACCCTTCTTGCTCCTGCGCTTGATGAGCGCCGCGCCGCACTTCGGGCATGGCACGTCGAGCTTTTCCACGATTGGCTTGGTATTCCTGCAGGCCGGATAGTTGGGACAGGCAAGAAACTCGCCGTAGCGCCCCAGCTTGTACACCATCATGGCGCCACATTTATCACACGGCACGTCGGAAACGCGGTCCGGCAGGCGCACGGCTTCGCGCTCGAGCGCCTCGGAAACGCTTTTCTCGAACGGGCCATAAAAGCGGGAGAGCATGTTCGTCCACTCGACCTCGCCCTCCTCCACGCCGTCGAGCTGCTGCTCCATGCCGGCGGTGAAGGAGATGTCCACGATGTTCGGGAAGTTCCTGCACATCCAGTCGTTCACGATCACGCCCAGCTCCGTCGGGTGCAGCAGTTTCTTTTCGCGCGCGATATAACCCCGATCGATGATCGTGGAGATCGTGGGCGCATAGGTGCTTGGACGGCCGATGCCCTTCTCCTCGAGCGTTTTGACAAGCGTGGCCTCGGTATACCGCGGCGGCGGCTGCGTAAACCGCTGCTCGCTCTCCGCCCTGATCTGCCGGAACGCATCGCCCTCGGCGACGGGCGGCAGCGCGACCTCCTTTTCCGGCACGTCGTCCCGCCCCTCGGTATACACCGCGGTGAAGCCGTCGAACAGTACGCGCGACCCGTTCGCCTTGAACGTACAGCCGTTGACGTCGAACGTGACGGCCGTGGTCGCCAGGCGCGCCTCCGCCATCTGGCTGGCAAGAAAGCGCTCGTAGACAAGTTTATACAGCCGATACTGGTCGCTCGAGAGATACGCCTTCAGCTCGGCCGGCGTATTCCCGATATCGGTCGGCCGAATGGCCTCGTGCGCATCCTGCGCGCCGGAACGGCCGCGGTATACGTTCGGCTTGGCCGGCAGATACGCCTTGCCGTAGCGCGCCTCGATGTGGGCAAGCGCCGCCCGCTGCGCCTCGTCCGCCACGCGCACCGAATCGGTACGGATATAGGAAATGAGGCCGACCGGGCCGCGATTGCCGATGTCGACGCCCTCATAGAGCTGCTGGGCGACCACCATCGTCCGCTTGGTCGTAAAGTTCAGCTTGCGAGCAGCCTCCTGTTGCAGGCTGCTCGTGGTGAACGGCGGCGCCGCGTGGCGGGTCTTCTCGCTTTCCCTGACCTCGACGGCGGTAAAGGGCCTGTCCTGGATGCGCGCAAGCACGGCCTGCGTGTCCGCCTCCGTGCGCAATTCGCGCTTCTTGCCGTTTTCGCCAAAATAGCGCGCCTCAAAGGTCTTCTTTCCATCGCCCGTGCCAAGCGTGGCGGTGACAAGCCAGTATTCCTCCGGCTCGAACGCCTCGATCTCACGCTCCCGATCGCAGATGATGCGCACCGCGACCGACTGCACCCGGCCGCCGGAGAGGCCCTTGCGGACCTTTTTCCAGAGCACCTCGCTGATCTCGTAGCCCACCAGCCGGTCGAGCACACGGCGCGCCTGCTGGGCGTTGACCAGCCGCATGTCGATGGGGCGCACGTTGCGGATGGAGTTCTTCACCGCGCTGGATGTGATCTCGTTGAACACGATGCGGCACTTGCTCGTCTCATCGAGCTTGAGCACATGCGCCAGATGCCACGAAATGGCCTCGCCCTCGCGGTCAGGGTCGGTGGCAAGATAGATTTTCGACGCGCTCTTGGCTTCCTTTCTGATGCGCTCCAGCACATCGCCGCGGCCGCGCAGCGTGATGTACCGCGGCGCAAAATCATGCGCGGTATCCACGCCGAGCTGGCTCTTGGGCAGGTCGCGCACGTGTCCGTTGGACGCGACCACCCGGTACCGGCTGCCCAGAAATTTCCCTATCGTTTTCGCCTTTGCGGGCGACTCCACAATGACAAGCGCATCCGCCATGCCAGACGTCCCTCCCAACGTTCAATCCTCCGTCAACGCGACGTTCAACGCGTCCAACGCGTACAACCGCCCGGACAGCGGCTTAATTATTCCCGAAAACTGCAATCCTGTCAAGAGCGAGTTTAACTCGCCCACCGGAATCGACAATTCCTCCGCCAGATCGTCAAAGCTGCGCTCGCCGCGCGCAAGCGCATCGCACACCGCCCGTTCCCCCGCCTGCAGCGAAGAACGGGGAATGCGCTTGACGCCATGCGCAAACGCATCGTATTCGTCCGCAAGCTCGAATTCCTCCAGTACATCCCCGACGCAGAACACGGGCTTGGCCTCGCCGCGCTGAATCATGCGGTTGGCGCCCACGCTCTGCAGATCCGTAATGCGGCCCGGCACGGCGAACACCTCCCGTCCCTGGTCGAGCGCATATCCGGCGGTGATCGACGTGCCGCTGCGCTCCCCGGCCTCCACGACGAGCACGCCGCGCGCCATGCCGCTGATGATGCGGTTGCGGATGGGGAAATTTTCCCTGAGCGGTCGCGTGCCGGGCAAAAACTCCGTTACCACCGCGCCGCGCGCGGCAATCTGTTCGTACAGTTCGCGGTGGGAGGCCGGATATACCACGTCAATGCCGGAGCCGAGCACGGCGACCGTCGGATACGGAGATTCCTCGCAACCGAGCGCACCGCGCGCCGCGCATCCGTCGATGCCCTCCGCCATGCCGGATATGATGGTGCCGCCCGCCGCCGCCAGTTCGCGTGCGAAGAGCTGCGCCACATCGCGTCCATACTGCGTGCACCGGCGCGAACCGACGACGGCCAACGGCAGGCGCATATCGCCCCGCAGCCGGCCGCGGTAAAACAGCAGGGGCGGCGCATCCGGAATCTCTCTGAGCAGCGCCGGGTAATCCTCGTCGTCCAGCAGGCAGACGCCCACGCCGCGCTCGGCGAGCCATGCCTCATACCGGTCGAGAAAGCCGTCCTGCGCCGCGCGCAGCAGGCGCTCGGCCACGGCCTCCGGCAGGGCGGATATGGCGGCGCGCGAAGCGTGCGCGGCCAGGCGGTACGCTTCCGAAAGATCCGGCAGCCGGGCGGCCGCCCGCCGGAACTGGCGCGCGCCGCCCGATACGCCGTAATGCAGCCAGAGCCACAGCCGGCGGCGGTCCTCCGTTGCGCAAGCGGCGGCGCTCATCGCGCGTTCATGTCGAGGCTCCTGTACTGGATCGCCTCGGCGTAATGCCGTTCCAAAATGGCCTCGCTCCCCTCGAGATCCGCAATCGTGCGCGCGACCTTCAGAATGCGCTGATAGGCGCGCGCGGACAGGCGCAACTGGGCGAACGCCTGCCGGAGCAGCCGCTCCGACGCGCCCTGCGGCGAACAATAGGCGCGCACCTGTTGCGTGTTCATCTGCGCGTTACAAAGAATGCCCTCTTCGTTAAACCGGGCGCGCTGGCGTGCCCGCGCGGCGTTCACGCGCGCGCGCACGGCGCTCGACGGCTCGCCCCGGGCGCGGTCGGACAGCTCCCGATATCCCACCTCCGGCATCTCGATATGAATATCGATGCGGTCCAGCAGCGGGCCGGACACGCGCGCCCGGTAGCGCTGGATCTGTGCCGCGGTACAGCGGCACGGCTGCGTGCGCGAACCCGCATTGCCGCAGGGGCAGGGGTTCATCGCCGCAACGAGCATGAACTCCGCCGGGTAGGTGACCGTAGCGGCGATGCGGCTGACGGTGACCGTCCCATCCTCAAGCGGCTGGCGCAACGCCTCCAGCACGTCCCGCTGAAACTCCGGCAGCTCGTCAAGAAACAGCACGCCGAGATGCGCGAGGCTGATCTCGCCCGGCATCGCGCGTGCGCCGCCGCCCACGAGCGCCGGCGCCGAAGCGCCGTGATGCGGCGCGCGGAACGGCCGCTCCATGACCACGCCCTTCCCCGCCGTCAGCCCGGACACGGAGTGGATCTTCGTAATCTCGAGCGCCTCGCCGAGCGTCAGCTCCGGTAAAATGGAGGGGATGCTGCGCGCGAGCATGGTTTTGCCGGAGCCCGGCGTACCGATCATGAGCATGTTGTGCCCGCCCGCCACGGCGATCTCCGCCGCGCGCTTTGCGCCCTGCTGGCCCTTGATTTCCGAGAAATCCGAACCATAGGTCAGCTCCGCGGCGCTCCAGGTGCGCACCGGGCATGGCTCGATGCGCTGCACGCCGCGCAGATGCGCCACCAGCTCGCCGAGCGAACCGACCGGCAGCACCTTCAGATCCGACAGATACGCCACCTCCGCCGCGTTGCCCGCCGGCACCGCGATCGTACGGCAGCCGCCGCCATACGCGCTGAGCGCCATCGGGAGCACGCCGGCAACCGGGCGCACCGTCCCATCGAGCGCGAGCTCGCCAAGGATGACGAGCCCGTCGGCAGCGCCGGGCGGGATCTGCCCGGAGGCGGCCAGCAGCGCGACGGCGATGGGCAGATCGTACACGGCGCCCTCCTTGCGCATGCCGGCGGGCGCAAGGCTGATCGTGATATGCGCGGTGGGAAAGCTGAAGCCGGAATTGCGCACGGCGGCGCGCACGCGCTCGCGCGATTCGCGCACAGCGGCGTCCGGCAACCCGACCGTATCATAGGCCGGCAGTCCGCCGGAAAGATCCGCCTCCACCGTCACCGGAAAGCCGGCGACGCCGCAAAGGCCATGGCTCGTCACGCTTGCAAGCACCGGTCACGCCCTCCCTTCCCCGCCGGCACTGCGGAACACAAACAGGCGGTTCCCGATGAAATTGACCACGATCGCCACGGGTGTGGCGATGAGTTTGCAGACCGTATCGCCCTTGACAAATGAGGCAAGGAACGCCGGTATCCACGAAGCGACCCAGGCATCCGAAATGGCCAGCACGTTGCGGCAGAACCAGATGGCCGCAAGCGACACGCCAAGCGACACAAGGTTGACCAGCAGGAACGTGACGACCTCCCGCGCGCTGCGCGTGCGAGTATCCCGAAACGTCCAACTGCTGTTCCAGAGATAGCTGTTGGCCACGCCGCAGCAGTATCCGACGATCTGCGCCAGATATGTCCAGCCCACCAGCAGGTTGAGCGCCTGAAACACGAGGAAATCGACCAGTGTGTTGAACACGCCCACCACGGCGAACTTGATAAACTGCACGGCCGTGCTCCTGGCGCCGTCCTGCGCCGGTTCATGCGCCATACATCAGCCCCCCTCCCGGCAGGCACTTGATGATCTTCGCCCACCATGCGGGGATCGGAAGCCCCGACAGCCCCGGATACAGCAGAACGAACAGCGCCGCCGCCACGCCAAGCCAGATCCACTTCACCTTGCCGAGCCTCGGATACCGCTCCTCCAGCCGCTCGAGCAGATACACCGCCGCCATGAGAATAAACGGCACCGTGGTAAAGAAATGATAGATGAACGTGCATCGCGGCACGAGCACCCACGGCAGATAGTTCGCCAGTATGCCGACGCAGATGATCTGCAACGCCCGGTCCGGCCGGATGCGGCGGGTAACGCGCAGCCCGAGCAGGATCGGCGCCGCGACCGCCCCCACCCACCAGACGGCCGGGTTGCCGGAGGCCGTCAACGTGGAGACGATGCCGGCGGCGCTGTCGTTACCGGAGTAGTACCACATGGGGCGCAGCGTGAACGGCCACTGCCACCAGGCGGACTGGTACGGATGCGTAGCCGTCAGGCCGCTGTGATAATCGTACATGAACTCCTGATAGCGCCAGAGCGTGGAGAACGCCTCCCGCAACCCATACCCCTGCGTCGAGCCGGCCTCGTAGATATAGTACGGCAGATAGGCGCAAAAATAGATGGTAAACGGGATGAGCAGGAAAAACAGGCAGCACCAGAGCAACGTGAACAGCACGTTTCGCCAGTAACCCATGGCCAACTGGCGCTCCCGCTCCGAACCGCAGAGCAACCGCCCGCGCTCCCGGTAGCGGGCGATCAGCGAACCGAAGAACAGCACCGCCAGCCCGCCGCCGGCATAGATGCACGTCCACTTGCTCGCCGCACCGAGACCGAAGAACAGGCCGGAGAGCGCAAGCGGCCGGAGGGTCCTCTTCCATCCATCCGCATAGAAGTTCATCGTGATGTATTCGTACATGAAGTAATACATCAGCAGAATGAAGAACACGGCGTACACGTCGATGGTGGCGATGCGCGTCTGCGTAAAGTGCATGAAGTCGACCGCAAACAGCGCCGTGCACAGGAACGCATAGGTGGTCTTCCTGAACAGCCGCTTGCCGAACAGGTACAGCACCGGCAGCATCGCCACGCCCACAAGCGCGCCCATGATGCGCCAGCCGAATGGATTCATCCCGAAAACCGCTATGCCGACGGAGATGATGAGCTTGCCCAGCGGCGGATGCGAACTCTCATATGGGGCGAGGTTGTGCAGGTGTTCGTAGGCCGTGCGCGCATGATACAGCTCGTCGAAATACATGCCGTTGAAATACGACGGCGATTCCGGCACGGTATCCTGCTCGTCGAGCAGCGCCGCCTGCGTGCCGACGGGGTTCACCACGCGCGCTTCAATCAGTTCGCCCGCTTCGTCAAAAAAGGCGATCTCATTGATGTTCAGGCTGTTGCCCACGCATTGCAGCGTGAGCGTACGCGCGGTAAAGTCCGTTTCCACACGATGCCAGCGGAACATGTTGTCATAGAGCTGCTCGTACTGCTCCTCATGCCCGTCGTCGGCGCGCAGCAGCATGAGTCCATTGTTCTGAATATTGCCATATACCCAGTATTCGCTGACGGTCGTTTCCTCCGCAAACGCGATGGTGACGATCTCGCCGGTAGACTGCGGCGTCCAATTCGTTTCCGGCGCCGAGAGCGTCCCGAGGTTCACAAGCGAAACCGCGCCGTACAGCAGCGTCAGCGCCAGCATAAGGATTGTATCGCGCCGGGTGAGATGCAGGCGGTTGTCCGTCGGCTCCAGCGGCCGCATCGGTTCCGGCTGCTCAAAAACGGGCTGCCAGCCGCCCGCCGCAGCGCCGCGAGCCGCCGCCGGAACCGGTCCGTGAATGTTACCGCGCACGAGGATGTCGATCGAGATCCAGACCAGATACAGACAGGCGAGCACCATCATCGCAGAGCCAAAACGCGTGAGCGCGTCGTAGGCAGCCCCGCGCAACTCCTGCCGGTTGATGATGTAGATTGCACCCAGCAGGTTGATCAGCAGCGGCGCCGTGACCGCTCCGAAGGCGACGAGCAGCCGGCGATCCCGCTCGTACAGATAGGCCATGAGCAACAGCAGCAGAACCGGGAACAGATACCGCTCGTGCATGTAATGACCGAACGTGAAGATGGCGGTAAGCATACATGCCATCGCCAGATACAGCGCCCCCTCCCGGCGCCTGCATGCGCGCAGCACCGGGAGCGTCAGCCGTTCTTCACCCGCCGGCAGCACAAGGAACGAGCGCAGGAACAGGAACGCGCCGAGCAGCACCGCCACCCCGATAAAGATGGGCCCCAGAATGGAATACGGCACGCCCAGCACGGTGCTCGCCACCGGCTCCCAGTTGAGCCCGATCAGCGCCGGGAAGTTGTACGCCTCAATGGACACATACGGGTAGGAGTTCATCGTGCTCAGATAGCGGTCCACAAGATAGAACAGGCCCTGGTCGCCCTTGAACGGCAACGAGCCGACGAACAGCACCAGCAGCGCCGCCAGCACCGCCAGCGCCGTGCGCAGCAGGCGCTTCTTCCAATCCGCAGAAACGATGATCAATGCCAGATATGCCACCGCCAGGATCGGGCCGAACATGAGCGCCTGCGGCTTGAACAGGATGGCAAGTCCGAACACCGCGCCCGCAAGGATCAGCCGATCCGCCCAGAGCAGATAGATCGCCCCGACAATGCCGAGCGTGAGCAGCGAGTCGATCTGCCCCCACGCGCCGGAGATGAACATGGCCGCCGGGTTAAAGGCGAGGATTGCGCACAGCACGAGCGCAAACGATTCGCGCACGCCCCGCCGCCGGGCGATGCGATACACCAGATAGGCCGATGCGAGATCCGCAATGGTCGCGGGCAGCTTGAACAGGAACACCATGCCCGCGCTGCCGTAGGACAGGTTCAGCACGCGGCACAGCCAGGAGATCGCGCCGCACACATACATATAGCCCGGCGGATAATCCGCAAACATGCCGGACGTATAGAAATTGGACATGCCGTTGGTCAGCACGGCGTTGCCCCAGGCCATAAAGCAGTTGATGTCGGTCGGATGCCCGACAAAGATGAGCGACAGCAGCAGCCGCAGCGCGAATGCGCCCGCCATGACCGCGGCGAGGATGGGGATGGGCCGCGCCGGTTCCCGAATCGCTTCCGCCTCGTTGCGCAAGACGCGCCCGTACAGCAGGGCATAGAGTGCAAGCGTCAGCAGGCCCGTCAGTACGATGGCCGCGAACACAAGGTTGGACGGCGCCGCCGCATCCGTATCGGTGGTGTCGGACGCCGCCGTGCCGGTCAGCGCAAGATCGATGATCGTGCCGGACGCCACCTCATCGCACGCGTACAGCGAAACGTCCCGGAACCAGGCGACGCCGCTGCTCTCCATGCCGTAGCCGCCCAGCCGCAGCGCCACGCGCAGCGTCGTCTGTTCCGCACCGGTGCGCACATACAGCGTCAATTCCGTCCAGTCGGACGTGCCGGCGGCGCTCTCGGAATAGCAGTACGTGCCGTCAAGGTTGTAATTATCGATCGACAGATTGGCGCCCTGCCCGCCGGCGACCTCCTCCGTCCGCACGGCGGCGCGCAGGCGATACACGGTATCCGGCTCCACCGTCACGTCCTGATAGACGCGCGCGTCGTTGCCGGACGTGTTGTCCAACCGGATGGCGGCGCCCGCTTCCGTCTCCTCCAGCCGCGCCAGAGTGCCGGCCTCCTCATATGCCTGCAGCGTCCAACCCACCGGCAGCTCGAGCAGATCGGAGACTTCCGAAAAATCGCCGTTGTAGATGAGCTCCTCCCCGGCAAGATGGTCTCCGTCCGCCAGCGCGGCGGCGGGCAACAGGCAGCATATGAGCAGGAACGCTAAAAACTTTCGCATACAACAACCTTCTTCTATCGGATCTGCCGTGTCAGCAAATTTCTTCCAGACCAATATAGCATAGACAAAACGGATGCGCAATCAACCTGAAAAAGCGTTCACAATATGTTGAATCTTCCCCTCCGGCAGATAGACCTCCACCACATCGAAGCGCGCCGGAGCCATGCCGCAACGGCATTGTTGCAGATATGCCGCAGCGGCAAGCCGGAGATTGCGCTGCTTGTCCCGTCCGACCGCCATGGCCGGCGTGCCGAACGCCGTGTTCGTGCGGGTCTTCACCTCCACAAACACGAGGCAGTCCCCGTCGCGCAGGATCAGGTCGATCTCGTGGCGCCCGTGCCGGTAGTTGCGGCATACCAGGCGGTAGCCGCATCGCCGCAAATACCGCAGCGCCAGCCGTTCGCCGCGCCGCCCCACCTCCGCCGCGCTCATAGGAACTTCCGGATGAACGAGCGCCGGTGCAGCGGGCAGGGGCCGTACGCGCGCAGCGCCGCGATATGCTCCGCCGTGCCGTACCCCTTGTTGCGCCGGAACCCGTAGGCGGGGTACAGCGCATCCTGCTCGATCATGTACCGGTCGCGCGAAACCTTGGCCAGGATGGACGCCGCCGCGATGGAATAGGACAGCGCATCCCCGTGCACGAGCGGGTGCTGCCTCGCCGGCAGATCCAGTCCCGTCATGGCGTCGATCAGCACGTCCGTCACCGGCAGGCCGATGGCGGCGAACGCCCGTTCAAACCCGCGCCGGGTGGCCTCGAGAATGTTGATCTCGTCGATCACCTCCGGCTCTACCCACGAAAGCGACCAGGCGGAGGCGTGCGCCGCAAGCGCCGCAAACACGGACTCGCGGCGCTTTTCGGAAAGCTTTTTGGAATCGTTCACATACGGCACGAGCGGCTCCGGCGGCATGACGGCGCAACAGACGACCACCGGCCCCGCCAGCGGGCCGCGCCCCACCTCGTCCATGCCGGCAAGCACGCACCCGGGCCTGTCCCAAAAGACACGGTCGCGCGCGGATAGGGCCAGCAGTCGTTCCGTTTCAGGTTGTCTCGGCATGGCTCTCCCCCTCCGGCGTTTCCAACGTGATGCGGCCAATGCGGCCGGCGCGAAACTCATCCAGCACGACATGCGCCGCGCGCTCGATATCCGGTTCGCGCCCGGGCAGGAAAAACGAGCGGCACGCGCACACGGCGGGCAGAAGCGACTCCGCCGCCATCCCGGGCGTAAGGCCCGGATAGCGGGCCGTGACCGCCGCCGGCTGCATGGTCAAAAGCTCCGCAAGCAACGATGCGGCAAGGGATTCGGCGTCCATGATCTCGTCGCGGATCGAGCCGAGATAGGCCAGGTGCCTTGCGTAACGCTGCACGGCCAGTTTCGGCCAGAGCAGGCCCGGCGTGTCCATCAGTTCGAGGTGCGGCGTGATGCGCACCCACTGCTTGCCGCGCGTGATCCCCGGTTTGTCCCCGACCTGCGCGCGCGCCTGCCCCGCAATGCGGTTGATAAACGTGGATTTGCCGACGTTGGGAATGCCCGCGACGAGCACGCGCACGACCTTGTTGACGCCCTTTTCGCGCATTTTGGCCACGCGCGGGGCGGCCGCCTGTTCGATCAGCGCAACGGCCTGTTTTTTCCCCGCGCCGGCCGTGGATACGACGGCCTCGGCCAGCAACCCCTGCGCGCGCAAATACGCGACCCACGCGCGGTTCGCCTCCGGGTCGGCAAGATCGCTCTTGTTGAGCAGGACAACGCGCGCCTTGCCTTGAAACAGGGCCGCAAAATCCGGGTTCCTTGTGGCCGCAGGCGCGCGTGCATCGACGAGCTCCACGACCACGTCGATGAGCTTCAGGTCTTCCTGTAATTGGCGCCGCGCACGGGCCATGTGGCCCGGATACCAGTTGATCGGTGCGGCGGTGCGCTCCGCCTCCCGTCCGTCAAGCTCCGTTGCCATACAAACCTTCCTTCCCGGCTGGCGGCCCCGAGGCGGCCCGCCTGGTGCTATTATACATGAGCCGCTCGCGCCCTGTAAAGCGGCCGAACCGCCAGGCGCGGCCCCGTGCGGCGCAAAAAGGCCCGGCACCCTGAGGCGCCGGGTCCTGCAAGCCGAAAGGCTTCGCTCACTTGTTCTTGTCCACGATGCGCTCGCGCACCTTGGCGGCCTTGCCCGCGCGATCGCGCAGGTAAAACAGCTTGGCGCGGCGCACGACGCCGTGACGCACCACCTCAATGCGCCCGATGCGGGGGCTGTGATACGGGAACGTCCTCTCGACGCCAATGCCGTACGAAATGCGGCGAACCGTAAACGACTTGCGCACGCCGCCGCCCTGAATCTTGATGACGACGCCCTCAAAGTTCTGAAGGCGCTCGCGGTTGCCCTCGACAACCTTGACGAACACGCGCACCGTGTCGCCCACCTGCAGCTCGGGCAGATCCGTGCGGAGCTGTTCTTTCTCGAGCTCTCTGATGATGTCCGACATGAAAATGATCCTCCTCACAATACTGATGGGCGTTCATATCCAAAGCCGAACAGCGGACCGCCCACTGTCACGGGTGCGATTATACCACAAGGGTCACCCGAATGCAAGCCCTGATTTTCTGCGCCTCTCCGGTGTTTTTCAGGGCTTTTTTGCCTGTGCGCCGCCCGCCGTACGGCCATGGGAGCCAAGCAGTTCCGGACGCATCGACTGCGTCTTTTGCAGCGCCTGTGCGCGCCGCCAGGCGGCGATGTTGGCATGGTGCCCGGAGAGCAGCACCTCCGGCACCGCCATGCCGCGAAACACGGCCGGGCGCGTATACTGCGGGTATTCGAGCAAGCCCTCGCCCGCGTGCGACTCCTCCTCCGCGCTCTCGACGCTGCCGAGCACGCCCGGCACGAACCGGCTCACGCAGTCGATGAGCACCATTGCCGGCAGTTCGCCGCCGGTGAGCACATAGTCCCCGATGGAGAGCTCCTCGTCGATGACCGCCGACACGCGCTCATCCACGCCCTCGTAGTGCCCGCACAGCAGGATGAGCCGCGGCTCGGCCGCCAGCTCCCGCGCCCGTTCCGGGGTGAGCAGGCGACCGCGCGGCGAAAGCAGGATGCGCCTGCCGGGGCGCGGGTCGAGCGCGCACACATGCGCCATGCAGTCGAAGATCGGCTGCGCCATCATCACGAGTCCGGCGCCGCCGCCAAACGGATAGTCGTCCGCCTTGTTGTGCCGGTTGTCGGTATAGGCCCGGATGTCGTGCAGAAAAAACTCCAGCAATCCGGCGTCCGCCGCGCGGCCGAGCATGCTCGCGCCCAGCACGCCGCCGAACATCTCCGGAAAGAGCGTCAGCACGTCAATCCTCAAACAGCCCAACCTCCCTCAATACAGCCGCATCGAACACGATGCGCTTATGCGCAACGTCCACCAGCGAGAGCACCCGCTTGAGCGCCGGCACCATGAGCCTGCCGTTCTCAATCTCGTACACGTCGTTGCTGCCGGTCTCCAGCACGTCGGTCACGCGTCCAAAACGCGCGCCCTCGGTATCGAAGGTTTCGCAGCCGATGAGATCCGCCACAAAATACGTATCCGGCGGCAGCGGGATCGCATGGGCCCGATCCACGCAGAGGTAGCGCCCGCGCAACGCCTCCGCCGCCTCGCAGGAATCGACCCCGCCGACGTGCAGCACAACCGCATTGGGCAGCAGCCGCACATGGGAAAGCGTGACGGGGCGATAGCCCCCGCCCCGCTCCTCCAGATACGCTTCCTGCATGCCGCGAAACCGCTCCGGCACATCCGTCGTCGGGATGAGCTTCACGTCGCCGCGCACGCCATGCGCGCGCACAACCTGCCCGATGCGCAGATATTGTCCGCTGTTCAAACGATCTCCACCATGTACTTGCCGTTGTCCCGTGCGGACGCCGCCTTGACAACCGTGCGGATGGCCTTGGCAATGCGTCCCTGTTTGCCGATGACCTTGCCCATATCGCCGGGCGCGACGTGGAGCTCGATCACGGTGCAATCGCCGTCCTGCTTGGTTTCGACCTGCACCGCATCCGGATCGTCCACGAGGCTTTTTGCGATAAACCTGACCAGTTCGTCCATTCTATGGTTCCTCAGTCAAGCGCGCCGCTCTTCTTGAGCAGAGCCCGGACGGTATCGGTCGGCTGCGCGCCGTTCTTGATCCAGTGCATCGCGCGCTCGTTGTTCACCTTGAGTTCCGCCGGATCGGTCAGCGGGTTGTAATAGCCGAGCTCCTCCAGAAACGCGCCGTCGCGCGGGGCACGGGAATCCGCCACGATGATGCGGTAAAAAGGAGCCTTCTTTGCGCCCATTCTGCGCAGTCTGATCTTCAACATTGTGCTTTTCCCTCCAACTGGTTGTGATGGTGTCTATTTCGAAAACGGCGTCGCCGTTATTCGCGCCTAAAAGCCGAACGGAAAACCGCCGCGGCGTCCACGCTTGAAGCGCCCGCCCGCCATCTGCTTCATAAGCTTGCGTGAAGCGGCGAACTGGTTCATCAGCCGGTTGACCTCCTGCACGCTCGTCCCGCTGCCGCGCGCTATGCGCCGGCGGCGACTGGCGTTGAGAATGTCGGGATTGGCGCGCTCCCGCTTCGTCATGGAGCAGATGATGGCCCGCGTGCGCGCCATGGCCTTCTCATCCACCTGCAGGTTGCCAAGCTGCCCGGCGCTCGCCCCCGGCAACATGGCCAGAATATCCTGCATCGAGCCCATGTTTTTGAGCTGGTCAAGCTGCTCCAGAAAATCGTCCAGCGTGAAGGCGTCCGTCCGGAGTTTGTTGAGCTGTTCGACCGCCTTCTTCTCATCAAACGCGGTCTGCGCCTTCTCGATGAGCGACAGCACATCGCCCATGCCGAGGATGCGCGAGGCCATGCGGTCCGGGTGAAAGGTCTCCAGATCGCCGAGCTTTTCGCCCACGCCGGCGAGCTTGATGGGCTTGCCGGTCACCGCCCGCACCGACAGCGCCGCGCCGCCGCGGGTATCGCCGTCGAGCTTGGTGAGCACCACGCCGCTGAGCTCCACGGTCTCGTTGAAGGTCCTGGCGACGTTCACCGCGTCCTGGCCGGTCATGGCGTCCACGACCAGCAGGACCTCGCTGGGGTTCACTGCGTTGCGGATGCGCCCCAGCTCGTCCATCATGTCCGCATCGATGTGCAGCCGGCCCGCCGTATCGATGATCAGCACGTCGCAAAAGTCGTGCCGCGCCTTCTCCACGGCCAGTCGCGCCGTCTCCACCGGATCGGCCTGCCCCCGCTCAAACACGGGTACGCCCGCCTGCGCGCCCACAATCCGCAGCTGGTCGATCGCCGCCGGGCGATAGATGTCGCAAGCGGCGAGCATGGGCGTTTTGCCGTACTGCTTTTTGAGCATCAGCGCCAGCTTGCCGCACATGGTCGTCTTCCCGGCGCCCTGCAAGCCGGCCATCAGAAAGACCGCCGGCTTCACGCTGCCAAACTCGAGCCGCGCGCTGCCGCCGCCCATGAGCTTTGTCAGCTCCTCGTTCACGATCTTGATCACCTGCTGCCCCGGCGTGAGGCTCTCAAGCACCTCCGCCCCGACAGCCCGATCGGTCACCGTCTTCACAAAGTCCTTGACGACGAGAAAGTTGACATCCGCCTCGAGCAGCGCAAGGCGGATTTCGCGCATCGCGTCGCGCACGTCCTTCTCGCTCAGCTTGCCGCGGCCGGTGAGCTTTTTGAATACGCCCTGCAGTTTTGCCGAAATGCCCTCAAACGCCATCGTCGTCCTCCAGTATTGCGACCGCCCGCCGCAGTCCCTCCAGCAGCGCCGCGCGCTGCGCCATATCCGCCGGCAATGTGTCTGCAACGCCGCGCAGGGCGCGAAGCTGCGCCTCGAGCCGCTGCGTGAGGCGCAACAGCCCCAGCTTCTGCTCCATCGCGCGCAACTGCCGTTCCGCGCGGACGATCCCGTCCCGCACGCCCTGCCGGGAGATGCCCTCGCGCTCGGCGATTTCGCCAAGGGAGAGGTTTTCGTTGGCATAGGCGTCCACCAGCGCGCGCTGCCGCCCGGTAAGAAGCGCGCCGTAAAAGTCCAGCAGGCGCCCCAGTTCGATCACACGGTCCATTGCGGCCTCCCTGTAAAGGCAAATGCCTTTACACTTAGGATATTATAAGGGTTTCGCCGCAAATGTCAAGCGGAAACCGCATATTTGCCGCAAACGGCGGAAAGAGGCCGCCCCAAACCGCACGCCGGCCATAAAAACGGCGTGGCGGCAACCCCCGCCACGCCGTCCGGATGGACGATCGTTCAAAACAGAGCGGCGGCAAACGCATCCGGGTCGAACGGGCGCAGATCGTCGATCTGTTCGCCCACGCCCACAAAGCGCACCGGCAGGCCGAGCGCATCGGCAACCGCCACAACCACGCCGCCCTTGGCCGTGCCGTCAAGTTTGGTAAGGATCACGCCGGTCAGCCCCGCCGCCTCCGCAAAGCCGCGCGCCTGCGCGACGGCATTCTGCCCTGTGGTCGCGTCGAGCACGAGCAGCGTTTCACACGGCACGTCCGGCAGTTCGCGGCCGATGACGCGGCGCATCTTGGCCAGCTCGTTCATCAGGTTGGACCGGTTGTGCAGACGCCCCGCCGTATCGCAGATGAGCAGGTCGCACCCCTTTGCCCGGCCGGAGGCGATTGCGTCGAACACGACGGCGGAGGGGTCCGCCCCTTCTCCATGGCGCACCATCGGCACATCCGCGCGGCGCGCCCACTCGCCGAGCTGTTCGGCGGCGGCGGCCCGGAACGTATCGCCCGCGGCGAGCATGGGGCGGCGCCCCTGCTCCCGGTAGCAATGCGCAATCTTGCCGATGGACGTCGTCTTGCCCACGCCGTTGACCCCCACGATGAGCAACGCCGCAGGCCCGACATTCGCGGCAAACGGCGCCGCCGGGCGGACGGCGTCTGCCACGAGCCGGATGAGCGCTTCGCGCGCGGCGGGGCGTTCAACGATGTGCGCCTCCTTCACCAGCCCGCGCAGCGCGTCGAGCAGTTTTTCGGCCGTGTCCATGCCCATGTCGGCAAGGATCATGCCCTCCTCCAGCTCCTCAAAGAACGCCTCGTTCACGCGCTCGTCCGCGCGGAACAGGCCGGAAAATACGCCCTCGCGCGTACGGCCCAGGCCCGCGCGCAGTTTCTCAAAAAACGACTTTTTTCCCTGCTCCATGTCTTCCTCCGCCGCCCGACCGGCGGCCCGTTCCGTTTGCCCGTTCAGCCGGCGGCCTCGCCGAAACGCGCGGAGACGACCTTGCTGACGCCGCGCTCCTCCATCGAGACCCCATAGAGCGAATCGCAAACCTCCATGCTCCCCTTGCGGTGCGTGATGAGGATGAACTGCGTTTCGCCGGAATACGATTTGAGATACTCCGCAAACCGCGAAACGTTGACCTCGTCGAGCGAGGACTCGATCTCGTCAAGAATACAGAAAGCGGGCGGTTTGAGTTGCAGCATCGCAAACAGCAGCGCAATGGTCGTCAGCGCCCGCTCGCCGCCGGACAGGAGCGAGAGCAACTGCAGCTTCTTGCCCGGCGGCTGCGCGATGATGTCGATATCGCAGCCGAGCACGTCGCTGCGGTCCGCAAGGCGCAGCTCCGCATGGCCGCCGCCGAACAGCTCGGCAAACACGCGCCCGAAGTTCTCCTGAATGGCGTTGAACTGCCGCTCAAACTCGTTCTGCATGGTCCCGGTCAGCTCCGCGATGAGCGTTTCCAGATCCTCCTTGGCATGGCGCAGATCCGCGCACTGGCCCGAGAGCGCCTCGTGCCGCTCGGATACGGCGCGATAGTCCTCGATGGAGGAAAGGTTCACATCGCCCATCTCGCGCAACTCCTCCCGAATCGCGCGCACGCGCGCGCCGGCAGGGCCGACGGCGATCTCGTGTTGCAGGGGAAGCGCGTTTTCATAGGTGAGCTCATACTCCTCCCAGATGCGGTCCTGCATGGCGGCAAGCTCCATCTCGCTGCGGCTCTTCTGCAGCTCCTGCCGGTGCCTGCGCTCACCCACATCGCGCAACGATTCGAGCGCCTGCTCGCGCCGCTGCCGGAGCTCGGAGAGCGACTCGGCGCAGGCCGCGCGCTCCTCCTCCAGCCTGCGCTGGGCTTCCTTCTGTTCGCCCGTTTCCCGCTGCTCCCGCTGCACGCTCCGCTGCATCGCGGCCAGGCGCTCCTCCATCTCCCGGAGCTGCCCGTCCGCGCGGGCAATCGCCCCGTCATGCCGCTCGATCTCGCGGCAGGCATCCCCGTGTTCGGCGGTCAGGCGCCGCCGCTCCGCTTCCACGGCGTCCTGCTCCTTCTGCAGCGCCACCAGCCGCACCTTCTGGGCGGTCAGTTCCTGCGAAGCCGCCTCGCGCGCGGCGCGCTTCTGCGTCAGCGCCGCCTGCGCGCGCTGCACATCCTCGCGGGACGCCGCATTGCCGGATTCGATATCGTGCTGCAGCGCCGTCGCTTCCTCGCGCTGGCGGCCGATATCCGCAAGGTTCTCCACAAGCTGCTGCAACTCCAGCTCCAGCCGGTCGCCCTGCTCGCCGCTGCGCTCGCAATCGCGCGCTATGATATCCAGTTTTTCGCTCTGCCGCGTAAGCGCCAGCTCCCGCTCGTGCAGTTCCGTGCGGAACGCCTCCGCCTGCATCTCCGCAAGCAGCATTTCCCTGCCCAGCGCATCTGCCGATGCGGCGAGCGCCTTGAGCTGCTTCTCCTTCTCGGACAGCGTCTGTTGCAACTCCTTGAGTTCCCGCTCGCGCCCGAGCAGGGACAGGGTGCGCTTCTGCCGGCTGCCGCCGCTCATGGCGCCGCCGGTGCTGATGATGTCGCCCTCCAGCGTGGCGATATGAACTGCGCCGCCGGTCCGCTTCTTGAGCGCAATGCCCGCCGCAAGATCCTCCACGATGGCCGTCCGGCCCAGCAGGTATTCCAGCACCGGGCGCATGGGGGCGTCGCAATCGACCAGTTCCGATGCAAGCCCCAGGCAGCCCTCCGCATGCAACTGCGCGCGCTCGCGCTCGCCCAGCGGCGTGCTGTGCAGCAGCGCCACCGGCAACAGCGTGGCGCGCCCGTAATCCTTGCGGCGCAGGTATTCGATCACATAGCGCGCATCCTCCGCCGTCGGGGTAACGATGTTCTGCAGGGAGGACCCGAGCGCCATCGTCACCGCCGTTTCAAAACGCTTCGGCACCCGGATGAGTTCCGCAACCACGCCGATGATGGATGCGGCAAGGCGGTCGTCGCGCGCCGCATCGTCCATGATGTTGCGGATGCTCGCATAATATCCCTCGCGCGAACGCACCATCTCCTGCAGCAGGCGCAGCCGCGAGCGCACGCTGCCCAGCTCCTGCTCCAGCGCATGCCGGGCCTCCACCGTTTCGGCGTGCCGGCCGGCCAGCGACGCACGGTTCTGCTGCGCCTCGTCGAGATGTGCCGCCGCTTCGTCGCGCGCGGCGGTCAACGCGGCAAGCGCATCCTGCGCCTCCCTTCGCTCGGCCTCCAGCGCGTCGGCCTCGTCCGTCCGCTCCTGCTGGCGCTTGCGGATCTCCTCCATGCGCTCGGCAAGGGCGGCGGCCATCGCGTCAAAGCGGGACAGACCGCTCTTGGCGTCGGCCAGGCGGTTCATCGCCTCCATGATCGCATTCTTCTGCTCCTCGAGTGCGCGTTCGGCTTCGGCAAGCGCCGCATCCTGCGCGGCAAGCGCGGCCTCCGCTGCCGCCACATCGCGCGCAAGCTGCGCATGGGCGGCGGCCGCCGCCTCATCGGACGACATGCCGGCAAGCGTCGCCGCCAGCTCGTCCCGCCGGGCCGTCATCTCGTCCCGCGCGCGCGCCGCCCCCTCGCGCTCGGCCTGCATGTGTTCGCGGCGCTCCAGCAGCACGTTGTATTCGCCCACGTGCGCTTCCACGCCGGAAAGCGCGGCGATGAGCGCGTTCTGCTGCTGCATGAGCGCGGCGTCCATCTCCGACAAACGCTGCTCGAGCGCAGCCGTCTCCTCCTGCAATTCGTCGGAGAGCGCCTCGTCGCGCGCCTGTTCCGCCGACAGGGCCGCCAGCGTTTCGCCAAGCGCGGCAAGGCGCTCCTGCGCGCGCGAATACTGGTGCAGGAACAGGTTGATCTCAAGGTCGCGCAGCTCGTCCCGCAGCTTCAGGTAAGCCCGCGCGGCGGCGCTCTGCTGCTCAAGCGGCGCAAGCCGGTCGGTCAGTTCCGACAGGATGTCCTCCAGCCGCTCCAGATTCTTCTCCGTATGCTCGAGCTTGCGGGCCGCCTCCTCCTTGCGCACGCGATAGCGCATGACGCCGGCCGCCTCCTCGAGCGCGGCGCGCCGCTCGTTCGATTTGTTGGACAGGATCTCATCCACGCGTCCCTGCCCGATGATGGAATATCCGTCCCGGCCAACGCCGGTGTCCCGGAACAGCTCGACGATATCCTTCAGCCGGCAGGCGTTGCGGTTGATGCAGTACTCGCTCTCGCCGCTGCGGTACACGCGGCGCGTGACGGCCACCTCGGCATACGGCACGTTGAGCTTGCCGTCGCCGTTGTCGAACGTAAGCGTCACCTCGCAAAACGCCTGCGCACGGCGCTGCTGCGTGCCGCTGAAAATCACGTCCTCCATGCGCGTACCGCGAAGCGCACGCGCGTTCTGCTCGCCCAGCACCCAGCGCACCGCATCCGCAATGTTGCTCTTGCCGCTGCCGTTGGGGCCGATCACCGCCGTAATGCCGTCGCCAAACAAGAGCTCCGTCCTTCTGGCGAAGGACTTGAACCCGTTGATCTCCAGTTTTGTCAGCCGCATGGCGCATCCTCCCCCGGCTCCGGCGCTTCTCCGCACGCCAATGCTTGCAGCGCCCGCTCGGCCGCCTGCTGGCCGGCGCTCTGCTTGGTCCCGCCCTCGCCGCGACCGATCTCGCGCTCGCCGAGCAGCACGCGCATGGTAAAGGCCTTGCTGTGATCCGGCCCGGCCGCGGCGACGAGCTCGTACCGGAGCTTGCCGATATGCCGTTTTTGCACGTATTCCTGCAGGCGGGTTTTGAAATCCCGATCCTGTGCAGCCACGGCCTCGCGTTCGAGATGCCGTACGATATGTTCGTTGACAAACGCGCGCGCACACGGCAGCCCGCCGTCCAGATACACCGCGCCGATGAGCGCCTCCAGCGCATCGGACACGACGGACGGCTTGTCGCGCCCGCCGGACCGCTCCTCGCCGTGGCCCAGCCGCAACGCATCCGCAAGGCCGATGTGCTGCGCCGCAAGAAACAGCGCGCTCTCACACACGAGCCGCGCGCGGCGGCGCGTCATCGCGCCCTCATCCATGGCGGGCGTGGCGGCATACAGCCGCTCGCTCACGCAGAGCTCCAGCACCGCGTCGCCCAGAAACTCGAGCCGCTCGTTGTGCGCGGCGCTCGCGCCATCGCCCTTGACAAAGGACGAATGCGTCAACGCCGTCATCAACAGCTGGATGTCGCCAAATGAATACCCGATCCCCCGTTGCACGCGCTCCAGCAGCTCTTCCCAATGCTCCAAACCGATTCCCTCCCCATTCTGTGAAAACGCCCGCACCGATTGGATGCGGGCGTCCCGTCTAAGCAACTGCTCAGCGCTTCTCCAGGAAATTGACGATATCCGCAACGGTCTGCACCTTGGGCAGATCCTCGTCGGGGATCTCCACGTCGAACTCCTGCTCGAGGTCCATGACCAGCTCCACGATGTCCAGCGAATCGGCCTTCAGATCGTCGATAAGACGGCTTTCCATGGAGATGGCTCCCGGATCGATGCCCAACTGGCGGGCGATGATCTCGCACACTTTATCAAAATACATGTCCTTCTCCCTCTCATTCTCCATAAATCGATATCGTTATGAGTCCGGCAGGCGTCTCAGACGCGCTGCAACGGAGTTATTTTATATGAAGCGGACGATAATGTCAATCCTCGGCCGGCAAAGCGGCGAGCGCGTCCGCAATGCGCGCCGTAACGCCGCCCATGACGAAGCGCTCCGCCTGCAGGAGCGCGTTTTCAAACGCGCGCGCATTGGAGCTGCCGTGCGCCTTGATAACGCCCCCCTTCACGCCGAGCAGCGGCGCCCCGCCATGCTCGGTGTAATCGAGCGCATGTTTGAGCTTGCGCAGCGCCGGCCGGGCCAGCGCAGCGCCCGCCTTTGTGCGCAGCGAGGAAACAAGGCCCTCGCGCAACATGGCCATCATGGCGGCCGCCGTGCCCTCGATGCCCTTGAGCAGCACGTTGCCGTCGAACCCGTCGCACACCAGCACGTCCACCCCGCCCATAAGCGCGTCGCGCGCCTCGCAGTTGCCGGCAAAGCGCACCGGGGTTTCCAGCAGCAGCGCATGGGCGGCGCGGGTCAGCTCGTTCCCCTTTTCGGCTTCCGCGCCATTGTTGAGCAGCCCCACGCGCGGGGCCTCTACCCCCTGCACGCAGGCCATATACGCCGCGCCCATCAGCGCAAATTGTTGCAGATAAACGGGCTTGCAATCCGTATTGGCGCCGCCGTCGAGCAGCAGCACATGACCGCCCGTCACCGTCGGCAACAGCGGCGCAAGCGCCGGGCGTTTGACGCCGTCGATGCGGCGGATGATGAGCGTTGCAGCCGTGAGCAGCGCGCCCGTGTTCCCGGCCGATACGACGCATTCGGCCTCCCCGTCCGCCACAGCGCGCACGGCGCGCACCAGCGAGGAATCCGTCTTGGCCCGGATGGCGCGCGTGGGCGACTCGTCGCAGCCGATCACCTCGCTCGTGGGCACCGCCCGGAGCCGCGCTGCGGCCTCGCCGGCGGCGCAGCGAACGGCGCGCTCGTCGCCAAAGAGCAGGAGTTCCGTATCCGGCAAAAGGCGCTTGAGCGTCAGCAGGCAGCCCTCGATCACCGCATCTGGCGCGTGATCTCCCCCCATGACATCCACGGCAATCTTCATCAGCGTGTTCCCTCCCGAAAGGAATCTCTCAACGGAAAAAAGACCCTCACCCGCGGGATGAAAGTCTCTGTGCAAAGGACGGGCGCAAAGAACCGGCGCGCACGATTACGCGTTCTTCTTTTCCTTTGCGTCCATGTCGATGACAAGCTTGCCATCGTAATACCCACAGCTCTTGCAGACGGTATGCGACGGCTTGAGCGCGTGGCACTGCGGGCACTCCGTCAGGTTCGGCTGCTCCAGCTTGAAGTTGTTCGCCCTGCGCGAATCCCGCCTGGCCTTTGAAGTTTTTCTCTTGGGTACGGCCATGATCCCACCTCCTTACTGATCGTTTCCAAAGTCGTGCAGCGCGGCGAACGCCCCGATGGGGCGCGCCGGCGTACAGGCACAGGCCGTATGGTTGCGGTTGACGCCGCAAACGGGGCACAGCCCCTTGCAGTCCGGCCGGCAGACGCTCACCAGCGGCAGTTGCAGGAACAGGTTGTCCATTACCGCCTGCGAGAGCGACAGAACGCTTCCCTCATACGGGTAGCTCTCATCCTCCGGCCCCAATTCGGAAGCCTTGACAAACCGCTCCGAGAAGTCGAACGCCAGCGGCTCCGAGAACGGCTCGTTGCAACGGGCGCAGACCGAATGCAACCGGGTCTGCACCGTGCCGTCCACCAGAACGGCCTTCCCGTCGAACACATAGCGGCCAGCGACCGACAACGGCGCTTCAAACGCTACCATGCGCCTGCCGAACGACTGCGGGCCGACCGGCTCCTCCAGCGCAAAGGAGAACGATTCGCCCGGCTGCTTGAGCGCAGATGCGATCTGCAGTTCCATAGGCATTCCTCCAAAATACGACCATCGATTATTGTATCGGGTGCGCCGGGTTTTGTCAACAGCAATTCTGGCCCAAATACCATGAAAACGCCCAAATGGCGGATAGGGGCCGGCGCTGGGCCCATTCGGACGCGCCGGTTGCGCAAAAAAGACGAATCGGGCCTTCCGGCCCGCATCTGCTCCGTCCCCGGCACGCCGTCGCTTGCGCGTCAGGCTGTTTCCTGCGGCGCCTTTGCCTCCGCAGATTCCGCCGCGTTCCCGGCTGCCGCTGCATCCGCCGGGGGTTCCTGCGCCGCAGCCGCGGTTTCATCGGCGTCGGCATCGGTTTCCGCCCCCTGCGGCGCTGTCTCGGCCGCCCCGGCAACCGCTTCGGCGTCCTCCTGAAACGCTTCTGCGGCGTCGCCGGCCGCTTCGGCGTCCTCCTGAAACGCTTCCCCTGCGTCGCCGGCCGCATCCGGCGCCCGGCCCGTGGCCTCCTCCGCCGCGGCAGGGGAATCCTCCGCCGCAGCCTCCGGCTCTGCCGCCCCGTCCCCGGCTGCTCCGTCCGCCGTCTCGGCCTGCGGCGCCGCGTCATACAGCTCGTATTCCTCGAGCACCTGCGCCTCGCCCGCCGCCTCCGGCGCCGGCTCCTCTTCGGCATCCGCCGGGGGGACGATCGGATTGACGTGCATCGCGCGCGTGCGCGGCGCAGCGGCGCGCCGCACCGCCTCGACCGATTCGCGCAACTGCCTGTCCGCATCGCCGGCAATGTCGTCAAACTGCTCGAGCTCGCGCAGGAGGTATTCCATCGCGGTCAGCATCTCCTGCCGCTCCCGCTCGTAGACCTCCATCTGCTCGATGATCTCGTCCAGGAAATAGTCCACCTCGCGCATGTCGTAGCCCATGAACGCACGGGAGAATTCCTTCTTGACGATGTCCTCAATGCCGGTCATGCTGTGTCACCGCGCCTACATATCGTATTCGTCCTCGCCGTTGCCCACCACGTCGTAGTTGTTGGGCGCCACGACGAAGATGCCGCGGGAGATCTTGGACATGGTGCCGTTGAGCGCATAGACGGCGCCGGAGAGGAAGTCCAGTATGCGCTGGGCGCACTCGATCTCCAGCTCCTCCATGTTGACGATGACGGGCTTGCGATTCTTGATGTTGTCGATGATGTTCTGCGTATCCTCATAGCTCACGGGATGATAGACGATCATCTTCATGCCGCCGGATACGGGCAGGCCGCCCGCCTGATGCTGTTGCGCACGGTCATGCTGGGCGCGTCGGGCGGGTGCGGATGCGGGTGCAGCCGACGATCGGTTGTTGAAGTTTACGACATTGTCGTTCCCCCGGCGAGCCGGCGGCTCGTCGCGGTAGTAGTTGTCCTCATCGTCGATATCGTCCGTCTCCTCGATGCCGATGAAGTCCAGAAATTTGTTGTACAGGCTCGCCATCCTGTCCCCTCCGATCCAAAAAGTGATACGTTATCCCCCGCCATGCGAAGGGATCAAGCCTGATTCGTCCGGCGTGCGCCGAAGATGCCCGTGCCGATGCGCACCATCGTGGCCCCTTCCAGAATGGCCGCCTCGAAATCATGGGTCATGCCCATGGAGAGCTCCGTCAAGGGGAGCTCCGGGTGCCCGGCCTTCGCCTGTTCCAGCAGGCCGCGCAACGCCGCAAAATACGGGCGCACCGCATCCGGCTCCGGAAGGGCCGGCGGCACGCACATAAAACCGCGCACGCGCAGATTCGCCATTGCGGCCGTCTCATCCAGCAGGCGGAGCGCTTCATCCACGGCTACGCCGCCCTTTTGCGCCTCCGCGCCGACATTGACCTGCAACAGCACCTCCTGCACCACGCCGAGCGCTTCGGCACGGCGCTGGAGCTGTTGCGCCAACGGCAACCGGTCAACCGAATGAATGAGCGCCGCCGCGCCACAAACGTATTTTATCTTATTCGTTTGGAGTTGTCCAATAAAATGAGCCCTGCAACCGTGCTGTTCAAAAAAAGTTAACTTTTCCGAAAACTCCTGCGCGCGGTTTTCGCCCGCATCGCGCACCCCTGCCTCCAAAGCATGCGCGATGCGCGCCGGCTCGACAAACTTGGTGACGGCGATCAGCCGGACATCCTCCTCCCGCCGGCCGGCGATGGCGCAGGCGCGCGCCATGCGCGCACGCACCTCCTGCAAACGCGCCTGAATGTCCGCCCGGTCGGCAAGCTCCGTTACCGCATATCCCGTTTCGCTCATGGTTTGATGACCTTCTGTCCCGATACGAGCGCATCGCCCGCGTTCCGCGGCGTCACGACGGCGTTGTCCTCATCCGCTGCCAGGACGTTCACCGCAATCCGATAACTCGTATCGCCGCTTTCAACCTCCAGCATCGGCACGCCCTCCTCGAACCAGATCGCATCCACCGGCACCATGACCCCCTGCGCCGAACGGGTCACGGTCGCCTTTACGGTTCGCACGTCGAGGAAGTTCCCGATATCCACGTTGAACTCCAGAATGTTGACCACGCTGGACGTGGTGACGATCGGTTCAAGCGCCGTTGCCTGATAGGTCAGCGTCGAATAATCGTCGAAGACGACGTAGTACTGCTCCCCGGCCACGGTGCGCATGGGGTCGTCGCCGTCGGTGAGGAACGCCAGATACCACCGCGTGTTCTGCACCAGGCGGTAAAGCGGTGTTTCCGTGGTTGAAGCGGTGGCGCTGGCCGTGTTGCCGCCGCTCAACACGCTTTTGAGCAGCGATGCGTTGATGGTATCCAGTTGCGCGGCGTTGAGCACGCGTTCATAGCCGTCGAAGTAGAAGCTGATGACCCCGGGGCCGGCGGAATTGACGATGTCCCGGGTCCAGTTGGTCAGCGCCGTCTCCTGTTCGGTCAGGCTGTTGTAAAGCGAGGTCAGCGTCCCGTCCGCCTGCACGTTTGCCTGCAGGTAGGTCGCACGCTCGGCCTGCAGGTTTTTGAGCGACTGTTCGAGCGCGAGCATATCGTAGGCGCCGTCGCCGCGCGCGCACTCCCGGATCTGCGCTTCCACGGCTGCAATGCTATTCTCGATCTCGGTCAGCCCGGCGGCGGCGTCCGCGCCGATCACGCTCTTCTGATACTCATAGATCTCGCGCTGCAGGCGCAGCAACGTCACCATGCTCTCGTCCTGATAGCCGCGCTTGAATACCTGCGCGATCTGCGCGCCGGTCTGCACGGTCTGCCCCTCGACGACGGAAAAGATGATCTTTTCATACGCTTCCGTATAGACGGTGGACTCGTCCCGCACGATGGCGCCGGAGGTCTGGATGGTGCCCGTCACATCGCCATAGCGCGCCTCGGCATACCCGCCCCTGCGCACGACCAGCACGATGGCCAGTGCCAGGAAGCCGATCATCCCGAGCACCAGCAGGAAAAACCTGCCGCGAAAGCGCACCCGCTGCCTTGCCATATTACTCGACCTCATACCCTTTCTTCTCCGAACGGCCGTATTGCCGGTCGAAGTTCTCGCGGTTCTTTTCCACATACCGGGCGAACAGCTCGTCCGCGTCCATGCCGCTGCGCAGGCACAGGCTCACGAAGAAATGGAGCACGTCCACAAGCTCCTCCTTGAGCGCCGGCTCGTCGATGGGGCGGCTGTTCTTCCACCACTTGAAGTTGGATTCGTCCAGCACCTCGGCAAGCTCGGAAAGCGTCGCAAGGATGGTCTTCTGAATCCATTCCTCCTGGGTAAAGTGCAGGCCGCGCCGGCGCTCGATGTCGTCGTTGAGCGCCTTCTGCATCGCAAAGATCCTCTCCAGCTTGTCCATGTCCCGATCCGCTCCTCTCTTCGCGCGCCGCGCGCCGCCTACCGCAGCGCCGCCAGCAGCGCGTCGCGCCGGTCTTCCACGCGGCCGACAAACGAAGCGCACATCTGCGACTCGTCGAGCACGCGGGGAATGATCTGCATGATATCCTCTATTGTAACACATTCGATGCGGTTTAGGGTATCCTCCAGGCGATATTCCCTTCCCTGCAGCAGCGCCACCTTGCCGATCACGTTCATCAGCGCGCCGCTGCCCTCCATGCCGAGCAGATAGCTGCCCCGCAACTGCGCCTTGCACCGCTCGAATTCCTCCCGTTCCACCCCGCGCCGCCGCAGCCGGTCAAGCTCCTCGCGCATGAGCGACACGACCTCCACGGCCTGTCCCTCGCCCGTGCCCGCATACAGCGCAAACGCGCCGGTCGAAGCATAGAACACCGGATAGGAATAGATCGAGTAGGCCAGTCCCCGCTGTTCGCGGATGCTCTGGAACAGGCGCGAACTCATGCTGCCGCCGATGATGTTCGACAGGATGGCGAGCGGGTACTGCCCGTCCGATTCGCGCGCAAAGCCGGGCAACATCAGCGTCAGATGTACCTGCTCGATATCTTTTTGCAGGCACTCCGCGCGCGCGCCGCCCGGATAGGCGCAGGTAAGCGGCGGCGCAGCCTCCCCGCCGGCGGGCAAATCCAGCTTGTCCTTGAGTATCGCCGTCAACTCGTCCTCCGAAAACCGGCCTGCGCAGGCGACGACCGTATTGGCGGCCGTGTAATGCGCGCTGCGATAAGCCAGCAGCTTCTCCCGATCGAACGCCGCCACGCTCTCGCGCGTGCCGAGGATGGGCCGGGCGAGCGGATCGTCCCCGAAGAACAGGGCGTTGGCGCGCTCCGCCGTCAGATCCTCCGGAGAGTCCTCCGTCATCAGGATCTCCTCGGTGATGACGCGCTTCTCCCGCTCCAGCTCGTCCACATCGAACGAAGCGCGAAATGCGATGTCCGACAGCACGTCCACCGCAAGGGGCAGGTCCTCGTCGAGCACCTTCGCATAGAAACAGGTACACTCCTTGGAGGTAAACGCATTGAGACTGCCGCCCACCGCGTCCATCTCCACAGCGATCTGCTCTGCCGTGCGCGTAGGCGTGCCCTTGAACGCCATGTGCTCGATAAAGTGGGAGGCGCCGCCCTCGTCGCCGCCCTCGCGCACCGACCCCGTGTTGACCCAGATGCCGACGGAAACGGAGCGAACATGATCCATCCGCTCCATCGCCGCACGAACGCCATTGTCCAGTTCCTGAATTTTCGTCATACCTTCTCCTTACCGTATAAAACCTCGCCGACGGTTGCCACGGCATACCCCTGCTCGGCCGCCGCATCCAGAATCGCAGGCAGCGCCTCCACCGCCGCGGCGGTCGGCTGGAACAATACTATGCTTCCATCAAACAGCCGCTCCGATGCACGGGCGGCGATCTCCTCCGCGCTTCCGCGCGCCGAGAGCAGATCGCACGAACAGAGCACGTGCGTCAGGTCCAGCTCGTCGGCCACGCGCAGCGACACGGCCCGGTCGCGCAGGCCGGAATAGTAATACGTCGGACGCACACCGGTCGCCGACGAGATGACGGCGGCGGACGCCTCCAGATCGGATCGGATCAGCGTCTCGTCTCCGTCGAGCATCGGCATATACCCCATCGTGCCGATCTCATGCCCGTCCTCAGCCATGCGATGCAGCACCGACTCGTTGCGCCGCGCCCATTCGCCGCTGACAAAAAAGGTGATGCGCACGTCGCGCTCCCGCAACAGGTCGAGCATGTCCGACAAGGCCCCGGCATCCCAGCTCACCGCACATTCCAGCGCCACCATCCCGTTGCCGTTGCCCCGGTAAATCGTGCCGGACGACAGCGCGGCTATGGCATCGTCCCCGATCCCCGTACCGGTCACCACATACAGCAGCACGATCATCAACAGAATAAAGATGTTGACGGCATTCATCAGCCCGTCCACGCAACGCTCCCTGCTCATACGCACCTCCATAGCTTTGGTATGGTTCAGCGTATGCGGCCGGGTGGCCGGTTATGCAAAGGGGCGCAGCCGGTAAGCTGCGCCCCGGTCGCTCCCGGGAACGGTTACTGCTGGTCGGGTGGCAGCAGATCCTTGCGGGTCAGGCTGATTTTGCCCGTCTGCTTGTCGATGTCGATGACGCGCACAAGGAGCTGATCGCCCAGCTGCACCACGTCCTCCACCTTCTCCACGCGCTTGTTGGCAAGGCGCGAAATGTGGAGCAGGCCATCCTTGCCCGGCGTGAGGTTGACGAACGCGCCGAACTTCTGGATGTTGACCACGGTGCCAAGATAGACGTCGCCCACCTCGATATCCTTGACGATGCCGTCGATGATGCGCTTGGCCTCTGCCGCGGCCGCCGCATCCGGCGAGGCGATATACACGGTGCCGTCGTCCTCGATGTCGATCTTCACGCCCGTGTCGGCAATGATCTTGTTGATCGTCTTGCCGCCGCTGCCGATGACATCCCGGATCTTGTCCGGATGGATGGTAAATGTGAGGATACGCGGCGCATACGGCGAGAGCTCGGCGCGCGGCTCGCGGATGGTCTCCATCATCTTGTCCAGGATGAAGAGGCGGCCGCGGCGCGCCTGTTCCAGCGCGCGGGTCAGGATCTCGCGGTCGATGCCCTTGATCTTGATATCCATCTGGATGGCGGTGATGCCTTCGCGCGTACCGGCCACCTTGAAGTCCATATCACCCAGGAAATCCTCAAGGCCCTGGATATCGGTCATGATCGCAATGTTACCGTTCGCCTCGTCCTTGATGAGGCCCATGGCCACGCCCGCAACCGGCTTCTTGATCGGGACGCCCGCATCCATCAACGCCAGCGTGCTCGCGCAGATGGAGGCCTGCGAAGTGGACCCGTTCGAACTGATGACCTCGGACACGAGCCGCATGCAGTACGGGAACTCCGCCTCGCTCGGCAGCATGGGTTCGAGCGCGCGCTCCGCCAGCGCACCGTGGCCGATTTCACGGCGGCCCGGACTGCGCATCGGGCGCGTTTCGCCCACGCTGTAGGGGGGCATGTTGTACTGGTGCATATACCGCTTGCTGTCCTCAAGCCCGATGCCGTCGAGGATCTGGGCCTCGCGGATGGTGCCGAGCGTCGCAACGGTCATCACCTGCGTCTGGCCGCGGGTAAACACGGCGCTGCCATGCGTGCGGCCCAAAATGCCGACCTCGCTCCAGATGGGGCGAATCTCATCGAGCGCACGGCCATCCGGGCGGATGTGGCGGTTGATGATCTTGTCGCGCACGATCTCCTTGGTGATGTTGTACAGAATGGCATCGATATCCTTTGCAGAATCCGGATACGCCTCGGCAAACGCCGCGACGGTCTCCTCCTTGACCTGCTGGCTGCGGTTCTCGCGCTCATAGCGGTCGAACGTATCGAGCGACCACTCCACCTTGTCAAACGCATAGGCGCGCACTTCCTCGGTCAGTTTCTCGTCCGGATGGTAGATGTTCACCTCCATCTTGGGCTTGCCGATCTCGGCCTGAATCCCCTCGATGAACGCGACGATCTTCTTGATCTCCTCATGCGCAAACAGAATCGCGCCGAGCATCTCGTCCTCGGTGACCTCCTTGGCGCCCGCCTCGACCATCATGACTGCATCGCGCGTGCCGGCGACCGTGAGGCTCAGGCGGCTCTTTTCGCGCTGCTCACAGTTCGGGTTCAGGATATACTCGCCATCCACCAGGGCAACGCTGACTGCGCCGGTCGGCCCGGCAAACGGGGCGTTGCTGATGGAGAGGGCGATGGACGAGCCGTTCATGGCGACCACATCCGGCGCGACGTCCTGCTCCACGGAGAGGACGGTGGCAATGACCTGCACGTCGTTGTAGAACCCCTTGGGGAACAGCGGGCGCAGCGGCCGGTCGATCAGGCGCGACGTGAGCACCGCCTTCTCGGAGGGACGGCCCTCGCGCTTGATGAAGCCGCCGGGGATCTTGCCGACCGAATACAGCTTCTCCTCAAATTCCACGCTCAGCGGCAGGAAATCCACCCCGTCGCGCGGCGCTTTGGCGACGGTGGCGCACACGAGCACCGCGGTATCGCCGCAGCGCACGAGGCAGGACCCGCCCGCCTGCTCGGCATACTTGCCGGTTTCGACGGTCCATTTGCGGCCGCCGATCTCCGTTTCAAACGTTCTCTGCATTGTGTTTGTTTGCTCCTTCTCTTTCCTTTATCTTCATGTTCATACAACCATTATCAGGAACCTGACGGCGTTAACGCCGAAAAAAAGAAAGGCGGGTTCCCTCCCCGCCCCTCTCTTTACTTTCTCAGGTTCAAGCTTGCAAGGATCGCACGGTAGCGCTCGATGTCCTTTTCCTTGAGGTAGTTGAGCAGCCCCCGGCGCTGGCCGACCATCTTCAGCAGGCCGCGGCGGGAATGGTGATCCTTCTTGTGGAGCTTCAGATGCTCGTTGAGATGGTTGATGCGCTCGGTCAGCAGCGCGATCTGCACCTCGGGGGAGCCGGTGTCGCCCTCATGCAAGGCATACTTTTCGATGATTTCCTGTTTGGTCATGGTTTTTTCCTCCGTTCCTTTCCTATCCCCGGCAACAGAGTAATGCGTCGGAGAATCGCAAAACCATGTAGCCGGTTCACAGTCAGATTATTATATCACGCCCGATGCCGCTTGTAAACAGGAAAATGCGGGCGTCCGCCGCGCAATGCGGCGGTCGCCGGGCGTTGCGCCCCTCGCGGGGAAAGCGGTTCATTCTACCCGATGGGGGCCGATCTGTCAAGTCCCCCGCCGGTTCCCGCCCAGTATGCCGCCGCTTCCTCCCGCGAGCGGAACACCGTGACGCTGCGCCCGGCGCGATACCGCGCCAGCAACGCGTAAATCCGGGGCAGTTGTTCCTGCGGGAACGCTTCGATCCATTGGCGGAACGACTCGTCAAAGGTCGTTTCCACCCATGGCAGATCCGGCCGCTCGCTGCCGATGCGCGCCGCCGCGCCCGCAAGGCAGACCGACGTCGGATAGTCCAGCAGAAACACCGTATCGCACGCCGAAAGGCGCATCTCCAGCGTGCGCAGATAGTTCCCGTCGATGATCCAGGCCTCCTGCGCAAGCACCTCTTGCAACCGCGCGTCAAACGTCTCGCGGGACACGGTCGTCCTGTCCGGCAGGTGCCAGAGCCGGTCCAGATAAAAAAGCGGCAGCCCGGTCGCCGCGCTCAGCCTGCGCGCGAACGTGCTTTTCCCGGCGCCGGGGCACCCGATGACGACGACCTTGCGCATGACCTTTCTCCTTCCCGACGCTCTTCAGCCGCCCAGCAGTTCCCTCGCCCGCGCCACATCGCCCGCGATACGCGCCGCCAGCGCCTGCTCGTTGGGAAAGCGGTGCTCCCCGCGCAGGCGCTCATAAAAATCCACGGCCAGCGGCGCGCCGTACAGGTCGCCGGAAAAATCGATGACATGCGTTTCGACGGTGACGCGGTCGCCATGCACCGTGGGGTTCGTACCCACATTCGTAACGGCGGGCATCGCCCGGTCGCCGATGATCGCCCGCGCGGCGTATACGCCGGAAAGCGGCAGCACCGCGTCCGCATACGGCGCGATGTTGGCCGTCGGAAAGCCGAAGCGGCGCCCGTTCTGCCGGTTGGGAACGACCTGCCCGGACAGCCGGTACGGCCGGCCGAGCAGCGCCCGCGCAGCCGCTACGTCGCCCTCGCGCTCAAGCAGCAGGCGGATGCGCGTGCTGGACACCGGCTCGTCCTGATAGCGCACGGGCGGCAGCACCTGCACCGCAAAGCCATGCTCCATGCCAAGCCGGCGCAATGTCTCCGGCGTGCCGCAGGCATGGTCGCCGAACGTATAGTTGTACCCGACAACAAGCCCCGCGATCGTCCAGAGGGACGAAAGGCGCTCGATGAACTGCTCCGGCGTGCTGTGCGCAAGCGCCGCGTCAAACCGCTCCATGACGACCTGCTCCATACCGGCATCGACCAACAGGGCGCGGCGCGCCGATGCGTCCGTGAGCAGGCGCGCCCGCCCGCCGAGCACCGAAAGCGGGTGATTTTCAAACGTATAGGCCACTGCGGTTGCGCCGAGCCGCCTCGCCAGCGCCACCGTTTCCGCAAGCAGCGCCCGGTGGCCGATGTGCACGCCGTCAAACATGCCGAGCGCGATGACGGCGCGCGCCTTTTCCTGTGTCATAAGACCTACCCTACCCCCGATCCTACTCATACAGATGCACCGCAAGGCGCGCCGAGCGCGCTTCCACGCGCCCTGCGCCCAGAAACACGCCGCCGGCATACAGCCGCACGGCCCCGTCCGGCGCATCCACCGCAGTGGGCAGGCCGTTCATCGCGCTTGCACGGCGGTGCGCGCCGAGATCCAGCCGCGGCAGAAAGGCAAGCGCCTCCTCGCACGGCACGACCGCTTTGGCCAGCGTACCCGCAGCGCGCATGGCCTCCAGCTCCGGCACGGAATAGGACTGCTCCACCGAGAACGGGCCGGAGGTCGTGCGCAGCAGAAAGGACATGTGCGCCGGCACGCCAAGCTGCGCGCCGATATCGGCGCACAGTGTGCGCACATAGGTGCCGCGCGAGCAGCGCACGCGCAGCAAAAAGCGGTTGGGCGCCGTCTGGCAAAGCAGGTCCAGCGCAAAAACGGTCGCCTGACGAACCCGCTCCGGCACGGCCTCCCCGGCACGCGCAAGGTCGTACATCTTGCGGCCGTTGACCTTGAGGGCGGAAAAGGCCGGGGCCGTTTGCTCGATCCGGCCAAGAAAGCCGGGCAGCGCATCCGACAGCATGTCCCGGGAAACCACGCGCGAAGAGCGCGAGAGCACGGCGCCCGCCGCGTCCTGCGTATCGGTCGCCGCGCCAAAGGCGATCTCCGCCACGTACGTCTTCTCCTTGTCCACGAGATAATCGAACAGCCGCGTGGCCCGACCGATGCAGACGGGCAACACCCCGGCGGCGCCGGGGTCGAGCGTGCCGGTGTGGCCGGCGCGCTTTTCCGAAAAAATGCGTCGCACGTCGTACACCGCGTTGCTCGAGGTCATGCCGGGCGCTTTGAGCAGCACGACGACGCCGTCCATCAGCGCGCCTCCTCGGCGGGCAGCGCCTCGCGCGCAGCGGCGAGGACGGCCGCGGCGGCCGCTTCCAGCGGCCCCGGCAGCACGCATCCGGCCGCAAACCAATGCCCGCCGCCGCCAAAGCGGCTGGCGATCCGGCTCACGTTCGCAACGCGCTTGCCGCGCAGGCTCACCTGCACGGTCCCGGACTTCTGCTCGCGCAACAGCGCCGCGATCTCGACCGTATCGATATCCCGCAACAGGTCGATGAGCCCCTCCGCATCCGCCCCGGTCGCGCCGCAGGCGGCAAAATCCTCCAGCGAAAGCGTGGACACGGCGATGCGCCCGCCCGCATGCAGCGCGCAGCGGGCGACGGTGCGCGCCTCCAGCAGCCGCTTGCGGTACGGCACGGTGCGAAAGAGCCGCCGGTTCAGCTCCGGCAGATCGATGCCGCGCTCCAGCAACTCCGCCGCGATGCGGAACGTCTGCGGCGAAGCGTTGGAATACGAAAAATTCCCCGTGTCCGTCGTCAGCGCCACATAAAGCAACGAGGCGGCTTCCACATCGATCTCCACGGGCAGGCGCGACAGCAACCGGTAGACGAGCTCGCCGGTCGCGCCGACGGGCTCCACCCAGTTCACCTCTGCAAAGGCGTCGTTCGTGCCATGATGGTCGATGTTGAGCGTATGGGCCGCCCCGTCAAACAGCGCGGCGCAGGCCCCCAGCCGGCGCTTGTCCGCGCAGTCAACGGTAACGACCGCCCCGGTCTGCCGCGCAAGGTCCGGTTTTTGCACTTCGTCCGCATGGGGGCAGAAGCGGTAGGCCGCCGGCACCTCGTCCGCACAGACGACCTGCGCGCGCTTGCCCATGCGCAAGAGCGCGTGAAAAAGCGCCAGCGAGGACCCCAGCGTGTCCCCGTCTGGCGAAATGTGTGCAATCAGCGTGAAATCATCCTGCGTCTGTAAAAAGCGTACCGCGTTATCCATCCTCGTCCGGCTCCTTGTTGATGTGGAGCTGCTGCAAAATCTCCGAAATATGGACGCTGTAGGCAATGGAATCGTCGAGCACGAACCGCAACGACGGCACGCGCCGGATCGTCATGCGCTGCCCCACTTCGCGCGCGATGAACCCGGCCGCATGATTGAGCGCCTCCACGGTATCGTGCCGGGCGCGCTCCCTGCGGTCATACACGGAAACGCGCACCGTCGCATAGCGCAGGTCGCGCGTGATCTCCACGCCGGTAAGCGTCGTCATGTCCGAAAGGCGGGGGTCCTTCAACTCCCGGAGGACCCCGCTGATCGTCTTTTTCAGTTCCTCATTCATCCTGTCGCCGCGTATGGCGGACATGGGAATCCCTCCGTTTCGCGTTACCGCTGCACTTCTTCCATGACGAAGGCTTCGATGACGTCGCCCTCCTGCAGGTCGTTGAAATTCTCAATGCCGACGCCGCACTCGAACCCGGTCGCCACCTCGCGCACATCGTCCTTGAAGCGCTTGAGCGAAGCGATCTTGCCCTCGTGGATGACGATGCCGTCGCGCACGACGCGCACCTGCGCGTTGCGCGTCAGCTTGCCGTCCTGCACATACGAACCGGCAATCGTCCCCACGCCGGAAACCTTGAACGTGCTGCGCACCGCCGCGCGGCCCAGCTCCACCTCGCGGAACACGGGCTTGAACAGGCCCTTCATGGCGTTCTCCACATCCTCGATGGCGTTGTAGATGACGCGATAGGTGCGCACATCGACGTTTTCGCGCTCGGCAGTGGTGCGCGCCGTCGCATCCGGCCGGACGTTGAAGCCGATGACGATGGCGTTGGAGGCCGAGGCGAACATGACGTCCGACCCGGTGATCGCGCCGACGCCGCCATGGATGCACTTGACGCGCACCTCATCGTTGGACAGCTTCTCCAGCGCCTGCCGCACGGCTTCGACTGAGCCCTGCACGTCGGCCTTGATGACGATGTTGAGGTCCTTGAGCTCGCCCTCCGCCATCTGGCTGAACAGATCGTCGAGCGAAACCTTGCTGAGATTCTTGACCTGCGCCGCCTTGAGCTTGTCGCGCCGCTCTTCCACGACCTGGCGGGAGAGCTTGTCGATTTCAACAACGTTCAGAATGTCGCCCGCATCCGGCACCTCGTTGAAGCCCAACACCTCGACCGGCATGGACGGCCCGGCCTCGGCCACCACGCGTCCGCGGTCGTCCATCATGGCGCGCACACGGCCGTACGCCATGCCCGCCACGATCGTATCCCCACGCCTGAGCGTGCCGTTCTGCACGAGCACGGTGGCGATCGGGCCGCGGCCCTTGTCCAGTTTGGCCTCGATGATGGTACCCTTGGCCAGCCGTTTCGGGTTTGCCTTGAGCTCGAGCACATCCGCCTGCAGCAGCACCATCTCCAAAAGGGTGTCGAGATTCATCTGCGTCTTGGCCGATACCGGCACGCAGATCGTATCGCCGCCCCATTCCTCGCTGACGAGGCCATGCTCCGTCAGCTGCTGCTTCACGCGCTCGGGGTCCGCCTCCGGGCGGTCCATCTTGTTGATCGCCACGATGATGGGCACGTTTGCCGCCTTGGCGTGGTTGATCGCCTCCACGGTCTGCGGCATGATGCCGTCGTCCGCAGCGACGACCAGGATGACGATATCCGTCACCTGCGCGCCGCGCGCGCGCATGGAGGTGAAGGCCTCGTGGCCCGGCGTGTCGATGAAGGTGATCCTGCGGTTGTTGCACAGCACGGTGTAAGCGCCGATGTGCTGGGTGATGCCGCCGGCCTCGCCCTCGGTCACGCTGCTGTTACGGATCGCGTCCAGCAGCGACGTCTTGCCGTGGTCGACATGGCCCATGATCGTGACCACGGGCGGCCGCTCCACCAGCTGCGAGGGATCGTCCGCCTCGTCCGCGCTGTCGCTGAGGACCTCCTCAAAGGACTTGCTCAGCCGCTGTTCCAGCTCGATGTTGTACTCCGAGGCGATGAGTTCGCACGTGTCGAAGTCGATCTCCTGGTTGATCGTCGCCATGATGCCGAGCAAAAACAGCTTTTTGATGATCTCGGCCGCCGGCTTGCCGATCTTCTCCGAAAGTTCCTTGACGGATATCATCTCCGTAGTGATCACCGCTTTCTCGATCACGACCGGCTCCGGCCGGTGGACGGGCTGCTGCTTGCCGCGCTTGACCTTGCGGTTGCCGAATACGCCGTCGTCCTCCCAGTTGCGCACGTCCGGCCCGGTTTCCTTCTGGATCGCCTTTTTGTTCTTTGCCTTTTTGTCCGTATCGTAGCTGCGCTGGTGCGCGCTGCGGTTCGGATCAAAGTTGCTCACGCGCTCCTTGCCGGGCGTCGGCACGGCGACAAACGCCGCCGCATTGCGGCCGCCGCCCTGCTGTGCGCGCTGTTGGTAGCCTCCCTGCTGCGGGCGCTGCGGATAGCCGCCCTGCTGCGATCGCTGCTGGTAGCCCCCCTGCTGCGGGCGCTGCGGATAGCCGCTCTGCTGTGGGCGCTGCTGGTAGCCGCCCTGCTGCGGGCGGCGCGCCGGTTGCGCGGCGGAGCCGTCGATCACGTGCGCCTCGTAGCCGCTGCTGCGGCGGGCGGCCGGTTTCTCGTTTGATTGCGGCGCCTCCGGTTCCTCATTGGCGCCCGGCGCTTCGGCCGGCTGCTCCGGGGCAGGTCCGGCTGTCGTCGCCGTCCCGGCCGCTGCGGGTTCCTCCGCGACAGGAACGGTTTCCTCCTCCGGTTCGTCTACGCCGCCCACATGTACGGCGAGATCCTTGTCGGAGGCCAGCACGGAGCGCAGGCGCTCCTGCCGCTCCCGCTCGAGGCGTTCGCGGCGCTCCTGCTCCTCCTTTTCGATCATATCCTTCTCCGCGGCTTTCACGCTGACCAACAGCTCCGCAACGGCCGCCTGCGCGGCGGCGATGCGCTCAAGCAGTCCGCTTGCATCGTCCTGCAACTGCTTTGCCGCTTCCAAATAACCCTTATTCGCCATACTGATCATGCCCCCGATCGTTTGGTATGGACGCCGGAGCGCCCTGCGCCGCGGCCTGCCCGGCCGCGCGCCTTATCATGTCTGCAAATCCCTGATCCGTCACCGCGGCGACGATCCGCCCCGGCCTGCCGACGGCTTCGCCGAGCCCTTCCACGGGCAGCAGCGGAATGCCGCGTCCCGCACAGAGGCTCTCGTAACGCCCGCGCGTCGCTGCGGATGCGCTTACGTCGAGCAATACCAGCTTTGCATCGCCCGCACGCACGAGCTTCTCCGCCACAAAACTGCCGGACCGACACCGCCCCGCCTTCATGCAGAGCCCGACGGCGTCATGCACCCGCCGATTCGTCATGCAGCGCCTCTTTGAGCGATGCGAGCACGTCCCCGTCGAGCTTCGCCTCAAGCGCCCGCTCCAGCGCGCGTGTTTTAACCGCACGGTTGAGGCACTCGGTCGAAGCGCACAGATACGCTCCGCGTCCGTTTGCGCGGCCCGTCGTATCCAGCCGGACGTCTCCCTCCGGCGTACGGACGATGCGGACCAGCTCCTTTTTCGGGCGCATCTGGCGGCAGGCCACGCACATGCGCATCGGCGTCTTCTTCGGCAAGCGTTACGCCTCCGTTTCCCCGGTCTCGACGCGATCCTCCTGGAAGATGGCGTCCATCGCCTCCTCGGCCTGGGTCTGGCTCTTGATGTCGATCTTCCAGCCGGTCAGTTTGGCCGCAAGGCGCGCGTTCTGCCCCTCCTTGCCGATGGCCAGCGAAAGCTGCGCATCCGGAACGATGACCTTGGCCGCCTTCTCTTCTTCATTTATATAGACCATGAGCACCTTGGCGGGGCTCAGCGCTTTGGCGATGTAGACGGCGGAATCGGAATCCCACTCGATGATGTCGATCTTCTCGTTGTGCAGCTCGTTGACGATGCGCTCCACGCGCGCGCCGCGCTGCCCCACGCAGGCGCCGACGGCATCGACCTGCGGGTCGAGCGAATGGACGGCCACCTTGGTGCGGAAGCCGGCCTCGCGGGCGATGGACTTGACCTGCACCACGCCGCTCTGAATCTCCGGAACCTCCAGCTCAAACAGGCGCTTGACAAGGCCCGGATGCGTGCGCGAAACCAGCACCTGCGGTCCCTTGTTGTCCTTGCGCACCTCGAGCACATAGACCTTGATGCGGCTGGAGTTCTCGTACGTCTCGCCCGGGATCATCTCGTTGGCCGTGAGCAGGCCGTCCGTACGGCCCAGCTCCACGTAGGCGTTGCCCTTTTCCACGCGCTGCACGATGGCGGTGAGCACCTCGTTCTCCTTTTCGACGTATTCCTCGTAAATCACGCCGCGCTCGGCCTCGCGGATGCGCTGCACGACGACCTGCTTGGCCGTCTGCGCCGCGATGCGGCCAAAGTCGCGCGTCTTGATCTCCTCCTCCAGCACGTCGCCCAGTTCATAGAGCGGATTGACCTTTTTGGCGTCCGCCAGGGCAATTTCGTTGTGCGGGTTCTCCACGGTCTCCACCACCGTCTTGGAGGCAAAGATCTGGATGCCGCCCACGAGCGGGTCCACCTCCGCACGCACGTTCGCGGAGGTACCGTAATTGCGCTTATACGCCGAGATCAACGCCGCTTCAATGGCGGAGATCAGGACTTCCTTGCTGATGCCGCGCTCCTTTTCCAAAGCATTGAGCGCCTCGATAAACTCCACATTCATGATCGCATTTCTCCCATTACTATTTTTATCGGCTAAAACCTGATGTTCGGCCGAACCAGCGCCGTCTCCCGGCGCAGGAACCGCCGCGCCCCGCCGTCCGCCGCCGTAAGTTCAAAGGATGCGGCGTCGAACGAGCGCAGCGTACCGATCCATTCCTTTTTGCCGTCCTGCGGCGCATAGAGCCGCACGACCAGCTCCCTGCCAAGGTTGCGCGCAAAGTCGGCGTCCTTCTTGAGCGGGCGATCCAGCCCGAGCGACGACACGCTGAGGTAGTAGTGCTGCTCGATGGGGTCCGCCTCGTCGAGGATCGGGTCGACCGCACGGCTGACGCGCTCGCAATCGTTCAGATCAACGCCCCCCTCGCGGTCAATATACAGCGTGAGAACCCAGTTGCCGTGCTCCTTCTGGAACTCCACGTCGCAAAGCGAAAAGCCCATCGCCTCCACCGTTTCACGCAGAAGCGATTCCACCAGCTCCGTCGTCTTCAATTCGCACCCCCCTTTGCTCCCGGGCCGGCGCAACGCGCCACCCATCAAAATGAAAGAGTGGGTTTCCCCACTCTCTCGACGTGCTCACATACCAACAAACGATAGTATAGCACAGCATCGGCGTTATTGCAAGCCCCCTTTTCCCGCCGATTGCAACCTTTTGTCGGCGTCGCAATCCGGAAAACCGTCCGCTGGCGTCATGTACGGCTGCGCATCCGCCTCTTCCGGGCGTCCGCAGTCGACCGGCAAAAATCCCCCCGCGGCACATGGCAAAACATTTCCGTTTCAACAGCGCGCGGGGGGACGAAGGGGGCGGCAGGACAGCGGATGTTATTTTGTACCGCTGCTGATGATTTTCAACGACTTCTTCCTGTTGGACGACTGGTTCCACGCATAGAGCGCCAGCGAAGCGGCGATGACGCCATAGCTGATAAAGACGCGGAAATACTCGCCAATCTGTGCGTCGCTAAACAGATTCAGCCCGGCCAGCGGCATGGTGAAGAACAGGATGTGGAACAGCAGCGCGCCAAGGAACACCTGCCCGATGGTAGCCTTGCGGATGGACGCGCCGCCGACAAGCAGGGCCGCCACCGAATACATGCCGACCTGCTCGTGGCTCGTATAGGTGTTTACAAGGCCCATATTCTGCAGATAGATGATCTGGCCCCAGGCCGCAAACACGGTGGAGATGATCGTGGCAATCACGCGGGTTCTGGCAACCTTGATGCCGGCGGCAGAGGCCACCTGCATGCTGTTGCCGCAGGTGCGGATATCCTGCCCCAGCTTCGTCCTGCTGATATATACGCTGATCAGACAGACGCAAAAGATGATAAACGCCGTAAACACCGGCACCTGCACGGTGCAGGCGGCCTGCAGCAGGGGCGGGATGAACAGCAGCAGGCAATAGCCCAGCACGAGACCAGCCGTGGCAATGAGCAACCCTCTGGTCCTGCCCAACGCCTCGCCAAGGCTCTGCTTTTTGAAAAACAGCCGGCAGGCCGTCGCCCCGGCCGTCACAACCAGCAGCAACAGCATCATCCAAAGCGTGAAATCCAGAAGCGGGATCTTCAGGACATTGTCCAGCACGTATTTGATATTGTCGTTAAAATCGATCGTGTTTTTCAGGCCGACGCCGCCGCTGAGGATCAGCACGGGGTTGTCCATCGGGATGATTTTCCCAAAGAGCTTCAGAAACACCAGATCGAAAACGCCCTTGGCAAAATAGCCGATGATCATGCCGGTAATCATCTCCTGCCCGACCGTCCGGTTAAAGATTCCGCCGGCAAACAGCCCAAATACAAGCGACAGCAGGGTGGCAATCAACATGCAGATCAAGATGCCGCCGGCGCCGCCAATGCCCCAATGCGTGATGAGGATCAGGCCGATTTGGCCCGCAGCAGCGCCCAGAACGATGGAGAAGTTCAGGCCCATACCGCAAAGAACGGGCATGAGCAGCGAAAGGATCAAAACGGAGTTGCGGCAAATTCTCGAAATCGTTTCCTGCAGGACAAAGCTTGCGGATTGTCCGGAAAATGCGATGCTGAAGACGCACAGTACCGCAAAGATGATCGTGACGATGTTTTTCTTGATAATCGCGCCCACTTTTTCGTTCATCTTGCCTTCCCTCCGTCCAGCTTCGTTAATGCGTAAAGAATAATGCCATTGCTCACAATCGTGCGCAAAATCTCGGACAGGCTGCTGTCGGAGAGCATTTCGCTTGCTACCGGCAGAGCAATCGTCAGGATGGACTGATACAGGATGGCGCCAACGATCACGTTCCCGATGGTCGCCCGCTTGGTCGTCGCTCCGCCGATCAGGATGGCCGATATCGCAGGGTATGCCATCATGATGGGCGCGTTGTAAAGCTGATAAAAGCCGAAGCTCTGCGAATAAACGAGAATACCGACCGCGCCCAGCACGGTGGAAAGGATGGTTCCCTGCATCCGTACCCGATCGTTGTCGATGCCGATCGCCGCGCCAAACATGGGATTGCTGCCGCTGCTGCTCATCATGATGCCCGCCTTGCTCCTCACGAAAAGCCACATCACAAGGCATAGCAGCGCAACGAGAAGCAGCGTGCCGCTCGGGATCGTAATCCCAAACACATCAAACGACCAGAGGTTGTCCAATATCTTTTCGTAGTTTTCCTCCAGCGTAATGGTGCTCCTTACGCCGCTGCCCATCGCCCAGATGATCTTGCCGTTTTTGAACGGGAGCACCATCCAGGCAATGCACATGAGTGAAATGACCGAAAAGTTCAGGTAATTGCCGACCATCATCTCGGAACCCCGCATCCGATTCAGCAGCAGGCCATAGCCATACCCGGCCGCCAGCGCCATGACGATGGCCATGAGGCAGGCTGCCAGGAAGCCGGCCATGCCGGTCATGCCGATCTCCACCGTAATGAGACCGGAGAGCAGCCCGAATACGATGCCGATGGGCAGGCCGAAGTTCAGGCCGATGCCGCTCTGGATCGCCGGCAACATGGCAAGGACAAAAATCGCATTCATCCCGATTCGCACAAGCGAATTGGACAGCAATGTCGCTACGCTCATGCCCTGAAGCGACGCGGCAACCAGCAGGACGATCAAAAATACAATGATAATCCACTGCGACAGGCCGAGCCCGAGGATCTTGTTTTCCTTCAGCATGATTCCGCCTCCCCTTCCTCGGCCGGAAGTCTCTGTCCGCTCATCAGCAGGCCAAACTTATGGTCTGCATCATCGGGCTTCAATACGCCGACGATCTTCCCTTCCGTAACAATCGCAATCCGGTCGCAGACGGAGCGCAGCTCCGCCAGCTCGCTTGAGGTGATCACGACGGTGATCCCACGTTCCCGATTCATCTCGACGAGCGAGTCCAGTATCTTCTTCTTCGCGCCGATGTCGATCCCGCGCGTAGGCTCCGACACGAACAGGATGCGCGGCTCCATGGAGACGGCGCGCGCGATGCAGACCTTCTGCTGGTTTCCGCCGCTCAGGCGGCGCACGAGCTGGTTTGCGCCCGTACAGCGGATATCAAAGGTCTGGATCATTTCCCTTGCAAACTTTCTTCCGCTCCTGCGGTCGTAAAAGTGCACGCCGCAAATCCTTCTGGTAAAACGATTCTTCACGCGCATGGCCGCAACGGTGATATTGGTTTCGATGGACTGATCCAGCAGCAGCCCGACGCCGCGCCGGTCCTCCGACACGAACATGACGCCCTTCTTCAGAGTGGCGAGCGCATCGGACACGTGCAGCTCCTCCCCGTCCAGCCTGACCACGCCCGCCGTCGGATAAAGCCCGTTGATCCCGTTGGCAATGGCCGCTTTCCCGTGGCCTGCCAGCCCCGCGAAGCCCAGTATCTCGCCTTCCCTGATGGCAAAGTTGACACGGCGGAGCGCCTCCCCCGGCATATCGACGGAAAAATCCTCAATCTCGATGATCGTTCTGCCCGTCTCCGCATGGTCATGGTCGTCGCGTCGGGTCAGCTCCACTTCACGCCCCACCATCAGCTCGGAGATGCGGACGGCGGATACTTCCGCCGTCGGGTAACAGCCGATCAACGAGCCGTCGCGCATGATCGCCACCCGATCGGAATACTTTTTGATCTCATCCAGACGGTGGCTGATAAAGATAAATGAAATGCCCTGCCTGGCGACCGCTTTGACGCAATCCAGAAACTGACGCGCTTCCTCTTCGGTCAACACGGCCGTCGGCTCGTCCAGAACGATCAGGCGAATATTCTTTTTGTCCAGTTCCCTTGCGATTTCGATGAACTGCTTGTATCCCACCGGCAGCCTGCCAACCAGCGTCGATACCGGCAGTTGCAACCCCAAACGATCAAGGGTCTGCTCCGAGTCCCGCCGCATGGCCTCCCGATCCAACAGGGAAAGGTTCCTGCCGAGCACGCGGCTCAGGACGGTCTGCTTCAGGTTTTCGCGGTTCAGTTTGATGTTCTCGGCAAGATCGTAGCCGTCGATCAGCATGAATTCCTGATGGACCATGCCGATCCCCTGCCGCATGGCGTCAAACGGCGACTGGATGTGGACCGGTTCGCCGTCGATCAGAACCTCTCCGGTAAAACCGCCTGTGGAATGAATGACGGGCATGCCGAACAATATGTTCATCAGGGTGGATTTCCCCGCCCCGTTTTCGCCTACGAGCGCAAGGATTTCCCCCTTCCCGACGTCAATGCTGACATCCCTCAACACGGTATTTCCAAAATACTGTTTGGTAATATTCCGCATTTCCAGGATGCTCTCGCCCTGTCCCATTTCTACCTCCTTCTCCGCCTGCACGTTCAACAGAGCCCTCTGGCAGCCGCCAGTTTCCCGAGCGCCCGGCACATGCGGTCAATGGCGTCGGTCGCGCGCTTATCATCCCAGTAACATCCGATGATCACGCGCAAATGGCCGCTTCCCCTGCTTCCGTACGCCTTTCCGTCATTACAGGCAACCTTCGCTTCCCGAATCAGGTAGGATACGATCTCCGTGGAATCCCCCAGCGCCGAAACGTCGACCCAGGCCATGAATCCGCTTTCCGGCAGGCGCATGGAAACGCCGGGCACCCTGCTGAACGCCTCATAGGCGTAGCGTCTTCTGTAATCGTGTTTCCTGTTGTAGGCCTCCACAAAGGAAGGGTCACGGAACGCCTCGATGGCGACCAGCTGGGAGAGCGTGTTGGTCGCGCCAAGCACGTTCACCGCGCCGCCATACAGCACATCCATAATCCTGTCGTCCGCTACGAGATAGCCGACACGAAAACCGGAGAGGCCCATGCCCTTGGAGATGGAAAACACCGTGACCGTCCGTTCCCACATGCCCGGCAGCGAAGCGAAGGTCACCATCTCCCGTCCGTCAAATATGGTGGATTCAAAGGCCTGATCGACCACGCAGACAAGATCATGTTTTTCCACAAATGCCGCCAGCTTCTCCAGATCCTCCCGGCAGAACACGGTTGTCGTGGGGTTGTTGGGGTTGGTCAGCAGGACCATTTTTGTCCTCCCGCTTACGCGAGCCTCAAACGCGTCCATGTCGAGCCGGTAGCCGGCTTCCGCATCCAGGGGAACCGGCACCGTGACGCCGCCCAGCAGTTCGGCGTTAAGAAAATTGGAGGGATAGCTCGGGTCCGGTACGAGCACCTCGTCCCCGGCGCAGAGGAAGGGCATCATGGCGTAGAGCAGGCCGGAATCGGAGCCGGGGGTGATGATGATATTGCGCTCCGGGTCGACATGAAGCGCATTGTCCCGCTCCAGCTTTTTGGCAATCTCCTTCTTCAGCTCCGTGCTGCCGATGGGCATGGTGTAATGGGAAGGAAAGCCGTTGCGAAGATGCGCAATGGCCGCGTCCATCAGATGCTGGGGAATCGAAGGGTCCGGATAGAAGGGGTCCGCCCATCCCATCAGCGAAACGCCCTGTGCCTGCAAATCGTTGTACGCGCTCCCGACATCGGCCTTCGTCACCGTCGAAAAAAGCCCACCCTCCAGCCTTGCAAACCGGGGATTCATCTTTTGCTTGATTTCCATTTTACTGCCCTGCTCCTGCAAAGATTGAACGGGGGAGAGAGCGGCCGCCCCCTCTCCCGTTTGTCGTCACCAGTTGTTGAACGTGCCGCCGTCCATCCTGAGGCCCTCGGCCACGACATTGAACGCCCGCTCCACATAGCCGGGCAGTTCGCTCCAGACCAGCGCGCCGCCCTTTACAACGAGGCTCAGGTTGCGCATATCGGTCATCTTCTCGTCGGGCTTGCCCTTTACCGCAATGATGTCGGCCTCCAGACCCTCTTTCAGCGTGCCGGTGACATCCTGCAGCCCGCACAGCTCGGCGCCGGTAGCCGTTGCCGCCCGGATGGTTTCCAGCGGACTGAAATCGCCGTGCGCGTTGATCAGCTCCATCTCCAGCACCGTGGCGTTTGTCCCGCGCAGCACGGGGTCGGACGGCACCATATCCGTACCGACGCACACCTTGACGCCATGCTTGTGCGCATAGCGGACGGCTGCGCGATGCCCCTCAACGGCGGTCGCCGCCTTTTGGAAGTTGCGCATCGGGAAGCCGTGTTTGGTCATATAATCGATGCTGTCTTCCGAGGATACCGCCAGCGTCGGGGTATAGAACTTGCCCTTGTCCGCGATGATTTTGGCCGTTTCTTCGCTCATGGCGTAACCATGCTCTACCGAGTCCAGGCCGATCAACACAGCGTCCCGAATGGTCGCGTCATCGGACAAATGGGCGCAGACCTTTTTGCCAGCCGCATGAACCGCCCAGACGACCGCCTCAATCTCCTCGTTGGTGACCTGCCGGTCGCAGAGCCCTTCGTGCGCGCCCTCGAGCCCGCCGGTAAGGCCCAGTTTAATCATATCCACGCCCTTGGCGAGCTGTTTGCGCGTTTCCCGCAGAAACTCATCCCTTCCCGAGCACTCGATGGCGCCGTAATCCTCTGAGCCATGCCCACCATGCGCCATGAGCGTCCAGCCGCAGGTCAGCACGCGCGGCCCCTGCAGCATGCCGATCGACACGGCCTTGCGGATGGCGACGTCAAAATAATCTCCACCGCCCACGTTGCGCAGCGTGGTCACGCCGCAATCCAGCGCCTCTGCCGCGCGGCGGTACGCCTTCAGCGCCCGGAAGGCGGGGCCAAGCGGGTCCAGGCGGAATCCCGCGCCTGGCATTTGCAGATCCAAATGGACATGCGTGTTGATCAGGCCGGGCAGAACCGTGTACGCCTTCTTCAGGTCAACAACGCGATCCTCCGGCGTGCTGGACGCCAAAACGGCTTCGTTGTGCGCCCCGACATAGACGATGCCTCTCTCCTTATTCTCATAGACAAGCATTCCGTCTTCAATCGCCGGCGCACCGGTGCCATCGACAATGCGAGCATGCGTCAGAAATGTCTTGCTCATATTTTCTCCTTCCATTACGTCCGTCATTACCCTTTGCAGGCAACGACTTCAACCTCTACCAGAATATCCTTGGGGAGTCTGGAAACCTCAACCGCCGCTCGTGCAGGCAAAACGGCGCCGTTAAAATATGTACCATAGATGCCGTTGACCGTCACAAAGTCGTCCATGTTTTTTAAAAAGACCGTCGCCTTAACAACACTTTCCATCGTGCAGTCGGCCGCTTCCAGAACCGCTTTGATGTTCTCAAAAACCTGCTTTGCCTGCTCTGAAACACCGCCGCCAACAATTTCACCCGTTTTCGGGTCTGCCGGTATCTGGCCGGAAACAAAGACCAGATCCCCGGCGCAGACGCCCTGCGAATAGGGCCCAATGGCCCTGGGGGCGTTGGCTGTTTGAATTACGCTGATCATCTTTACTCCTGTTGCTATGGCGAACCCGGCAGTCCGGGGTGTATCGCCATACGTCGTACGCACGTCCCGATGCAGAGGACCTCCGCATCGGGACGCATCGGTTTCTCAGTAGGTCATGAAGGCGCCCAAGATCATCATATAGTTCTCGAGCGTTGCGCCGGTGTTGTCCACGCCCTGATTGATGCTCACCTCCGGGCCGACAACCTCCTGCATGGTCTGCACAAACACGTCGTAGTCGAACAGCTCCCCGTTCGTATCGCCGTTGATATAATGCACGGCGTAGGCGGCGCCCGCCTTAAGGTTGAGCACCTGCAGGGAGATGGCCCAGTTCCCCGCGCGGCCGGTCATGCCCATCTCGGCCAGTTTGGCAGAGATCTGCTCCGCGGCATAATCTGCATCGCCCTGGTACTCGTCGGGAATCTCAATGCCAAGGGCGCTGGGATAGCCGATGAAGGGGGACGGATCGTTCGGCATGAGGAAGATACCGCCGTTTTCAAGCACCGTCTTGATCATCGGCTCCACCTGTGCCTGATTGGTACCGAAGAAAGCGGTGTCCTTGCCATACTGCTCGATCATCTTCGGCACATCCTCCAACACGAACTGCTGCGTGCCCGTGGTGCCGGCATCGGAGGTCGGGTCAGGCGTGGTCGCATCGATGAACGTAATGCCCAGCTCCTTGGCGCGCTCTTCCATATTGTTGCGGCGCTGGAGCAGCAGCTCAACGGCCATGTGACGCGGGAAGGAGTAGTGCACGATCGTTTTTGCGCCCATCTCATAGGCTGCCTCGGCAAGCTGATAGCCCTGTTCCGCGATGTCGGTGTTGAACACGACATCCGCCGCCGCAGAGATAACGGAAATATCGTCGGACGGGGAGCCGGCCCACACCATGATGTCCGGGCGCTGTTCCTTCAGCTTGTCGATCATCGCCGCAAAACCGGCCGGCGTACCCGAAATCAGCAGCGCCTTGACCTCCGGGTCAGCCGCAACGCTCAGGATCGTGGAAAGCGCGACTTCCTGCTCGGTCGTAAAGTTGTCCGGGAAGGTCACGTGCAGAATGTGGCCGGGATACTCCTCGGCAACCATCTCCGCCGCCCGGTACGATTCCTCGCCCTGCGTTACGGTAGACGTCATGATTGCGATCTTCCAGTTCTCGGCATCCTCGGTTCCGTCGCCATTCGCATCCTGATCAGAATCGGGATTCTGCGCATCGCCGGCGGTTGCCGTGGGATCGGAGTCCTGCTGAACATTGCTGGCCGTACAGCCAAGCGCGAGCACCATCACGAGTGCAAGCAAGAGAGCCAATACTTTTTTCATGTTTTCCTCCTAAAAAATATGGTTTCTTCATAACGATGCACCGTTATGAAAACTGGAAATCAAAACGCCTGGAGGCCTTCGATGGCATAGACGCGGACGGGACAGGAATCAAGCCCCTTGATGTAGAGGGGCGCAAAGGAGATGAAGAAGGTTTCCTGCCGCAGCTCCTCCAGGTTCTTGAGCACCTCCAGAAACGTGATGTTCTTCGCCATGCATACATCGTGAAACGGCTTTACATCCTCGTTCCGGTTCTCGATCGAGACCCCGTCCCCAAACCCCACGCACTTCACCCCGTGGTCCACCATCCACTGCGCCGTTTCCCCGTTGACAAACAGCCGCCGGTCCTCCGCCGTGTTCGTCTTCTCCGTGAACGGGGGCAGCTTGTAGGGCGAGTCCAGGATGACCACGTCCCCGCGCCTTACCTTCTTCCCCAGCACCCGGTCGAGCACCTCCCGCGTGATATACCCGTTGGGCGCCACGCCCTCCACCGTCGCATAGATCCCGCGGCCCAGAAAGTTCGTCAACGGCAGCGCCGCGGCGTCCGGCCAGTTGTCGTCGTGATGATAGGGACATTCGCAATGGGTCCCCAGATGGCTCGTCAGGTCCATGATCGTGTGGTAGTCCGGGATCGGTCCTCCCGTATTGAACCGGTACAGGTGACACCGCCGTGTCTCCGTCGCCGGATCCAGATATTTCGTCAGATCGATCACCCGCAGATTCCCCAGCTGATAGACACACATCTTCCCTGTCCCTCCGTCATTTCCACTGTTTCCGTTCTTCCATCGCATGCACCAGCGCAACCGCCATTTCATGATATGGCACGGGTACGCCCGCTTCCTTTGCCGCCGCTACCACCGAGCCGGCGATCGTATCCACTTCCGTACGATTGCCCTGTTGCAGATCCGCATAGATCGACGTATATCCCATCCGTGCGTTCGCCAGAACCTGCTTGATCTCCTCGATCACCCGCTCGGTCTCGAAAGGTCCCACGCCCAGCGCATTCGCCGTCGCCACCGCCTCGCGGGCCAACCGCTCCATCAGGTCGCAGGCATGGGGATTCTCCAATATGAACCCCAGCGGCGCCTGCAGGATTCCCGTCAGCGTGCTGGCCGCCGAGTTCAGAAATAGCTTGCTCCAAATCTGGCGGGCCACACCGTCTGAAATGGAACATTCAAAACCGCATGCGGTCAGCGTGTCGGCAATGGGCCTGATCCGTTCGCTGTCCCCGCCCAGCAGACCGATGCTCGTCCTGCCGCTGCCGCCGTGCCGGACATGCCCGTTGCCCAGCAGCGAACTGTTGTGTTGCGTGGTCCCGATGATGACGTGCTCGCGGTCCGCAAACTGCAGCAGCTTCGACTCGTGCCCCGCGCCGTTTTGCAACGTCATCACATAGGTCTCTGCTCCGATCAGCCCCCGGTTCGCCTCCAGTGCCGCTATCGTATACATCGATTTCACAAATACGATGACAAGATCCATCCGATCCAGCCCTGCACACCGGGTCCCGGCTTTGGGATGAAACACCTCGTCCCTGCCCTCGTTGGAGACAACGACACCATCGGCACGGATTTTCTCGACTCTGCTTTGATCGACATCGATCAGAAACACGTCGTTTTGCCGGGATAAATACCCGCCAAACAACATTCCCATTGCCCCGGCGCCCAATATTGCAATTCGCATACAAGCTCTCCAACCCGTCAGAATTTCGTCGTCAAGTGATTAATAATACATTCGATTGCAGTAATTGCATCATACCAGTAAAAACTTGTTTTGTCAATGCACTATTTTAATGTTTTTGAACTATTTTTTCTTCCCTGTTCTTTTTTATTCATTCGTTGCGTTTTCCTCCATTGCCTTTGCGTTTGTTTTTCGATATACTATATACTGTGATTCGCAAATGTCATTGGAACAAAACAAGGTGAAAACAGGATGGTGTTACTATGAGTATGCAATTGTGCGAAACCGACAGAGCGATCCTGCAGTCCTACCACTCCGTTGTCGACGGTCTGGCCGAATTCTGGGGACAGGGCATTGAAATCGTGCTGCACAGCCTTGAGGATTACGACAAGGCTGCCGTGAAGGTTGTCAACGGCCACTACACCGGGCGCAAAGAGGGCGCCCCGCTGACCGACCTCGCGCTGAGCATGCTGCGCCAGATTCAGCACAGCGGCGATAACCACAAAAATCTCATCTATGCCAACAAAAGCAAAAGCGGAGCTCCCATCCGCTCGGCGACCCTGCCGATTGTAGGGAAGCATGGAACGATCATCGGTCTGCTTTGCATCAATTTTTATCTGGACATTCCTCTGCACCTGTTTTTCAACGAATTGTTTGAAGTGGGCTCGGTTGAAAACCTGCCGAACGAGACGTTCGCCAGCAGCGCCGACGAGCTGATCGAAACCACGTTGGTAAAAGCCCGTGAGGAGGTCTATGCCAACCGTAGCATCCTTTCCTCGAATCGTAACAAGGAAATCATAGCAATCCTGCACGACAGGGATATCTTCCGACTCAAGAACGCCGTATCCAAGGTTTCGGAAATGCTGGGCATTTCCCGCAATACGGTCTATCTGCATCTGCGCAATCTGCAGAACGAAAAAAAGGGAGACGGGCCTTTCTCCTCATAGTCGTCAGTCGTCGTATTTTGCTGCGCGCCGGCATCCGTTTGCACGGATCAATCCGCCGTACAAGCCCGTCGGAACGGCTCTTTGCGCCCCCTGCCGGTTCCCAGGCGCCGTGTTATCGGAGCGATACCGGGGCTGAGCATCGATGCGCGCGACGGCGTTCCCGCAGTGCAGGCAGGCGCAGGTGCCATCCCCCTGTAGCGCGCAGCGCCGCCGCGGGATTCCCGGTCCTGACCGGCCCTGCTCACCGCGACGCGCGCCTCCCGGAACCCGCGTCTCCCCATAAAAAACCAACCGCCGTTGCGAAAACGGCGGTTGGTATGGGCGGCAATCGCTCTTGCCGCCCGTGTTCCACGGCATCGGAGATGCGCGCGCTCCACCCGATGCACGCGGGTCGAAGGAGCCTTCAGTTCAGCAATTCGCGGACCGCATTGGCGATCTTAGTCTCGTCCGGATAAAACGCATCTTCACAGTTGGGTGCAAACGGGACGATCATATCCGGCGCCGCAACGCGCTTCACCGGTTTTTTCAACAGGTCAAAGCCTTTTTCACAGACCATTGCGCATACCTCTGCTCCAAAGCCGCCCGTCACCGGCGCCTCGTGCACAACCACGAGCCGCCCGGTCCTGCCGACGGAATTCAGGATCAGATCCTCGTCGAGCGGCTTCAGCGTCCTGGGGTCAAGCACCTCGGCGTCGATGCCTTCCGCCGCGAGCAGCTCCGCCGCCTTGAGGGAGCGCTGCAGCATCCAGCCCGTCGCAACGATCGTGACATCCTTGCCGGCGCGCTTGATATCACCCTTGCCGATCGGCACAACATAATCGCCGTCCGGCACCTCGCCTTTGAGGGTTTTATACAGATATTTCTGCTCGAAAAACAACACGGGGTTGTTGCTGCGGATTGCGGCTTTGAGCATGCCCTTGGCATCGGCCGGGGTGGACGGCATCATGATCGCCAGCCCCGGTGCATTGAGAAACGACGCTTCAGGGCTTTGCGAATGGTTAAACGAGTACCTGCCGCCACCGCCAAACGCCGTGCGGACGACCAGCGGCACCTTGGTATCGCCGCCAAGAATGTAGCGCATCCTCGGCGCCTGATTGATAATCTGATCCGCGCAGACATACAGGAAGTCCGCGTACATAATCTCCACAACCGGCCGGAAGCCCATCATCGCCGCGCCAACGGCCGAACCGACAATGGCGATCTCCGAGATGGGCGTGTTTATGACGCGCTCCGCCCCGAATTCCTCAAACAGGCCGGCCGTTACCCCATAGCAACCGCCATAGGCGGCGATATCCTCGCCCAGCAGGTAGACGGAATCGTCACGAATCAGTTCCTCGCGCATTGCGCTCTTGAGCGCCTCCAAATAGGTGAGCTCAGCCATTATTCCTGATCCTCCTTATACAACATGCAGTAGGGGTCGAGCAATTTCTCCGGGTCCGGATACGGACTCGCTTCCGACACGCGAATCGCATCCGCAATCTCTTCCTCGACGGCGTCCTTGATCGATTTTACTTCTTCCTTGGAGAGTACGCCTACGGCGGTCAGGTACCCCTCGAATTTTGTTACGCAGTCGTCCTGCTGCCAGCGGATAATTTCATCCTGCGTGCGATACACGTTTTTATCGTTGCCGGAATGGCCGGACCATCTGTACGCGCGCACCTCCACCAGCGACGGCCCCTGTCCGCTGCGGGCGCGTTCCACGGCGTTATACACCGTTTCATATGTCTCCAGCACATCGTTTCCATTGCAGACGTAGCCCGGGAAGCCATAGGCCTTTGCGCGATCCGCAACGATGTCCAGCTTCAGAATGTCCCGCGTGGGCGTGGACCATGCGTAATGGTTGTTCACCAGGCAGAAAACGATGGGTAAATTGTAGACTGCCGCAAAGTTCATCGACTCATGCACGGCGCCTTCGTTGCTGGCGCCATCGCCCATAATGTTGACCACGACGCTTCCGTTTTTCTTCCGTTGATTGGCATAGGCAACGCCGATGGCGATCGCCTGCGAAGCGCCCAGGATCGGATTTGGCGGCAGGATATGCTTGGGCAGGTCCCCCAGATGCATCAGCCTGGTCCTGCCCTGCGTGTGGCCGCAGTCCTTGGCGTACAGCATGGCCATGACCTCCAGCGTGCTCAGGCCGCCCGCAAGAATCGCGCCAACATCCCGATACGAAGGGGAAATATAGTCCCTCTCCGAAAGCGCCATTGTGATGCCGACCGATGCGCCCTCCTCGCCCACTCCGGTGTGGACGCTGCCTATGATCCTCTTTTCCTTGTTCAGCTGCGTCGCAACTTCATCAAAACGGCGGGTAAGATACATATACCTGAACATTTGAATCAGTTTTTCGTTGCTGATCTCCATCTGCGATTTCCTCCTTTTTCCTAAACGTTCCGTTTGTTCCGCAAACTTTGTCCTATTATAACACAATTTCAAACATTTTCAAACCATTTTGTACGTTTTAAGAAAATTTCTTTCAGCGCCCGACATCCCGAGCAGGAACAGCAGCCGGCGCCCGCTCTCGACATGGGGCTGCGGTGACAAAATTGGACGCGCCGACAGGCCATGCGGCCGGTTCCCGGGCATCGGGCCGCCCACACGCACGCCCCGCAGTCCCGACCTGCCGGCGCCCGCTCTCGACATGGGGCTGCGGTGACAAAATTGGGCGCGCCGACAGGCCATGCGGCCGGCGCCCGGCCATCGTGCCAGCCCACACGTGCCCACGCAGCCCCGGCCAGGAAGGCACACGCTCCCGACATGAGGCTGCGGCGGCGGAACGGGTGTTATACCGACAGCTCGCTCATGCGAACCGTCTTTCCGTCCAGCGCCGCCGATCTGTACCCGGCCTCCACCACCCGTTGTGACAGGGCCGCCTCCGCAATCGTGGGCGTCTCCCGATAGACGGGTTCGCCCTCCAGCAGCAGGCTGCGATAGAAATGCAGTTGCGACGCCATGTGTGCATCCGTCATCCAGCCGAGGCTTGTCCTTGGATACAGCCCGGCAACATGCTGCGCAAACGGCGAACCCAGGGGCGCAGCCCCACAGGTTTCACAAGCGTCCGCCTGGCGGTACGCGCGCAGCCTGCCGGGGGCGGCTGCCGTGAAATGCAGGCTTCCGGCCGTACCGTAGACGGAAAAGGTCGAGCTCTGCTCCAGGACCGACGCCACGCGCGTGATCTCCACAATGCCTTCCCGGCCGTTCACCAGCCGCATGCGCACCCGCGCGCAATCCTCCACATCGACGTTGACGGGCTGCCCGGTCTTCTCGTCCGGGCGCTGCCGGATGACCGTTTTCATCTCCGCCGCGACTGCGTCCACTTCGCCGAGGGAAAAACGAATCAGATCCATGATATGCACGCCGATATCCAGCAGGGGGCCGCCGCCTGAGGCGGCCTTCTTCAATTTCCAGTTGCTTTTGCGGGATGGATTCAGATAGCCGGAATGCTGGACGCGGCACTGGAACTCTATCACCTCGCCGATCTCTCCGGCCGCCACCAGGTCCCGAATGGCGATCACGCCCGGCATAAAGCGGTACATCAGCGCGACCTGATTCCGCACCGGACAATCCCCTGCCAGCCGGGCCAGCGCCTCGGCCTGGGCCATGTTAACGCCCACCGGTTTTTCCAGGTACAGTTTTTTCCCGGCGCGAATCACCTGCGCCGCCTGTTCAAAATGCACGTCGTTGGTGCTGCAAATATCGACGACATCGCTTTCCGAAATCAGTTCTTCCAGGGTTTGCGCATAACCGAGGGAAAAGAAAGGCGCCGCAAGAGAGCGGTTGCGCCGATAGATCTTTCCAATCCGAACGGGGAGTCCGGTATCGGCGGCAATGGCGGCCACCGCCATGCAATGCGTCCTTGCGATGGAGCCGAAACCGATCATGCCAATGGTTAAAGCGTTCATGTCAACCTCCTGTATGGTACAGATTTTCTCCCGTTTTTTCTCCCAGCAGCAGCGTCTCCAGCGCATAGGCGACGCCGTCTTCATCATGATCCAGCGTAATATAGTCCGCCAGAGCCCGAATTTCGGGTTCCGCATTGCGCACCGCCACGCGCGTGCGCCCCGGCGTAAACATGCTGCGATCGTTGTCGCTGTCCCCCAGCACCATGACCTGCCGGTCATCCAATCCCAAATGCTCCATCAGCAGCTTGAGGCCGCTGCCCTTGTCGCAGTTGCGCGCCGTCAGCTCGACATACCGCGGCGTATTGCAGCTGATCTCCGCCCCTTCGACCCGCTTGAGCCGGGCAAGGCATGCCCGGTAGGCGCCGTCGTCCAGAAAATCCAGATTGAATTTTTCGATCCGATCCACCCGTTCCTCAAAGACCCGCTCCGCATCCGCCCTGCGCTTCCACATGGAAAAAAAGGCGTTTACATACGCCGCGTCAGAAGCGTACTTCTGCCGAATCAGCTCCATGGATTCCCCGGAAAGATACAGCATCCCGCCGGACATAAACCCGAGGGCGCAACGATACTCTGCGGTAATCTGCGCGATTTCGCGCACGGCATCCACGGGAATCAGCTGCTGCGCAATGATGCGCCCTTCGCGCAGATCATAGACCGTTGCGCCGTTGGCCAGGACGCAATAGCGGAACGCCCGGATCGTCCGCAACTGCTCCGGAAGCCCATAGAGCGGGCGCCCGGTTACCGCGGCAAACACCACCCCGCTTCTGATCACGCGCTCGATCGTTTTCAGACTGTGCGCCGAAACAACCCGCTCCGAATTGAGCAGGGTGCCGTCCATATCACAGCCAACCAGACGAATGTCCGTCATCGTTCTCATGCCCCAGTTCCCCCATCCCCGAATTGCGGCGTCGTTATCAGCAGCGTGCAGGCGCCATCGACCCGGCAGCCGTCCAATGCCGCCGGCAAAAACAGGCTGTCTCCTTTGGTCAGGCGCTCCGAGCCCGCCCCGCCGGTCAGCAGCCCCGTTCCGCCGACGCAGGTAGCGGTACGGAAACTGCCCGTGCCGGACGGAAGGAGCCAATGGCCGCGAACGTTGACGCGATCCACCCGGAAATGCGCATTACGGCACAGGGGCAAGGCCCGGTTCGCTTCGTCGTCTCCGCCGGCTGAATCAACCGCCGGCTGCAGGCCGAGATCCACCACGTCCATTGCGCGCTCCAGCTGCAGTTGGCGCGGCCGCCCATAGTCGAACAGGCGATAAGTAACGTCGCTGTTTTGCTGAATCTCCACCACCAGACACCCCGCTCCAAGGGCGTGAACCATCCCGCTGGGTATGGTGATGGAATCCCCCCGATGGACCTCAATCCGGGTCAGATACTGCTCTGCGCGGCCTGTAAGGACGGCGTCCCGCAGTTCCGCCTTCGTGCAGGAACGCACCCCGGCAATCAAACAGGCGCCGGGTTGAGCGTCCAAGACATACCACATCTCGGTTTTGCCGCTGCACCCCTCGACACGCCCGGCATAGCCGTCATCGGGATGGACCTGCACGGACAGCGGCTCCCGCGCATCGATCAGCTTGACGAGGAGGGGAAACGACGCCGCGCTCCATCCGTCCCCCAGCAGCGCCTTCCCCTGCCGCTTCGCCAGCGTGCGGAAAAGCTCCCCCGCAAATCTGCCGTTGGCGACCCTGTTGTCGCTGTCGCTGCGGCAGGCGATATCCCAGCTTTCCCCGATACACCGGTCGGAAAATTCCCCGCGCAGGCGGGGGATTTGTGTGCCGCCCCAGATCTTTTCCCTATATATGGAGGAAAGCCGCATGGGATACCAGGTTGACTGTACATTCAAGACTTCCATTCGACCAGCAATTCCTCCAGAGAATGCAGACAAACCGTCGCCAGCCGCGCCTGCTCCGCACTCGGTCGGACAACATCCGGCACCAGAATGCACCGCATGCCGCCGGCTACGGCGGCCAGCAATCCGTTGACCGAATCCTCCAGCACGACCGTCTGCGACGTCGAGACCCCGCACGCCTGACAGGCAAGCAGGAAAAGGGCCGGATCCGGCTTGCCCGCCGGAACATCCTCGCCGCAAAACACCCGTTCAAAACGATCGTAAAGCCCCGTTTTTTTCAGGCACAGATGCGCCCGCTCCCAACTGTTTGAAGTCGCTACCACGCAGCGGACTCCCCGCCCGAGCAGCCTGTCCACCAATGCCAGAGAGCCCGGCTTTAGCGGGATCTCCCCGTCGATCAGCGCCTGTTCGTACGCCTTCTTGTTGGCATCGACGAATGCCTCCAGACCGTCCGCCTGCGGATAACGCGCCCGATAATATCGATGCGTCGCCTCCCACGTCATGCCGACCGTGGCCAATACGTCCTCCTCGGTCAACGGAAATCCCACGCGGCGCGCCGTCTCCAGCGCGACGCTTATGCCGAGCCGCTCCGTATCCAGCAGGAGCCCGTCCATATCAAAAATGGCAAGGGCAACGTCGTGAAAAAACGCCATACCTCACCCCTGTTCCTGCTCCGCCGCAACCGTCCCCGGTTGTTTGAGCGCGTTATGCAGCGCCGCGCGCTGCGCTCCGTCCGCAAACGCATCGTCGGGAACCGCCGCAACGGCTCCATTCTTCAGAACAATGCAGAGATGGCCGTGATAATCGTATGCGCGTTCGACTTCGTCGAGCGGGTAGGCGCGCTGGCGGGTTGCATCGCCGATGGACAGCGTCCCATCCGCAATGCGCAGGACCCGTTCCCGTTCCATGCCGTCCTTTGCCTGCGCGATGTTCTGCTCGATCCGCTTTTGGCACCGGCCGATATAATGGCGGCGATATCCCAGGGCACACCAGGCCAGGAGCGCAAAGGCGCCCACTGTCAGGCCATAGGAAAGAAACCCGTCCGTGCCCGCCGAGCGTCTGGCGAGGAGGTTGTCCAGCGCATAGAGGAAGACAACCGCGGCGACAAACGCCAGGATCCAGGTCCGCCGCGCAACCGCTCGCCGAAAACGATCGGTATGCGTCAGCGCATGCATGAGGCAGGCGACGGAACCCTCCGGCGTGTTGTAGTATCTGATCTCCAACGCTTGCTTCCCTCCTCTCCACGGCCCGCGTTACAGCGTGTGGCTGCCGCGGTGATAGTCGTCCTCCACCCGGATGATATCGTCCAGTTCCGGGGTCGTAACCTCGATGAACCTGAAGTCCTCCAGCGCCCGTTGGCGATGCATGACAAACGGATAATTTTTCATGATATCTCCGGGACCGACCTCCCGTTCCACAAAACGACCCTGCTCGTCCTGCGTCGTGTAGATGGCGCGTCCCTGCAGCACATAGAGCGTTTCCAGCTTCTTCTCATGGTACTGCAGGCTCACCGCATGTCCTTTTCTGATCAGCAGCTCGCGGACGGCGTAGTGATCGTTGCAATCAATCCACTTTTCCGTTCCCCACGGCTTTTCTACAATTTCCCCGGATGGATATGGCGCTTGCATCTCTTCCTCCTCAAAGCTTGGTTTTCACAAACTCGTTGATGTTCCGATAGCGGACATGCCGCGCGTCAATCCCGAACTTCAGGCTCAGCCGGTACGATGCCAGCTGCAGAAACGCCAGTCCGACAAAAATGTTGAACCGGCTATCCGGCGCGGAGCAGCGGATGTCCCCGCCATCCCGATTGGACACAACGCAAATGCGGTCGGTCAGGCGATTGCCCAGCAGGAATCGTCTGAGTCCCTCTCCAAAGTCGCGGGACGCCCCGTCGAGCGCATAGATCAGGAACACATCGTTTCCATCGACGCCCATTTCAAAGCCGTGCAAAAACTCTTCCAGCTCCTTGTGCGCCGCCTTGATATAGGCGCATTCCGTCACCTTCATGGCGAACTCCCGCGCCACCGCATAATGGTGCGCCGTTGCCGTTACCCAGAGCATGTTGTGCGCTTCCACCAGGTCCGTAAACCGCTCCATCTGCGCTTCCAGCTCTTCGGTATACCGCCGCAGGTGCGAAACGATGCCGCGTATTTCGGCAAGCTCAGCAGCCAGCCGTTCCTGATCGATGTATCCCTGCATCCGGGCGGCATGCAGCCCAAACAGCAGCAGCGACAGGACCGTGCAACTGACGCCCTTGGTCTTGGAATTCCAGTTCTCCTCGCCGCAGCCGATGTTGATGTGCGCATCCGCCTCTCTGGCGATCAGGCCGTCGTCGTTGCCGGTCAGCCCCACCGTGATGCACTTCCCCTTCGCCGCGCGCTGCGCCTTCACCACGAGCGCGGAGTTGCCGACCTGAGAAATGAATATCGCCAGATCGTCTTTTTGCAGATGATGCTGCGTCGATAGAAATTCCACAGGATGGTATACGGAAACCGACAGACCGTAGTCCGTTAAAAACGGCTCCGCCATCTTGCCGGAATTGAAAGAAGATCCGCAGCCCACGATGAACAGACGCCGAAACGCCGGATGGGCCGGATGGCGATAGCCGTCCAGCAGGCCGGTGAGCAGCTCCTGCTCCTGATACAGATAATCCAGCATGGTGTCCATGATGCTCCTCCCGCTAAACGCGCTCGTAGTTCTTTTTGGTTTTGTTTGGTTTTATTTTATCCGATTATTCAGCGCATTTCAATAGCGTTGGTTTGGATTTGTATTTAATTGTGCATTATTTCTTCATATGGTCGTATCTTTTTCTGTCTTTGCTTGGAAAATCCTTCTGATTTTGTTTCTTTTTGGAACTGTTTATACTGTAAAAAACTTCTTCAGGATTGACATTGTCTTCGAAGACGGGCTAAAATAGTAATCAAGTCCCTAAATGTTTCCGCCCGCACGGGCGCCGGAGGTTATTTATGCTGATACAACGCGCAACGGGGCCGCATCAGGCCGAGCAAAAAGGGGAGGCGCCAAACGCCAGGCACCACGGGATTTCCGTTTCGCCCGGAATTGCAATCGGCCCCGCCTATTTTTTCCAGCCGCTCGAATATGAGATTGCCGAAGCGCATTGCACGGCCGCCGAAAAGGACGAACAGCTTCAACTGTTTGAAAAAGCGCACGCGGCTGCCCTGGACGAGCTGGACGCCATTTCTGCCTCCTTTGACGACGCGCAAAAGGATAAGGCTGAAATCTTCCGCGCGCACAGGGAGCTTTTGCAGGACGACGCTCTGCTTGGCGACATCCGCGACGGCATCTCTTCGAAGCTGTATACGGCGGAGTGCGCCGTGGACATGGCCTTTCGGGAATACATTGCGCTGTTCGCCGAAATGGAGGACCCCCTCTTTTCCGGGCGTGCCGCAGACCTGCGGGATTTGCGCAACCGCCTCCTCAGGCTGCTGCGCGGCGATGAGCAGAAGAGCCTCAGCCATCTTCCGGGCAGCGTGATCCTGGTGGTACACGACCTCTTGCCGAGCGATACGGCCACGCTGGACCGCGAGCATGTGCTTGGAATCGTTGCCGAGATCGGGGGCGCAACCTCCCACTCCGCCATCATTGCGCGCGGGCTGAACATCCCCGCCGTGCTCGGCGCCGCCGACGCCCTTTCGTACTGTACGGACGGCGGCCGGATCATCCTTGACGCGATGTCCGGCGTGATCATCACCGCTCCGGATTCGGCGCTGGTGGAGGAGTATCGGGTCAAACGCTCCAGCTATCTGTCACAACGCGCGACCATCCAGAAATATTTGGACACCATCCCCGTGACCAGGGATGGCGTGCGCATAGAGATCGGGCTCAACACCGGTTCGGATGCGGTAAACGATTATGAGGCGTACGTGGATTACGTCGGCCTTTTCCGCTCCGAATTCCTGTATATGCAGAGCAACCATCTCCCCACGGAGGAAGAACAGTTTGAAGCGTACCGCCGGGTGGTCGCACGGTTTGGCAGTCGCCCGGTCATTCTGCGCACGCTGGATATCGGCGGCGATAAGCAGCTCTCCTATTACCAGCTACCGAAAGAGGAAAACCCCTATCTCGGCAAGCGCGCGCTGCGGCTCTGCATCTCCGACGAATCGATCCTGCGCACCCAGCTTCGCGCCGCTTACCGCGCCGCCGCATATGGCAATCTTGAGCTCATGCTGCCCATGGTGGGCAGCATGGACGATATCGACTATGCCAAATCCGTAGCAAAATCGGTCCGCGAGGAGCTGACTGCGGAGGGCGTGGTGATCGGGGAAATGCCGCTTGGTATCATGGTGGAGATCCCCTCCATTGCAATGATTGCCGACCTGGCCGCCGCCGAAGTGGACTTTGCCTCCATCGGCACCAACGATCTTACGCAGTATCTGTGCGCCGCCGATCGGCTGAACGCGGATGTTTCTGCCTTTTATCAGCCTCTCTCCCCGGCCATGTTGCGCACGCTGAAGCGGGTCATCGACGCCTTCCGTTCGGCCGGGAAGCCGGTATCCGTCTGCGGGGAAATGGGCGGCGATGTGCGCGCGGCGCTGCTGTTGGTGGGACTCGGACTGAGAAAGCTCAGCATGAGCGGTTCCTCCATCGCCGAAATCAAGGCGATGCTGGCGCAGCACACGATCGGGGAAATGGAAGCGGCTGCCGGGCGGGCGCTCGCCTGCCGCACCGAGGCGGAAGTCATCGCCCTGGTCGACAGCCTGCTGTAGAAGCTGCCGATACGGCGTATCCCGCCCTCCCGTCATCTGGCAGGCGGGCATGCAGCCGACAGGCGGGCCATGCATCCTGCATGGCCCGCCTGTCACGCCTCCTCAGATAAGCTTTTTCCGCTCAAGCTGTTTTTCGATCACCCGTTCATCCAGCGGACAGGGCATGCCTCCCAGCCGTATCCCCGGTTTGGTCTTCCCATGATAATCGCTTCCGCATGTCGCCAGCAAGTCGCGCGTGCAGGCAATTTTATAAAGAAACTTTGCCGTTTCTTCGTCGTGATAGCTGCTGAAAGCCTCAATCCCGTCAAGCCCCTCGTCGAGCAGGCTTCCCAGCCGCTCCATATGACCCTCCAGGTTTTTCCCGGGATGCGCCAGAACGGCGACGCCGCCATGTTCATGGATCAGGCCAATGATCTCCTCCATCGTTGGGAGCGCTATCTCCACATAGCACGGCTTGCCCCGCGCAAAGAAATCCCAGTAAAAGTTGACATAGGGATTGTCCCCGCGCACATTTCCGCTGCGATAGGGTGCCAGCAGCGGGTTTGACAGGTACCGCGGGTCCTTCAAAAGCGCCTCGGCAAACGATTCGCCCGTATAGGCGCCGCCGCACACGCCCGCCATATCCGCGGGAGAAAGGCAAAAGCCAAGCGCATTGACCAGCTCGAGCTTGCGCGCGTTGTTGGCCAACTCCTGCGCCAGATAGGCGTCGCCCAGCCGGTTGAATGCCGAACAGGTATGATCGATGCCGTAACCGAGGACGTGGAAATCCATACCGCTCCAGCGGCAGTCGATTTCAATCGCCGGGATACATCGAACCCCCAGATGCGCCGCCGCCGCCATCGCCTCCGGCACCCCCCGCACGGTGTTGTGATCCGCGATCGCCATACAGGTTATGCCGGCGTTTCCACACCGTTCCACCAGCATTGCGGGCGTGCTCTCCCCATCGGGACTGTAGCGGCTGTGAATATGCAGGTCGATATGCCTGTTTCCCTTGTCGTCCATCATCTGCAAGATTGGCAACCCCGTCCTGTCGGCACAGCGTGGCGGCCCAGGCCGTGGGCCGCCGCAGCGGGTCGGAAACGGGGCGCTGGATCGACTTCAACGTCCCTTCAACGCCTCATTCACCGGCGCCCGCTTCAATAAACGCAACCAGCTCGTCCACGGCCCGCTGTTCGTCTTCCCCCTCTGCGCGGACGGTCACGGGCGTACCCTTTACCAGGGCAAGCGTCATCAGGCGCAAAACCGATTTTGCGTCGGCACTCTTCCCCGTATTTTCGTTTTCAACGGTAATCTGCGACTGATACTGCTTGGCGCAATTTACAAAACCGGTCGCCGGCCGGGCGTGCAGGCCGGAAGCATTTACAACACAGGTATGTTTCTGATACATGATGCTGCGTCCTTTCGTTTGTTTAGAAAATTCGATTCCGATCCCATTGTTCGGCAAAGAATATCACCTGTTTTGTATAAAATAGCATGGTTGTTTCCCAGTGTCAACCCTGTTTCGGAATTTTTGCGCCCTATAATGGACGTTCATTTCAACTAATTTTGAAATATCTCCCCAAAATTTGTTTTTAATGGTATGAAAATGTTTGGATATGTGCTATAATATTGGTCAGCCTGGGAAAGGAGATATGACAATGATCATCGACATCAACAACAGGATCGGCACCCGGCCTTTGCGGTCCTTCCGATCGGCCGATTTACTGTTGCGCGAGATGGATGCCGCCGGTGTGGATCGCGCAGTCATCTCCTGCTTCCCCACGCAGGATGAAAATGCGGTTGTACTGGAAGCGATTCACGCGCACCCGGACCGGCTGAGCGGCATGTTCCTGATCAACCCCCATCAAAAGCAGGCCGAAGCCTCCTATCGCAGAGCCATCGAGCAGGGGTTCTGTTCCCTCCGGCTTGAACCGCTTGCACACGGCTTTTCGGTGGACGACCTTGCGCTGCTGTCCCCCCTGATGCGGGTATGTGCCGCGTTTGAAACGCCCGTCTGGATCTATGGCACCGCCGATGTCTGTTGTGCGCCGATCCTCTTCCAGGATCTGGCGGAGGCTTTCCCGCGCGTCCCCGTTATCATCGGCTATATGGGGTATAACTATGAAGCGTCGTCGGCGATCAGCATTGCAAAGCGATACGCCAACATCTATCTCGATCCGACGGCGGCAATGAAGCAGAATCTGCTGCGGGCCGTCAACACCGCAGGCCCCGAAAAACTCCTGCTCGGCTCCGGTACGCCGGTTGCGAGCTACTTTGAGTTGGAGATTGAAAAGATTCGCCTGATCGAGCCCGACCCGGCAAGGCAGCAGCAGATGCTGGGCGGCAACGCCATCCGTCTGTTTCGGCTGTAAAGGAGCGCAAACATGATCGTCGATATGCTGGTGAACATTGGCTATAAAAAGGGAAACGGCTCCGATTATACCGATCGGGCGCTCATTGCGGTCATGGATCGCCACAACGTATCCCGCTCCGTCGCAATCTGCCAATCCGAATGGCCGGACAATGCGGCGACCTTTCGCTCGGTCCAGGCCTATCCGGACCGGCTGATCGGGATCGGTATGGCAAATCCCTGGCACCCGGATGCCGAACAGGAGCTGGAAAAATGCTTCTCGGCATATGGATTTCGCGGTGTGAAATTCAACTGCCTGCGTTTCGGCCTCTCCGCCGAACGGCATGGGCTGATGGACCCACTGTTCTCCATCATCAGCCGCCATGGCGGATTCGTGATCGCGCACGCCATGTCCGACCTGTTCAGCATCCCCAATAAATGGGAGGAAATGGCCCGGAGCTTCCCCGGCGTGCCGGTTTTGATGTCGCACATCGGATCGCCCAACATGCACGAAGCCGCCATCCGCTGCTGTAAGCGGACCAAAAACCTATATTTGATTACAGCGGGGGCTTTCCCGCGCCATATTGCGGATGCCTATGAGGCGCTTGGCCCCGAAAAACTGTTCTTTGCCTCCGACGGGCTCTATGGCTCCATGGGCCAGGAGTTGAGCACGATTCGTTTCATCGTCAAGGACCCGGTGGCCCGATCGATGATCCTCGGCGGCAATGCAAGGGATATTTTAAATCTATAGCGCAGGAGGAAGCCAGCATGCAAGAATTCCTTATCCGTCCCGCCATCCGGCAATACGATGACTGTGTCCAGTTCGTTTCAGACTTGAAAACCACGGGCGACGACCTCATCCTAACCAATGAATATATTTTCCGCCCACATTTTGAAGCCATGCGGCTCCCCTGCCCCGTACTGTATCAGGAACGGTACGGCAGCGGCGAACCGTCGGATGACATGTTTCGCGCTTTGCTGGCGGATGCGGCGTGTCCGCACGGCCGCATCATTGCCATTGGCGGCGGTACGATCCTTGACCTTGCCAAACTGCTCGCCCTAAAAAACCGCGACCAGGTCGCGGCGCTGTATGCCGGCGAAGCGGTTCCCAAAAAGGCCTGCCCGCTCATTGCGGTGCCAACCACCTGCGGGACGGGAAGCGAGGTCACGAACGTTTCCGTTCTCTCCCTCGTTTCGCTTGGCACAAAAAAGGGGCTGGCACATGACGCGCTGTATCCGGACATGGTCGCGCTGGTGCCGGATCTGGTCAAGGGGCTGCCCTATCGCTTCTTTGCGACCAGCTCACTGGATGCGTTGATCCATGCCGTGGAATCGGCGCTTTCCCCCAAAGCGACCCCGTTCAGCAAGGCATACGCTTACCAGGCGATTGCGACGATCCTGGCGGGGTACCGCGTCATTGCCCGCGACGGGGAGGAAGCGCGGATGCCGCTGTTGGGCGATTTTCTCATCGCCAGCACCATGGCCGGCATTTCCTTCGGCAACGCCGGCTGCGCCGCGGTCCATGCGCTCAGCTATCCGCTTGGGGCAAAATATCATATTGCCCATGGGGAATCGAACTACGCGCTGTTCCTGGGGGTCATGCGCAACTACCTGGAACTGCAAAGCGGCGGCGAAATGGAGGCGTTGACCGGACGCCTCTCGGCCGCCCTGAGCTGCGTGCCCGCGGAGGCATGGCGCGCGCTCGAGGCGCTGCTCAACCGGGTCCTGCCGCACAGGCCGCTCTGTGAGTATGGCGTCACGCAAGAGGATCTGGACGAGTTTACCGATTCCGTCATGGAAAACCAGGGGCGGCTGATGGCAAACGCATTTGTCCCGCTGGATCGCGCGCGGGTATACAAGATTTATCAAGAACAGCTTAAGTGAGGCGAGAAACATGTTTCCCATTACCGAACGGGTGAAATACCTGAAAGAACAGGTGCTCAACACGCCCCCTGCCCTGCGGGCCGACCGGAGCATGATTGCCAAAGCCGCCTTCATCGCACACCAGGGGGAAAACCGCCTCCTGCAGCGGGCCCACATACTGGAAGCCGTGCTCCATGAAATCCCGATCAACATTTTGGACCGGGAGCTGATCGTCGGCCTGCCGGGCGATTCGCTGAACGTGGCTCAGATCTTCCTGCCGGAAAACAGTGCGGAGCAGCTGATGCGCGAGCTGGATACCCTGCCCGCGCGCGAGCAGGATCGGTTTCTCGTGCCCGATCGGGTAAAAAACGAGTTGCAGGAGTTGGCCGGTTTCTGGAACGGCAGGACCGCAAACGACCGCATCACCGCCATGATTGAGCCGGGCGATAAAAAGCTGCTGGACGCCGGCGTATTCTTTATCCAGAAAGACGTCGGCTACGGGCATTGCCTTGCCGACTACGAGACCGTGCTGAAGATCGGTTTTGCCGGCCTCAAGCAGCGGGCGCAGCGCCGGCTCGACCTTGCCGGCCCGGCGGACGAGCGCCGCCCCTTCTGGGAGGCCGTTGTCATCGTCTGCCAGGCTGCAATGGATTATTCCGAACGCTATGCCGCTTTGGCGGAGCAGCAGGCGGAACGCTGCGGCGACGCCGCGCGTCGGGCTGAGCTCGAACAGATCGCCCGCATCTGCCGCAAGGCGCCCCTGTACGGCGCCGAAAGCTTCCAGGAAGCGTTGCAGGCGCTCTGGATGGCCCATCTCATCATCCAGATCGAATCCGACGGCACGGGCGTATCCTTCGGCCGTCTGGATCAATACCTGTACCCCTACTATTGCGCCAGCACAAAGGCGGGCCAGTCGCAGGAGGCCCTGCAGGAGCTTCTGGACTGCTTCTGGATCAAGACCAACCACCTCCTCAAATACCGGCCCTCGGCTGCGGCAAAGCTCTGGTCGGGATATATCATGAACCAGAACGTCACGATTGCCGGCAGCCTGCAGGACGGCGGCGATGCGACCAACGCGCTCTCCTATATGTGCGTGGAATGTCAAAAACGCCTGTGCCTGAAGGAGCCGCAGTTTTCACTCCGCGTTTGTAACGGCACGCCGACAGCGTTGCTCAAAAGCGCCGCCGAGGCGCTCGCCACCGGCGGTGGAAAGCCGCAATTTGTCAGCGATCCCACCATCATTCCTTCCCTGCAGCACCTCGGCGTTCCGGAGGATGAAGCGAAGAACTATGCGATTATCGGTTGTGTGGAGCCGGGCATCGTCGGCGGTTGGGGCCGCTGCAAAAGCGGGCATATCAACCTGCCGAAGGTGCTCGAGCTGTTGCTCAACAACGGGTTTGATCCGGTGACGCACAGCGATTGCGGCATCCCGGTCGGGATCGATTTCCCAACCTTCGAGGACTTTTTCTCCGCCTTTGCGTCGGAGCTGGACTTTGTGATCGGCCGGCTGATCGGCATCCAGAAGAACGTCACCCATCGTGTCCTGGAGGAGGACGTGCCGCACGTCTACCTCTCCTCGCTCTTCCCGGATTGCATCGAAAAGGGGCTGGACTTCACCAGCGGCGGCTCCCGGCACGACTGGAGCAGCTTTACCATCACGGGCATGGCCAACGTGATCGATTCGTTCTATACGATCAAAAAGCTCGTGTATGAACGGAAGGCCTTCTCCCTGGCCGCGCTTTGCCGCGCATTGACGGCCGACTTTGCCGGATATGACGACATGCTGCGCCAGATCCTTGCGCTTCCCAAATACGGGAACGACATTGCCGAAGTGGACGACCTGGGCGGCCGGATCGCCGATCTGCTCTACGATACGGTGGAGCATTACCGCGCGCACCACAACTCCCGCGTCACGATCGGATATGTGACGGTTACAAAAAGCGTATCCTATGGCAAGCGTACCGGCGCGACCCCCGACGGCCGTCATGCCTTTGAAGCGTTTGCCGACGGCGTATCGCCCTCGCACAACTTTGACGTCAAGGGGCCCACCGCCGTCATGAACTCCGCCAGCAAGCTGGATCTGATGCGTGCCGGCGAGGGGTGTATCCTGAACCAGAAATTTGTCGCCAACGCCCTGAAAGAGGATTATCAGCGCGAGAAGTTCGCAAACTTTTTGAAGACCTTCCTGATCGATCTTGGCGGGCTGCACGTACAGTTCAACATCGTTGACAGGGCCACGCTCCTGGCCGCGCAGGAAAACCCCGCCGCATACAAACACCTGCTGGTGCGCGTCAGCGGTTTTAGCGCCTATTTCGTCGACCTCAGCAGAGAGGTCCAGGAGGACGTGATCGGCCGGACGGAGTTTCAGGGCATCTAATGGAGAGGGACGGCATGCTGGGTCAGTTGTTGAACATACAGCGCTTCTGTACGCAGGATGGTCCCGGCATACGCACCACCGTGTTCTTAAAGGGATGTCCGCTCCGTTGCGTCTGGTGTTCCAATCCCGAATCGCAGGCCGGGCAGGTGCAATATGCCATCGATGCGCAGATCTGTCAGGGCTGCCAGACCTGTCTCCGCGTTTGCCCGCATGGCGCCATTGAGATCCTGCAGTCGGGCGTGTGCGCCATAACGCAGGAGCTGTGCCGCTCCTGCGGCGCCTGCCACGAGGCCTGCCCGGCGCAGGCCATCAAACGGTACGGATATGCGGCGACCGTCGAAGAGGTCCTCGCGGAAGTCCTGCGCGACATGCCCTACTATCGCCGCACGGGCGGCGGGTTGACCGTCTCCGGTGGAGAACCAGCCGTGCAGTGGCGATTTACCCGCGAGCTGCTCCGCCGCGCAAAAGAAGCGGGCGTGGGAACGCTGGTGGAGACCGCGGGCGCAGTCGGCTGGGAGCAGCTCTGGGCTGCGCTGGAAGAGGCGGACATCATATACTTTGACCTCAAGTTTGCGTCTTCCGAACTCCACAAACGCTATACCGGCATGGACAACGCGCTGATCCTGGATAACCTGCGCAACACATCCGCCCGCAAGGAAAATCTCGTGGTCAGAATCCCGCTCATTCCCGGCATCAACGACGCGCCGGAGGAGCTGGGCCGGATGGCGGAGCTGATCTGCCGCCTGCCGCACGTTTCACGCATCGGGCTGTTGCCCTACCACCGCTACGGCGTTAAAAAATACGCGCTCCTCGGCCGGGACTATGCGCTCGAGCAGGTGCCCGTCCAGACCGAGCAAAGCGTTGCGCAGGCGCGCGACCTCCTGGCCCGGGCCACTGGCAGGGAGGTGCGCAGCGGCATCTGAACCGCCCGGCGCCGTTCTTTTTGCGCCACAAACCCCATGGAACGCAAAGAGGAGCGCGGACCAGCCGCGCTCCCGTCTACAGATCCTCCTTCAACGCTTCCAGTTGAGCAGGCGGCAAATATTTTCTCCCATGATCAGGCTGCGGATCTTTTCATCATCCGTGGCCTTCTTGACGAGCGCAATGGACAGCTCAAACCGGCCCCAGCTGGCATCCGTCCCCATGAGGATCTTATGCGGGTCCATGCCCGCGATTGCCTGCCGCAATGTGTTGAGACCCACGCCGGCGGTATCGACATAGAGATTCTCATATCGATTGGCGGCCCGAATGGCCGCTTCCACGGCGTCCGGCTGGCCGATATGGGCAAGGATCAGTTTGACGTTCGGGAACGTGCGCGCCATCTCCTCAAACTTCCCCGGCATATTGAACATGTCGGATTCTCCATGGCAAAGCACCGGTTTGTGGTAATGATCGCAAATTTCAAAGATGGGGTCCACGATCTGATGCCGGTCCAACGCGTACCCGTGCCGCAGGGTGTTGAGCTTCAACCCGTACAGGTGGAGATCCCGAAAACAATGCTCGAGCTCTTCTTCCGCAGAGTATAGCCACGGATTGACGACCGCGTAACCAATGATGCGATCCGGGTACTGCCGCTGTGCCGCAGCGGTATATTCGTTGTCGTACGACTCCGGCTGGGAAGTGGCCACGCAGGCGTCCACACCGGCCCTGTCGAGCCAGTCGATCAGCGTTTCCGCAGGAAAATTTTCGCCCTTGCGGACGCCAAAATGGTTGTGAGAATCGACGATCATTTCCTTACCCTCCTATCAGCGTTTGTGCGTTCCCGCCCAGGATAGCCGCCAGCGCCTTCGCATCGGACACCTCGCCCCTGATCTTCATCATCTCAAGGTCATAATCCCCATAAGGCATGTCCGAACCCATGACAATCCGTTCGCAGCCGACGTCGGCAAGCTGTTTCTGGATGTTAACGGCAAACACGGTGGACGTTTCCAAATACAGGTTTTTCGTGCGGGCCGCTGCGCTAATCGCAGGCTTTGCCTCGTACATTTGTCCGCTGTGCGCCATGACGAGCGGCACGTCCGGGAAGGTCCGCGCCATCTCCTCAAACATGTTGGAAACGCAGAGCACGTTGGCCGCGCCGTAGGCGATAACCGGCACTTTGTATTTTCGCGCAATCTCGAATATGGGGTCCAGCAGCAAGTGATTATCGAAATTGAACCCGTGCTTGAGCGAGTGCAGCTTGATCCCCTTCATCCGTCCGCCGTCAAGACAGGCCTCGAGCTCCGCTTCCGCGTTCTCGTCCCATGGATTCACCGTCGCAAAGCCGGTCAGGCGGTCCGGGTGCCGCCGGCAGGCCTCCTGAATAAAGCCGTTGTTGATATTCTCCGGAAAGCTGAAAACAACCGCCCTGTCAACGCCGCTGGCGTCCATCCGGGCAAGCAGGTCTTCGTCGGTAAACGTCAGGCCCTTTTTCCTGCCAATATGATTGTGAAAATCAATAACCATCTGTTCCTCCTGTTCTTAAAAGGCGCAACCGGGCCGATGCAGCCGCCGGTTGCGCCTTATCCGTCTCCCTAAGCTCGTCCGGCCTGCGCCGCCACGTCAGTCGGCAAGCCCGACCACCTTCTTGGCGTTGCCGCCAAGCACGAGTTCCAGATCCGAATCCTTCCTGATGACGTATTTGATCTTGTCGATCTCCTGCGCCATGGAAACAAACGGGGCGTCCGTGGCCAGCATCAGCTTGCCTGCGCCCACGGTTTCGTAGGCTTTCTTGATCGCAGGCGCAAACGAGCAGGCGCTTCCCAGATAGATATTGTCGTATTTGCGCGCCAGTTCGATTGCGCTGTCCACCATGTATGGCACGCCCATGTGGTAGAGCAGGATCGGGACTTCCGGATAAACGCGCGCTATCTCGCCCCACTTGTCGGGAATGGAAAACAGGTCGGCCATATTGTGTACAACCGCCATTTTGCCATAGGACCGGCACAGATCAAAGAACGGATCGACGACGCTGTGGCGGTCGGCCGAGTAGCCAAAGCGAATGGCATTGAGCTTGACGCCATAGAACTTGTAATCGCGCAGGCACTTTTCCAGCTCCGCCTCGCCATCAATATCCCAGGGGTTGATGACCGAAAAGCCAAACACCTTGTCCGGATACTTCTGGCAGCAATCGAAAATATACTCGTTGTCAATGGTTTCCAGCTGCGAGCAGATCATGCCCTGGTCCACGCCGGAAGCCTCCATCATGTCGAGGACCTCCTGCACATAGCAGACGCTGCCCTTGCGCTTTCCAATGTGCGACAGCATATCAATAATCTTCATTGCCTGTTACCTCTCTTCCACATGAAAGATCCGTGCCGCATTGCCGCCCATCATCAGGGCGACCGTCTCCGCATCGGCAGAGGACTGCTGAATCTTTTTCATCTCCAGCTCGAAATAACCCCATTCAGGCGTCGCCGTGCCCATTACGGTGTTTCTTGGCCCGGCGTTCTTGAGCGCGCGCTGGACATTGGAGGTCATGCAGCCGGACGTGTCCAGATAGACGTTTTTGAACCGCTGCGCAACCCCGGCCGCCGAAGAGGCGTCGTAGGTGAAGCCCATGGCGCCCAAAATGATATCGACATCCGGGTACTTCTCCGCAATCGGCGCAAACAGAATGGGCGTGGAAAAGACGTCCGCCGCGCCATAACACCAAACGGGGACATGGAGTTTCTGGCAAACGTCGATGAGGGGATATACGATCTGATGTTCGTTCAATGCGTACCCATGGCGGACGGGGTCCAGTCGCAGTCCCCGGAAGCCGCGGTTGCTGATCGCATCTTCCAGATCCGCCTCGCAGTTCTCCGCCCACGGGTTAACCGTATACAGGCCGATAAGGCGCTCCGGATAGCGCTTCATCGATGCTTCGACATAGGCGTTGTCCATGCTTTCGGCGTAACAGAAGACCACCGCCTTGTCCACGCCGGCCTGATCCATCTGCGCAATCAGGGATTCGGCCGATACGAATGGTTTATACTTATGATGACCAATTATATTGTGAATATCAATAATCATCGGGAATTCACTCCTTTATACTTGCCATAACCACATGTTTCAGCATGTCGCGCTCTGCACTGGCCACCATAAGCAGGTCCATCGCGTGCAGAATAATCAGTTGGAACTTGATTTCCCCGCCTTCGAGCTGATATGCCATCAGTTTGGTAAACTGCGCGTCATGCGCGGCCTGCAGATAGCCGTCCGCCGTCTCCAGTTCCTTCTTTGCCTTTTCGCGCTCGCCGCCCAGGTAAAGGTCGAGCGCCGTATAGACGTGCGCGCGCCCTTCGCCGGCATTGGAGATCACCTCCATGCAGACAAGCTCCAGTTCTTCTTCACTCATGCATTTGGTGCTTTCCATCTCACACATCCTTATCTGTGCCAACCCTCGCCAAGCATCGACGCCATGGTGAAGTTGATCACGGCGATCTGATACAGGCAGGCCAGGCTCTCGCGGCATTTGGGGTGGACGAACACCGCCGTTTTATCGTTGGGCTTTACGTTCTCGTTTTCCGTAATCACAATCGCACGGCCGCCCTTTTCCATGATTCGGTTGTACATGCGCACCTCGACCTCTTCGGTAAACTCCGGTACGCAAAGAAACTCGGTGTAGGCCGGATTTACGGAAAGAATCCAGTCATGGGCGTAATCGGCCAGCATAATCGTCGAGGACTTTGCAGCGGGTCCCTCGCGCAGAATGATGCCGCCCTGCATCGCCGCCGCCATGGAGGGCCCGTCGGCAAGCATGTCGAACATGTCGGATCCCTTGACCATCGCCGCCAGCGGCGCTATCTTCTCGTCCCTGTTCTGGATCAAATCCTCCAACCAGTCCACAAAGCCATACAGCTCGGCCTTCAGCGTCGCCATATCGTCGCCGGCAATCGTATGGGCAACGATGTTTAATATGGCCAGGGAGTGCAGAAAGCTGCGATTTGCGAAGAACACCTCGGTGTCGGCAAACATCGGAAGCCGGATGTCGCTGTTCTGGTTCAGCAGGCTTTCCTCCTTGTTGCAAATGCCGACAATCGTCGCCCGTCCAGCCAGGTTTTTGAAGAAATCCGCAAGCTCCCAGGACTTCCCGGACTGGGAAATCCCGATGACGAGGGTTTTGTCATCAACCAGTTCCCACTGGTAGCGCGCCGCATCGAACGCATTCAGCGCCACTGTGGGGATGCCCTTGCCGGTCAAATAGGCAGTGACGCAAAAGGCAGAATAATAGGAGCTGCCCATTCCCGCCAGGACGACCCGGCTGATGCGGCCGCTCTGCGCCATCTCGCGGATCGTTGCCAGTCCGTCCACCTCGCCGCCAAAGTAGCGGTCCAGGCAGCCGCGCAGTTTTGTCCCCTGCAGCAGGGCCTCCTCCGTAAAAGCATTTTTCATTCGCCTAACCTCCGTTCTGCATCCGATCTGATCGGATGGCCTTAATACTTCCAGGGATACTTCAGCCCTGCTTTTGTCCTGCCAGCTTCAGGATGTTGTCCAGCACAACGTCCCCCTTCGCCAGCGCGTATTCGTACATGCCAATCTCACCGATCGCCACGGAGTAGCCCTTGAGGTACTCCCTGATATCCGCAGCCTGCCCGCGAATCTGCGGCGCAAGCAGCACAACGTCCACCGCATTGAAGTCCTGATCCTTAAAGTTCAGAGACGGCTGGCAGTGGATATCAATTTCCATATCCCGCGCAGCGGCAGACTTTCGGACTGCATTGACAATAACGCTGGAAGACATTCCCATCGCGCATAAAATAACAACTCGCAGCATTGACCTTCTCCTCTTTCTTTGATTCAAATGTACGTATGGGGTTATGCTTTCCCCCATACGTACATTTATGCCTGCTTTTAGGACTTGTTCGTTACTCGGCTACCTCTGCTACGCCGGTTTCCTCCGCAATGCACCTCTTCTCCCAGATCTTGGCAAACGGGTACCACATGATGCCGACGATTACGATCAGAATAACCTGCGCCACAACGGCTCTCCAGTCGCCGCCGGTGGAGAGGTACGGCCCGATCAGCGGCGGAATGGACCACGGTGTCTGTACGAACGTCGTGCTGATGAGGCCAACCCTGGTCAGGATATAACCATACAGGCCGGCGAATACACTGATGCCGACAAACGGAATCAGCAGGATCGGGTTGAGCACGATCGGAATACCGAACATAAACGGCTCGTTGATGTTGAAGAGACCCGGAGCCAGCTCAACGCGGGTCACCTCGCGCAGGCGTACCGACTTGGATTTCCAGAAAATGGCGATGAGCGGTAACGTAAAGCCGACGCCGCCGACCATAATCCAGTTGAACACAAAGGGCTCGGTGAACACGCGGACCATTTCCTCACCGGCCGCACGCGCCGCCGCGTTTTCCGCAATACCAGCCACAAGGAACGGGTACAGCACGCCCCAGACGGTGAAGGAACCGCCGTGGATGCCCACAAACCAGAGCGCCGTGAGGAACAACGTGCAAAGGACAACCGCATACCAGGTATCCGTCAGGGACATCAACGGGGAAATGACCTTGGACAGCAGCGCCGTGAGGTCGAACTTGAGAATAACACTGATCACCCAGAAGAAAACGAGCAAAATCGCCATCGGGACCAGCGCGGAGAAGGAAGCGGAAATGGTTTCCGGAACCTGCTCCGGCATCTTGATGCCGATGTGCTTGTCGCGGCACAGTCGCATGAACTCCACGACAATAATCGTCGTGATGAACACGGTGAACATGCCGCTGCCGCCAAAGTTGGCAACCGCCATCGCACCATCGCCGATCGGCGCCGCCGTAATCAAAAAGCATGCGAGGGAAACCATCGCCGCCGTGATGGGCTCCATCTTGTAAGCCTTTGCCAGCTCGGCGCCAAGGCTGACCGAGAGGTACAGGCTCATAAAGCCCATCGTCATGCCGTTGAGCGTGTTGAGCGCGGGCACGACTGGAGCAAAAAAGTTCGCAAGGCTTTCAAACGGAAGGCTGGTAAAGATCAGCGGAATCGAGCCAACGATGATCAGGGGGATAATCCTGATCAAGGCGGAGCGAATGGCCGCCATATGGCGCTGGTTTCCAAACTTTACCAGTGGTGGCGCAATGCGCTTTTCGATCCAGGCGCCGAATTTCTCCAGCCACTTCCAGGACCCTTTTTTCTTTTCCATACGTGACACTCCTTTGTTTTCTTGATATCCCGAACATCGGGTATTATCTGCAAAAATACTGCGATCGCTCTTCATTTTATATATTTGCAGAGTATGAACGGCAGCATACTTCCGATTCGTTCGTTTACGTTCGTTTACGTTCGTATTTTCTCACATTAACGGGGGGTTGTCAAGAGAATAAATCTAAATTGTGTCTTTTTTGAGAATAAATCGGTATATATCTTTCTGTTTTCTTCACAAAAATGCCCATATTTCCGCATTTTCAGGGATGCTTTCTTTCAAAATTGGGCGAATTTTAGATTCGTTTTAATTATGAATGCCGCCTGCAAACAGAAAAAGAGGGCCGGCAAACGCGTTCGCTTGCCGGCCTCCTGCATGCCCATTCTCTTACCGTGCTTCCAAAAGGGCGGAACGCCGCCGCCATGACCTACTGGTAAATCTTTCCTTCCGCCAAAAATTCCTTGAGTCTGTTTTCGTCCCGTTTGTGGAGCTTGATGCCCACGAACCGGTTGTGCTTGGGTATGGTTTCTCTCAGCTGGAGAATCTCCCGTTTGTCCTCCGGCGTAAGTCCAGTAACAAACACAAACACCATCTTATGTGTAAAGGGATTGGCTTTGATAAAATCGGCCAGCAGCTTTGACGCCGCCCCAAGATAAGCGGGCGAGCCAAACGCAAGAAGATCGTAGTCCATGGGATCATACTGCAGCTTCGAGGAGGGGTGATTCATCGTCACCTCATACCCGTTTGCACACATGTCCTCCGCTACGATCTGCGCCATCCTGCCCAGCGTGCCGTGGCGGGAGTCCTGATACAGCAGCAGCGCTTTCTTCGGCGCGGCTTCAAGCGCCTGGTCGGCCTGCGCCTCCCGCCTGCGTGCGGGCAGCACCTTCTCGTCCGGCTTTTGCGGGCGCCGCAAAAACGCATAATATGATCTTAAATAGAGCAAAACCGCAACCAGCACCGCCAGGGCGGCCACTTTTAATATCCAGCCCAGCATATCGACTTCCCCGCCGTCAAACGGCGAGCACCTGTATGCCTCCTTCTTTTTCCAGCTTCTCCAGTTCTTTTGAATTTGCCCCCGTATCCGTAATCAATACGTCGATATCCGATATGGCGGCAAAGCAGGCAAGCGCGATTTCGCCGAGTTTTGTCGAATCCGCAAGGCAGACCTTCTGGACGGCGGCGTGAATGATGGCTCGCTTCACCTCCGCCTCCTCCTCGGAAAACGTCATGAGGCCCTGTTCAAAAGAGAAGGCGCTGGTCCCGATAAACGCTATGCAGGCATTCTTCTGCTGGATCGTATGGATCGTATCCTGGCCGACAAAGGAGTAGTTGTCGGCGTCCCTCCGGAGCTTCCCGCCGGTCGAATAAAGCGTGATCGACGGACAATCCTTGAGGGCGTTGGCAATGATCAGGTCGTTGGTAATTACGATAATCCGCTTGTTTTTGATGAATTCGACGAGCGCCTGCGTGGTCGTGCCGTTGTCGATGATGACGATGTCGCCATCCTTGATGAGCTGCGCGGCGGCACGCCCGATTCGTCTCTTCTCGTCCGTATGGTGCTTCCTTCTATCGTTAATGGGAAAGATGCCGTTTGTGGTCCGCTTTGCGACCGCTCCTCCACGCACGCGATCCAAGAGCCCCATGTTCTCCATTTTGATCAGGTCCTGCCGAATTGTTTTTTCCGTTACGCCCAGTTCCTCGCTCAGTGGACGTATGCCTACACTGCCGTCTTCCTCCAGCTTGTCGCAAATCAATTGCATTCTTTTGATCAGCATTCTCTTCTCCTAATTTCGCGTTTCATGGAAGAAACAGATTTTTGGGAAAACATATATGGCTCGACATTATCTTTGACTTTATTTTATCGTATTTATGCCATACGCGCAACACTTTTTTATATATAATGTAAAGCAAATAAACTTTTTCGTACATTTTTGTTCGCAGTATGCCAAACACAGCCTTGACATCTGTCGTCACGACCGGCCGTACGGTGGGATGTCCGCATTGTCCCCGCATGGGATTTGGAAAACCGTCCGCCGGCGCAAGGTGTGGCCGCGCGTCCGCCCCCTTCCGGGGTGCACGCCGCCGGTCGGGAAAAATCCCCCGCGGCGCATGGCAAAACATCTCCGGCAAATGGTCCGAATTGTGATACGGGCGAACCCCATGCGCATCAGTTGGTCACTCTGCGCCAAGGGGGACGCCTCCACGGCTTTGCCGCTTTTGCCTGCCGACGAATCGGTTTACGGCGATCACGGAAAGCACAATTTCCACGCCGGCAAGCAGGGCCACTTTCGTCAAATCGCTCTCGACGAGCATGCAGGCCGCCGCCGTGTCTATCAACATGTGGGCGAGGATGCACGGGATGGAGCCCCGGGACAATTCCTTCACCGCGCCGAGGGTAAAGGTGTTGCCCAGGATCATCAGGTAAAAGACGAGGTAATTGGTCGAACCCGCAGTGACCCACGGCAGACGGTAGACGGGGATATGCCATACAAACCAGATTGCGGAAATGACAAGCATTTTCAGCGCAAAGCTTTTCTTCACTGTGATATGGGTTTGCAAATACCATCGCCACCCCACCTCCTCGAGGCCCCCCTGTAAAAGCGTCCAGGGGAAATAGGCGACCGCTGCCGAAAAAGGGGCGCCGGTAAACGTCACATTCCCCAGCAAAACGGACACGCCGTAATAGACGAGCGGCACCGCCAGGGCGGCGACATAGGCGCGCCAGCTCTCACGCGGGAAAAACGCCGCTTTTATCATCTCCCCAATTCCGGGCAGCTCGCCGGAGATGCGTACAAAGACAAAAGCCACCAGCATCGGGAGCAGGTTCATGAAGATGAACAGCACCGAAGCCCAGACGCTTGTGCCGTCCGGCATCAGCCACAGGATGAGCTGACCTGTCAGAAAGGTGCAGGCAATCGTAAGGAGGGCATAGTAACAGGGCAGTAATGGCGGTTGTTTTTTCATATCCATCCCCCGAAAACCAAGTCTATTTATGGTATCATATTATCCTTATCCTGGGAAGTACAAAGCAGGGATTCCGCTGCCATTGGTGTCCGCTTGTTTTATAAAAAGAGAGGCCGCGGCCCTGACAGAAAACACCGTGGCCTCGATACGCATTGTATCAAAATCACGGTGCTTCTTTGGCGGAGAGAAAGGGATTCGAACCCTTGATACGGTTCCCCGTATACACGATTTCCAGTCGTGCGCCTTAGACCAGCTCAGCCATCTCTCCGCGTCCGCAGCTATCTTACACTATTCCCGGGCATTTTGCAAGACATTCTTTTCCCCGGCCGTCATCCGCCGTACCAGTGGGTCATGGCGCGCGTTCAACCGGCACGGGGCGCCCGCGCATGACTTTGCAGGAGGAAAAACGGGCTCAGCCAGGCAAGGCGCATAAGCCGACAATCCCGGCGCCCTCCGCCGGGCGGAGAATGGGGAACTCGCCGGGAATTGCGGGAAGCCTGTTTCAACCGGCGGGTGCGGCCCGTAGGCGCGCCGGGCGGTTTTATGGGCGAGTCGCGCGGGTTTATGGGCGTGCGGGCGGGCAGGCAGCGTCCGGGCCGCAGAGGGAACCCCACAGCATGCGCATGGCCGGAGAAGCCCGCCGGGAATTGCGGGAAGCCTGTTTCAACCGGCGGGTGCGGCCCGTAGGCGCGCCGGGCGGTTTTATGGGCGAGTCGCGCGGGTTTATGGGCGTGCGGGCGGGCAGGCAGCGTCCGGGCCGCAGAGGGAACCCCACAGCATGCGCATGGCCGGAGAAGCCCGCCGGGAATTGCGGGAAGCCTGTTTCAACCGGCGGGTGCGGCCCGTAGGCGCGCCGGGCGGTTTTATGGGCGAGTCGCGCGGGTTTATGGGCGTGCGGGCGGGCAGGCAGCGTCCGGGCCGCAGAGGGAACCCCACAGCATGCGCATGGCCGGAGAAGCCCGCCGGGAATTGCGGGAAGCCTGTTTCAACCGGCGGGTGCGGCCCGTAGGCGCGC